>JAEEGL014314436.1_pt1 | contig 29626 bp, 27 predicted proteins | sample 9134231 | NCBI WGS metagenome assembly JAEEGL01 (sample SAMN16246548, study PRJNA631951) | gut metagenome | biome: gut microbiome; feature: rumen; material: fiber-attached | host: Bos | place: Iran: Karaj | collected 2018-10
CCAAAGACCTTGTTCAGCTCCAATCATACTATCCTTAACTTCATCAACCTTTTCAGTATTTTCATCACCTTCGTTGACACTTTCACCGTCAAGTTTTTCTAAAATACTTTGATTGTATTCATTAATTGCCATACTATTGTTTCCAACAAAGTCTAGTGGAATTTCTATTTCTGCTGCTTTATCTGCGTAAGTTCTATCCATTTGAAAAACATCGCTGGCCTGGCTTGATATTGTACTACCAACGTTTCCAATAGACTTTCCTAAGCTTCCAATTTGCTTGTCTATTTGGCTAAATCCTTTGCTAAAGAAACCAGCATTTTTCATACCAGTAAAGCTAGAACTAGAACTATCTCTAGCATCACTCATACCAGAAGATACTCTATTATAACTGCTAGCAGCATCGCTCATTGATGCTTCATCCATTTGAAATCTACTCATTTTATCATCACCTTTTACTATACTTATAACATAATTTTAAAATATTTTTAAAGATATTGCAATGTAAAATTTGCATGTTTTACAAAAAAAGAATTCAAAGTGTTTTTTGAATTCTAATTATTGTCTTTTATATCTTCTAATTTGTCTTTTATATCTTCTTTGAAAAAATTAATTGTACATCTAATAATAATATATGATGGAAGGGCTACAGCGATTCCAGGAACTCCAAAAAGTGCTCCACCAACTACTACAGCAAAGATTGTCCACATTGGGTTAATATTGTTAGTTTTTCCGTAAACTCTTGGGCTAATAACATATCCATCTATATTAGGGAATATTAGACATACTACTAATGTTGCAATAAATAACGGGAAGTTCTTTACAGATGCTAACACTACAGCAATAATATTTGTAGCAAGTCCACCAAAGTATGGAATGATTGTACATATGCAAGCTAAGATACCAAGAAGTAACCAGTTTGGATGTCCAATTATTAAGAATAATAACGAATATTCAACAAGTTCAATACACATAAATGTAATTAAACCATATAAATATTGACCTAATTCTTTATCTACTGTTTTAATGTATTCATAGAATTTTCTATGTTTTTTATTTCTTAATAATAATTTTTTGAAATCTTTTCTAATTTTAGACATATCTGCTAAGAAATAAATAGATAGTATTAATACAATTACTCCATTACTTAAGAATCCAATAGAATTACTTATAAATCCACCTATTCCTGAAGTAACATTATTTCCTAAACTTTCTATTAATCCATTTAATATTCCTTGTACTGTCGATTTAAAATCGCCTAAATTAATAGCAAACTTAGAAGAAAGATCTGTAATTATCTGTCCAATAGATTGAGATAAAACAATAAGCTGACTATATAATAGTGGAATTGTAATAGCAAGTATAAGAGCTATAATTAGTAGTATTACAATTGTTACAATAGCAACAGCGGCTTTATTTGACAATCCTTTATCTTTTAATTTCTTTACTATAGGATACAAAGCATAACTTATACAAAAAGCTAATGCGAATGGTGTTAGTATACTTACTACCTTTAAAACCAATTTCATCCAATAGTTAGATGTTAAAAGAGCAAAGTAAATAATACCACATAAAATTAAAATATTAAGTAATTTATAATTTAATTTTTCTTTAAACATAATGCCTCCTATTTCTCTAGTAATATAGTAACAGGACCATCATTTAATAAAGATACTTTCATATCTGCTCCAAAAATACCAGTTTCTACTTTTATAGATTCACTTAATTTCTTATTAAATAAATCATATAATTTAATAGATTCTTCCCCTCTTAAAGCTTTTATATAACTAGGTCTATTACCTTTACTAGCATCACCATATAGAGTGAATTGTGATATAGATAATATTTCTCCATCTATATCTTTAACACTCAAGTTCATTATACCATTATTATCATCAAAAATTCTAAGATTTAACACTTTATTTACAAGAAAGTCAATTTCTTTTTCTGTATCTGTTTGAGTAAAACTAACTAATAGCATTAACCCTTTATCTATTTTACCAACTACTTTTCCATCTACACTAACAGATGCATTACTAACTCTTTGAGCTACAATCTTCATTATTTCATCACTCTTTCAATACTAGTTATATATTTAAAATTCTTAAGATCCCTAATAAAATTATTTAAGTGATCTAGACTTCTAACCCATAAATCTACTTCGATCATTGGGTTGTCTCCTCTATCAAGAATTTTAATATTATCAATAGATATACCACAAGTACCTGCCTTTAATGTTATATCATTAACTCCTCTATCTTCATTCATATAAATAATAATTGTGGATAAATAACTAGACTTAGTAGTATCATTCCATTTTACATTAATTGTTCTATCATTTAAAAAATCCATATTAGAACAATCTATTTTATGTACACTAATACCATTATTCTTAGTAATATAACCAATTATGTCATCACCTGGTAAAGGATTACAACAATTAGCTACATTAACTTTAATCTTATCAATACCAGCAACTAATATATCATTATCACCTGTTTTAACACTTACAAATTTAATATCTTCAGGTATTTCTTTTTTATAAATAATACCAATAATATATTGAGGTCCAAACTTACCATTACCAATATTTAAATATAAATCTTCTATAGTACTTACTTTAGTTTCATCTAAAATAGTTTTAATATTCTCTGTTGATAAGAATTCACTAATTACATATTTTTTCTTACGTAATTCTTTTTCTAAAACTTCTTTACCACGTTCTATATATATATCTTTTTCATTACGTACAAAATAATTACGTATCTTACTTTTTGCTTGTGTAGTTTTTGCAATATTAAGCCATTCCTTTGAGGGTCTACTGTTACGATTAGTAATTATCTTAACTATATCATTATCTTTAAGAACATAATCTAAAGATACTATATTATTATTTACAATTGCTCCTACCATAGTATCTCCAACAGCACTATGTACTTTATAAGCAAAGTCTATCGGAGTACTACCTTTAGGAAGTTCAAAGATATCTCCCTTAGGAGTAAATACATATATATTATTGTTTAATATTTCATCTTTAACGCTATTAACAAATTCTTCACTAGATAATTTTTCTTCATCTAGTTCCATTATTGACTTAAAGAATTCTAATTTAGCTTCTGTAACATTTCTACCAGCTGAACTTAAATCTCTATTCTCTTTATAAGCCCAGTGAGCTGCAATTCCATTTTCAGCTACTTCATCCATTTGATGAGTTCTTATTTGTACTTCAAATAAAAAGCCTTCTACACCAAAAATGGTTGTATGTAGTGATTGATATCCATTTACTTTTGGCATTGCTATATAATCTTTAAAACGTTTAGATATTGGTCTAAACTTTGAATGAATAATACCAAGTACCATATAACATTCTTGTTCTGTATCTACAAATATTCTAATAGCAAGCAAATCGTATAATTCAGAGAACTTCTTACCACGTTCCATCTTCTTATAGATACTGTAAATACTCTTAGATCTACCTATAATATCAAATTTAATATTATGTTCTCTAAGCATATCACTAACAGTATTAATCATATCTTGAACAGCATTATCTCTTTCTAACTTAGTTGTATTTAGTTTTTCTGCGATATCATAAAAAACATCTGGTTTTAAATAACGAAGAGATAAGTCTTCTAATTCACTTTTAATTTTATGTATACCTAAGTGATCTGCTATTGGTGCTAGTATTTCTAACACTTCTTTAGCCTTAACTTTTTGTCTATCTGGTGGAAGAGCCCACAAAGTTCTCATGTTATGTAGTCTATCTGCTAATTTAACAATGATAACTCTTACATCTTCACTCATTCCGACGATTATCTTTTTATAATATTCAACTAGTGCTTCATTTTCAGTTGAAAAGTGCAATTTACTAATCTTAGAAACTCCATCAACTAATTTAGCTACTTCACTACCAAATTCATCTTCAAGTTCTTGCTTAGTAACGCCACAGTCTTCCATTACATCATGTAATAAACCAGCACAAAGAGTATCAACATCGGCTGTTACAGTAGTAAGAATTAAAGCAGTATTAAGAGGATGGTAAATATAAGGCTCTCCGCTTCTTCTAAATTGTCCTTCATGTTTTTCTAGGGCATAATCGTAAGCTTTTCTTATTTTTTCTAAGCCTTCATTATCATCGATATAATCACTAGCTTTTTTAATTAAATCATCAATTGTATAAGTTGTATTACTCCTTGTCATAAGTCACCTACAAAATTTCTATATCGCTATTTTCCTTTATCTCACTTAATTTAGTCTTTATATAATTATCTATAATATCATTATCTAGATTTAATATATCATCAACCATAATATCTAAAGAAGGATTACTATCCTTCCATTTAAATTTTTTTAAATAGTTCCAAATATCTTCATTCTTAATATAATTAATATTCTTTCTCTTTAGTTCTCTAACTTTAGAATTAAGAGCTGGAGTAATTCTTTTATATAGTGTTACCGAACTATTTATATCTAATTCATCCATATATACTCCTTATTATATCTATCACGGTTACTAGATAACCATTATATCATTATAATAACACACATAAAGAAGTTTTAAATAACAATTATAAAAATAAATGTAAAAATCTCTCAAATTTGAGAGATTATTCTATTTAATTAAATTTATTAATTTTTCTTTAATATGAGCAATAGATGCACAACTCATAAATACAATTACGCTATCTTTATGATTTAGTAATTTATCTACAGATTCTTCATCTATCATTTCTCCATTTTTTAGTCCATCTAAAATCATCTTAGAACTAATACCTGGATAGTCTTCTTGTTTTTCTCTATTACTATCTATTTCTGTGATATACACTTTATCTGCGATATTAAGTGAATCTATAAATTCTTTAGTAAAATCTTTAGTACGTGAATATGTATTAGGTTTAAATAAGGCTACTATTTCTCTAGTAGGATATCTATCTCTAGCTGCTTTTAAAGTAACTTCTATTTCAGTAGGATGATGAGCATAATCATCAATTATTGTAGTCTCTCCCACTTCCATAGTTTCAAATCTTCTTTTAGCATTTTTAAATGATTTTAATAATTCTTTTATTTTACCAATTTCAACTTTTTCTTCTAAACAAATAATAATTGCAGCAGTAGTATTAAGAACATTATGTTGTCCAAAGATAGGAATAGTAATATTATCTACTAATTCACCATTATGATATAAATCAAAATTAGTACCTAGTGTATCAGTAGTAATATTATCTACATAGTACTCATTATCTTTATTAAGTCCATAATAGATAACTGGAACATCAAATTTAATTCTTTTTATATTAGCATTATCTCCACAAGCTACTATCTTTTTCTTAGTTTTTTTAGCAAATGTTTCAAAAGTATTTACTATATCATCAAGATCCTTATATATTTCCATATGTTCTTCTTCAATATTAGTAATAACTGTATAACAAGGATGATAAGTAAGGAAATGTCTATTAAATTCATCACTTTCTATTACAAATAGTTTATTGTCTTTTATAGCATGACCAGTTCCATCTCCAATAAAATAATTTACTTTATAAACATTATCTAATACATGTTTAATTAATGAACTAGTAGTAGTCTTTCCATGAGTACCAGATACACAGATACTTTCAAACATACCTGTTATTTCTCCTAGTATTTCATTATATTTAACTATTTTAAGACCTAATTCTCTACATCTAGATAATTCTTTATGATCAAGAGGTACTGCAACTGAATAAGTAACAATTGTATCTTTATCTATTTCATGATCATCATAAAAAATTTCTATATTTCTTTCAATTAATCCATCACAAGTAAATTTATATTCTTTAACATCATCATAACCAGAAACTGTATTACCTAAATCATTAAGAATGCATGCCAAAGTTGCCATGCCAGCGCCCTTTATACCTATACAATAATATTTCATAATTTCACCTCAATAATATGATTATAACATAGTACATATCTTTACATAATAATATTTGCTATTATTGACACTTAATAAAAGTGCCACTAAAATTAAATATATATGGAGGTTTTATGAAGAAAGAAAAAATCATGCCCTATGTTAAAGCAATTATAACAATACTGTTATTTATATTTATATCATTAGTAGAATATATACCAATTAAATTACTAAATTTAGATATTAATAATTTATCTCCAGTAGAGACAGTATTATTATCGATATTTGCTTATGTAATTCAAATATTAATATTATTCTTTATGTATAGAAAAGAATTAAAAAGAGATTTTAAAAACTTTAAAAATAATTTTTGGGAACATGCAGATACTGCAATTAAATATTGGATGATTGGTCTATTAGTAATGATGGTATCAAATCTTTTAATTCAAATATTAACACCTAGTAAGATGGCTAACAATGAACAAAGTGTAGATAATATAATTAAATCCGTACCATTTTTTGCTATGATATTAACTACTTGTCTTGCTCCATTTACTGAAGAAATGACATTTAGAAAAGCTTTTTCTGATATATTTAAAGGTCATAAAATAGCATTTATTTTAGTCTCAGGTATATTATTTGGTTCTTTACATGTTGTAGGAAGTGTAACTGCTTTATATGATTATTTTTATATAATTCCTTATAGTGCTTTAGGTATAGCTTTTGCGGCAATGGATGCTAAACATAATAATATTTTCCCAAGTATAATGATTCATATGATACATAATGGTTTACTAACAATACTACAAATATTAATATCAGGTAATATATTATAATGAAAAGATCTGAGAGAAATAAAGATTTAGAAAAAGAACTAGAAGCTCTAGAAGCTGAAGAAAGTAAAGAAATATCTGAGCACGATCAAGAAGAACTTGATGAATACGATGAAATAGATAATGATTCTACTAAGATTCGTTATTTTGGTAAAAAGATAATAATAACTATATTCGTATTAGTAATCTTAATATTAGTAGGATATATTATAATTAGATATGTCGCTAATTATGGAATTATAGTTAGAGAGTATCCTGTATATAGTAATAAAATAAATTATGATTTTAATGGTACTAAAATAGTACAATTTGGTGATATAAATTATAATGAATATCGTAAAAATGTTGAAGAAATGGTCAGTAAAATAAATCTAACTAATACTGATTATGTAATATTTACTGGAGACTTAGTAAATAAGAATTATTCTTTAACAGAAAAGGATAAAACCTTTTTAATAAATGAACTTACTAAAATAAAAGCAAGTAATAAATATGCTATCAAAGGAGAAACAGATAAAGAAGATTTTACTGAAATATTTACAAATAGTGATTTTACTATCTTAGAACCAAATACTGTTTATAATATATATTCTAAAGAATCTTATATGAATCTATTAGTATTAAATGATAATATAACACCTATCCTACTTGATGATGAAATATATAATATTATTCTTACACACAATCCTAAAAACATCGATAATATATTAAATTATTATCATCCTGATTTAATACTTGCAGGACATAATTTGAATGGTGGAATATATTTTCCAATAAATAAAAGTAAGTATACAAATACTTACTATAAAATAAACAATACTGATATCTATATAACTGGAGGTATTGGTAATCATAAATATGAATTTAGATTATTCAATAATCCAAGTATAAACTTCTATAGATTAAGAACTAGTAAATAATACTAGTTCTTTTAAAATGGTTGAAAATGATTTCCACTATCTAAATAGATAGTTCCTTTCTTTCCCTCTAATGTAGGATATATATCATTATAATAATTTATAGACTCTAACTTAGTAGTAGTAACATATACGTAATTACCATCTACCATATAGAATAAAAATCTTTCTTCATCATAATCAGTAGGATCAAATTTTATTTCTGATATCTTATCAATAACAGTAATATCTAATCTTTGAAATCTATTTATAAACATATCATATACAGTATCAGGAATATAATTAATTACTTTAGGAGTATTAATAAATTCATATGGAATAACATCTACTTCTTTTAAAGATCCAAGTACATATTTATTATCATAATTTTTATAGAAAAGTACTTTCTCTTCATTGATAGTAATATCTAGTACAGCAAAGAATTTACTTTTTACAGTAGCATCTTTAATATATGGATTACTCTCTAATTTATTTTCTAAAATAAGACTTACTTTAGATAAATAACTAGGATAATCTTGAAGTCCTAAATAATTAATAATATATTCATCACTTAAATTAACATTTCCATGAATATATATATTTTGTATTTTAATATTTTGAAGTAAAAAGACAACAATAGAAATAATACTTAATATTAATAACAAAATAAGTACTGGAATTAATTTAATTCTATGTTTTACTTTCTTTTTCTTCTTTTTCATTTTTACTCCCAATTAACAAATTCTTGTTCTATCTTTAAATCTACGTTAAATTTCTTTAATACTTCATCATGTACATATAGTATTAAATCATGTAAATCTTTGCCTGTCGCATGGTCATAATTAATTATAAAATTAGCATGTTTCTCACTGACCATTGCCCCACCTATTCTATAACCTTTTAATCCACAATCTTCGATTAACTTACCAGCAAACATTCCTTCTGGATTACGGAATACACTTCCACATGATGGATATTCAAGTGGTTGACTAGCAATTCTTCTTTCACGTCTATCTCTGATTACTTCTTTTATTGCTTCTTTATCACCTTTTTGTAATTTAATAGTTACATCTAGACATATGTAACCAGGATGAGTCTTTAAAAATGATGTACGATAATGAAATTGTAATTCTTTATTAGTTAAAGTAATTACTTCTAGTTTTGGTGTAAGTACTCTTATATTTTCAACAACGTATCCCATATCACTCTTATAGGCACCAGCATTCATATATACTGCTCCACCTACTGTACCAGGAATACCACTAGCAAATTCTAATCCAGTAAGACTTCTTTTAGCACATTCATTAGATAAAGCTACTAAAGAATAACCTGCTCCTACTTTGACTTTAGTACGATTAAAGGAAATGCTATTAAAGGAATCTAATTTAATAATAACACCATCATATAAAGTATCATTAAATAAAGTATTAGATCCATTACCTAGTATTTTATATTTAATCTTATTAGTTTTAAGTGTTTTAAGAAGTAATACAAGTTTACTAATATTTTTGGGATATGCTAGATACTTACAAGTACCTCCTGCTTTATAAGTAGTATATCTTTTTAAATCAACATTAGTTAAACACTTACCTATTCCATTTTTCATTATAAAATCATATGTATCAAACATTATTATGCACCTACTAACTCTTCTATTACTTCTACGATCTTTGTACTACTATCAGTTATACCAAGAGATTTAGCATTAGAAGACATACTTTTTAGTTTATCATCATTTGAAAGAATATTATCAATAGTATTTAATAATAATTCTTTAGTTAATTCTTTCTCTTTAATTACAACACTTGCTCCAACATCTTCTAATACCTTAGCATTTTTCTCTTGATGATTATGAGTTACATAAGGACTAGGTATCATTATTGAAGGGACACCTATCGCAGTAATTTCTGCTATTGTAGAAGCACCTGCTCTTGTAATAATAAGATCTGTTTTCTTAAGAACACTTAACATATCATTTAAAAGTGGTTCTAATTTAACATTACTAGGAACATCTATTTCTTTATAAGAATCATAATATCTATTACCAGTAACAAATAATACTTCGTATTCTTTATCTTTAAATGATGGAATTATTTCTTTCATAATATTTGTAATAGATGCACTACCAAGACTACCCATTACAAAAAGAACTAATTTTTTATCTTTAGAAAAGCCATATTTATTCTTATCTAACTCTTTGGCAATAGAAGCTTCTTCACTACGAGGATTACCAGTAAATATAACATTATTACCTTTAAAATATTTCATAGATACTTCCATAGATACACAAATAGCATCAGCATATTTTTTTAATAATTTATTAGATAATCCAGGTATACTATTTTGTTCATGTATTAAAGTTTTAATACCTAATTTATGAGCAGATATAACTACTGGAAGAGTAATATATCCTCCGATACCTAAAACTATATCTGGTTTAAAATCTGATATTACTTTAGTACATTCTTTAATAGCTTCTTTATAATATTTATATATTTTAAAATTATTACTTAAATGTTTTCTATCTAAACCTTTGATAGTTATACCTTTATAGGTATAACCCAAAGAAGGAATTAAGGTAGCTTCCATTCTATCAGTTGTACCTATATATAATAAGTCTATATCTTTATATTTTTCTTTTAATTTGTTTATTATAGCTAAAGCAGGATAGATATGTCCACCTGTTCCTCCAGCAGATACTACTATTCTCATAGAAACACCTCTAATTAATTATATCATAACTAAAAAAAGGGAAACATATTTATTACGTTTCCCTTTACATATATCTAATTAATTATAGTCTTCTACCTCTAGATAGAGATCTACCACCAGTTAATTCATCATCGCTCATATCAGCAAGAGCTCTTTCATACATTTCTTCAGTTGCTTCTCCAGAATATGGTGCTTCTCCTGGTGCTCGTCTAGTCTTGCTTGCTTCTGGATCATAATCTTTTTGTAATACCCATGTATATTCATCTTGTGGCTCTTCTGTTGGTGCTGGCGTAGGTGTAGGTTCTTCTGTTGGACTTGGTGTTTCTGTTGGCTCTCCAGAATATGGCTCTTCTCCTGGTGCTTGTCTACCCTTGTCAGTTTCTGGATCATAACCTTCTTGTAAAACCCAAGTATATTCATCTTGAGGTTCCTCTGTTGGAGCTACAGTTGGAGTAGAAGTTTCTCTAGGTCCATCTGTATGTGTACGATCTCTAAACATTTCTTCTGCTCTTCTTGAAGCTTCTATTTCAGCATCAACAGGATTTACTGTTTCTGTTGGCTTAGCAGTAGGTGTTTCTGTAGGTGCTGGTGTATATGTTGATTCTTCAGTAGGCTTTGGTGTAGCAGTAGGTTCTTCTGTTTTCACAGGTGTAGGAACCTCTGTTGGTTCAGGTGAAGCTGTTATTACTTCAGTAGGCTTTGGTGTAGCTGTTTCTCTTGGACTATCTGTATGTGTACGATCCCTAAACATTGCTTCTGCTCTTCTTGAAGCTTCTATTTCAGCTTCAGTATCACTAGTAGTTTTTCTTTCAGCAGCTTCTCTTTCAGCTTTTTCTTCAGGTGTTTCTACGTGTTTAGCTGGTTCTTCAACTACTCTTTCTTTTCCTTTTATTACTGTTTCAACATCATCAGTAAAGAAATGTGCACCATTAATTTCATAATCAGTATGGCTAGCATCTTCTTTTCTAGCATCAACTAATGAACCCATCACTCTACTTATATGATTTTCACCTTTAACTCCAAGTAAACCATCTATACCACTGCATGCAGTATTAAATGGTACTCTACTATCATCACCCTTAGATGAAGCAGTTTCAAATTCACTAATCATTCCACTTAATGAAGGTATTTCTGTTCCAACTTTTACTAAATCTTCATGAGTATAGTTTCCAGTTCTTACCTTAGCAACAATTACTTCATCTACTCCTACTTTTTCCATTTCATCAGCTAGATTATATCTAAGACTAGCATCACCAGCTAATGAACTCATAGCACGAACTTCTCTTTCTAATTTTTGTTGTTCTACATAGCAAGGATTATCAGCGTTTTTAGCAGCATTATAGAATTTATTAAATCTATATTCTGATCCATCTGGATGTGTTAATACAAGTCCTTTTTCGGTTTGAACAAATCCAGTTCCAGCTTTTACTCCGTTACCATCTTGATGAACAAAAAGTGCTTCTCCTTTACCTATATTACTTTGAATAAAGGCAAATGAATCAACAAACGAACTAGCAAGAGTCTTTGTAGCCTCATTACTAAATCCTTCTCCTTGTAAAAATAATTTATCAACAAGTGCAATAAATGAATCAGTTTCAGAACTTGTTAATTTTCCGTCTTTTCTACTTTGATTAATCTTAGCTAATTTTTCAAATAATGAATTCATATTAGATAAATCTGAAGGATTATCTATTAATAATTCAAATGGAGGTCTCATAGTAGCATTAGTACCATAAGTAGCCATCATATTCATAAAGTTATGGTAACCATTCATTATTTCTTCATAAGACATATCTTGTCCAAATATATTAATCATTTCTTCAGAACTATAACCATTAATAATAGCTTTAGCACATAAGAAATCTCTTGCAAATGATTGTAGTGATGCAGTGTCACCATCTAACTTAAAGTTATTTAAATTTCTAGTATTAGCATTCATATTGTAGCCGAAGCTTAATGCATCACATACATATTCAAATTGTTTAACATTAGTAAATTGTTTTAAGAAATCTGCATGTTCTTGTAAGAAATGATATGTATTAGCATCAATTGAATGAGTTCTAGCATAATCTTCTACTAAATTTAATGTATCTTGTGTAGTTAAACCAGTAGTTGGTTTATCTTTTGGTTCATCCTTTTTGCCTGGTGGTGTTTCATCTGTTTTTGGTGTAGGAGTAGCAACATGTTCTACAGATTTTTCTTCAGCTTTACGTTCTTTAGATTTATCACTTAAACCTCTAATCCAGTTTACAAGGAAATGAAGTCCAGTAACTCCTAAAACTCCAGCTAGTAAAACTGTTAATGCTCTTCTTACTATACCTTTCTTCTTACCAGTATCTTTTTCTTCTTCATCTGAAGAATCAGGTTTTGATGATCCATCACCATCTTTTGTTGGCTCTCCATCTTTTGTTGATTCACCATCTTTTGTTGGTTCACCATCTTTTGTTGGCTCTCCGTCTTTTGTTGGTTCGCCATCTTTTGTTGACTCTCCATCTTTTGTTGGTTCACCATCTTTTGTTGACTCTCCATCTTTTGTTGGTTCACCATCTTTTGTTGGTTCGCCTTCTTTATCTTTATCTTCTTCTGGTTTAGTTGGTAGATCTACTGGTATAGGTGTTTCATCACCTTTCTTAGCTGGTTCTACTTTAATTGTACGTTCTCCAGGATTTCTTAAAGCAATACCATCATGTTTAGTTATTAAGTCATCTTCAAGAATATCTTGAATACCAGATAAAGTATATACACATTCTATATATCTATTTTTCTCTTTATCAGTTAATACTTCACCATTTTTAATTCTAGTATTTAATATAACTAGATCATGTTCAGCAGCAGCTTCTTGTTTATCAGAAGGAACAAATCCTGTAGTTAAATTTCCTATAGGTGCACTCTTAGTAGGATTATCTACTAAAGATGCAACTGCTCTAACAAGTTCATCACCAAAGTTTACAGGAACGTTATTATCTTGTAATACTTTGTATGCTTTTAATATTTGTAAAGCTCTAGTATAAGGTATTCTTTCTTCTCCAGGTTTTAATACTGGTATACCATATCTTGTAATAGGCGCTTCTGGATCAATTGTAGGTTTATCAGGTAAACCTGGCCCTAAATGAATTACTTCATCAGCAACTGGTCTATCATCAGAATCACCTTTAGCAGGATCTGCTTCAGTTTCCTTTTCTGGTTCCTTATCAGGATCTGGTTCTCCTGGTCCTAAATGAAGAACTTCGTCAGTTCCTGGAACTAGATGTAAAGCCTCATTAGTTCCCGGTTTCTTATCATCTTCTTTGTCTGGATCCTTATTATCATTATTATTTACTTTTTCTTCATCTTCTTCATCTTTATCGATGTTATCGTTATTTACTTTTTCTTTTTCATCTTTGTCATTATCGTCGTTATTACTTTTATCAGGAACAATTGGTCCTCTATTTAAAGACATTTGTTTTTGATCTTCAATTTCTATTGTTCCTCCCTTAAGTAATTTTAAAGCTGTAATTAAGGCATTATATTGTTCAAATCTAACTTTTAGATAAGATTCTTCAGAAATTCTTCCTGCTTCTTTTTGAATATATGAAGATTCAATAGCATCAATTCTATCATTATGAATTAAAGTTAATTCAGCAAGTCTTCTCTTTTGTTCAGGAGTTAATTTACCAGAATTTCTAGCATTACTTAATTTTAAATATTCTTGTAATTCTAAAAATTCTTGTGTTAATCCTATCTTTACTTCTGGTTCACTAGTTTTTTCTAATTTTTTTCCATATTCTTTAATATCAGTTTCTACGATATTTTTCTCATTATGAAGATTTGTTTCTTCTTCTATTTCTCTGTTTAAATTATCCATTTCTTGTTGGTTGTCTTTGTCAGCAACTCTAACAAAACCATTCTTAACAGCTTCGCTAATTACTCCCTTTTTAATTTCTAAAGAATTAGCTTTGGCATATTTAAGAACGATGGATAAATGTTTTTCTTTATCATATTGTTCTGTAACAGGTTTGTCATCATTATAAAAAATTACAACACTGACAATATCTTCTTTGCCTGTTTCTTGATTTAATTCTCTAACAAATGCAATTCTTTTAATATTATCCATATTATTTCCCCTCCATTTTAATTAGAATACCTAGTATTACCAGTTAAAACATAACCATTATTAATTAATGAACTATCATTATATGTACTCCACTTATAATCTGTATATGCAGATTTTATAACTGATCTACTTCTCTTTTGATATCTATAAACATCTTTATACACAGGTGTTTTTATTTGTTCATAGCCAGCAACCTGAGTTTCTTCTCCAAGAATTGTTACTTGCTTATTAACTGTTGTTCCACACTTTACTTGTAATCCATCTGGATGTTGTAATGTATTATCATTTACAAAGGTATAAACATCTCTTGTATATTTATCCCAGATCCATCTTTTTGCTTTTGTACAACTTTCGTCGCAATCGCTCCAATCAAGACCTACAAATACATATTTTTCAGCCATTGAATCAGTTGGATAACCAGTAGTAGTTACTCTACCTACATAAGTCCAATTAACATTTTGTCCAACTGCATATGTTTTACCAGTTTTTGATACAACATAATAATCATAATCTTTACAGTATTTCTTAGTTAATGTTCCTGCATTAACCTTAACTGTATGATAAATAGGATTACTATTTGTATAACTGTAATAATCAAGTGTTCTAGTTCTACCTAAATCTTTTAGTTCAACTAATTCAAAATTACCAAATTGAGGTACATTATTAGGATCATAAGTATATGTTTCCCAATTAGACCAACCACTGTATTCATTGCCAAAATCTTTCTTATATTGATATTCTACAGAAGTCTTTTTAGTAACTACCATTGAACAATATTCATGGTTTCCAGCATTATCAATTACTACTCCATAAATTGTATATTGGCCAACCGGTTTAATTGTATAAGTATCATTATTAGTTGTAGCAACTACATTACCAATAGCATAATTCTTTATACCACTAGTAGCATCATATTTTGAATTCCAACCTACTACAATATCTGAATTATAGTATCCTTCAGAATTATATGAACCACTAATTACCTTTAATGAACAAGATGGTTTAGTTGAATCTTTTTTAACACTGATTGAACAGATTCCTGTCTTACCAGTATTATCTTTAACATAACCATAAATAGTATGTACACCATCATCGTTTATAGTATAACTAGTTCCACCATTATAATTTGTACTAGTACCAATTCCATATGCTGTACTATTTTGAGTACTCATAGAAACTGCTACACTAGATTTGTACCAACCATTGCTTCCTACAGTTCCACCAGTTATTCTTAATGAACATGTTGGAACAGTAACTTGTGGAGTTGGTTCTACTGGTGTAGTACCAGATCCACTAGTATCATCATCACGAGTCACATCTAAAGTACAACTACCAGTATTACCAGCATCATCTTTAACATAACCATATATTTTATAAACACCATTAGTATTAATTGTAAGTGAGTTATTTCCTCCATATGTTGGAGTAGTACTTTCAGTAACATCAAATCTATTAACATTACCTAAATTATCTTCCATAGTAGTCATTGATACTACTACGTCACTCTTATATTTTCCATCAGTACCAACAGTTCCATTACTAACACTTAATTTACAAGAAGGTTTAACTGTATCTTTCTTAATTTCAAGAGTACAAGAACTTTCTTTTCCATTAGAGTCTTTAACAAAACCATTAACTACTGTAGTTCCATCACTTGTAACTTTAAAGGTATCTTTTTTGTTAAAATTCTTTTTAGTACCAATTCCAAAACCTGTTATTTTTCCATCAGAAGTTTTCTTAGACTTGAATGATACTTTAACATCAGAAATATAATAGCCATTATCACCTTTAGTTCCACTTTCAACTTTTAATACACAACTTGGTCCAATCTTATCCTTGTCCTTATTATCATCAATAGCTTTCTCACATACTTCATTTTGATTCTTACAATAAGAATAATGTCCTAATGTAGTAGTTACACTTTTTTCTTCACTATCACATTTAAGATTAATCTTCATTTCATAAGTATCGCCATTATTAGTAACTGATGTATAAGATTCATCTCTACTACAAGAATTACCATTTTTATCTTTTAAATCTAATAGTAATTTTTTATCAAGCATTTCTTGTAAATTTATAGTTGTAGTCTCATCCTTATTCTTTGGTAAGTTATCACCTTGGAAATAAGATAAGCTTACTTCTTTCATTTCTTCAAGGTTAGCATTAAATACTTTATTGTTATCAGTATTCTTATTTTTATTAGACATTGGCAATAGCCATAACAATAACAATATAAATATAACAATTAGTATTAATATTCCTATAAATGTTCTTACAGGAACTTGTCTTCTATTATCTTCTTCATCGTACATTTTTAACACCTTTCCCCCTTCAATTGTGGGATATTATACCACATATGTTCTATAAAGTCAATTTATTCTAACTCTTACAAGGGTACAACCACTATTAAAGGGATCTATACAAAATTCTTCGATTCTCTTATCTTTTCTTAATATATTCCAGGTTTCATTTTTAAGTATTCCTGAACCAATACCATGTATAATAGCAAATTCTTTATTTTTAAGAAAAATGTTATCATCAATAAAATGTTTAACTTTAATACCACACTCTACTCTATCTAATCCATGAAGATCAAGTTGTGGCATACTGTTTCTAAATAATATCATTGTACTTTTCTTCTACTTCTTTAAGTTCTGGGATAGAATATCTACCACCAATTCTTAAGCAACTTAAAGCACCTGTTACGTTGGCAAACTTAAGTGCTTTCTCTAAATCAAAGCCTTGAGTTAATGAATATACAAATGCTCCATGGAATATATCTCCAGCACCTGTACTATCTAATGCTTTAACTGGAGTTGAAGCAACTAGTTTATATTCACCATTTATTTCTGTAAATGAACCATATGATTCTAATGTAATAATTACATTATTTTTAAATTCTTGTTTTAAAATATTATAAGCGTTAATAATTGTATCTATATTGTCATAATCAATTGTTGTTCCACTTACTTGATTAGCAAAATCATGAGAGCATACAAGATATGTTACTTTATGAGCTAATTCTACAGTAGCTTCTTTTTTACTACCAGCATCAAGTACGCTTATAGCTCTTGGATTTTTTTCCAAAGCTTTTAAAGCATTATCTTTTTCATAACCATCAAGTAATATAAAATCAAATTCATCTTGATCATATTCTTTTGGTTCCATTAGAATATTTGGATCTCTACTAGTAATAATTGTTCTACTTCCATTACTAGTATTTGCAATTATATAACTAGATGTTGTATTAAACTTTTCAGTTACTTCTAAGTATTTAACATCTACTCCTATATTTACATAATCATCTATGATTGATTTACCATAATAATCATTTCCAATAATTCCTGAAAAAGAAGTATTTACTCCCCATTTAGCAAGTAAATAAGCACAATTAGAAGCACTTCCTCCTCCACATTCAACTTTTTCCATAGATAATCTCATCTTTTGATTTTCAACTGGATAATGATCCATAGGCAAAGTAATATCATATGCAGATTGTCCTATACATAGTACTTTCATTCTTCTTCACCTTCTATTATTAATTATAGCAAAAACAAAGAATATTTTAAACTATAAAACAATTACTTTACAAAAAAGAATTGTTAATTATTATAACAATTCTTTTTCTTAATATTATTATACAAAATATACATTAGAAGAACTAAAACAATACCTATACTATCAATAAACGTATCTAATAATTCTCCTGTTCTACCAACAAATAACTGATGTATTTCATCAGTACATGAATAAAAGTAACAAAATAGTAATGTAAGTGGTATTAAACCTTTCTTTATTCCACTACTTCTAAAAGCATTAATTACTAAAAAAGTTAAAACTATATAGACAACTCCATGAGCCATCTTTCTTGTAGGATAATTAAGTTTTTTAGTAATTGTCTTTACTCTTTTTTCACTAGGATGTTTATTTATTATTTCAGCACTTTTTTCAATTGTTTTACTAACTATTTTATTACTAGTACCAACAGATGACTTACTATCCATTTGTGATAAGCAAAAAATAACTGCCATCCAAATAATAACTAGTGTCCACCAAACATATTTAATATTTATCACCTCTTATATATATTTTAGATATTCAATTACGTAATTTCCTTTTTTAGTATTATTAATTATTTTACTAAATTTAAATTTACCAATTTTTCTAATACTAAAAATATCATTTTCTTTAAGAATATATGAATTCTTGGTTAATATATCATAATTAAGTATAACTTCTTTATCTTTAATTATTTCTAATACTTTATCTCTATTAGTGCCAATTATTTTAGATAGAACATTATCTATTCTAAGAGAAGATACTATTACTTCATTAGTTTCATATTTTCTTTGATAGTTTTCCATAACATTTAAATCTAATTCTTCAAGTTTTACAATTTCTCTTCCTATACTAATTAAATTATCTCTAATAAATTCTTTTAATTCATTTAGTACATAAAAATAATAATTGTTTTGATCTATAATAATATCTCCGATATAACTAGACGATATATTAAGAGCCATAATACTACCTAGTATATCTTGATGTCTTAATGGTCCATAAGAAATAATACGAAACAAACTAACTTCTGGAACTGTATTAGTATAAAGAATAACTTTTTCACTATCTACATACGGATAGTAAATATTATAACTATTCTTAGTTAGTTTTCTAGTAACTTCTTTAAATTCTTTACCATCTAAAAACAAAGTATTTTTACCATGTAATACTTTTTCTACACTATTATCAATTTTATAAAAATCTCTTTTCATTAACAGCTCCTGAATAAAGATTATAACATAAAAACAAAAAAGTTCATTAAAATATGAACTTTTATACTTGATTAAAATTGAATACTAATGTTCTTTGATCATTTCCATAGACATTTTCAAAATCTGCATGCCATTTAACACCGTTAATAATTTTATAAAGATGTAAAGGATTAGCTTGCATAACCCATCCACTATTTAAGAAGCATTCTCTATATTTTATAATACAATCTCTTGTTTCCATAGGAGAATTCATTATTACAGAAAAGAAATAACAGTGCCCTCCGCCAAAGATTCCATTATAGCCTATATAAGCACGTTTTCCACCAAAATTCCATTTAGGAATACCAAATAGATAGTTATCCCATTCTTCAATCTTATATACTTTTTTTACTAAAGAAGGATCTGTAGCATTCATATTTTCTACAGAATTTACGACATTATCAAAATGATTATCTATCCTCTCTGAAGCGTCTTCTACTTTAGGAACTACTGCTTCTCCTACTTTATCAAATTTGCTAAAAAACTTATCTTCTAAATTTTCTAGTTTCTCAAAAAAATCCATTTTTGCCTCCGTTAATCAACTATTATTTCTGATACAGAAGTAGCACCCGTTGGATTACCAAGAAGTAACATAGTTTTTCCTTGTTTAAGGCAATCTATTACAAATAATTTACAATCTACACAATTAGTTTGTAACGAACTTTGACTTATTTTAGCAATAGTTTCATCTTCGATGAATCCACTAAATCCATATCTAGTTATTTTGCTATCTCCAGCAATAGAAATTAATGCTTCAACTGTTTCTCCTACTTTACAAGTATATTCTTTCTCATTAGTAAATGAAATGTCTCCTTCATAGACTACTACAAGAGTATTTTCTTTTATTTTTTTATCACTTGTAGTAACAGTAATCGTAGCTTCTCCATTACTAACTCCTGTAACTTTACCATTTGAATCAACTGTAGCTATAGTTTCATCAGAACTACTCCAGATTACATCTTTAGGTTCTTTTCCTTTTTTAAATTTCGAACTACTTTTACCATTTCTTCTATTATATTCTGCTTTAGATATTAATTCTGCTTTTAAATTAACACTTTCATTTTGTTTAACAATAACTAATATAGGTGTAACAAATAGTTTATTTTTTATATTTTGATTAATAATCATGTAGGACATAAAACCAATAGCTAATACTATTATTGCTACAAATACATATACAATTTTACTTTTTTTCATTTTTTTAACTCCTTTTAAACATTTTTAGTCTTATTCTTTTGAGAACTAACATATCCATATTCTTCTAACATTTCTCTACAATCAGAATAAGTCTTTTTATAAACTTCTAGTCTTTCTAATTCATGTTTTAAAGTGTTTTTAGTATACGCATTACTTAAATAATCTTTATTGTTTTCATACTCATTAACTATTCTAATATATTTATCTCCAATAAGATTTAAATTTAAATTAATCTTTTCTGATAATTTGCTAGGTATAGAACCATTACTCTCTACATAGTCAGCCATCTCTTTAAAATAGTGATTAATATATTTATAACCTGTTACTTCATTACTATCGATATCATAGTTATTATCTAGAAGTATTTCTATAATAGGTGTACTATATTCTTCAACTTTTTTAGCATAAGCTTCTTTTCCTATACCATATATTTGTCTATATAATTCATCTTCACTTCCTTCTTTTAATAAATCTGAAGTAGACGATATTAAACTAACAGTATTTTCTCCTAAATCATTTTCATGATGGAAATTAATAATTGCATCAATTCCATTATTATTTGCTTCTCTTAATAAATAAATAACATCTTCTAAACTAGCTTCATTATGTACTATTATTTCTATAGGTACATTTTCACTTTTTAAAGTTTCTATATCTAAATATGCTTCTTCTCTTATAGATTTATTAAATTTATAAAGAGGTTCAACCTTTTTTCTACTATCATTCATAGGTAATTCTCCAATCTTCTAATAATATAATAACATACTTATAAAACTATTTAAAATACTAAATAAAAAAAGACATTAATTAATGTCTTTTAGATAGATCTATATCCCATTCAGTAATATCTCCCTTATCTTTAATAGAGATACCTTTACTAGATAAAACATCTCTTATTTTATCTGCTTCTTCATAATTCTTTTCTTTCTTAAATTCTTTTCTTTGTTCAATTAATGAATCAATTTCATTTTTAGAAATAGAATTATTTTTTAGATATTTATTCTTAATATCTTCGATTACTTTATTAGAATCTTGAGTTAACAATCCTAGTACTTTATATAAACTAGTTAAGGCATATTTAATATCTACTAATCTTTGAATATTTTTTTCTTGAACTAATTTATTCATAAGAGTAATATTTTCATACATATTAGCAATAGCTAAAGAAGTATTAAAATCATTATCCATAGCACTTCTAAATTCTTCTTCTATTCTCTTATAATCTTCAGATTTTTTATCAGTTTTAATATTTTTTCCTAAATCATCTACTTGATTAAATAATTTATAAATCATATATATCTTAGATTCATTTTGATCAAAGATACCATCTACGATATTCATATCAGATCTATAATTATTATCAAGTAAAGTAATTCTAATTACTTCTGGATTATATTCTTTTTCAAGATCACATAACAAAATACCATTATTAAGTGATTTACTCATTTTTAATCCATTAACTTTAATTAGACCATTATGCATCCAGTATTTAGCAAATTCTTTACCAGTTAATGATTCACTTTGAGCAATTTCATTTTCATGATGTGGGAATAATAAATCTCTTCCGCCTCCATGAATATCTATTTGTTCTCCTAAGTATTTCATACTCATTGTAGAACACTCTATATGCCAACCTGGTCTACCTGGTCCCCAAGGAGAATCCCAGAAGATTTCATCATCTTTAGCATTTTTCCAAAGAGCAAAATCTTTATCATCTCTTTTACCTGGTTCAACTTCTTTTCTAACACCAGATAATCCATCTTCGATAACTCTATTAGATAACTTACCATAATCAGGGAAAGATGATACGTCAAAGAATACATCTCCATTTTCTGTACTATAAGCATGTCCTGTTTCAATTAATTTTTCAATAAATTTAATCATATCAGGTATACATTCAGTAGCTTTAGACTGAATAGTAGGTTTATCAATAAATAAAGCTGCTAATTCTTTGTCAATTTCCTTCATCATCTTATTAGCATAATCTGTAGGATTAACTTTTAATTCTCTAGCTTTAATAATTATCTTATCATCTACATCTGTATAATTTCTAACATAAGTAACATCATAACCAGAATAATCTAAATATTTTTTTATGACATCAAATATGATAGCTTGATAAGCATGACCAATATGGGCATTACCAGAAGCTGTAATTCCACAAGCATACATTCTAACTTTTCCTTTTTCTAGAGGTTCAAATTCTTCTTTTCTTCTAGTTAAAACATTATAAAACTTTAAACTCATAATAATCACTCTTTTCTTTTTCTAAATTATAACACCTATTATTTTTATAAACAATCAAAAATAAGATAGGATTATTAGTTTTTTATTTTGTTTATTTTATGATATATCCTTTTTCATTAGCCATATTTATAAAAGCATTTTCCCATAAATTACATACTGCAGCATACTTAAGACTATCATCATTATTATGCTCATCTAAATATTTTTTAACAAGAGTATCTAGATATGGTTTATATTCACTATAAATAGAATTGTCTACACATAATCCATTACCAAATCCCATATATAATTATTTATATTTTCCTTTATAATTATCTTTACTATGTTCCCATGATTCATGCCACTTTGGGAACTGTTTAAAAGCATCTTTTATAGATATTTCTCCTTTTTGATACATAAAGCCATCAATTCTATAAAATGTAAATATATTGTCTTTTTTTATAATGAAGGTTGATCCATCTTCATCACCCATTCTACCAGGATTAGTAATAAATAATAAATCATCTTCATTTAGTTTTAAAAAATCTATTTTGGAAATTTTATTATACGTAGTCTCCATATAAACCTCCATATAATTATTATATTTTTATTATACAAAAAAAAGTAGGATTAATCCTACTTTTTGCAATCATCAAATTCCATAAATGTATAACCATTATCAAATGTATGATTATACATAGAATACATTTTCATTTTATTATCTTTTGAATATATAGATTTATCAGTTTTTAAATACTTATAATATGCTCTATTATCAGTACTTGGATATGATAAATAAATATAACTTATCTCTAATTCATCTTCATTAATTAATGCATATTCATATGTACTACCAAATCCATCAATAGTAATATAAGCAGGATAATTATAAGATTCTGTATCATACTTAACACTATTTTTAAACGATTTGGATTTTTTTCTACAATTTTCATATATAGTCATATTTAATTCTTTTAATCGTTCTATTTCATTATCAAAGTCTTCTTTATCATATTTTGATACTAATAATATATATCCATCAGTATCAAATAAATTGGTTTTAAAAGACGAAATAAAACTTGCATCTTTTAGTAAATTTTTATCATCTGGAAATATAGATAAATTAGAGTCTAAATCACCACCATATTCTTTTATATAGTAATTCTTATCATAATTATCTATTCCATTTATTTCTTTAGTTGGACTAAGTGAAGTTAATCCAAATAATCCTAATACTAAAATCATTTTTATTATAAATAATAGAAATAATATTGATATAACTATTAAAGATGTTATTATTATTTGTTTTTGTTTTTTCATTTTATAATACTCTTTTAAAATTCTATCTAAGTTTTCATTTGCTTTATTACTATAATTATTACTTTTTACTTTTTCTCCACTTAGTAATTCATTAATACTAATATCTAATTCATCACAAAGTAATTTAATGACAGAATAATCTGGCATTGTTTTACCATTTTCCCAACGACTTACCGACTTACATGTAGTATTTAATTTCTCAGCTAATTGTTCTTGAGTCATGTTTTTTTCTTTTCTACATTTTGCAATAAATTTACCAATTTTCTCTTGATCCATATTTGTTCCTTTCTGATAAAAATATATAAAACTATATTAAAAAATAACAGGACATAAACTGAGATTTGTTAATTTAGTATCCAAGAAATTTTGCTAACTCAGGAATATTTGCCAATTCTTCTTTAGTAAAGCCAAATGATGGAGGAACAAGTTCTATATACTTATCTAAAAATTCATCATAAGTACCATCAAAATAACTTGGGGGAATAAAGAATGTTCTAGATCCTCCAGCTACTCTATCACCTGCTTGGCAAAATACTGAATATCCACCCAACTCGTGACTTCTAAATTCATATTTTTCTAAATACCATCCATGATTACATTTTCCACTTTGACCTGGAACTACAAATATATCTTTTACTTCATTATATTTTTGTATTTCATATTCTTGATCCCAAATTATTTGATCAATAAATCTTTCACTATCCATATCTAATACTGTCTTTTTAGATGAATCAGGCCAGTGATAGATGTATGCATATTGATACTTATTATTAACTTTTTCTATAAGATATTCATATCTTTTATCAAATAATTCTCTTTTAGCCCAAGGATAAGTAAATTTCATCTTTTCTATAGCTTTATTTATATATTTTTCAACATCATATCCATATGGAAATTTTTTACTCATATTCATCACCTATTTAATTATACCATTATTTATATGATTCATATGTTATAATGAAAAAAAGAAGGTGTATTTATGTATTTAGTAGATGATAGTGAATATATTTCAGGTTTAGTAAATATGGCATCAAGTATTTCAAAATATATGGGATGTTCTTATATGGATGCTACTTGTTTTAAAAAGAAAGACTTTATAAATAATTTTTCTAAATTTTATAAAATAAATGAAAAAGAAATAAAAATACATGAATCATCTATTTCTTTAGAAAAGTTTATAGAAAACTTTTTTGGAAAAGATAAAGAATTAATTGATGGACTAAGTTATTGGATTACTTTAAAGGCTGGTAAATTGGTTAAGATTTATGAACAAGATGATGATTGTAAGTTAAATGATCTATTATCAAATTCAGGATATGGAAAAGCACCATTTTATTTTGTAGAAGATGTTACAATTATTGAATTTGAAAAAATGATAATTGCTTTTATTACTGGAAATAATGAATAAAGACTAGAATATTCTAGTCTTTATTCATTATGGAATATACCAACTTTTATATACATATTTTTAAGAGTTCCAACAAAATGTCTTTGAGCAGTATCTGAAGTAGCATTAACATGAGTTGCTCCAAACCAAACACTTAAATCAAATGTAGGATTAAACTCTGATAAATCATTTAATTTAACCATGTCTTCATCATTAATCTTGTAGAATATTTCTTGTACTTTTGTTGTTTCATTATATATTCTATATATTTTTACGTCTGTAACATCACTAGCATTAAAATATACAGCTGAATTATTATTTGATACTCTTCTAGAAGATAAGTCAAGTTGATTTGGTTTTGAATCTCTTACTCTAAATACTAATCCAGGGAATGAATTTCCTTCTAATTTTGTATTCATGATTGTAGATTGTTTAACTTGATCAGCTGGATTATAGCTTGCTATTGTGAATCCAATTTCATAATCCTTTTCGTGGTTTTCACTATTATATAAATTAATACCTGTATCTATATAAGTATTAACTCCATTAGCATACTCACAGTCATCACCTAATATTGGTTTATCTGGTCCCCTAAATATACATTCACCTGTTTGAATAAATTCCTCTTTAAATTCATCTTTTATAAAATATGCATATATAACAGTATCTTCTGTAATTTCAGTATTATCAAAATCAAATAAAGTCTCATGATTACTATCAGTATACCAGTTTCTAAATTTATAATTTTCTTTAGTTGGATCAGTTGATGGTCTTGTTGCTTTTCCTCCAATAGCAATTGTTTGTAAAGGAATACTTGATCCTCCATCTGTATTGAAAGTAACTGTTGCCACATCATATAAAGGACCAATTTCTATATTTTCTTCTCCAACTACTAATAATAACGGATTATTTTTTTCTTCATTAGACCATTTACTAAATGTTGCATTATCTAATTCTTTAGCAGTTAATGTGATTTTTTCTTCGTAATAATAATCTCCGCTTAAGTCTCCCTCAACTACATTTTCTGGATTATTGATTGTTACTGTAACTTTCTTTCTAGTATAGTAATACTTTACTACTGTATTACCACTTCCATCAATTGTTGTAGACTGAGCTGCTGGACTTATAAATCCAGGATAATCATTTACTGCTGGATTTATAGGATAATCTGTTGTTCCTTCTAAATTTTGGAAATCAGCTAATTCATAATCTCCTTCAGCAAACTTCATCTTATAATGTTCTACTCTATATTTTGTATTTGTATTTGCAGTATAAACTGCTGATAAAGATGTATTATCATTTAAATTAAATGTTCTTTCTAAATTTGTATCACCATCAGACCATTCAAATGTATATCCTGGTCTATCTACTGCTTTTATAGTAATTGGTGTTTCATATAGATAACTACCATTTACTGTTGATACAGTTTCATCAATATAAGTTCTATCAGTTATTTCAAAATCAAAATTCTTTCTATTATAAATATAATTAACTGTTGCTTGTTCATCAGCATCAATATTAATTGTTTGTGTACTATCTGGATTTTTAAATCCATGAACTGGTTGGAAATCTGGTGTTACATTTGTATCTGTAGTTCCTGTTAAAACTTGTACATCTTCAGTATAAGTTGTTAAATCATAATTTTGATATTTATGTATAACAGTATATTTTGTATTATCATTTGGTGAATAATTAGCTGTATAACTTCTATTACCAGTTGAACCAGAAGCAATTGTCACATATGTTGTTAATTCATTTAATCCTGTACCAGTCCATCCAGTAAATGTATATCCTAATTTATTTGGATTTTCTAATGTAGTACTACTAGATTCAATATTATAACTAGTTGGATTAATCTTTCCAACAGGCAAACTACCATCATCTAAATTATAATCGATTGTATAATTTACTACACTATATTTAGCTGTTATTTCTATAGGTTCAGTAATAATTGTTTCTGATGTTACTATATTACCATTTTGATCTACCCATTTATCAAATGTATATCCTTCTTTAGTTGGATTATTTGGTAATTCACCAACTTTTTGTCCATAAGTAATTTGTTTAACTACTTCTTCGCTACCATCTAAAGAGTCTATTGTTATATTATAAGTTTCAAATTCTCCTTTTATATCAATTGAACCAAACTTGATAGATAAGTTAAGAGATCTATAAGCAAATACTGTAAAAGGAATCATTACTAATTCTACAACTAATACTATAATTCCAACTTTTAATTCATTGTTTTTCTTCTTAATAATTGCAAAGATTAATCCAATTAATGAAACAATAAATAAAGCTATATAATATATTAAGTGATCCCCAGTATTTGGATTAATTATTACTGAGTTATTATTTCCTTTTTCATCAACCAAAACAATATTAATAGTTAAATTATCTAAAGATATATTATCTACATTTATTAATTTATTATTATATTTTAATTTAATTGTTACATTAGTAGTTCCATCTTTTGAAATATAGTTATCATTATATCCATATTCAATAGAAATATTACTATTAGAATTATTATCTCCGATAGAACTAATTTTGTATTTATATTCAGTATCTGTATTTTTTAAAGTTAATTCAAATGTAACAAAATCATCTATTTTATTAAAAGTAACATTACTAGTTATTTCATTAGATGCAAAAACTAGATCATCAACTGTAATCGTTCCACTCTTCTCTTTTACAGTAGCATTAATGATCTCTATTTTAGGTGTATCAGCTTTAACTTTTACTATAAATAATATACTGATTGCTAATATTAAAAACATTGAAATTTTAATTATATTTTTCATAGTATACTTTCCTTTATTATTTTTAATCTTATCAAAGGAATTATATCACAAAAAAAGATTAAGTTGTATCTTAATCTTTATTTTTTTTATTATTCTACTGGTTCAGTAGAGACTAGTTTATAGGAATCTCCATCTATTTTATATGTTAATTTATATGTAGTAAGTTTATCTCCAAATTTTTCATATATTTTTTCATCGAATGATTTAGAAGCATTTTCTTCATAATAATCTTCTCCATTTAAGATTGTTTCATCTATTACTTCATTACCTGTACCATATTTTCTTATTCTAAATGTAATTTCACCAGGTTGAAGATAAAGATTTTGATTATCATAGACAAACTCATATTTTGCAAATTTAACTGTTAGATATAAATATTTACTATCTTTTTCAGCTTTTTCATACTTAACGAAAGTTCTATTACCAACTACATCAAAGTATATCATTACATTGTTTAATACGTAGCCACCACCAGTATTAGAACAAGCATATACATCGTTATCTAAAGTACAATGAAACAAGAAATTACTATCGACTTTATTAGGTAATGTAATAGATGCATCATATAAGTTTTTAACAGATTTTTCTACATCTTCTTTTTTTAAAGTAAAATCACATAATCCATTTAATTGGAATTGTTCTTCAGTACAAGTACCTTTTTCAGTAACAAAAATCATTGCTTTATAAACTAACCAGTTCACATCCATATCTTTAGTTTCAACTTTTTTGTTATCAAATGCTGAATACTCGTTTTCACTACTGTATGGTTCTGAAACTGGAACTATATTAACTAATTTTTTAATTTCTTCTTCATTAAGATTAACTGGTACTAGTTTATCTTCTTCTTTATTATCTTCTTTCTTTTCAGACTCTTGTTTATTATTATTGTTATTGCTATTATTGTTATTATTCAACAAATAGAATACTCCATATCCTATCAAAACTAACGAAATTAATAATAATATTATAATAGGTACTATACTTTTCTTTTTTTGTTCTTCTTTAGCTTGAGTTGTTTTTGGCTCTTCTTTTAAGTTTTCATTATTATTTGATTCATTATTGTTATCCACTTTATATTCACCTCTATTGTAATTATATCAATTAAAAAGTATTAATCAACCTTTTTTATTCTTCATAGTTAGGTTTAGCACATTTAAATAAATCAACATTTATTGAATCTAATAATTCTTTTAAATATTTATTATCCGAATTAGTAATGAATTCATGACCTTTACCTGAATAAATTATATACTCTGGTAAATTATCATTTGTATACTGATATAGATTAGCATCAACACTATGTCTTATTATTTCAATAACATCATAATCATAATGTCCTTCGATAGATTTAACGTACTCTAACATGCTATTAGATACTTCTTTTTCACATGCCTTATATTCAGTAAATAATTTATATTTATTATTCTTATAAACACCCAACAAAACAGGAATATCAC
>JAEEGL016750541.1_pt1 | contig 29623 bp, 28 predicted proteins | sample 9134231 | NCBI WGS metagenome assembly JAEEGL01 (sample SAMN16246548, study PRJNA631951) | gut metagenome | biome: gut microbiome; feature: rumen; material: fiber-attached | host: Bos | place: Iran: Karaj | collected 2018-10
ATTTCATTGTTTATTAATTCATTTTTTATTTCATTATAATAATTCATTTTTTCTCCTTTCAAAATAATAAAAAAGGAGACAAACTAAAATATTAGTTTATCTCCGCATCATGTTTATATATTTCTTGCCTAAATATATAAACGTTATCGTTTAAATTGTCATAATAACAATTGGCAAGTAATTATTACATTTTAATTATATAACACAAATTTTTGTTTGTAAAGTATTTACAATAAAAAGAGACTATTTGTCTCTTAATATTGCATTATGTCTTTTAGTTACTAATTTAATAATACTATCAAATATAGGTGTAATTTCTTCATCTGTAAGAGTTTTTTCTTTGCTTTCAAAGTATAAACTATATGCGATAGATTTCTTTCCTTTTTCTATTTTATCTCCTTCATAATAGTCAAATACTTCAACTTTAGTTAATAATTTCTTACCTGCTTCTTTAATAGTACGTTCTACATCGTCATTAATAACTTCTTTTGGAAGTTCAAATGCTAAATCTTTAGTTATACCAGGGAACTTAGAGAATTCTTTAAATTTCATTTGTTCTTTTGGTATATCAAGTAATGCATCTAAATCTAATTCTAATACATATATTTCATCTTTTGAAATCTTTGGATGTACTTGTCCAAACATACCAATCTTTTTATTAGATACACTTATATATGCACTCTTAGTTGGATGCATTTCTTCTGGTAATTCTCCACTCACAAATGCATATCTATTTTTATATCCAAGAGAATCTAGTAAATTTTCAACAATACCTTTTACTGTATAAAAATCATAATATTCTTTATGAAGACCTTCAGTGTAAGCTCCAGTCATTAAAGCAGCTACTTTCTTTTCTTCAATATATTCTCCATTTATTAAACTAAAACATTTTGATATTTCAAATATACCTAAATCTTTAGTACTTCTTGCTTTATTGTATTTGTATACATCAAGAAGTGATGTGATAATACTATGTCTTAGGACAGTTCTTTCTTCGGATAATGGATCCATAACTTTAATAACACCAAATTCATCATTAGTAAACTTAAATACATCTTCAAGATTAATTAATGAATATGTTATTACTTCATTAAGCCCTAGAGATACCATTGTACTTCTTACAATTCTATCCATTCTTCTATATCTACCCGGAGTACTTGGGAATATTGGAAGAGTACTATTTAAATTGTCTACTCCATATACCCTTGATACTTCTTCTATTAAGTCTTCTACAATTGAAATATCTGTTCTTCTTGTAGGAACTATTACATCAAACGTATGATCTTTTACACTTATTTCGAAGTGTAATTTTTTAAATACATCTAGTATATCTTCATCTTTTAGATTATACCCAAGAACACTATTTATTTTATCTAGTGTAATTGTTATATGTTTTTCTTTTCTATCTTGAGTATTATATTCAAGCATACCTGAAAGTACACTACCACTAGCATAGTGTTCTAACATATGACAAGCTCTATCTATTGCCATATAACATCTATTAACATCAAGACCTTTTTCATATCTGATACTTGCTTCACTACGAATTAATTTTTTAGATGTTGTTCTAATATTTCCACCATTAAATATAGCACATTCAATAACTACATTTTTAGTATTATCATCTATTTCAGTATCTAGTCCACCCATAACTCCAGCAAGACCAACTATTTTTTTATCATTTGTGATTACGATATCATCAGAATCAAGTAATCTTTCTTGATTATCAAGTGTAACAAGTTTTTCACCATGTTTAGCATTTCTAGCACCAAGTGTTTTACCTAATTTATCAGCATCATAGAAATGCATTGGTTGACCTGTTTCAAGCATTACATAATTAGAAATATCAACTACATTATTAATACTTCTAATACCACATGCCATTAGTCTATTCTTAAGCCATTTTGGACTTTCTTCAATCTTAATATTATTTACTCTTTTAGCTAAGAATGTATACACATTAGGTGTATCTATTTTAAGTTCAAGATAATCCTTTATATTTTCTTTAGTTTCTTTATATGTTGTATCAGGAAGGCTTACTTCCTCTCCTGTTATAACAGCAGATTCATATGCAAGACCTAGTACACTAAGTAAATCAGCTCTATTAGCAGTAAGTTCAAGATCTATTACATAATCATCAAGTTCAAGATATTTAATTGTGTCTCCACCAACTAATGCATCTTCACCTAAAATACATATTCCATTAATATCTTCATCAGTTAAATATTTTTTATCAATACCAAGTTCTAGTAATGAGCAACACATTCCGTTTGATTCACAACCTAGTATTGTACTTTTATGAATAGTTCCTTCTGGAAGATTACACCCATCAAGAGCAACTATTACTTTAATACCCTCTTTCATATTAGGAGCACCACATACAATATCTAATACTTCTGTTTTTATATCTACTCTACATAACTTTAAATGATCAGATTTTGGATGAGGTGTGCATTCTATTACTTTACCTATAACTAGTTTTTCATTTGCACATAATTCCCCTCTTGATTCGTATTCATTACCTAGTTTTAATAATGAATCAGATAAACTAGTCATATCAATTTTTGATAGAGGTGTATAATCATTAACAAACTTTTTACTTAATATCATTTTTATATCTCCTTTCTATCAAAATTTGCAAGGAATCTATAATCATTAGTGAAATAATCTCTTATATTAGTAACACCATATTTTAGGCTTGCTACTCTTTCAATACCTACACCAAATGCAAATCCTTGATATTTAGTGTGATCAAAACCACAATTTTCAAGTACATTTGGATGAACCATACCACAACCTAGTATTTCAATCCATCCAGTACCTTTACAAATATTACATCCTTTTTTATCACAATTAAAACATGATACATCAACTTCATAAGAAGGCTCTGTAAATGGGAAGAAACTTGCTCTAAATCTTATTTCTCTATTTTCACCAAACATCTTTTTAGCAAACAATTCCAGTGTACCCTTTAAATCAGATAATGATACATTTTCTCCAACTACTAAACCTTCAATTTGACTAAATTGATGTGAGTGTGTTGCATCATCATCATCTCTTCTATATGTTTTACCAGGACATATTAATTTAAATGGTTTCTTTTCTTTATTTGCAAGCATACTTCTTATTTGAACAGAACTTGTTTGTGTTCTAAGAAGCATTTCATCATTTATATAAAAGCTATCTTGCGCATCTCTTGCTGGGTGATCTTTTGGTAAATTAAGCATTTCAAAACAATACATATCTGTTTCAACTTCAGGACCATCTACTACATCATATCCCATTGAAATAAATAAGTCTTCTATTTCATGTCTAACTTCAGTTAGTGGGTGTAATGAACCCATTTTAAGTTTTTTACTTGGAAGTGTTATATCTATTTTATCTTCTAATAGTTTTTTGTTTAATTCGTCTTGTTTAATATTTTTAAGTTTTTCATTTAAGGCATCTGTTATTTCATTTCTAACTTCATTTGAAACTTTACCTACTTCTCTTTTTTCATCAACTGATAAACTAGACATACCTGCCATTATTTCACTAAAAACACTCTTCTTACCAATATACTTTGATTTAGCATTGTTAATCATTGCCTCACTATCGCAACTGTTTATTTCTTCAATAGCAAGCTTTTTAATTTCATTTAATTTTTCTATCATGTTTCCTCCTAAAATAAAAAGTCATAAATTAAGGACGTAGTATAAACTCCGCGGTACCACCTTAATTCATGACTTATCATGCACTTTAATATCTTTAACGCAGAAATACGTTCTTTTTATATGAAGGTGAATTCATGAATATTTATTAATTGATATTTCAGCATACTATCAACTCTCTAATAACAAATTATTTCACTACTACTTCTTCACAAAAGATAATTAGATTTTATCACTATAAGTACTATTTTTCAAGGATATTTTGAATATATTCAATAATTTTATTTGTTTTAACATCCTTACTTTGCATCTCTGTTCTAAGTCTAACTTCAACCATACCATCATCTAACTTTTTACCAACAACTACCATTATTGGAATACCTATTAACTCAATATCATTAAATTTAATACCAATACTTTCTTTCCTATCATCAAGTATAGTATCTATATTTAATTCTTCTAACTTTTTATATAAGGTATTAGCATATTTACTTACTTCTTTATCATTAATATTTGAAATAACAATACCTACTTTATATGGAGCTACACTTACTGGCCAAATAATCCCTTTTTCATCATTATTATTTTCTACAATAGCACTCATAACTCTATCAAGGCCAATTGAATATGAACCTATTTGAACATATTCTTTTACATTGATTTCATCTGTATAAGATAACTTATACTGTTTAGCTGACTCACTTCCAAGTTTAGTTATTTGACCTACTTCTATACCATCAAGTATTTCACACTCGTTTTTACATTTAGGGCATAAACATTTATCATCAAATAATTTAATATCTGCAAATTTACTAATCTTAAAATCTTTATTATAATTAACATTCATATAATGATAATTTTCTTTATTACTACCACATATAAAGTTATTCATACTTTTTACTTCATTATCAGCTATTATTTCAATTTCAGCATCTATTGGTCCTACATATCCAGTATGTATTCCCATTTTCTCAAGCTCATATGTTGTTGGTATAACAACATTATTAGTCTTAAATAGTAGTTTTAATTTCTTAATATTTAATTCACTTTCTCCCTTTAATAAAGCCATTTTATATTTATTATCGACTTTAATAACAATAGTTTTAAGTATTCTAGATGGGAAAATATCTAAATATTCACTTAAATCTCTAATAGTTTTAACTCCTGGAGTTTTAATTATTTCTTTATTCTTTTGAACTACTTCTTTAACAGTAGTTATTGTACTAGTAGTTGCATCTTCTATATTACATGCATAAGAACAACGTGTACATTTAACTACTTTATTATCTCCCTCTTTTGAAATAACCTGAAATTCTTCACTAAGTAAGCCTTCAGATGATCTTACAACCAAAGTATCAAGTCCTAGTTTACTAAATATCTTTTTAAATGCTAAGAACATTTTATCATAGCTAACATCAAGACCACCTTCATCAGAATCAAAACTATATGATTCTAAAGTATAGAATTCTTTTTTACGAACTAATCCATATTCTACATGTTCTTCATCTCTAAAATTATGATTAATTTGGTACAAAGTAAAATGTAAATCTTTATAACTTCTTACTTTAAAGGAAGCTAAATAAGAAAATAATTCACGTGCTGATGAGAATAATTTTAATCTATTATTATCTCTATCTAAGAAATTAAATTCCTCTGTTAAAAAATCACTTTCACTATATTTAGACATTACTGGCATTAATACTTCTTCTGCATTAATATTATCCATTTCTTTTCTAATAATATTCTTTATATTTTTAAGTACTCTTAATCCCATAGGCAAATAAGAATACACACCATTAGTATTCTTTATAACCATTCCACTTTTAATAAGAAGTTTAGTTGCTAATATACTTTCATCTTTTGGGTTTTCTCTTCTAGTAATAAAAAATCCATTTGATAATTTCATATTATTCTCCTCCCGTATCTACTAAATAAGCATCAAGTTGCCTTGCCATAGGATCTTGTTTATCAAAACGAATACAAACTAACCTAAAGTTCATACTCTCTCCAGTAACTGGATTTATTATTTGATTTTCATAATCCAAATCATCATTTTTTTGATTATATGAATTCTTTTCAGATAAATATCCGCCACTAATTAAAGACTTAACCATAACTATCATTCCATCTTCTTCATCACACTGAGTTCTATCATAATCTCCGCCAGCTGGTTTATCATTACTTGGAATTGGAATTTCATTTATATGATCATATCCATAATCCTTAGCAGCATTTTCAATTTGACTAATTTTATTCTCAAGTGAATTTTGTAAAACATTATTTCTAAGCACTATATAACCAGGAGTAATCATTGCTGCAAGTAAGCCAATTATAGCTATAACAGCAAGTAATTCTACCAATGTAACACCATGTTTATTCATATTATCACCTATTTTACTATTAAAAATTATAACACAAAATAATTGTTAATAATAGTCTTTTTTATTCTTGAATAAATATTGATAATAGTATATAATAATTAATAGTAGAATAAAGAGAGGGCAAAATATGAAGGAATTTGACTTTGAAAAGACACCAATCGTTGATATAGCAAACGAAATTCTTTTAGACGGCGTAAAACGTGGCGCTAGCGATATACATTTTGACCCTTATAAAGACGGTTTAGCTATTAGAATGAGAGTCGATGGAGTTTTGTATGATTATGCTCATGTACCAGCAGAATACAAAAGAAATATGGTTTCTCGTATTAAGATGATTGCTAGTATGAACATAATGGAAACAAGACTACCTCAAGACGGAGCTATTAAGAGTAAAATCGGAGATAAAACACTTGACCTTCGTGTATCAAGTTTGCCCACTCATAACGGAGAAAAAGTGGTTCTTCGTATTTTAGATTACTCTAAAAGTTTACAAGGTTTAGAAACACTAGGATTCTCACAAGTAAACCTTCAAAAAATAATACAAATGACAGAAATGCCAAATGGTATTATGCTTGTAACAGGAGCTACTGGTAGTGGTAAATCTACTACAGTTTACTCTATTCTACAAAAGTTAAATACACGTGAAGTTAATATAATTACAGTTGAAGACCCAGTTGAAATGGAAGTTGAAGGATTAAATCAAGTACAAGCTCAACAAGAAATTGGACTTGACTTTGCTACTGTTTTAAGAAGTATCTTGCGTCAAGACCCAGATATCATAATGATTGGAGAGATTCGTGATACTGAAACTGCAAGAATTGCCGTTAGAGCTTCTATTACAGGACACAAAGTATTATCAACAATCCACACCAATAGTGCCTTAAATACAATTGAAAGACTTACTGATATGGATGTTGAAAGATACTTAATTGGTACATCTTTAAATGGAATTATTTCTCAAAAATTATCAAGAAAACTTTGTCCTCATTGTAAAGTTGCAAGAGAAACTAATGATTATGAAAAATCATTATTTGAAAAAGTATTACATAAAAAAATAGATAAAGTTTATGATGTTAATCCAGAAGGATGTGAACATTGCTTTAAAGGTTATAAAGGAAGAATTGCTATTGCTGAAGTTTTAGTTATAACTGATGCAATTAGAACTGCTATTACAAACTCAGAACCAAAAAGTGTTATGAGAAAGTTAGTTTACTATGATAGTAAAACACATACACTTTTAGAAGATGGCCTTGAAAAGATTACTGAAGGAGAAACTAATTTTGAAGAAATATTTAAATTAGTAGATCTTGAAAACGACTTAGCTGTTGCTGAAGCATTCTATGATGAAATTGAAAAGAGAATGAAACAAGACAGTAAGAAAGAAAAAGAAGAACTTAAAAAAGAAATAAAAACAATAAAAGATAAACAAGATAAAACAATAATTGAAATAGATGATTCTGATTCACAAAAAGAAACTAAATTAAATCCATATACTTTTGAACCAGAAGAAACTAATGAAGAATCAACGGATGAAAAAGTTGAAGAATTAGATTTACCTAAAGAAGAAGACAAAAAAGATGAACCTGTTGAAGAATTAGATTTGACTAAAGAAGAAGACAAAAAAGATGAACCTGTCGAAGAATTAGATTTGACTAAAGAAGAAGACAAAAAAGATGAACCTGTTGAAGAATTAGATTTAACTGATAAAAAAGAAGAAAAAGTTGAAGAGTTAGATTTATCTACTGACGATAATAAAAATGATAAAGATATAGAAATATTTGAAATTAATGATGACTCTAAGCTAGAAAATCCATTAGATGATAAAACTAAAGTAAATTATGATAATATTACTCAAGTACCATTTGTAGACGAAACTCTAGATTTATAAAAGAAACTAAAAATAGTTTCTTTTTTATTTCATATATTTAAATGGTGAATAACATGTTTCAAATAAAACAAAATAATAGAATTAAATATATGTTCTATATATGTTTACTAGTTTTCTTCTTAGTAATAGTTAAGGTTTTTTATATACAAGTTATACAATATAAAAAAATAAATAAACTTGCTAATGAATTATGGAGTAGAAACTTAACTATTGGAGCTCCAAGAGGAAAAATACTTGATAGAAATAATAAAGTTATTGTCGATAATATTACTACAGTTAGTTTATATTTAGTTCCTTCTCAAATAAAGAATAAAGAAATTGTATGTGATAATTTATCTAAAATACTAAATATTAATTATGATAAGATGTATAAATATATAACTAAGAAAGCATCGATTATTAAAGTACACCCAGAAGGAAGAGATTTAAATGATGATGTTGCTAGTAAAATAAATGAACTAAACTATGATGGTGTTTATTTACTAAAAGAAAATAAAAGAAACTATAAATATTCTTCCCTACTTTCTCATGTAGTTGGATTTACTGGAATAGATAATCAGGGCCTTAGTGGACTGGAACTTAAATATGATGATATATTAAAAGGAAAAGATGGTAATATTAAATACTATAGCGATGGTAAAGGAAATAGACTTAATTTAGAAGAGATCTATAACCCACCTATTAATGGGAAAGATATTAATTTAACTATTGATTTAGATGTACAATTATCATTAGAAAATGAACTTACAAATGCTTATCATAAGTATAAAGCAAAAGGTGCTATTGGAATAGTTATGAAAGCTAAAACTGGTGAAATATTAGCACTTAGTTCACTTCCCTCTTTTAATCCTTCTAATTATAAAAATTATGATGAAAATATAATTAATAGAAATTTAGCAATATGGCAAAATTATGAACCAGGATCTACTTTTAAAATAATAACTCTAGCAGCTAGTATTAATGAAGGAATTGTTAATATATTTGAAGATAAGTTTTATGATACTGGTAGTATTAAAGTATCTTCTAGTACTCTTCATTGTTGGAAAAGAAAAGGACATGGTATGCAAACATACTTACAAGTAGTAGAAAATTCATGCAATCCCGGATTTGTATCCTTAGGGTTAAAACTAGGAAAAGAAAAACTATTTAATTACATAGAAGAATTTGGTTTTGGTAAAAAAACCGGTATTGATTTAAATGGTGAAGCTACTGGAATACTATTTAATAAGGATAAAATTGGCGACTTAGAACTTGCCACTACTGCTTTTGGTCAAGGAATTAGTGTTACTGCTATTCAACAAGTATCAGCACTTAGTGCAATAATAAATAATGGTAATTTATATAAACCATATATTGTTTCTAAGGTTGGAGATAGCAAAATTGAACCTGATTTAAAAAAATCAAATATTATAAGTAGTGAAACAAGTAAACTTGTAATGTATGCTCTTGAAAGTGTAGTTAGTAATGGTAGTGGTAGGAATGCTTATATAGAAAACTATAGAGTTGGTGGTAAAACTGGAACTGCTCAGAAGGTTGGAGATAATAAAACATATATGGATGGAAACTATATCTTATCTTTTATTGGTTTTCTTAGTGCTAGTAATCCAGAATATGTAATATATATTGCACTTGATAACCCAAGCGGAGTTACTCAATATGGTGGAATAGCAAGTGCTCCAATAGCTAAAAATGTACTTAAAGATATAATATCCATATATGATATTAAAGAAGATAAAGATACTATTCCAAAAGTATATAGATGGGATGATACAAAGTATATTACTATACCTAATATAATTGGTTTAACTAAGAAAGATGCTAAAAGTAAACTAAATGATTTGAAAATAGAATTTAGTGGTACAGGAGATAAAGTAATAGATACTCTTCCCAAAGAAAATACTAGAGTTAAAGAAGGATCTACTATTAAAATATTATTAAATTAATGTTTACAAAAAGTTGTTTGTGTGCTATTATATGGTTAGGAAGTGATTATATGGAAAGTTTAACTAATAAACAAAATGAAATTTTAACTGAAATCAAAAAGTTTATAGCTAAAAAAGGATATGCACCTACTATTAGAGAATTATGTTCTTTATGTAATTTAAGCAGTACAGCAACTATGTTTGTACATTTAAAAAACTTAACTAAAAAAGGATATATTAGTCAAACAGAAAATAAATTTAGAACTATTGAATTAAATGTTATTAATGAATATGATAAGAAGAATGAAAATGTTATTGAAGTTGCTCTTCTTGGAAATGTAGCTGCAGGTAATCCAATAGAAGCAATTGAAAATCCAAGTGAATTATTCCCTCTTCCATCATATTTAGTTCCACAAGATACTGAAGTTTTTACTCTAAAAGTACATGGAGACTCTATGATTAATGCTGGTATATTAAATGATGATATTGTTATTGTTAAAAAGAGTAAAACTGCTAATAACGGTGAAATAATAGTTGCAATGACTGATGAAAATGAAGTAACATTAAAAAGATTTTATAAAGAAAAAGATCATATCAGATTACAACCTGAAAATGATCTATTAGAGCCAATCATTTTGAATAACGTTACCATTCTTGGTAAAGCAATTGGTTTATATAGAAAAATATAAAACTTGAGTTAATAAAAACTCAAGTTTTTTTATTTAGTAATTAACAAATAAGACATAAACATAAACAATAATACTAAAACTATTATTCCATTTATTTCATCACTTTTTCTGCCTTTATCCCCTATTCCAATAGCCATTGACATAAGTATACCTCCAATTAGGCCTCCAACATGAGACATTATATCAATACCACCTATAAATAAACCAAGTGATAAATTTAATACTATTACTGGGAATATTTGACTTCTCATAAGTCCTTGTATAGTAGCTCTATAATAATATGTGAAATATGCAATACTTCCAAATAAAGCAAAAATTGCTCCACTTGCTCCTAAACTATATACATTTGCTTTCATAAATACACAAGAAAACAAACTACCAAGTAAACCACCAACTATATATATTAATGAAAATCTAGTTTTTCCATAGTATCTTTCTACTTGTGGACCAACAATATATAATGCATACATATTAAAAAGCAAATGTATAATATCATCATGTAAAAACATACTACTAAATAATCTATAGACTTCTCCTGCTTTTACTTCGCTTCTAACATTTGAAAGCATAAATTCAATAGTTCCACTTTGATCATATAGATTAGTTATTAAAAACATCATTACATTAATAACTATTAAAATATACGTGATTGTTGGTTTCTTAGGACTAAATATTTTAGCTAATTTCTTTTCATTCTTAATAGTTTTTTGATTCATATCCTCTGTTAATTTGAAAAACTCAACAGGATCCATTTTATCATTTAAAACACTATCTTTAACTTTAGGAAAGAATTCACTTACTACTCTATTTTTCTTAAAATCATTTATTTTATCTACTTTAATAGTTTCAATGTTTTTATTATCTATTGGTTCAACATCTTCTCTAACATCAAGAAGTAAATTTAACATATTCATATTTAATGAAAAAGTACTTTTTTTAATACTTTTCATTATACTCTTTGCCCTATAAGTATCAGCCTTTAATTGTTCTGTATTATGTATATAATTATTATTAATTCTAATAAGCTTTAAATCTTTTTCCATATTTTCAAGCCAAATTTCATTATTTAATCCATTTATAATAACAGGTCTATAATCTTCTTCTGTAATAAAATAATGAAGTATTTTTAGAACAATATCATCTTTTTTATCTATCTTAATATTCATATTTTTTCCTTTCATTAATATATTTTACTCTTAATCATATAATTAGTAAAGAGGTGATAAAAATCAAAATACAACTAAAAAATATATTATTATTTATTATAATATTTTCTTCTTGGTTGCTTAGTGGCTTAATATTTAAAATAGACTTTGAATATTATAATTTGCTAAAGTTACCAACATTTACACTAAACTATAAGATTATTAGTATAGTATGGTTTGTTATATATTTTTTAAATACTATTAGTATAACCATAATAATTAATAAAACTAATATATTTAAAAGACCAGATTATTTATACATGCTTGCTACTAATTACTTATCTAATCAATTATTTTTATTCTTTTTCTTTAAACTAATGAGTCCTTTCTTGGGATTAGCTATATCTATTATTATATTTATATCTACTATATTCTTATATATAGAAACAAAGAAAATTGATAAAAAATCATCATACTTTTTAATACCATATATTATTTATTCAACTTATGCTTTAATACTAATGGCAAGCATTTATTTTATGAATCTCTAAACATATTAACAATATTATTAAACTCTTTTTCAGGTTCTTTATAAAACTCCATAAACTTTTTAGTAATTGGATGATTAAAACCAAGATAACATGCATGAAGCATTTGGCCATAATCATTAATTACTTTTCTTTTGCCATAAACAGGATCATTAACAATAGGATGATTAATATAATCCATATGTACTCTTATTTGATGAGTTCTTCCAGTTTCAAGTATTAATTCTAACAATGTTGCATTTTTAAATCTTTCAATTACCGTAAAATTAGTAATTGCTTTTTTAGAATTATCTGCTGTTACACACATCTTTTTTCTATCTATTTTACTTCTTCCAATAGGAGCATCTATCTTACCCTTGTTATTTTCAATTACTCCATGCACTAAAGCAATATATTTTCTTTTTATTCTTTTGTTTTTAAAATCATCAGACAGTATTCTATGAGCATCATTAGTCTTAGCAATCAATAAAATACCAGAAGTATCTTTATCTATTCTATGTACTATTCCAACCCTATCAATTCCACCTTCATCTGATAATTCATCAGTATATCCCATTAGAGCATTAACTAGCGTATGGCTAGTATTACCATTTCCTGGATGTACAACCATACCACTTTTTTTATTAACAACAATAATATCATTATCCTCATATAAAATATCTAAATCAATATTTTCAGGAAGAACACTAGTATCTACTGTCAAATCATTTATAGTAATTTTATCATTTTCTTTTAATACATAACCACTCTTAACTATTTTATTGTTAACTAAAATATTACCATTTTTAATATTCTTAGATATAAAATTTCTGCTTTCAGTTAAAACACTAGTTAAAAAAACATCTAATCTTTTTAATTCATCTTTTTTCTCTACGATTAACTCTTTCATAATAAATCCTTCCTAATAATATTAAAGGCATAAAGAATAACACCAATTGTTATAAAACTATCTGCTAGATTGAAAATAGACATTTCACGAGCAAAAATAGTAAATGATATAAAATCAACTACATATCCCCTTAATATCCTGTCTATTAAATTACCAAGTGCTCCACTTATTATTAAACTAATAGAAAACATGTTAAATTTATCTTCACTTTTAACAAATTCATAAATCATATAACATATAATTAATATACTAAATATTATAATAGGTATCTGCATCCCACTAAACATACCAAAAGAAATACCAGTATTCTTGACAAAGAAAATCTTTAAAAAGTTTTTTATTAAAATTTTTTTTGCATCAACTTTAAATAGTTTGATTATTAATAGCTTACTTATTTGGTCAATCAAACATAAAACAAAAATCATTATAACATAATATATTTTTTTCATATTATAATTTTATCAAATTTTTCATGATATATCTATTAATATTACATCTTCACCTAATTTTTTTATTTGAGTAAATTTTATTCTAAGTTCATTATTATTAAATATATTCTTAACAAAATTAGTTTTTTCAATAACAAAATCTATCATATAACCACTATTAATATCAAAACTAACATCTACTATTCTACCTATTTTTTTACCATCTTTAATATTAACAATATCTTTCTTTTGTAACTCTGATAACTTCATATTAAATTATATTAAAGAATTAATTTTTTAACACTATTTAAGGCATTATTTTCAATTCTTGATACTTGAGCTTGGCTAATACCTAAAATACTTGATATTTCATTTTGAGAAAGTCCTTCAAAATATCTTTTTTCTAAAACTACTCTTTCTCTATCTTTTAAACTTAGTATTGCATTTTTAAGTTGTATATAAGTATCCATATCTCTATTTTTAGTATCTTCTAATTGATCAAGTAAATAAATAGTATCCCCAGAATCATTATAGACTGCTTCAAATATGCTGACTATATCATTTAAAGAATTTAATGCATTATATAACTCATACTCACTTATTTTAAAATGTGAACATACTTCACTGTTAGACGGATATTCAAAGTACTTAGATAAATATTCTTCTCTATAATTTACTATCTTATAAGATAATTCTTTAATGCTTCTAGATACCCTTATTTGGCTATTATCTCTAATATATCTTTTAATTTCTCCTTCAATCATTAACACTGCATATGTAGAAAACTTCACTCCAAAAGACAAATCAAAATTATCAATTGCTTTTATTAAGCCAACTGTACCAATTTGAAACAAATCATCCATATTATCTGTCTTGTTTTGATACCTTTTTAATATACTTAATATAAGTTTTAAATTTGAACAAACAAGTTCATCTTTAACACTTTTATTTCCCTCTTTATATTTTTTAAATAATTCTTCCATTTCACTTTGTTTTAATACTTTTAAATTATTAGTATTAATTCCATTAATAACAACTTTATTTTTAGCCATTTAAAAATCCTTTCACTTTTATATTGAAAGGATTTTATCAATTCTATTCAATTTTAATATTTTTAGCTAAAATTTCTATTATATTCTTATCAGTAACTTTCTTTACTTTAAATTCATCACCTTCAACTTTTTGTAAAAATACAAAGTCATTTGTGAAATTATCTTCTTCTTCAGTTACTTGTGCTGCTAGGAAATAAGTATTTCCTTTAAATACAGCTTGTCTTAACACAAAATATTTCATTCCATTTGCTAATTCTAATATTTGATTTGTTAAATTCTCCATTATTCTTTCCTCCCTATTAAATAATTACCTTCTTAAGTAATCAACTACATCTGATTCACTTAATCTATTTGATACATCATCTAATTCTTCTTTAGAAAGACCAACGTCTATATTTCTAGTATCTCTATCAATTAAAGCATTATTATTATCTAAAGAAATCTTCATTTCACCTTCTTCAAGAGGTTTTTCCTCTTTCTTAGGTTCTTCTTTAGGAAGTTCTTGTTTTATTTTAGCAGCTCTTCTATTTTGGTTAATTTCATATAACCATTTACTAGCCCCATCCAAAACTTTAATATGAGTAGACCATAAACTATCACTAGCTTCAACCACTTTACAATTAATACCATCAACTAGATTTCCTACATCTTTTGGTTCTACAACCTTTTCTTCTTTAGGCTCATCTTTAAATTCAGGCATTTCCTCTTTAGGTTCTTCTTGAACTGGTTCTTCTACTGGAGTTTCTTCTTTAACCTCTTCTTTTAAAGGAACTACTTCTTCTTTTTCTTCCTTAACTTCTTCTTTTAAAGGTTTAACCTCTTCTCTTGGTTCTTCCTTCTTTTCTTCTTCATCTTCTAGAAGTTGATCAGTAATGAATACTCTTTTTCTCTTTGGTTCCTCTACAACTTCTTCTTTTGGTTCATCTATTTTTTCTAAAGGATTAATTAAATCACTTTCTTCTTCCTTTTCTACTGGTTTAACTTTTTTATTTTCTTTATCTGGAAGTAAAGCATCATATTTATTACTTAATCCCAAATCATTTAAGAATTTATTATATTGAGGTCCATATGGTTGATATATATCTTTAGATAGAGCATCTAAGATTTGTTCTTCTGTTAATAATGGATTCCAGAAAATAGCTCTCTTCTCAGGCTCTAAACCTAAATTTTCTATGAAATCAACATATTCCTCGCCATATGGTTCACTAATTCCCTTTGATAAAGCATATTTATATTGATCTTCAGTAAGGTCTGGATTCCAGAATTTAGGTATATTCCATGTTGGATGTTCAACAGTTACTAATTCGCCATCTTGAGGAACTTTGTTATTATTAGATTCTACTTTTTCTTCTTTTTCTTCAGGTTTTTCTTCTTTTTCTTTCTTATTTGTTTTCTTAACAATTAAGTTTCCACCTTCAATAAGAGTCTTTTTAGAACTTTCTAAATATTTTAGCCTTTCTTCTAAAGCTTTAAGTCTTCCTTCAATAATTTGTTCTCTTACTTGTGCTTCAGTCAAAGCTTCTTGATTTCTAGATATAGTATCTCTTACACTCTTTATATCTCTTTCATTCTCAGCTTTTAACTTGTTTTTAGTATCATAAGCTGTTTTAACCATCTTAGATAAAGCATCTACATCTTTAGTTAATTGAATTGCACGTTCAGATAACAAAATAATATCTTCAGAAAACTTTCCAGGATTTTCTACAATTCCCTTAGCAGATTTCTTAATAGACTCTAATTCACTAATGATGCTTTCTAACCTAATAATACCAATTGAATCAATTTTTTCTAATTCCTCATTTAGTTTGTCAAATTGATTTTTTAATTGTTCCAACTCTTTCATTCCATTTACTCTCCTTCTGGGTTTAATCTATGATTAAGTATATGTTATTTCAGCAACTAAAAAAAATTGCTCCTTACCTATCATCTTCTATATTATTTTAACATATAAAATATGTCGAAAACAAGTATAAATTAAAAAAATATAGAAAATATTTTCTATATCTTCATTAAACTTTTTAATTTTTTAATAACCTTCTTCTCAATTCTAGAAATATATGACTGAGAAATATCTAATTTATCAGCTAATTCCTTTTGTGTTAATTCATCTTTACCAAATAATCCATATCTTTGTTCAATTATTTTTTTATCTCTTTCATTTAGATTTTTTATGTAATTAATTAATAATATTTTATTATCTTTATCTTCTATTGCTTTTTCTATCACATTATCTTCTGTACCAAAAATATCTTCTATATGCAGCTCATTTCCTTCATTATCAAAGTTTATTGAATCTTCGAAACTAACTTCACTCATTCTCTTTTTATTTTTCCTTAGAAACATTAATATCTCATTATCTATACATCTAGATGCATATGTAGCAAGTTTTATATTTTTATCTAGTTTATATGTTTTAATTGCCTTAATTAATCCAAGAGTTCCAATACTAACTAGTTCCTCTAAATCATACATAGTATTATCATATTTTTTAGATAAATAAACAACTAATCTTAAATTATGTTCAATTAATTTGTTTCTGGCATTTATATCTCCTAGATTACATTTTTTTACTTCATTTTCCTCTTCTTCACGACTTAAAGGAGGTGGTAAAATATCCGTACTTCCAACAAAAAAAACATCATTATCATAAAAAAACTTCTTAATTATTTTATTGATCATATTTCCTCCATTATTTTATAGTTTAATAAACAATCATACCCTCTAAACTTTCTATTTACTATGCCAACTGAAATATCATTTCTTTTACCTATTCCCTCTATATAAACACATTTTGGATTAAAACATCTAATTAAAGAAACACTATCTATTGTTTTATATGGTACCAAGTAATAATTCTCTTTAATATTTTTATTAATAATAATTACTTTTTTATTATTATATGGCTCTATTAAAGTATTGGCTGTATCCATAAAGCCATTTAAATATAGGACTTCACCATTATTTAGGTATACCTCTACTCTATATTTTAGATTTATTATATTCTTTAAATTATATGAAACATGTTTATAAATATTCATAATAATTGGTACAAAAAACATATAATATTTATATTTTAGTAAACCACTAGTTTTAAAATAAAATAATAATCCTCCTAAAAAGAAATTTACAATATTGTAATAAATATAATTAATAAGAAAAGATTTATAATCTTTGTATCCAAAAGAAACAATTATTACTAATATTCCTAGTAATAATTTGAATAGAATACCTACGTTAACAAAAATACTAATTACACTAATACTTGATATAAAACATGCTAAGAATATTCTTCTATCTAAAACATTAATCTTTAAAATATATTTTACTGTTTTTAAAATAATATAGTTAATTATTAAATCAATAATAATATATTCATCTATATAAATCATATAATCACCAAATAAAGTATATAAAAAAAGATATGAATTTTTTGTCGATTCATATCTATTATAATGTTAATTTTCTTTTCATTTCTATTACATTTAGTATACTTTGTAATTGTCTTTGCTTTTCATAGTTATTACTATAATTATACATAGTAGGTTTTTTAACAATTTTGCATTCATAATTCTTAACATAGAACCCAAAATCTCTTAATCTTCTTCTACTATATAAACAATTACCACTATTATCTCTTGCTAAACTTCCATCTTTTTCTCTTTCGATAGTATATGCTCTATATAAGTTAACACAATCGTAATATAAATTCATATTGGCAAGGCCATTATACTTAACATCTTCTAATGTTTTTTGTAATTGATCTAAATACTTAGCACAACTATGAGAATATCTAAATTCTTTTAAAATTCCTTCAAAGAACTTATAATCACTAATAGAAGCATGATAGCTAATACAATTACAAATGAAACTACCATCTAAATATTTTATATCATCCTGATATAATACTGGAATATATTTAATTCTTCCAAAAGTATAATCATCATTTCTATCTTCCATATTTTTATCTTCAAAATAAGCTATATTAATATCTGGATAAATTGGTTTCTTATCTTTAGTATTATCTGGATTTAAAGACATAATATTATCTTTAAGAGCTACTATTAAACCATTATCATTATAATCTTTAGTTAATTCATCTATTTCACTAATAGTACTTTTAGGTATAAGTTTATTATATACATGAAAAGTTAAATAATATTTATCTTTTAAAAATGATGCATTCATATTACCAATGATATATGGAACTGTTTTTCTATTATTGTATTTTCTTATTTCATCAACTGCAGTTTCTAACTCTTCTTTAGAATTATAAACTTTAGTTAACTTACTAACATACTCTACTAAAAAATATCTTTTTTGTTCTTTTTTCACGACTTAACCCCCCCTATAAAAAACGCCATTATTATACCAAAAAAGTATTAAATAGTCAATTTTCACTTTACTTAAGACGATTTTTATGTTAAATTATTTTTAGCTTAAAAAGAGGAGGCAAGTAAAAAATGGCAAAAAAAGTATCAAAGAGAACTAACATGAGTTCAAATAACAGACCTTTTTCATTAAAGGCAACTAAAAAAACACAAAAAGTAAACTTACAACCAGTTGTAGTTGGTGGAAAAAAAGTTAGATTATCAACTAAAGAAATTAGAGCAATTAAAAAGAATAAATAAATCGGTATTAAACCGATTTTTTTATTCTATTATTTCTTGTTCTAAAACTAAATCAATATTATTCTCTTCTTTAATTTTATCTTTTACTATTTTAATTAAACTAATTATATCTCTTTGTGTAGCATGTCCATTATTAATAATAAAGTTTGCATGTATCAAACTAACCATTGCATCATTTACACTACAACCCTTTAAATTAGCATCGTCTATTAATTTACCAGCTGGTGCTTCCACAGGATTTCTAAACACACTACCATTAGACGGATGAGTTAAATCTTGTGATGTCATCCTTTTAACAGCTCTTTCTTTTGCTTCACTCTTTAGCTTATATACATCATCTTTTTCTAACCTAAACTTACAAGAAAGAACTATATAGTCTTTTCTTCTTTTAAGTAAAGAATCTCTATATCCAAATTCTAGTTCTTCATTAGTTAATTCAATTACTTTGTTTCCATCAAATATACTTGCACTAATTAAAACTTTATCAATACTACTTCCATAGCATCCAGCATTTGAATACACACTACCACCTATTGTCCCAGGTATACCAACAGCAAAATCAAGTCCTCTATAACCCATATTAATTAATTCATTTGCTAGCTTATTAATCATTACTCCAGCTTCAACATATAATATTTCATCTTTTACTTCATATTTATTTAGATTATCAAGCTTAATAACCACTCCACTATAATACTGTGGTAATATTACATTAGATGCATTACCTAATACTATATATTTATAATTATATTTATTAATTATTTCTAGTGATTTAGATAACTCTTCTACACTTTCTGGTTTAATCATAGCAAAACATTTGCTATCTAATTTTAAAGTATTTTTAATACTTTCTTTTTCTAGTGTTTTACAAACTTTACTTAATTCATCTATCATTTATTCAAATACCCTTCAATACTCTGTTTTCCACTTAAATATTCTGTTATTCTTCCATTTACTATTTTAATAAGTGTTATATCATTTATAGATAATTCACTTGATTTACTAGCTTTTGTATTAGCTTTTTCCCCTTTGTATTTAGCATTTTCACTCTTGCTCATATCTACTTTATAAACTCTAATTCCTTGAGAACTTATGATTGAATTTATATATGGATCACTTGTTGTTTTACCACTATAATCATCAAATAATACTAAATATTCCTTATCGTCTCTTGTAAATACAGTTCCAATCGGAATATTTACATAATCAACATCTGTAGTAGACTCCCCTTTAGTATAACCTCTTTGAAATACTTTTAATTCCTTCATTCCAAGCACTAATAGATACATAAGTCCTAAAAATAATAATACACTAAGCGCAGAAAGACCAAATGACTTTAGTGGATTATTATCATTAGTATCAACATATTTATTTCTTTGTCTCTTTCTTTTGTATCTTAGATTCATACTTTTTTTTGCCATAATAATCAACTCCGTACTAAAATTATAGCATAAAACCTTAGAATATATCAATTATTTGTTGATTTTTAGTATTTTTTATTATATAATTTACTAAGTATTTAAGTGGCAGTACTATAAGTAGTTATAACGTGTTTCTTGAAACTAATTAGTAACCTCTGCCAAGGCGAACATTATAATAGAAACTCCCTATAATAAATTATAGAAGCCTTTTAGTACAAATATAATAAAAGGAGGTATAAATACTATGTCAAGATATATCGGACCTACATATAAGAAATCTAGAAGATATGGTTTTTCTACTCTTGAAACTGGTAAAGAACTAAGACGTAAAACTCAAGCTCCAGGTATTCATGGAACTAGCAGAAAGAAACTTAGTGAATATGGTGTTCAATTACAAGAAAAACAAAAAGTTAGATTTATGTATGGGCTTTCTGAAAAGCAATTAAGAAAGACTTTCGAAGCAGCTGGTAAGATGAAAGGTATTCATGGTTACAATTTATTACTTTTACTTGAAAGTAGACTTGATAACTTAGTATATCGTATGGGATTTGCTAAAACTAGAAAAGCTGCTAGACAACTTGTAAATCACGGACATATCTTAGTTGATGGTAAAAAAGTTAATATTCCATCTGCTAAAGTTAAATTAGGTAGTGTAGTTTCATTAAAAGAAGCTTCTTCTGATCATCCAGTAGTTAGTGAATGTATGAATATGGATATTACAATTCCTGCATTCTTAAATGTTGATAAAGCTCATAAAACTGGTACTTATGTAAGATATCCAGAGCGTGAAGAATTAAATTCTGAAATTAATGAAGCTCTTATCGTTGAATTCTACAACAGATAGTAACTTAAAAACCACTTTAATAAAAGTGGTTTTTTTATGCATTACTTTAATACTCTTCTAAATCCTTCATGCTCTGACATATACTCATCAATTTTTTGGGTAACTAATTCATCAATTAATTTTCTTCCATATTCAGACTCTAATATTTCTTTTAGTTTAACTTCTATTTCATCTTCACTCTTCTCTTTAAATGAATGTAATTCTCCATTTATCATATATGTATTATTTGGCATTTTATGTACTTCATCACAATAATAATCAACTAATGCATACTTATTAGAATACATTAAATTATTATTATTTCTAGTATAACCATAATATAGATTTGTTAATTCACTATTTGGTTCTGATACTCCACCAATTAATGTTTTAGTATTACAATCGTATATGACAGAACAAAAATGCATATAGTCACTAAGCATCTTAAACATATCTACACCATATTTTTCGTACATATAATTAATTGTCTCAGCACATCTTGCTGCTTCAAAACTAAATGGTATAATCTTTTCCCATTCTGGATGGTGAAACTCTTTTACTACTTTTTTTAATTCTGATTGATTAAAACCACTAACACTTATTATTCCTTTTTCACGATCATAAATTGGTTCTCTATAATCATAATGTTTATCTTTATTAACAATTTTATGCATACTAACATTACTTAAATTGCTTGATCCAACTATATAACCAGCTGGGCACATTTTTTCTAGTATTCTAAAATATGACCTTCTATTTTGCCAAGCTTCGCTAACAGCAATAAAGTATTTTCCATTATCACTTTCAAGATAATCATCTGTAGCCAAAAGTTTTTCTTCTATATCAATTATTCTCCAATAAATTTTATCAATTTCACTAGGCTTTCTATTCATATTAATATAACCTCCTACTTTAATTTTCTAACTATCTCATCACTCTCTGATAAGTACTCATTAACTTCTTGAGTAACTAATTCTTTTATCAATTTTTTTCCATATTCAGACTCTAATATTTCTTTTAGTTTAGTTTCAATTTCATCATTTTTATCTTTAAATGAATATAACTCTCCATTTACCATATAAGTATTGTTTGGCATTTTAAATACTTCATAGCAATAACGTCTTAATATATCTGGATTATTTGAAAATAATATATCATTTCTATCTATACTATTTCCATAAAACAAATTATTAAATTCATTATTAGGCTCTGATACACCACCAATTAAGCATTGCTTTCTATAATCATATATAACAGTACAAAAATGCATATATTTGCTTAGCATTTCAAACATATCTGTTCCATAGTTTTCATACATATAAATAAATAAATTAATACACTCTATAGTTGATTTTGTTACAGGGGAACTTCCTTTCCAATTTGGATGTTGAAACACTTTAACAGCTCTTTCAAGTTCATATTGATTAAAACTATTAACATTTAATAATCCTTTATGTTTATCAAATATAGGATCTGTTATCTTATTAATGTGACCATTAACAATTTTTGTAAACCTATATTCTCCTCCCCATTTAGTTTTTACTTTATATTTATCTGGACAGATTTCATCAAGAATAGCACGAAAATCAGTATGACATCTTTTCCCAGCAATAAAGTATTTTCCACTCTCTATACTATATATTTCATCGATATCTAGCACTACTTTTTCTTCATCTTTTTCTTCATCTATTCTCATACTAATACTCCTTTTTAAAAGACAATATTTATTATATTATAAATAAAAATTCATTACAATAGTTTATGAAAGTGGTTTTAATTTTGTCTATATGTTATAATAACAATTATGAAAAAAGAAATAGATAAAATTACATGGTTAAAATTAGATAATGCAGCACTTATATATCCATCTACTCTATCTAGAAAATATGCATGTATGTTTAGAGTTACAATAACATTAAATGAATTAATAGATAATGACATATTACAAACCGCACTTAATAATATATTAAAAAGATTTCCTACATTTAAGTTTACCTTAAAACAAGGATTTTTTTGGTGCTACTTTGATAAGATAGATAAAGATCCAATAATAAGTGAAGACTCAAATAATCCAATGTTGAGAATAGATTTTAATAAAAATAACAAATATCTTTTTAGAGTAAGAACATATAAAAACAGAATAGCTATTGAGTTCTTTCATGCTCTAACTGATGGAACTGGAGCTTTAAAATTTATGTTAACATTAACACAAGAATATTTAAGATTAAAATATAAAGTTAAACCAGAATACAATGATATAGTACTTAATCCAAATGAAAAAGTAACCAAAGAAGAAATAGAAGATGCATTCTTAAATATTAATTCATCCAAAGGATCACTTGTTCATGAAAGAAAAGCATTTCATATAAAGGGAACTAAACTAAAAGATCATATGATTAATATAGTAACGGGAATAGTAAATATAGATGAATTAAAACATGAATCTAAAAAATATAACTCAACAATTACAGAATTTCTATCTTCTATTCTTATTTATTCGTTACAAGAATATAAAAAAATCAATAACATTAAAGATAAAAAAGAATTAAAAGTATCAATACCAATAAACTTAAGAAAAATGTATAATATTAATACTATTAGAAACTTCTCTTCTTATATGAATGTTAGTTTAAAACAAGATAAATATTATACTCTAGAAGAAATAATTAAAATAGTAAAAGCAGAATTAAAAGAAATGAATACTTATGAATTTATTAATTCTAAGATAAGCGGAAATGTTAAATTAATGAAAAATGAATTTATTAGAAGAATACCTATGTTTATTAAAAAAAGAATTATGAATATGATTGAATATAGAATGGGAGATGGATATATTAGTACTACCCTATCTAACTTAGGATATATTACTCTTCCTAAAAACATGCAAAAATATGTTACAGATATGAATTTTATACTTGGTAAATCCAGGGGAAAACCATCTTCTGTAACATGTGTTGGATATAATAATAAACTATATATTACTTTCTCTAGAAATATAATAGAAAGTGAATTTGAAAGATTATTCTTTACTAAACTAACTAGTATGAATATTAATGTATATATAGAAAGTAACAGGTGATATTATGAAATGTAAAAACTGTAATGTAGAATTAGCACCCTACTTAGATAAATGTCCTTTATGTAATCAAAAAGTACAAAATAAAACAAATAATAATGTATATAACAATAAAATAGAAGAATTCTCAACTAGATTAAACTTACTATACTACTCTTCCTTTATAATTAAACTATTAATTCTTACTAATATTATATGTATTATATGCAACTTATCAATTAATAGAACTATTAGTTGGAGTATATATGTGATATTTTCTTCTATATTTGTTTCTTCTTTTTCGCTTTATATAATATTAAAAAACAAAATACTAGCTCTCATAATAAATACACTATCACTAGAACTACTATTATTTGTAATATCCTATATTACTAAAAATACTTCTTGGTTTATATATTTAGTTGGTCCATTTATTATATTATTAGTATCATTCTTTTTATTAAATATTTATTTATCTGGTAAAAAAAACATATTGAGAAATATGTCATGTATATTAATATATATTGCTTTTACTCTATATATTATTAATATTTGCATTAGCTTATTTAATACAAGAAAAGTAATAGCTACCTGGTCAACATATTCAAATATACCAATACTATTAGTTAGTATAATTCTTATGGGACTATCATTTAACAAAAAAATAACTGAAGAAATAGAAAAGAGATTCTTTATTTGAATCTCTTTTAATCTACTTGAGAATAAGTTAATGTAGATGTTCCAAAATCTACTTTAAAACTTCTTTTTTTAAATTTATTTACAGGATTATATTTTAATGTTACTGATATTGGTTCATTGCTTTTAGCTGGTAAAATATGATCATCTATAATACCATTAGTTTCTTTAAATGCATCACTCTTAATACTAATAGTCATTGTTATATCCCCACAAGCTTCATCTGCTTCTTCCTGTGTTGTTTCACCAACTGGCATACAATACTTATCACCAAAAACAACACTATTTAAATATGATGGGTGTTCTGTTGGATTAACACCAAAGAATGCATATGTAGCAGTTTGCCCAGGTTCAGTAAAGTGAACATTAATATTTATAATACCATTTTCTGTTAATTCTGCTTCTTCAGCAATTGCACCTTTAGTTGAAGTTGGTCTTACCATACCATTTTGAGGTTCATTAGGTTTTATAGACAAAACCCCACTCTTAAAGAATACAAATCTATCATTATCTCTATTCATATAATCTATACTTCTTGAATATGCTGCAAATCCAAAGCTACATGCTATAAGAGCAAGTAATAATGCTATTAAAGCATATTTCTTTGTCCTATTTTCTTTTTCTCTGTTATCTTCCATCGATATCACTCCATCCACTATCAATACTTTCTTTCTCATTCATTAGTAAATAAGAAGTCATTGTATTTTTTAAAAGCATTGATATACTCATAGGTCCAACCCCACCTACTCTTGGTGCCATAAAAGAAGCTTTACTTTTTACATTTGGATTAACATCTCCATATAGTCTTCCATCTTCTTTTGATACACCTACATCTATTATAACACAACCTTCCTTAATCATGTTATTATTTATTAAATATTTTTTGTTTGAAGCACTAAGAATAAAATCTGCACTCTTAGTATAATCCTTTAATTTCTTAGATTCACTTGTACACATCGTAACATCAATACCCTTTTTAGCACATTCAATCATTAAAGGTTTACATATTATATTATCATTTCCCACTATTAATACATGTTTATCTTCTAAAGATAAATAATAGTTATCAAGTAATTCTAACAAACCAATTAACGTACATGGTTTAAATAAACTATCATTATTTATAAACTTACCTTGTGAAATATTGGTTAAACAATCTACATCTTTAGATGAATCAATTGAATTAATTATTTTATTTATATTAAAGTTTCCTATTATTGGTAGCTCAATACTAATACCATTAACATTATCATCTTTATTTAATCTTTTAATACTCTTAATTATATTGTCTTCTTTATCACTTTCATTAAAATGAAAATGAATTAAACTAATACCTACTTCTTCACAAGCTTTCTTTTTATTATTTATATATATCTTAGATAATTCATCATTACCTATACTTATTATTGCTAAAATAGGCGTTTTTTTATAATTATAACCCATTTCTTTAACATCATTTTTTATCTTTTCACTTACAAGTTTACCATCAAGCTTAATCATATTATTTTTCTTCGTACTCACTTACAAATCTCATTTGTTTAATAGTTATATCATTTAAAGGTTTATCATTATCATCTGTACTTACTTCTGCTATTTTATCAAGAACATCATAACCCTTAAGTAATAAACCAAATGAAGCATAATTTCCATCTAAATAAGTACTATCTTTTTGAACAATAAAGAATTGTGATGTAGCTGAATTATAAGATTCTTCTGTTTCTGGATTAGAGGAAGCCCTAGCCATTGATATAATACCTCTTTTATGAGATAAACTATTCTTAACTCCATTTGATTCAAATTCACCTTTTATTGTCTTTTCACTTCCACCACTTCCAGTTGCAGTTGGATCTCCAGTTTGAATCATGAAATTATCTATAACTCTATGAAAAATTAATCCATCATAAAATTTATCTTTAACTAAACTCTTAAAATTCTTAACTGTAATAGGAGCATCATTTTCATACACTGCAACTACCATTAATCCTTTAGATGTTTCAATCATTATTTCTTCTGAATCATCTACTATTTTATACAAAGAATCTTCAACCTTATATAGCTTTTCCCCATTTTTTTCAATTACTTCATAGTTTAATTTGTTATCATTTACATTAATAATAACTATCCATACAATATAAACTACTACTAGCATTAATACAAACCATAAAATTACTTTTTTACTCATAAAACACCTCTAAATAAATTTTATCATATTTAAATAAAAAAGTCTTATTTTTTTAATAAGACTATTTATTTAATCTCTCAAACTTTTTAAAAGCAGGATCATCATACATATCAGTATCACTTAATTCTTCAAGAATAGATTTTTGTTTACGAGATAAAGAAGTTGGAATTACTAGTTTTAGTACACAATAAAAATCTCCCTTTCTCCAAGCATCTGGATTATTAATACCTTTTGCTTTAATTCTTAACACATCTCCAGGTTGACTACCTTCTTTAATCTTAAGTTCTACTTCTCCATCCATTGTCTTAATTGTTTTTTTGCAACCTAAACATAAGTCAGTAATACTAACTGGTAAATCAACATATATATCATTACCATCTCTTCTATATAATTCATGTGGAGCTATTCTAACTTCAATATATAAGTCTCCATTAGGTCCTCCATTAATACCTGCTTCGCCTTTTCCGCTTACTCTTAATTGTTCATGATCCTCAATACCAGCAGGAATATCAATTGTGATTGTTTTATTAACCTTAATTTTTCCATTACCTTTACATTTATTACATCTTGTTTTATATGATATTCCTTTTCCTTTACAATCAGGACAAGTACTTCTTGTTTGAATAGTACCAAGAATAGTATTAGTTTGTCTAATTACTTGACCACTACCGCCACAAGTTGAACACTTCTCTTCACCATGACCACCATGGCCATCACAATCATCACATGTTTCATAGTATTCAAGGTCAACATCTTTTTTAGTTCCATATACTGCTTCCATAAAGTCAATTTTCATTCCATATAAAGTATCTGCACCTTTTCTAGCCCTAGATGAATTACTTCTAGCTCCAAAGCCACTAAAGCCTCCAAAACCACCAGAGAATAGATCATCAAATATATCACTAAAATCAAAATCTCCAAATGGATTTCCTTGGAAACCTCCACCTCCAGCTCCAGCATATGGATTTTCAAAAGCAGCATGACCATATTTATCGTATTTAGCACGATTGTCTTTATCACTTAAACATGCGTAAGCTTCTTGTGCTTCTTTAAACTTTTCTGGAGCATCAGGACTTTTATTTATATCTGGATGAAACTCTTTTGCTTTTTTTCTAAAAGCACTTTTTATTTCTGCATCAGTGGCATCCTTAGATACTCCCAAAACTTCATAATAATCTCTTTTTGCCATTAATCATCACTCTTCCATCTCTTTTAAAATACATAGCTTTTCATTAAATATTTCAAAAGCTCTATTTAATACTTTTTCATCAGTTAAATCAATACCAACTGTTTTTAGAAGTTCAAGTGGATACTTAGTATTACCACTACTTAAAAACTTGATATACTTATCTTTAAAACTATCATCATTTAGTAATTTGTCCGCTATTAACAAAGCACTAATAAATCCAGTAGCATATTTATAAACATAAAATGATGTGTAAAAATGAGGAATTCTTGCCCATTCATATTTGATATCTTCATCAACATTTACTACTGGTGAAAAATGTTTCTTATTTAAATCTAGGTATGTATTACATAATAAATCTTTAGTAATACTTTCTCCATTTTCATACTTTTTATGTATAATATCTTCAAACTCACTAAACATAACTTGTCTATAAACAGTAGCTTTAAATTTATCTAAAAATTCTATTAAATAATATTCTTTTTCATCTTTATTACTACTATTGTTTATTAAATATTCACTTAATAATATTTCATTAACTGTTGATGCTATTTCAGCTAAAAATATTGGATAACCTGCATATAAATAATCTTGATTTGAATCACTATAATATGAATGCATGGCATGTCCCATCTCATGTGCAAGTGTACTTACTGAATCAATATTATTTTCATAATTTAGTGAAATGTATGGAAGTATTCCATATGTACCCCATTCATAAGCTCCGCTTCTTTTTTTATCTTTAGGATAAACATCAACTGAATTATTATTGATTAAATAATTAAATTTTTCTAAATAATCACTTCCTAATGGTTCTAATGCTTTATTAACCATTTTAACTGCTGATTCATAATCTATTTTTTTATCAATAGATTTAGATGAATTAACATATAAATCATACATATGCAATTTATATCCTAAGGAATTACTTTTAAATTTATAATATTCTTTTAAATACTTAGTATTTTTATTAGTTATATCAATTAAATTATTATACAACTTAGTATCTACATTATCAGAAAACAATGCCATTTCTAATA
>JAEEGL010930374.1_pt1 | contig 29622 bp, 34 predicted proteins | sample 9134231 | NCBI WGS metagenome assembly JAEEGL01 (sample SAMN16246548, study PRJNA631951) | gut metagenome | biome: gut microbiome; feature: rumen; material: fiber-attached | host: Bos | place: Iran: Karaj | collected 2018-10
ATACCTTGACGCCTTGCCCCTGGGGGCTACCGCCCAGGAAGGAGCCATCGTAACGGGTGCCATCGGCCCAGATGATAAATCCGGTACCGGTACCCATATCTGTCCAGTCTCCCTCCATCACAGCACCGTTGGGGAAAGTGAACGTACCGTGTCCTTTAATCTGGTTCTTCACCCACTGGCCATGGTAGACAATGCCGTTGGCCCAGGTGTAGGTGCCTTCGCCCTCCTGGTTACCTTTCTTCCAGTCGCCTTCATAGCGGTCGCCATTGGGCCAGGTCATCATGCCTTTGCCTTCAATTTTGCCTTTGCCGTTACGCTGGCCTGTATATACGCGGCCGTCGTCATACGTGGTTGTTTCCACGACCTGGGCATACACGGTTCCTCCCAACAGGAGGCCAAGTGCCATCATGGCAACAAGTTTGACTGTTCTTTTCATAGTATCTTGTTTTTGGGGTTTTTTATTTTATTCTATCTTAACTTTTAATTACTTACACTTAACTCTCTCAATGAAGAGTCCCAACTTGTAGAAGTTGAACTGCTTCACCGAGATTGCCTCTCCCGCCAGAAAATGACTCTCCAACGGCCGTTTCATCAAACGATATGCCCACTTCACAGGTGCCGTCAAGTGACGGCGTTTCAATTTGCCGTAGGCATCCAACAAGCGCACTGAGTGGCAGAACGCCTCGTCGTCTTTCATTGTGGCGTATATCTCTGTCAAGCTCTCTACGGCCTCGGTCGACTTGCGCAGGAATTCCTCGTTGTTCTCCACCTCACCATTCACTACTGCGTTGTCAATATGTTCTATCTTCACGCCAGCCTGCTGCAGACGGTAGCCGAAGAGCGTGTCTTCGTGTCCGTATTTTACAATCCGTTCGTCGAACGGCAGTTGCTCCAATACCGACCGCTTGACCATAAAGTTGTTGGTCATAAACGAGCGGTAAGGCTGACGACGGCGCTGCTCTACAGTGCGACTCTCTACCTGGGTGCCGTACATATAGCGCATCTTGTGTGCCTTGTCGTTGCCACGCCTGTCATATACACGTCCTCCCACCACCACATCGGATTGCGTCTTCAGCGCTTCGGCATAGCGGGACAGGAACCCCTCGCCTACTTCCGAGTCGACATCCAAAAACAGCAGCCACTCTCCCTGCGCATATTGAAGAAAGAGATTACGCACACGCGCGCGTCCCACATTCTCCTCCAATTCAATATACTTTCCCAACTGGCCAAGCACTTCGCGATTCCTGACGCGCCACGTTTCCAACGACCCATCATCCACACATACCAACTCCACCCCTTCGGCCACCTCCGCCGCCTGGGCCGCAAGGCTTCGGGCAAGAGGAACGGCGTCGTAGTTGTAGACCGGTATGCAGACGCTTATCATATCTCTATCGTCAAATTGTCGTATGCCTGCATCACCCCCTCCGGCAACTCTGCCTCCACCTCGCTGTGCAATCCCATCTCATGGCTGATATGGGTCAAGTAGGCCCGTACGGGCTTCACCTGTGCAACCACTTCCAACGCCTCCTGCAGGCAGAAATGCGAGAAGTGCTTCTCTTTCCTCAATGCATTAATCACCAACACCTTCACACCACTTAATTTATCCAGTTCTTCAGGTGCAATATAGTTGGCATCAGTGATATATCCCAAGTCGCCGATGCGGTAGCCAAGCACAGGCATATCCTTGTGCATCGCCTTGATGGGTATCACTTCTACCCCATTCACAACAAACGGGGCATCAACCACATGCAGGTTGGCCTCGGGCAGCCCAGGATAGACATGCGGCTCAAAGATATAGTGGTAGTCGCGCCGCAGTATATATTCAGCCTGTGCATTAAGAAACACTTCCATTCTTCTATGTTGCACATAGTTGAACGAACGAATATCGTCCAGTCCAGCCACATGGTCACGGTGGGAGTGGGTAATGAGGATGGCATCCAGATGGTCGACCTTGGCACGGAGCATCTGCTGACGGAAGTCGGGGCCGATGTCGAAGAGGAAATTAAGACTTCGCCCGTTGTCCTCCATCTGCAAAAGCGCCGATGTGCGGAGCCGACAGTCTCGTTCGTCTGTCGACCCGCACACCTTGCAGCGGCATGCTATTACTGGCACTCCCTGCGACGTTCCCGTGCCCAGAAATGTCAGTCTCACGCCTCTTTGTGTGTCAACTTGAAGCCTACACCGTGTACATTGACAATCTCAACCGACGGATCGGCTTTTAAATATTTACGCAACTTCGTAATATACACGTCCATGGAGCGTGCAGCAAAGTAACTGTCGTCCTTCCAGATTTTCTGGAGTGTCGTGTTACGGTCCACCAGCTGGTTAAAGTTGATGGCGAAAATTCGCAGCAGGTCGCACTCTTTGGCTGTCAGGCGCTGAATGTCGTCGCCGATAGCCAGCGTCTGGTGGACATAGTCGAAAGTGAAGTTGCCGATACGGAACACGTTCTTGTCGGGACGATCCTCGTTGAAGGAGCGGCGCATAGTCGCGTTGAGGCGAGCCAGCAGCTCTTCCATCGAGAAAGGTTTGGTGATGTAATCGTCGGCACCAGCCTCGAAACCTTTCAGCTTGTCCTCCTCCAGGTTCTTGGCTGTCAAGAAGATGATAGGTACTTTCTTGTCCACTTTACGAATTTCCTTGGCCACAGTGAAGCCGTCCTTGGCGGGCATCATCACGTCGAGGATGCAGGCATCCACGTCCTCTTCATCGAAATAGGTGAGCGCCTCTTCGCCATCCTTGGCCCACACCACGGTGTAGCCTTTCTGCGTCAGATAAGCCTTGAGGATGGTACCCAGGTTGGGATCGTCCTCAGCTACAAGCAATTTGATTCCCAGATTCATAGTATTAGTCCTCCAGTATTTTAATGCTTTCAATCAAGTCGCCTGGACGGATGGCGTCAATTACGTCCCAGTCGGCTTCGTCCACACGGCCGAAGCAAGTGTGCACCCCGTCCAGGTGCTGGGTGTTTTCACGGTTGTGGCAGATGAAGAACTGGCTGCCGCCGGTGTCTTTGCCGGCGTGGGCCATGCTCAACACACCGCGGTCGTGGCGCTGCAAGGGCGCCGAAGTCTCGCATTTAATGCGCCATCCGGGGCCACCGGTACCCACACGCGGATCGCCCACATTGCGGCTGAAGGGGCAGCCGCCTTGAATGACGAAACCCGGTATGACGCGGTGGAACCGCAAACCATCATAGAAACCGTCTTTTGCCAGTTTCACAAAGTTGGCCACCGTCCCCGGTACTTCTTTCGCATACAGGGTAAGGTGCATCGTGCCTTTTGGAGTCTTAATCTCTGCTTTCATAAGCTAGGGTATTTTGACTATTTCGTACTGCAATAACAGCATTACTTGCATTTTATTGTATGAAATGTTAATTTTTTTTTGTTAATTTAGGAGTGCATCACTCTAAAAAGCACATAAACACGTCAAACACGCTACTTTAACCAGCATTTCAACGATACTTCAACGATATTTCAACGATATTTCGACGATTTTATATCGTTGAAATATCGTATAACCATTGAATAGATAACGTCGAAAACTGGCTTTTTATCCGTGCTTTATCGATCGGTATCGGAAAAAATTATGGTAAATTAAATTTAGTATATCAATAAAAATGTCGTATCTTTGCCGTTTGGATTGCCGTCCGTATGGAGCTACAATCCATTGCATACCATGCAGATAGAAAAGAAATACACACTCGGGTTCGACACAGAATGGGACTTGGAGGCCGTGCGCCGCGCCTTGACAGGCGCTCGCCACACGGTGTTGGTGGCCCACACCAACGCCGACGGCGATGCCGTAGGGGCGCTTTGCGGCATGGCTGCATTGGTGCAAAAAGTGGCCAACGGACATGCGGCCTCGGTCACTGCCCTACTGCCGGACGGCGTGCCCGACGAACTGTCCTGGCTTCCAAGCACCGACCGTGTGCTGAGCGGCAAGTCGCAGGCGACGCTGTGCTGCGAGGCCATTGCAGCGGCCGACCTCGTCATAGGGCTCGACATCAGCGGTCTGGGCCGTACTGGTTCGCTGGAAGCCCCTTTGCGGGCCAGCTCGGCACGCAAGATGTTGGTCGACCATCACATGTTGCCCGAACGCGAGGTGTTTGACATCGTGGTGTCGGAGCCCCATATCTCCAGCACCTGCGAACTGGTATACTGGCTGATGAGCACCGCCTTCGGGGGCGGCATCTTTGGCCGCGAGGCCGCCACATGCCTTTATACTGGCATCAATACCGACACCGGTTCCTTCAGTTTCAGCAACGACCGCGAAAGCGTATACCTGGCAGCCGCCGACCTGCTTTCTTTCGACATCGACCCCATGGCCATCAACCGCAGTATCAAAAACGTATTCACTGTGGAGCGCCTGAAGTTCTTCGGCTTTGCCATGTCCGAGCGCCTGACGGTGTACAAGGAGCGTCAGGTGGCCTTGATGGTGCTTTCGGCGGCCGACATCCGTGAGCACGGCGTACAAAGCGCCGAGTTGACCGGACTCATCAATGAAGTGATGAAACTGAAAGACATTGACTGCGGCATACTGGTGCGCGAGGAAGAACCCGCGAGAATACGTCTCTCTCTGCGCTCGAAGCGACTGACAGACGTCAACGCTCTGGCGCGCGAACTATTTGAAGGCGGCGGACACGAACGCGCAGCCGGCGCCACCAGCAACACTGGGTTGGCCGAGACGGTGGCCATTGTAAAACAAAAAATGAAACTGGACGATGCGCAATAGGACCATCTACATATTGGCAGCCAGTATGGCTTTGGCGGCCTGCGGCCAGGTGCCCGTGGTGGAACCTGCGAACCAGGGCGGCAACCCGTTGCGCGAGAACATTATCAACGCCAACCGCCTCATCGCCCAGAGCGAGGAGACGCAGATTGAGGCCTATACCAGCCGCCGCGGATGGCAGATGCAAAGTCTGAAAGGTGGTGTGAGGGTAATGGAGACCGGAAACACTAGTACGACGGCAATAGGCTACGAAGACACGGTGGCACTGCACTACAGCGTGGAAACGCTGGGCGGCGAGGTGGTCTACAGCGAACGATTCGACACCGTGGTGGTGGGACGTCTGAAGCCCACCCGCGGCATTGACGCCGCCCTTCGTACCCTGCACGACGATTCACAAGCTACAGTCATACTGCCTTCGGAACAGGCCTATGGTGTAGTGGGCGACGGCGACCGCATAGGCACACGTATGATACTGGTCTACAAATTAAATGCGAAAAAAATAAAAACAAAAATACAAACACAAAAATGAAGAAAACAATAAAAATGGCCACCGCACTGGTGGCAGGCACCATGCTGCTGGCCTCGTGCAACAGCAGCGACTTGAAAGGTTTCAAGCAGACCGACGACGGCCTCTACTATCGCTTCGAGCAAATGAACAAAGACAGCTTGCAGGTACAGGAAGGCGACATGATGGTGGGTGAGATGACCCTCCGCCTCGAGGACAACATGCTGCGCAGCAATGCGGGCAATCCCGAGCGCATCATGATTGTCGACCCCACCTGGGATGGTCCGCTGCACAGCGGCCTACTGATGATGCATGTGGGCGACAGCGCCATCTTTGCCTATCCCGCCGACTCGGTGGCTCAATACATGCAGCCCAACCAGATGCCCCCCATGTATGAGCAGGGCAAAGGTATGAAGTTCTACTGGGAAATCAAGCTGCGCGACATCGTGTCGGCCGAAGAGCTGGCTGAAGAAGAAGCCAACTACAGAGCCGAAATGGAGCAGGCTCGTGTGAAAGAGCCCGAACTGATTGCCAACTACGTCCAGGAGCACGGCATCAAGGCCCAGCCTAACGCCAAAGGCCTCTACATCATCGTGAACAAGAAAGGCAAAGGCGCCCAGGTAGCCGTGGGCCGTCAGGTGACCATCAGCTACACGGGCCGTCTGCTTGACGGGACGGTGTTCGACTCGAGCAACGAGGCCGACTGCAAAGCCAACAACATGCAGTGGCACGAACCCTTGAGCTACGTGGTGGGCCAGCAGTCTCTGATTGAGGGCTGGGAAGAAGGCATCATGGGTCAGCCCGAAGGCACCCAGCTGCAGCTCATCATTCCGTCGGCCATGGCTTATGGTTCACGTCCCAGCGGTCCCATCCCCGCCTACTCCACCCTCGTGTTCGACATCGACATTGTCAGCGTGAAATAAAACAGCCCATCAAGTATGAAAAATATCGTCATTTTCGGAGCCCCCGGTGCCGGAAAAGGTACCCAGAGCGATTTTATCGTGGAAACCTACGGCCTTACGCACGTTTCCACTGGCGACCTGCTCCGCAAGGAGATTGCCGACCAGACAGAACTCGGCAAACGCATCAAGAGCATCATGGACAATGGCCAGCTGGTGAGCGACGACATCGTGGTGGAGATGATGGACAAAGCCATCGCAAACGACACCAAGGGTATGCTCTTCGACGGCTTCCCCCGCACCGTGGCTCAGGCCGAAGTGCTCGACAAGTTGCTGGCCAAATACGGCCGCAGCCTTACCTGCATGGTGCAGCTTGAGGTGCCAAAAGACGAGCTGATGCGCCGTCTGCTGGAGCGCGCCAAGATACAAGGCCGCGCCGACGACAACGAGGCCACCATCAACAACCGTCTGCAGGAGTACAACAACAAAACCAAGCCCGTGGCCGACTACTACGCCAAGCAGGGCAAACAGAAGGTGGTCGACGGCCTCGGCACCATCGAAGTCATCGCCGCCCGCATCCGCGAAGCCATCGGCTAACTCCATTCTAAAACCATACCGAATGAAAATAAATTGGGGAAACTATGAAATGGTGCTGATAGCCACCGATCAAAAAGAATGTGAAGTTACAGGACGTGACATGGGTGGCGCCACCACCCATGTCTGCCCTATCAGCAAGATGGTGGAAAACAAACAGGTGACTTGGGACCCCTACTATGGCGGGTATCATTCGGTGGTGGTCACCTTCTTGGGCACTGACGACGAGGTTGCCCATTTCCGCATCTACAACAGCTATAACTCCGACCATGATTTCAAACCCAACGATGAGTGGTCGAGTGGATGGTACGACTTCGGTTCCTGGAGCTATCACGTAAAGCTCAAACTGCAGAAAATTAAAGAAAAAGAAGAGGAATCGAAACCATTCTTTGTACACACCATGACCGACGACGGTGTAACCTCTGATTATGCCGACGCCAAAGAGGCTTACGAAAAGAGATAAACCGAAGACTATCGATATGACCTCGAACTTTGTAGACTATGTGAAGATACTTGTACGCTCGGGGAAAGGAGGTGCCGGCAGCGCTCACCTTCTCCGAGTGAAATACAATGCCAAGGCGGGTCCTGACGGCGGCGACGGCGGACGTGGCGGCCACGTGATACTGCGTGGCACCACGCAGCGCTGGACACTGCTGCACCTGAAGTATACCAAGCATGTCTTCGCCGAGGACGGTGAACACGGAGGAGAGAATCTCTGCACGGGGCGCACCGGCAAAGACCAGGTATTAGAAGTACCTCTAGGCTGTGTGTGCCGAGACGCCGAGACAGGTGAATACTTGGGCGAAGTAACCGAGGAAGGCCAGGAGCTCATCATCGCCAAAGGCGGCCGCGGTGGCTTGGGAAACGACCACTTCAAAAGTGCCACCAACCAGACACCACGCTACGCCCAACCCGGCGAGCCCGCCGAAGAGCGCTGGGTCATCATCGAGCTCAAGGTGCTGGCCGACGTAGGCCTTGTGGGTTTCCCCAATGCCGGCAAGAGCACCTTCCTCAGCACCGTCAGCGCCGCCAAGCCCGAGATTGCAGACTACCCCTTCACCACCTTGGTGCCCAACCTGGGCATCGTGAAATACCGCGATGACCAGTCGTTCTGTATCGCCGACATCCCCGGCATCATCGAGGGGGCCGCCGAGGGCAAAGGGCTGGGCCTGCGCTTCCTGCGCCACATCGAGCGCAACTCCATCCTGCTCTTCATGGTCAGCTGCGAGCAGTTGGAGATTGCACAGGAATACCATGTGTTGCTCAACGAGTTGAAGAAATACAACCCCGAGCTGCTAGACAAGCAAAGGATTCTGGCTGTCACCAAATGCGACATCATAGACACCGACATGCAGAAACAGTTGAAACGTCACCTTCCCAAAGGGGTGGAGGCGGTGTTTATCAGTGCCGTCAGTGGCCAAGGCATCGACGAGCTGAAGGACAAGATATTCGAGAAATTGAATGCTTGAACAACTGAAAACAATAGACACAGAGTGTTTCCTCTGGATCAACGGACACCACAATACGGTGCTCGATTGGGTGATGTGGAGCCTGAGCCAGCATTGGTGCTGGGCAGTAGTAGTGCTGGCTGCATTTGGAGGACTCACCTTGCACAACGAAGCCCGAAAATGGTGGATTGTTGCAACAGCCCTGATTCTTTGTTTTCTGCTGGCCGACCAAGGGAGCGTACACTTGTTCAAAGACACTGTGTGCCGCTTGCGTCCCTGCCATGCACTCGACGGCGTGCGTATGTTCCACACCCATTGCGGCGGAAAATATGGTTTTGTAAGTTCACATGCTGCCAACGCTTTCGCCTTAGTGACATTCTTTGTACTACGCTACCGCAAACATACCTGTGGTTGTCTGCTGCTGTGCTTGTGGGCCATTGCCACCTGCTACAGTCGTGCATATTTGGGCAAACACTATCCCGGAGACCTGTTTGCCGGAGCCTTGTTCGGCGCATTGATTGGTTTGATTGTGTGGTGGTTGTGCACAAGATTCGAAAAAAAAAATACATAAAAGCGAAACAAAATGAGTAGTGTTGCGTTATATATAACGTGCTTGCTTATTTCTATCGTTTTCGATAGAGAAAAGAAAATGTGTTATTCGAGCGTCTTACCCTTGGGCAGGACGCTTATTTTATTTCCCAACCGACAATGACATTGCTGGATATACTGATTGCCCTACCCTTGTGCTTCCTCATCTTCATAGGATGGAAGAAGGGATTGGTTCGTACGGCTGCCACATTGGCTGGAGTACTGGCGGGACTATGGGCATCGACACACCTCTCGCAGCAGGTGGCACCTTTATTGGGTATCGAGGGCGAAAACGCCACACTCGTCGCTTTCATCGTCACTTTCGTGGCTGCGCTGGTGCTGACCTACCTGCTGGGCCGCTGTATCGAGGGACTGATGAAAGCCGTAAAACTAGGCATCTTAAACCGTCTGGCAGGTGCATTGCTCGGCGCTGCCGAGGCTCTGTGCATACTGGCCGTGACACTCAACCTCATCGTCTTGATAGATAGCAACGAGACATTGCTCAAGCCCACAATGAAAGAGAAGAGCCTACTGTACAAGCCGGTGTACATCACTGGCAACCTCCTGACTGCTGAGCTCAAGAACTATATAACCAACCACAAAGAAGAATGGTGGAAAGCCGTCGGTCCGGCAGATAAGGAGACCCAGAAATGATTCTGGCGCCAATGCAGGGGCTGACTGAAGTGCTCTTCAGACGTGTATACGAAGAGTGTTTCCCTGGTGCTATCGCGCTGGCCGTTGCGCCTTTTATTGCGCTGACGCGCAACCTGCGTTTTTCAACCGACAACGCTCAGATACGCGACGTACTGCCGGAGAACAACCAAGGTTCCATACCCGTCATTCCCCAAATACTGGGCAAAGAACCCGAAGAATTTGTACTGGTGTCCAAAAATCTGGCCGACCTAGGATACCAAGAGGTAAACTGGAACATGGGATGCCCCATGCGTGCCATCACCGCCAAACACCGGGGCTGTGGCCTAATGCCTCATCCCGACGAGGTGCGGGAAATACTTGACAAAGTATTGCCCCAACTCCCTCTACGCCTGAGTGTCAAAATGCGATTAGGACTCAAAGAGAAAGATGACATTTTCCAAATGGTGCCTGTGCTGAACGACTACCCACTTGCGTCGGTCACCATCCATCCCCGCTTGGGACGACAGCAATACACGGGACATCCCGACTTGGAGACCTTTGGGCATGTGCTTCCGATAATTAAGCACCCTGTCATCTACAACGGCGACATCTGTAGAGCGGCCGATGCCCGTCGTATCCTTGAACGGTTCCCGCAGGTAGTCAACCTCATGGTAGGCCGTGGCGTGCTCTACCGTCCTACCCTGCCGTTGGAAATCGACGGCAAAGAAAATGCACCAGATACGCCAATGGCAGCTACAAAAAGGTTCATCCGACGTTTGATGGAGGAGATACGGACAACCCTGCCCACTGAAGAATCAAGAATACACAAGACGAAAGAATACTGGAGCCTATTATGGAAATCACTTCCCATCAGCGAATTGCAGGCAAGAGAAGTGCTAAGGGCTCAAGAATTAACCGTTGTTGATAACTTGATAGAGAACCTCACACAATAAAAGGGCCTTTTTTACGTAATAAGGACAGATGATTAAACTGAAGACATACCTCCTAGCGACAACTCTATTCCTGATGACCTTTGTTGGCTGTCAGCAAAAAAAAGAATTAGCCGATATGAGCGATAGCGAGAAGTTGGAGGTTCTGGATTTGCAACTAGAACGGCATCCCAAAGACCACAAGCTTTTTGCCGAACGGGCTCAGGTACACTTCAACCTCGGTCGCCTAAAAGAGGCTCAGACCGATATTGACCACGCTGTCGAAATTGCCCCAAAGAACATCAACTACCGCCTGCAGCAGGCTGACATATACCTTGCCTCGGGCAACATTGAGAACAGTTACAAATCGCTCTCGGAAGCAGAGAAGTTGGACCCCTCGAACAAAGAAGTGCAACTCAAACTGGGAGAGGTCACCCTCTACAGTCACGACTACGACCGTGCTCTGCGTCACCTGACAAACGTTACCACAGAGGACCCAGACAACATCACAGCCCTCACCATCAAGAGCTACATCTACAAAGAGAAAGGCGACACCGCCAGCGCGGTGAACCTATTGAGCCGTGTGTGTGATATCGACCCCGACAACGCCTTGGCTTTTGAAGAATTGGGTGTGCTCTACGCCCTCCACCACGATCCACTGGCCGTGGAATACCTGTCGGCCGCCCTCCGCCTGGCTCCCAGCAACACTAACGCAATGTATGCGTTAGCTATGTACTACCAAGAACTACAACAGATGGACCAGGCCGAAAGCCTCTACCGCCGCATGCTTGACGTGAACGACAAGAGCGCCGACGCTTGGCACAATCTTGGCTACATAGAGCTTACCCACTATCACGACTACGGCCGTGCAATCATCTATTTCGACAGTGCCTTAGCCTGCGACCCGTCGCACGAAGCCGCCTTAACCAACCGCCAATTGGCTGAAGAAATGCTAAAACAATCATAAAATCCATCATATCATGAGTACTTTAAAAGGGCGCAACCTCATCTCCATCACCGACTTCTCAAAAGAAGAGTATATCGAGGTGCTGGACATTGCCGAGGAATTCGAGAAGAATCCCAAGCAAAAGATTTTATCCGACAAAGTCGTCGCCACCTTGTTCTTTGAGCCTTCGACGCGTACACGTTTGAGCTTCGAGTGCGCAGCCAACCAGTTGGGTGCCCGCATCATTGGGTTCTCCGACCCCGGTGGCACCAGCGTGCAGAAAGGTGAATCGTTACACGACACCATCGTAATGGTATCCTCGTACAGCGACCTTATCGTGATGCGCAATCCCAAAGAGGGTTCGTCGCGTTATGCCTCTGAGGTAGCCTCTGTGCCCGTCATCAATGCCGGCGACGGTGCCAACCAACACCCCACTCAGTGTATGCTCGATCTCTACAGCATCCGCAAGACCCAGGGCAAGTTGGACAATCTTCAGATCGCCATGGTGGGCGACCTGAAGTACGGCCGCACTGTGCATAGTCTGGTGCAGGCCATGTGCAACTTCAACGCCACATTCCATCTGGTCTCGCCCATCGAGCTGAAGCTGCCGTCATCGGTGAAGATGAGCATCAAAGATGCCGGCCTAAAATACTACCAGTATACCGACCTGCGCGACATCATCTCTACCGCCGACATCATCTATATGACGCGTGTACAGCGTGAGCGCTTCCCGGATCCGATGGAATATGAGCGTGTGAAAGATAGTTGCATCCTGACTGCAGACATGCTGAAAGGCTGCAAAGACAATATGCGCATTCTGCATCCGCTGCCCCGTGTCAACGAAATCACCACCGACGTGGACAAGACGCCCTACGCCTACTACTTCCAACAGGCCCAGAACGGTGTTTACGTCCGTCAGGCGCTCATGGCTGCCATCTTGGGTGTAAGATAATCGGTTAAAGGTTAAAGATTAAAGGAGATTAAAAAATGGAGAACAAGAAAGAAATGGTGGTTTCGGCCATCGAAAACGGCACTGTCATCGACCACATTCCGACAGAGAGCGTATATCAAGTCATTCGTATTCTTGGCCTCGAGCGCTACAAAGATGAAGTGCTCATCGGCAACCACCTCAACAGCAACAAGCTGGGAAAGAAAGGTATCGTCAAAATCAAGAACAAACACTTTTCTGTAGAGGAGGTAAGCAAAATTGCCCTGGTAGCTCCCTTTGCCTCAATTATTGACATCGAGGACTATAAAGTGGTCAAAAAATTCAAAGCCGAGATTCCCGACCATGTTGAGAACTTTATCCGTTGCGCCAACCCCAAGTGCATTACCAATGCCGAAGTAGTTCCTACCAAATTCGACGTGGTTGACAAGGAGAATATTAAGTTGCGCTGCCACTACTGCGAGAAGTTTACCACCAAAGAGACAATGAAATTCGCCGAATAATGAAGCGGTATCTTATAGCACTGCTTGCCACGACGCTTGTCATGGTCCTTGCGAGTTTCATCGTCATGTGGACAGCTCCAGGTAGGTTTCTTCCTGTCATGCCTTTGCTGGCACTTTATTTTGCGATTGTATGTGCTTTGCAGCATCTTCTTGTGACACGCGCCATGAACCGTTCGCCTCGCACCTTTGTCCAGGTCTTTTTGGGCTCTGTGGTGGGCGTGCTGTTCATCCATATTGTGGTGCTTGCCATCTATCTCTTTACCCACCCTTCACATGCCAAACTTTTCACCATTGCTTTCTCAATTGGCTATGCCGTCTGTCTCGTGTTCGAGACCATTGCTTTGGTACGCTATGTGGACCGGGAACGTAAACGCCGCCAGATGAACTCCAGCAATCAAGGAGACACTCGACAATAGAGCATAGAATCGGGAGCAAACAACCGCTGTGCCAGCGACTGCAACTGCACAGCGGTTGTTTCGTTTATGGCTTTGCGCAAATTGTCGGTGATGATCTCGTCAACGCCTGTGGACAGCATGCCGCAGAAGCGTTCGGCACGTTCAAAAACACCGTCCACAGAGCGGATGAAGTCACCTGCAACCACCCGCTTCACCAATTCCAGTTCCTGCTCGTCGACCGGCGTATCGCAAAGACGCTGCAGTTCTTGTCTTATTTCATTCTCAGCAGCTTCAGCCATGTCCGAGGACACATCGGCTGTAATAAAGAATATGTTGACACCACGACAGATCCGCGAACGTGCATAAATTCCATAAGTATAACCATGATCTTCGCGCAAGTTACCCATCAGACGAGAACCAAAGTAACCGCCCAATAGCGTCGTTAGAAGAATGAAGTCGGCATAGTCACGATGGTTCCATTCGAGCGGTATCAGGCGGCCAACACGCAATGTGGTCTGCGCCGCACTTGGAACGCTATCACACACCAACCCCGTCTTTTGTATCTCAGGAACAACCATGTCGGGTGCCATCTTCAGTTGTGCACAGGAACCACAGAGTGCGGACACTTTCTTCAGCACCTCGTCGTCAACCATTCCAGACACAACAACATCCATTCTCCCATAGCGCTCTTCAAAGAACCGGTTGACCGACTCAAGCGTGAGCACATCGGCATCTTCAGGTGTAGCAAACCGTCCCATCGGATGAGTTTCTCCCAATAGAGTACTGTAGAAAAGTTTTCGCGCCACTTCTGAAGTCTTCAGCATCGCTGCCTGAAGATCTTGCTTGCGACGACGCATGAGAACATCGAAATCACTTTTTTTAAATGCTGGTTCATGCAGAAAACCTTCGAGTAACTGCAGCAGATCGTCGAGATATCGCCTCAAAAGATAAAATGAGGTAGTACTCTGATAGTAATCGCTGTCGCTTTGGACAATGATGCCTCGATAGTCTAGGAACTCAGCCACCTGACTGGACGAAAGGGTTTCCGTAGCCGTTGAGAAAAGTCGGTTGGCTGTGGAGGCACAAAGCATACTAGGTTGATAGATAGACCCCGCCTCATGAATCAAATCAATGCGGAGGAGCTCCGTCGCAGAGGATCGGAACGAATAAAGCCTTTGTCCCTCAGCAAGCTGCTTGCACTGAGGTATCAATGTGTAGGTTTCTGGTAGCTGTATCATCAAAAAAGAACAGTCAATTTCAGGTTCAATTGGCGAGCTGTCAGATAGTTTGGCACAGGATAATAAACATTGGAATAATCAGCCACCCAGAGGTAAGAAATCACATTACGGAAGTTGAAGAGGTTAAACACCTCTACGCTGACCTGAATATCGCTTATGTGCCTAAACAAGGGACGATGCTTAAGGGATTCAAATTGCGAAAGCTGGATGGTGTTGCCCCAGTCGACTCTATAATACGAGGGCAGTCGAAAATCGTTTGCTCCGTAGCGTGCCACCGGTGTACCACTGCCGAAAACCATACTCAGACTCATACGCCACCACGGAATGGTGGGCAGGTTGTCCTGCAAGAAGAGTTTGAAGCTAAAACGCTGGTCAGTGGGACGTGCCAGCCAGCCATAACTATCACCTTCTATGTCTTCCTGTGTCTTCATCAACGAAAGGCTGGCCCATGACTCCAAGCCGTCAACCAGTTCACCATTCAACCTCAAACTGACGCCTGTGGCATACGCAACAGCTGATTCATCTGGCAGGTAGCACAGCCGCAAGTTGTCTATGGTATAGGGTGTCACATTGGAAACAAACTTGTAATAAAGGTCGGCCGTAAATACAAAGGGGCGTTCCCAAAGTTTGAAACGCCAGTCGGCAGTGGCCGACACCTGTCTCGAAGTCTGTGGATTCAGGTCATTGGCAAGCGTGCCATCGACCCTGCGGTATTCTCGGTAGAAAGGCGCCTGCTGATAGATGCCGCCTGCCAGCTTAAACAAGATATCCTGTCCCAAATGAGGCTTGTAGCTGGCACTTACTCGAGGACTGAAGAGTGTGTGGATATGCCAGCCAGTTTGCTCGGTGCCGTATATTTGGCCCCTCACGCCAGCCACAAGCTTTATTTCACTACCCGAACGTGTGGTGAAGTTCACGTCGCGCTGTACATAGGCTCCCGTCCTAAAGGTGAGCATATCGTTACGTGCATTCACATAATTCTGTAACACAGGACTCAACGGAATATTAGTGCTGTCACCAATAGGAAGTATAACCGACGGAACGGAAAAACCAGCCGAATCGACCCATTTCCATTCACGCAGATGGTCAATGATTTTTTCGGCCTGCAGCCTCACACCGGCCTGCCAGCTGCCAAGTCTCACATATCGCACTGCATGTAGACTAAGACTCGTCACATCGGTCGTCAGACGGTTGCGTGCATGTTCCAAAAATGTGCCCACCCCTCGGTCGAACATCACCGTGTCGCCTGCAGTCTCTCCCATTGCCAACTCGTAGAGAAAGTACTGACTCTGCACATCGTAGCTTTCCACCTCTGCCATATGCTGTGCAGCCACACTTGCCAAAAGACGCCAGTCGTCATTGGGACGATAGTCAGCAGACACCGCTCCCAACAGGGTACTGTATTGGTCCTGTTCAAGACCATCGAAGTAGACTCGCAGCGACATTGGAATCATAAAGCCGCCGAACGTGGTCGTCTGACTTTCCGGTAGTAAGCGATAGACATTATGTGTCCATAGCGTCAGTAAACTCAAATCAAGTTTTGCATTGACGCGATAGTTCAACAAGGCCTGCAAGTCGGTATAGTGCGTCGTGTAGCGTCCTTTGGTGTCGAGACTGCCCAGCACGTAGGCATTGCTATGCCTGCGTATTCCCACGGCATACGACAGTTTTTCCCCTGCCATCCCCTGCAAAGTTGCCGATCCGCCCAGCAGGCTGGCAGACAACTTCCCTTTGAATTCCACAGGACGCCCATAGGTGATATCAAGTACCGACGACAATTTGTCGCCATATGTGACATCAAATCCACCAGGCGAAAAAAGTATATAGCTTACCAAGTCTGGATTGATAATACTCATTCCCTCCTGCTGTGCACTGCGAATCAGCATCGGACGTATCACCTCAATGCCGTTGATATAAACCAAGTTCTCATCAAACGAGCCGCCACGCACCGAATATTGACTCGACAGTTCGTTGTTCGACTGCACATCCGGCAACAATTTGATGACACTCTCCACACCACCTGCCGGGCCTACCGCATTCTCCAATTTCTGCACATCCACCTGTGTGAAGGTGCTTTGTCTCACCTTCTCATCCTTGATTTCGACACCATCAAGCAGTTGTGCTATCAGTCTAAGCTCCACATCGAGGTGCAGCGTTCCTTTGACGGCCACACGGCGCTCTTCATTCTTGTATCCCACAAAAGAATATACCAGCGTGACGCTGTCGCCCGTCGGCACCGTCAAACGGTAACGGCCTTCCGCATCGGTCCCCGTTCCCTTGGCATGACCCTTGATGCCCACCGTGGTGAACTGCAACGGACCTCCTCCCTGCGCATCGGTCACACGACCTTCCACCGTCCCTTGTGCCAAGGCCGATAGCGCCATCAGTAAGAAAAGCGTATATATTGCTGATTTTTTCACGATTCTATTAACAAGCAATAACTTATTTTATTGTATTATGTATAAAAAAAGCCGGCCACCTCTCCGGTGGCCGACAATAAAACTTGCGTTCGAATATTACTTTACTGGTTCAGCAGTGCCTCGTAGCGCTCGTGGGCGGCTTTCGAGTCCTCGTAGCGTTCTACACGGGCGTAGGCCGTGCTGAGGGCCGACAAAGCCTGGGCCAAATTCGGACGCTGCAGGGCCTTCTCTTGCTCGGGCATGTTGTCGATAAAGTTCACTGACTTCTCCAAGTACACGATAGCCTGGCCGAAAAGGCCCTTGGCCTCTTGCTCCAGCTTGTCAGCCAGTGCAATGGTCTCCTCATTGAAGGGGTCGGGTTCTGGTGCCGACTGCAATTTGTCAACAGCGCGGTTGTAGTACATCTTGCCCATGTTGAAGTTGCCTTCAAACTGTACTGGTTTTAAGGTCAGTGACTCTTGATACTTGGCCTGGGCACCCTCGATGTCGTTGGTCAGCTCCAACAAGGCACCGGCCTGGTTCAGCAACACAGGGTAGATGTTCACCGAGTCCTTTGTCAGCTCAAGAGCCTGATTGATGACCTCCTTACCCTTCTCAACGTTCTGGTTCATCAGGTAACCCTCTGCCATCAGCAGATACGACTTATAGTTGTTCTTGCTGTTCTTCTGGTAGTTTGAAGCCACCTTCATAGCTTGTTCCACATTACCCTCGGCTTTGTACACGTTGAAGAGGTATGTGTACACCTGCTCTTTGTCTGTACGTTTGCGCATCAAGTTGTTGAAGAACTTCTTGATGTTGGCAGTGTCGTGATTTGCCACAGCACTCAGACCGGCCACAAACATCGACTCGCTGGCGTTGTCGCTTTCGCCGCCGTTATTGTACATCTCAGCAGCGCGAGCTGCCACCTGCATGGCCTCGTCATATTTTTTCTCGTTGAAGAGAGCGCGCGAACGGTTATAGAAGTCATATCCCACCGTGCTGAACACGCTTACCAAGCCTTTGTTGTACTCGCCGTCATTCTTGGTGTCAAGGCGCTTGCACTCCAATGCCGACTCATAGGCTTTGTCTGCCCAGTCGGGAGCCAAACCTTTGTACTTCGGCTTGGCCTGCGATGCGTCGCGACCTATTTCTGCATATATCAACGCCCTATAGTACCACGTTTTTGCATCGTCTTTGGTCTTCTCGTGCATCGCGGCGGCGTCAATCTCAGCCTTCGCCTTCTTCAGCGACCCTTTGCGGAGATCCTGCACAGCACTCTCCACATTGAGCGACTGTGCATTCAAACCGAAAGCCAGAGCTGCAAAAGCAGCGAACATTGCAATCTTTTTCATCTTCATATCATGTTTGTTTTTTAGGTTTTCTTACTCTTTAGTATCGTCGGCTTCCATATTATTGCTTTCGGGAGCCTCTTTTTCTTCTGTCACGGGGAACTCGTTACTTTCCAAGGGAGCCTGTTCGGCGTCCTCGTCCTCGGTAGGCACTTTTGTGATAGAGGCGATGTAGTCCTTACCGCGCAGGTCGATGAGTTTCACGCCCTGGGTAGCGCGACCCAGCACGCGCAGGTCGGCCACCTTCATACGGATAGTGATACCACTGCGGTTGATAATCATCAGGTCGTGGTCGTCGGTCACATTGGTAACTGCCACCAGCGGACCCGTCTTCTCGGTAATCTGCATTGCCTTCACACCCTTGCCACCGCGATGCAGCGTGGCACGGTAATCTTTCAACGACGAACGTTTGCCGTAGCCGTGCTCCGTCACCACCAGCAGGTTCTCCTCCTCGCTCGGCAGGCAGAGCATATCGATGGCGGCATCTTCCTCGCCGTCCAGTTCCATACCCTTCACACCGCTTGCGCCACGACCCATAGCTCTAAACTCGCCCTCCGGGCAAATCATCACCTTGCCCTTCTTCGATGCAATCAGCATATAGCTGTTGCCGTCTGTCAGGCTGGCCGTCAACAGTTCGTCGCCTTCTCGGATACCAATGGCGATGATACCGTTGGTACGCGGACGCGAGTAGGCCTCCAAAGAAGTCTTCTTCACAATGCCGTTCTTCGTGCAAAGCACAATATAGTGGTTACCCACATACTCGGCGTCGCTCAATGTCTCCACATTCACATAGGCTTTCACCTTGTCGTCGGGCTCAATGGTGATGCAGTTCAGTATCGGACGGCCCTTGGTGTTCTTCTCACCCTCGGGCACCTCGAAGGCGCGCATCCAGTAGCAGCGGCCTTTCTCCGTGAACAACAGCAGATAGTTGTGGTTGGTGCAGGTGAAGATGTGCTCTACAAAGTCTTCGCTGCGCACAGCACTTCCCTTGGCGCCCACGCCACCACGACTCTGCGTGCGGTACTCCGTGAGCGGGGTGCGCTTGATATAACCCTTGTGCGAGATGGTGATAACTACCTGTTCGTCGGGAATGGTGTCTTCGATGCGGAAGCCGGCGGCATCGTATTTGATGGCCGTGCGGCGCTCATCACCGTATTTCTCATTCAACTCCTGCAACTCTCCTTTAATCACCTGCATCAGCACATTATGGTCGCCAAGAATCTCTTTGCAACGCTCGATAAAGCGCATCTTCTCATCGTATTCGTCCTGAAGTTTCTGATGCTGCAAACCGGTGAGCTGTGCCAGACGCATATCAACGATGGCGCGAGCCTGCAAATCGCTGAACTGGTAGCGGTCTATCAAACCTTGACGGGCCTCGTCGGGTGTCTTGCTGGCTCGGATAAGAGCCACAATTTCATCGATGATATCGATAGCGCGCAGCAAACCGGCCAAAATGTGGGCACGTTTCTCGGCCTCGGCCATCTCAAAGCGGGTACGACGAGTCACCACCTCTTCGCGGTGTTCCACAAAAAAGCGAATCAGGTCTTTCAAGTTCAACAGCTGCGGACGTCCGTGCACCAGTGCGATGTTGTTCACCGCGAAACTCGACTGCAACTCCGTCAATTGGAACAGTTTGTTCAAAATAACGTTGGGCACCACATCGTTACGCAGCACATACACTACACGTATACCATCTTTGTCGCTCTCGTCGCGTATGTCAAGGATACCTTCAATCTTGCCCTCCTTCACCAAGTTGGCGGTCTTCTTAATCATCTCGCTTTTGTTCACACCGTAAGGTATGGTTGAAGCGACGATAACGTTGTGGCCCTTGGCATCTTCCTCTATAGCGGTGTCAGCGCGCAGTATGATACTGCCTCGGCCGGTCGTGTAAGCCTCTTTCACACCGTTATAGCCATAGATAATACCGCCCAACGGGAAATCAGGAGCCTTTACATACTGCATCAACTCCTCGATGGTGATGTCGGACTCCCATTTGCCACTATTCTCCGACTTACGACCTCTGTCGATATAGGCCATACAACCCTCCAACACCTCTCGCAAGTTGTGCGTCGGCATATTGGTGGCCATACCAACGGCGATACCGTTCGAACCGTTAACAAGCAGGTTGGGTATCTTGGCCGGCAGCACCGAGGGTTCCTCACCCTCATTGTCGTATGTGGGCACCATGTCCACCGTATCCTTGTCGATATCGGCCACCAACTCGTTGCTTATCTGCTTCAGGCGAGCCTCGGTGTAACGCATGGCTGCAGGCGAGTCGCCGTCAATCGAGCCAAAATTACCCTGGCCATCGACCAGCGTGTAGCGCATACTCCAGTCCTGTGCCAGACGTACCAAAGCGCCATAGATACTCGAGTCGCCGTGGGGGTGATACTTACCCATCACGTCACCCACAATACGTGCGCTCTTCTTGGTCGGCGTATTATACAGGATACCGTTTTCGTTCATCGAGTAGAGGATGCGGCGATGCACAGGCTTGAATCCATCGCGCACATCGGGCAGTGCACGCGACACTATCACCGACATGGCATAGTCGATATAAGCCGACTTCATCGTCTGCTCTATATCCACCCGCGTGATTTTTTCGTTTTCAGAAACCATCTGTTATCTCTATATTTTATTGTATTCTAATATTATATATACAACTCACACTCGAGTTGTAAAATACAAAAATACAAAAATATTCCGACATACACAAATCTGGCTCAGCCTTTTCTCAACACATTTTCAACATTGGTACCCGTCGAAACCCCACTGTTCTACTATTGTTCCACTGCTGTTCTTCTGGTTTTACCAGAAGAACAGCAGAAGAACAGCAGTCAAAACGCTGAATAAAAATAAATCTGAGACAGTATTATTTACCCTTCTTGCGGCCGGCTTTGCGCAATTCTTGACGCTGGGCGGGGGTAAGAACCTCGTCTATACGAAGCTTGGTATTGTACATTTCACGGCTAATGGCAGCCTGCAACTGTGACTCTCGATCGAAAAGGGGATAGAGCATCTTGCTCTGGTCACCTTCACGATTCATATAGATTCCGATACTGTCACGCACTGCCCGCTGCTGTTTGCGCAGGAGACCGACACGCTGCTTCGATTGCTGGGTGATATTCTCCAGCTTGCGTTTCTGCCCTGCATTGAGGTCGCTGACGAGCTCGGTTATTTCAGGCCTCTCGTGGTGACGACGATGTTTCCCTTCTTGCTGTGCAGCAGCTGGAAGAGTGAAAGCGATCAGTGCAACTATAAGCAGTATGTTTTTCATGTTTCAGGGTTTAAGGAATTCATTCTTCAAAAAGGAATTCTATTGGGTTAACAGCAGCCTGCTCAACAGTTCCCCACGAAGCATAGTCATTTGCCTGCACCATCATGGAGCTCATGTCGTCCTCGTTATAGGAACGAAGGAAGGGCATAGCGAAACCGACGACGAGAAGCAGGGCGACAGCGGCTGCAACTGCAGTGCCGACAGGACGCCAGCGCACCTGTCGGTGAACAGGACGCAGATAAGGCCGCTGGCTCACAGTTGCCATCACGTCCTCCACCACGTCGACCTTGTGCGAGTAGGTCTGTCGGGCCATTTGTTCGAGTGTCTCTTCTATGTTCATTGTTTCAGCTCTTTGGCTAGGTTTTTCTTGGCTCTGAATATGAGGCTTTCCACTTTGCTAAGGCTACACTGCATGACGTCGGCAATCTGCTGGTATGAGAAGTCCTCGAAGGTATAGAGGACAAGGGCGGTACGCTGTTCACTTTTGAGGTGGCCTATTGCGGTGCGCAACTGCTCTATCTGCTCCTGACGAATAATCTGCTGCTGTACGTTCAGGTCTTCGCTGGGCCGTTCGGGCTGATACTCGAGGGCGTCGGTAGAGACAAAACGGTTGGCGCGATTGAGCATCTTACAGACGGTGTTAACAGTGATGCGGTAAAGGAAAGAACTCAATTTGGAATCGAAGCGAAAGCGCGGGAGTGCCATATAGAGCTCGACAAAGACCTGTTGTGTGACCTCTTCCACGTCGAGGCGGTTGCCACAGAGCTTATAGGTGAGGTTGGCCACTATCTGCTGGTAGCGCTCGACTATTTCTGCGTAGCGGCGGGTATCGCCGGCCAGCACGGCCTCCACTATTTGTCTGTCTTCCACTTTCGATTCTGTTGTTAAGTATGACGTTTAAGAGTTTTATTGCAACCTTTTTCGGAAAAATATATTTTTTTTCGGATTTTTCCTTTTTTGCATCAGAGTTTCACTCATATTTGAAACGCTCTATGTCGCGGCGGTCACGCTTGGTGGGGCGTCCTTCGCCACGGTCGCGCTTCTCGAAGGCGTATTGGCGTGCCATGCGTATGCGCTCGTACTCCTCCTGCGGCGTACGATCTATCATAAAGCCCTGCACCAGCGGCGCACCTACCCTGTTGGGCGGTATGGACAATACTTCGACCTCTTTGTGCAACTGGTCGATATTGAGGCTGTAGCGTTCTCCCACCTTGACATCGTGCGAGGGCTTGAGCTCACGACCATCGGCAACGAGCTTGACCCGTCCGTTGGCACATGCGTCGGCGGCCATCGAACGGGTCTTGTATAGGCGCACAGCCCAAAGGTATTTGTCCAATCTCATCGGTCGTGGCTATACTTTAGATTTTGAAAATATAAGTGATGGTACCTCTCTGCTCCTCGGGTGCCGATGGGTCGGCATTGAAGCGGGCACGGAGAGCTGCGGCACGGGCCTGGTTGACAAGGTATCCGTTGGTGGTGTTCGAACCCTTGGGTTGGTACTCCGCACGGGTCACCTTCCCTTCTCGGTCCACCCATATGTTAATCACCACTGTGCCTTGATTGTTGGAACTATAGTCCGGGCGAGGCAGTGTTACATTGCTGCGGCCTGCCAACGAGAAGCTACCGTTGCCACCACCGTTGCCAGTATAGTTGTTACTGTTGGGATTACCGTTGGGCTTGCCTTGGTCGCCGGTGCCGGAAGTGACACCCTGGCTGCCATTGCCACTCTGCTGGTTGCGTCGCCCGGGGAAGAGGGCATTCTTGTTTATTTCAGGCTCCTTGGTCTCTTCCCGGGGTTGCTCCTGAGTCGGCTTAACGGTGTTGCCTTCTCGTTCGTTGGCTCCGATGTTGGGAGTCGGGTCAACATGCTGTGTGGCCACCTGGTTGGGCGACGCCGGTGCTGGCGGAACATACGAGCTGGTGGCGGGATTTGCATTGTCCCCCAGCCCCATGTCGCTACTGCCCAGATTCACCTCCACCCCTTCTTCGGGTATCGGAGGGTCAGGGGGATCGTAGCCAAAAGCCAGCAACACAGCAACGATGAGGGCCATGATGACCGCTGTGCAGATGCCTGATATAATTTTGTTGTTCATCGTCGTGTGTACTTACTTCTTGGGCGAAGTGGCAAGAATCACCTTATGCTTCGTTCCCACAGTGGAATTGATGTTGTTGACGGCATCTATTACCTGCACCACATCTTGCACAGGCACCGTCTTGTCGGCGCGAAGCACAATGCAGGCGTCGGTCTCATCGCTGGAAATGCTGGTGCGCAGATACGACTCAAGCTCGGAGGGAACGATGGGCAGGTCGTTCTCAACATAGAAATTATGGTTCTCGTCGATATACACGGTCACGCTCTCCTTGGCCATAGTCTTGCTGTTGCTTTCTGGCAGGAGCAGCTTGACGGCGTTGGGACTGATGAGCGTCGAGGTAATCATAAAGAAGATGAGCAGCAGAAACACCAAGTCGCTCATCGACGACGAGTTGGCCTCAATCCTTATTTTATTCTGACTCTTTATCATTAGTTTCAGTTTTTCGGTTTAGTTTTCGGTTCTCAACCTTCGCTAAGCGAACGCTTAAAACTTAAACTTTGAACTCAAACTACCTCATCAAGCGGGTTCGTGCAACAGGTCCATAAACTCGTTGGCGCGCACTTCAAGCTCAAATACGACTTTGTTGATACGACTGACCAGCAGGTTGTTGAGGAAGTAGCAGATGATGCCGACGATAAGACCGCCGACAGTGGTCACCATAGCGGTGTAGATACCCGATGCCAGCATCTGGATGTCGATGTTGTTACCGGCATAGGCCATCTCCTGGAATGCCTGGATCATACCCACCACGGTGCCCAGGAAACCGATCATGGGGCCAAGTGAGGCTACGGTGGCGACATACGAGACACGCTTTTCGAGGCGTGCCACTTCCAGCTGTCCTTCGTTCTCAATGGCGGCCTGAATGTCTGGCAAGGGTCGGCCCAAACGTAAGAAGCCTTTGCTAATCATACGGCCCAGCGGGGTCTCGGTTTCTTTGGCAAGGCTGCGGGCGGCGTCCACATTGCCCTCATGGACAAACTGGCGTATTTTCGCCATGAACTGTTCGTCCTCCTGTCCCTTGAGAGCGCCATTGAGAGTGAGAAAACGCTCGATGAAGATGTAAATGGCCAGGATGAGCAGGAGCACAAGCACCAACATAATCCATCCTCCGTTGAGGGCCATATCCCACAGGGTGACACGTTCGGGGGTGGCGACTGCGGCGTTTTCGAGAGTGTCGACAACGGCGGCCGCATCTGTTTGTAACATCAAAAGTTTGCTTATCATTGCTTGAATGTGTTATTGGTTTGCTGTTTTATTGTTGTTCAAAGGTTGAAGGTGAGCCCCACAGAGGGATGCAAACCCAGGGGGGTGCCTATCACACCGGGGGCTAGGCTGATTTCGTCGGTCATCTGGAACTCGAAGAGATGACCGAAGACATATGCGTCGACAAGATTGAGCGCATAAATGCCCACGGTGATGATAATCATAAGCTGGTAGTTCTGGTTGTAGGAGTTGTAGAGGCTGTATATGTTGCTGGTAGAGTAGCCTTCATATCCTGCCAGGTTGGTGGCACCGTTGTGCTGCTGGCGAAAAAGGTACTCGTCCTTGAACATCTTCATGCTTTGGTAGTTGTCATAGATGAGGTAGCCCATACCAGCAAAAGCACCATAGATGATTGGGATTTTCCATGCCTGGTGGTTATACACCTGCCCTGCACCGGGAAGTAAGGAGAGACACAGCGCTTTGTTGGCCGAGTGTCCCTGGGCTTGAAGAGTATTGAATGCTGGAAGCTGAAAAAGGAAAGCCATGCTGATGCATAGCGCAAAAAAAGCTTTCCTCTTTTCACTTTCCACTTTCATCTTTCCTTACTTCTCCAGAAGATTCATAATGCGTTCGAAGTCCTTGTCCGAGGTGAAGGCAATGGTCAAGGTTCCCTTGCCACGTTGTGAGCGTTTGATTTCGACAGTCGACTGGAGTCGTTCTTTCAGTCGGTTCTGTGCCTCCATGTGACTCTCAGGCAGCTCACCGCGACGCTTGGTCACCACCTTGGGGCGTTCCTTGCCGGCTTTGACCATCACCTCTGTGTCGTGCACCGAAAGGTGACGTTCGATAACGGCGTGGAGTATCTCCATATGGCGTCCCAAATCCTCGACACCTGCCAACGCACGTGCGTGAGCCATACTTATCTGGTCTCGACTCAAGGCCAACTGTGTCTCGGAGGGGAGGTTGAGCAGACGGAGGTAGTTGGTGATGGTGGAACGGTCCTTGCCCACTTTCTCGCTGAGCTCCTCGTGAGTCAATCGGCACTCCTCTATAAGTTGACGATATGCCAGCGCCACCTCCATAGCGTTGAGGTCGGCACGCTGAATGTTTTCCACCAATGCCATCTCCATCATCTGATTGTCGGTGGCGGTACGCACATAGGCAGGCACCTCCTTCAGGCCTGCACGCTGCGATGCGCGCCAGCGTCGCTCGCCAGCGATGAGTTGATAGCTGCCGTCGGGCATACGACGCACGGTAATGGGGGTGATGACACCCTGCTGGCGTATGCTCTGCGCCAGTTCTTCCAGGGCCACCTCGTCAAACTCTTTGCGGGGCTGGAAGGGGTTGGCCGTCACTTTGGCCACGGGCACCATGCTGATGGTGTCGGCCACAGGCTTTACGGTTTCCAGGTCGATATCGGGGAGGATGGAGCCGAGGCCTCGGCCCAAGCCGCCGTTTTTCTGTTTCGTCATAGACTACATATTGTTTCGCGTCAGGATTTCCTGCGCAAGGTTCAGGTAATTGATGGCACCTGTCGACGAGGCGTCGTGCATGATGATGCTCTTTCCGTACGAAGGAGCCTCGGCCAACTTGGTGTTGCGGTAGATGAGGGTGTCGAACACCATCGACTTGAAATGGCCGCGCACATCCTCCACCACCTGGCGAGCCAGACGCAGACGGTTGTCGTACATCGTGATAAGCAGACCTTCGATGGCCAGCTTGGGATTGAGGCGGGTCTGGACAATACGGATGGTATTGAGCAGTTTTCCCAGGCCCTCCAGGGCAAAATATTCACTCTGGATGGGAATGATGACCGAGTCGCTGGCCGTCAGGGCGTTGATAGTAATCAAACCCAGCGAGGGTGAGCAGTCGATGATGATGAAGTCGTAGTTGTCGCGCACAGGCTCCAAAGCTCGTCCGAGGAACTGCTCACGGCCTTTCTCGTTGATGAGCTCCACCTCGGCACCGACGAGGTCGATGCGGGTGGGCAGCAGGTCGAGGTTGGGCGTGTCGGTCTCTATAATAATATCCTTCACGTTGACCTGTCCCAGTATGCAGTCATAGACGCTTTTCTCGAGAGCGTCGGGGTCGACACCGAGGCCTGAGGTGGCGTTGGCCTGAGGGTCACAGTCGACCAACAGCACCTTCTTTTCCAGCACGGCCAGCGCGGCACTGAGGTTGACCGCCGTGGTGGTCTTCCCCACCCCGCCTTTCTGGTTGGCTATCGAAATTATCTTTGCCATATCTTTAAGCAGTTAACCGGTAGCAGATAGCAGATTGTCGATGGCTGGCTGCTCACCCTGCTGTCTGCTACCTGCTCAATTAGAACTTGAAATCTATTTCTTCCAGCCGGGTGTCGGTGTCGTCGGCACGGTAGTTGTCTTCCACCACCACGGGAGGAGGCACTATGCCGGTCTCGATAAACTTGAAGGCATTGTCGAGTCCTTGGCGGAACTTTTCGAAGTCCTCTTTGTAGAGGAACATCTTGTTTTTCTCGAAATAGAAGTCGCCGGTGTTGTTGTCGAACAGTTTGCGGCTTTCGGTAATGGTAATAAATTTGTCACCACCACGGGTTTCCTTCACGTCGAAGAAGTATCTGCGTTTGCCGGCAGGGATGGCCTGGCTGTAGAGTTCTTCCTTTCTTTGCTCTTTGTTGTCCATATCTCAATGATTTATTACTATTTTTCGGGATGCAAAAATACTTACTTTTTTAATAATGGCCGGCCGTATGTCCACAAAGTTATAAACAAGTCACGTTTAATTGCGTTTGTGGGTCATAATGTCAAGTATCATATCGTCGGTCTGGTTCATGCCATCCTTGCCAAGGCGACCCAGGTTATGAATGCTGCAGTCGAGGTCGCTCTCGCTCAGGCCGTCGGTGCAGTCCACCACACGGCTGTGAACAGCTAGCTCGGAGCATACGAATGCCGAGTAGAGACCCACACTCATCTTCAATGCACAGCTGGGTTTGGCCCCGTCGCACACCATGCCCGCGATGGTGTTTATCATGTTCTTCAGCGCATAGCCCACCTGTTCGAAGTTTCCTCCCTCAAGGTAGGTCAATCCGGCACTCACTCCCATCGTGGCGTTCACTATCCCACAGAGGGCACTCAGACGGCCGATGCCGCGTTTGATATAGATGCTCATCAGATGGCTCATGGTCAGCGCGCGCAGAATCTGCTCGTCGCTGTTGTCCCTCAATGTTCCGTAGTAGTAAACCGGCAGCGTGCAGCAGATGCCCTGGTTGCCGCTGCCCGAATTGCTATACACAGGCTTGGTGCAACCGTCCATGCGGGCGTCGCTGGCGGCCACGGTGCGTGCCACCACAGTGTGCACCATGTCGCCACGGGCCTGCTCCATCAGTATCTGTCCCGTATGGAGGCCCATGCCCTCAAGTCCGCACTCCGAGGCGGCATTGTTATATGCCACCGTCTCGCGCAACCAGTCCAGCTCGTCGAGCGGAGTTGTGGTGGCGTAGTCGTACACCATGCGGGCCGTCAGTTCCAGCCGCTGCTTGTTGTCCTCCTTGGGGTCGTCGTCGTTGTCCTGCTCCTGGAAGAGGCCCTGCTTGTGGTCAAGCAACACCTGGTCGTCCTTCTTCAGGAAGATAAAGTTAGTATGCCTCTTGGCTATCACCGCCACCACCGAACACTTCTCGCTGAACGCTTCACACTCAATATACAGTTTATCGCTGGTCTCCTTGACGCTGATGTCAATGCAGTCGGCATGGTTGGCCAGCCACTGCTTGGCATCCTCCACCTGGGCCTCGGGCATCGTCAGCACCTCAAGGCCACGCTTCGAGTCGCCATGCACCACTGCCATAGCCACAGCTATCGGCAGCCCTATCATACCGGTGCCGGGAATGCCGACGCCCATAGCGTTCTTGAAGACATTCTTGCTCAAGCGCAGACGAATGCTTGCAGGTTCACCCTCCAAAGTCTCACAAGCCTTGGCCACACACAGCGCTACGGCACCGGGCTCTGTACAACCCGTCGCCAACAACACCTCGTGCTGCATAATATTGCGTATTTCTTCCCGAAGTCCCTTATCCATAGTGAGATACTTTATATAGAATATTTTTTTACAAATGCAAAGTTACGAAAAGTATTTCACTTGGAAAAATAAAGTTTGTACGCCTACCCTCGCTCCTGCAGTCGCACACAGGTTATCGGCACTCCCTCCGCCGTATCTTCCCCTCACAAAAACCATCTATTCAACCTGCCAACGCCCTACCAAAACCTACTGTGGAAGGTGTTGGTAAGGCGTTGGTAAGTCTTTCGTAAGGCGTTGGTAAGGCGTTGGTGGCTTGTGCACCTGTCTTTTAATGCGTTACAAAGGCCGATTTTTCACTTTGATACAACTGGCCACAACACCCATTGTGCCGCGTAAACATTTTATTTACAGTTATTTTGCTTCTCTTCCAGCTTCTGCATGAAGCGAGCCGTGTCGATGACGAAGCGTTCGTGGGTGCCCTCGCCGATGAGGCCGGCCTCGTCGTAGGCCTTCACGCTGAACACCAGTCGGCGGCGGTCTACCTCCGTCAGCTCGCTTTCGCACCACACGCGCTTGCCTATCGGTGTGGCCGACAGATGGCTGACGTTCACCAGCGTGCCCACGGTGCCCTGCCCCTCCTCGAGGTGCGGCAGCACACTCTCATAGCACGTCTGCTCCACAAGGGCCACCAGCATCGGTGTGGCAAACACATCCACCAGTCCGCTGCCCACCCGCGCGGCACTCATCTCGGGGGTTACAATCTGCTCCTTGTGTCCTTTTATTCCAGTCTCTATCATACCAAAAAAGTTTGCATCCTTAACGCAGGATGCAAACTTTTATTGCGTAATAATATGCGACAAATACGCCAATTAATCAGACCAGGCAGATCACTCGCAGCGTTTCATAATGTAGCGGAAGTCCCAGTCGGCTCCACTGGAGAACGGCGCCAGCAC
>JAEEGL010878262.1_pt1 | contig 29620 bp, 24 predicted proteins | sample 9134231 | NCBI WGS metagenome assembly JAEEGL01 (sample SAMN16246548, study PRJNA631951) | gut metagenome | biome: gut microbiome; feature: rumen; material: fiber-attached | host: Bos | place: Iran: Karaj | collected 2018-10
AGTTCACCAGCAATTTCAAAGGTAGACGGATTGGAATCAAACTGGAAACGACCAGAATCGGTGATCAAACCTAAGAATAATGGAGTAGCCGCCTTAGCAGGAATCTTATGATATCTTTCCAGGAAAATCTTCGCGATGATATAAGTAGCAGATGGGGCTTTTGGATCTCGGATTAAAGGATGTTCAAAAGGTTCACTTGCTTCATGATGATCAATGCCGACAATGTTATCTGTCAGAGTGATTCTTTTATCTTCGACTCTTTTCACATCGGATAAATCGACCATGACACATAAGGAATTCTTGATGATTTCTTCTGTGACATCATCGCTGGCATCCATGAAATTGATGAAAGATGGACGAGTGCCGACAGCATAGATTTTCTTCTCAGGGAAGATACCCTGTAAGGCGTATTTCAAGCCAAGCACAGAACCGACACAATCTCCATCGGGGTTCATGTGACCGAATATGACAATGGAATCAGCCTTTTCAATTCTCGAAAAGACATGTTCAACTTCGTTTTCAAAATAAGACATGTTATCAATCTCCTATCATAGCAGAAAAGAAAAAGCCCATTGAGGAGGGCTTTTTCGTAGTGGGATTATTCGTCGTCGTCAGTTGAGAGAACTCTTTCTCTTTCCTCATCGGATTCTTCGCCCAACTCTTCTTCTTCGTCATCGTTTCTCTTTTCGAGAACTTCATCTTCATCACCATCTTCTTCATCAGAGGACTTTTCTTCACCAGCTTCATCGTCATCTCTGAAGTTATCGAGGTCATAGACTTCGTTCATATCGATGTGGATATTTTCGAACAATTCATGTTCTCTTAAGACCCAGGAGTTACCTTCCTTGATGACAAAACGGCCATCAAGAGTCAAGTCGGTATAGAAACGGGAAGCAATGGCTAATAATTCTTCTTCGGTTTCATAACCTAATTCCTGACCGACGGCTTTGAGTAAATCAGCAAAATCGCAAGGAATGGATTTATTGCCAGCATCGGCATAACTTTTGGTCAAAACATCATAAGCGGCATTAACTAAGGACTTCATTGGCATTTGGAATATCTCCTTTAAATCTTTCTAAATATTATTTTTTTGTTCTATTTAAGATGAACGTACACATTCACATTAACTTACTATATTGAAAATAGCAAGTATTATTTTTAATCTTTTTTATCCGCAGAAACCATTCTTTCTGGAGCAGAGACGGCAATCAAGTCAAGCGCGTTGGCTAAAACGTCTTTGCAGGCTTCCACTAAACCGAGTCTCTGTTTGGTTAAAACTGGGTTTGCGTCATCGATGACTCTGCACTTGGAATAGAATTCATTGATGCACTGAGCAAGGGAGTGAACGTAGTTGGTGATCTTATATGGTTCGTTTTCACTGACAGCAGCAGTGACGACATTCTCATAATCCTTTAAGAATAAGAGAAGGTTCTTTTCGGCATCGCTGTTGAGCAAATCAGAATCATAGTTGACAGGTAAGAAAGAGCTGGCATTGTTCAAGATACCGCATAAACGAGCGTGGGTATATTGAGCATAATAGACGGGGTTTTCACTACCTAAGGTATTGGCAAGGTTGATATCGAAATCGAGATGAGAAGAAGCGGAACGAGAGACAAAGAAGTAACGGATCGAATCAACACCGCATTCTTCGACAAGTTCCTTCATGGTGATGGCGTTGCCAGTACGCTTGGACATCTTGTATTCTTCGCCATCCTTGAAGAGACGAACCATCTGGATTAAAAGAACATTGAGATGATCAGGATTGTGACCTAAGTCTTTCTGAGAAGACTTGATACGAGTGATATAACCGTGATGATCGGCACCAAACAAGTCGATAAGAAGATCAAAGCCACGGCTGAACTTATCATTGTGATAAGCGATATCTGGTAATAAGTAGGTATAGGCACCATCAGACTTGACTAAGACTCTGTCCTTGTCATCGCCATCTTTCTTGGTGTTGAGCCATAAGGCACCTTCTTCTTCATAGCAATATGGTTTTAATTCTTCTAAGACCTTAGTGACATCACCTCTATCGCGGATTGCCTTTTCAGAAGTGTAGACATCCTGATCGACTCTGAAGTCATGTAAGTCTTTTTTGATGGCGTCAAGAAGTTTGGCTCCACCATACTTCTTGAAGTCTTCTAAATGAGCCTTAGGATCATTTAAGTAGGCATCGCCGATTTCATCCTTCAAATCTTTGGCAAGACGGATGATTTCTGGACCGTGATAACCATCTTCAGGCATTGGGATGGTGGTATTACCAAACTGCTCAAGATATCTGACCATCAAGGATTCAGCAAGATGATCCATCTGGTTACCAGCATCGTTGACATAGTATTCACGAGTGACTTCATAACCAGCCTTTTTATATAAACGAGCAAGACAATCACCGATGGCAGCACCACGGGCATGGCCGAGGTGAAGGGTACCAGTTGGGTTAGCAGAGACATATTCGATGTTGACTTTCTTACCCTTACCGATCGTTAAATCACCAAAGTGCTTTGGATCAGCAACGATGGTCTTGATGATGGCACCAAGGCTATCGGCCTTTAAGAAGAAGTTTAAAAAGCCTGGCTTGACAGCTTCCACTTTCTCTACCCCTTCTAAGCTGAAGGCTTCAGCAACCTTATTGGCTAAATCAAGAGGAGCCATATGGGCCATCTTGGCTTTGCGGAAAGCGATGTTAGAAGCATAATCGCCATGTTCTCTGTTATCCGATGGGTTTAAGACGATTTCCTCGTCATTCGCTTCGATGTTCAAAGAAGCGAGAACTTCTTTCAGTTTTGTTTTGATATTGACTTGAATATCCATAATTCACCTCATTAATCTTTCATTAAGAGCACTTGGCTATATACGACCACAGCCTTGCTTGTACCTATCGCATCAACATGTTCACCCGTATTGGCCGATAGTCCAATACGAGAGATATCTAACTTGAGATATCGACTAAGATTCTTTTTGATTTCTTCACGATATGGCTTTAGTTTTGGTTGCTGTAAGAGAATATCGACCACGACATTAGAAAGGTGATAACCTTCCTTTTCCATCTCGTTTAAGGCAAAGGATAAGATGTTAAGAGAACTCATATTCTTTGTCTCATCCTTGTTATCGGGGAAATAATATCCGATATCTTCCTTTCCAAGACCAGATAAAATGGCGTTGGAAAGAGAGTGCAGAAGAACATCTCCATCGCTATGGGCGAGTATATGTAAATCGCCTAGAACCTTCACCTGACCTAGAAGAACAAAAGAATCCTTCTTTTCTTCTAATTGGTGAATGTCATAACCAAAACCAGTTCGAATATCCATATTTATTTCTTCTTTGCAGCAGAACGGATGAATAAGATATCACCATCTTTGACGAGGTAATCCTTACCGACCGTCATATACTTACCAGCTTCTCTGACCGCTAATTCCGTACCATACTTCATCAAGTCATCATAGGAATAGACTTCCGCCTTGAGGAAGAACTTCTGGAAGTCGGTGTGAATGACACCAGCACATTCAGGAGCAGTCATACCTTCATGATACGTCCAGGCTCTGACTTCATCTTCACCGCCGGTGAAGAAAGTACGTAAGCCAAGGATGTGATAAGCAGCCATGGTGATCTTATCTAAACCAGTCTGAGTGGTACCTAAGGATTCAAGATAGGCGTTTCTATCTTCTTCAGAAACCTTGGATAACTCCTCTTCAATCAAGGCAGAGACAGGAATGCATTCACTGTTATGAGCAGCAGCAAATTCACTTAAAGCCTTGTAGTATGGATTGCTTAACGGATCAGCATAGCTTTCTTCATTGACATTACCAACATAAATCATTGGCTTAGCTGTGATGAGATTGAATTCCTTAAGGAGTTCTTTTTCATCCAAAGAAAGTTCAACATCGCTAGCCATCTTCTCATTCTGTAAGCCATCGATAAGCTTGTGAAGAGCGGAGACTTCGGTTAGACCAGCCTTATCTTTCGTAGTCAAGGCTTTTCTTTCCACCTTCTCAAGTCTCTTCTTACAGACATCGATATCCGAAAGAATCAATTCCAAATTGATTTCCATGGCGTCGGAAACAGGATCGACAGGACGACCATTATAGGAGATGATCTCGCTGTTTTCAAAACAACGGACAACATGGATGATGGCATCCGTGTTTCTGATGTTGCCTAAGAACTGGTTACCTAAACCTTCACCTTTGCTAGCGCCTTTGACCAGACCGGCGATATCGGTGAATTCAAAAGTGGCACGAACGGTCTTCTTAGGGTTGAAGATCTTGACAAGATCATCGACTCTAGGATCGTTGACCTCAACCACACCGGTGTTTGGATCGATGGTAGCAAAAGGATAGTTCTCTGCTAAAACATCGCCATTGGTAATGGCGTTGAACAATGTGGATTTACCCACGTTTGGTAAACCGACGATACCTGTAGTTAAACTCATTTTATAAACCTCTGACTAAGCATGCAAAAAGAAATAGCGCTAAATATTATATATAAATATATAAATATTTCAAACATAGTTTTGTTTTTTACAAAAATTCTTGCTATTTTTGCAATTTATTAAGGTTGAAATAAACTCTCCTTTTATTCACCAAAAACCCATCAAGAAAGGTATGTTTGTCTCTTCTTTTAAACAATATCTACTAGCAAAGAGAACAACTGCTGAAAACCTGATTTCCTGAAAACGTTCCTTGACATAATGTGTTTCATATTATTAATATAAAACTATATTAGGAATTTTTTATGGGCCCCAATTATGTGTTTAATGCAACCGTCTGTCTGACTGGTGTGGTGATATTACTGATCCACTCAGCAAACCTGTTGCTCAAGAAAGACCGTCGAAAAGATGAGAACGTTCTTCTTCTCTTCCTTCTTTTTACCGTGTTTCATTTCGCTTTGTACTTCACCTACACGATGATCAAGTCCTCTTATACCAGCAACAGTTTTATCATCGCCTTCTACACCGCTTTTTATATCATGAACAACTTTGAGGCGCTTTTATTCTATCTCTACTTAATCAGTTATACTGATGTCCAACCAAAACTAGGTAATATATTCAATCAGCTAAACGCCACTTTCTTTGTCTTATTTGTTCTTTCTGATATTCTCAATGTCTTCTTCCACTTCTATTTCACCGCTGTCGGTGGAGCATATCAAAGAATGCCGACGATGATCATCGCCCAAGGTTATCAGTTCTTTACCTTGGCTAGTTCCTTTATCCTGGTCTTATCAAACGACCGTCTTATCTTCCGTGAGAAATTAGCTTTCTTTTTATATTGCATCATACCAACTCTGTCCATTGTCGCTCAAATCTTTATGCCAGGTTATGCGATTGCTTATACGACTTTACTAGCATCTATCGAGATTTTGTTCTTATTCCTAAATGTTGAGAAAAACGTCAAAATCAGCGAGGATGAAAGACAGATCAAAGATGCGAGAATCAGGATTATGACCAGTCAGATTCAACCGCATTTCATCTATAACACCCTCTCGGCTATCTCGACTTTGATCGATATCAATCCTTCGGAAGCACAAAAAGCGTTAGATGAATTCACCAGTTATCTAAGAATGAATTTCTCTACTTTGACGGAGACAAAACTTGTTCCCTTTGATGATGAATTAAAGCATATCAAGACGTATGTGAACCTAGAAAAACTCCGTTTCAGAAATCGTCTTGAGGTGGAATACGATATCAAGGAACATAATTTTTCCTTACCGCCTTTAAGTATCCAACCTTTAGTTGAAAATGCCATCAAGCATGGCATTCTAAAAAAGATTGAAGGCGGTAAAGTCATCCTGAAATCTTATCAGGAAGAAGATGCAAATGTAGTGGAAGTTATCGATGATGGTGTTGGTTTTGATCCAGAAAGTGCGGAGTTAAAGACAAACAAACATATCGGTTTAAAGAATGTTGCGAGTCGAATCTCCACCATGATTCATGGAGAAATGAACATCTATAGCAAACCGAATGAAGGAACAAGAATCGTCGTCAAATTTTATAGATAGGAGAACGTATGCGCATATTACTGTTAGATGATGAAGAACTGCAATTGATCCGATTGGAAAAAGAAGTTCGTAAGGTGGTATCCGAAGATGATGAAATCTTCTCTTATCAGAATTCCTTAAAAGCCTTGGATGAAATGAAAGGGAAGAATCTCGATATCGCTTTTCTGGATATCGAAATGCCAGGTATGGATGGCATTCATGTGGCCAAAAGATTACAAAAAAGAAATCCTTTGATCAACATCATTTTTGTTACGGCTTATAACCAATACGCTCTTGATGCTCATCAGATGCATGCTTCAGGGTATCTTACGAAACCGGTCAATGCAGCTGACATCAAATATGAACTTGAGGAGTTAAGACATCCTACTGTGTTTAAGGGAAAACATAAGATCCAGGTAAAATGTTTTGGTAATTTTGAAGTGTTCTATCAGGGTGAACCGCTTCGCTTCTCTTATTCAAAATCCAAGGAAGTCTTTGCTTATCTTGTCGATCGAGAAGGTAGCAGCGTAAAGATCAATGAGCTTAACGCTGTCTTATGGGAAGAAGACCATCCTTCTTACTTAAGAAATCTGATTGCGGATATTCAGTTCACCTTAAAGGCAATAGGTTGCTCGGATGTCTTTATCAAGCGTCATAGTGAATGTTCCATCGATATCAGTGAGATCGATTGTGATGCCTACGAATATAAAAAGAACAATCCTAATGCGGTTCATCTATATCGTGGCGAATATATGAGCCAGTACTCCTGGGCGAATTTCGAACAGGATCTCTACTTAGAATAGAAATAGGACGATTGCTTTACCCCTAAAGGTAATTCAATCGTCCTTTCATTTTATTTATGATTATCTTCTTACCAGGATAGAACAATCGCTATCTGGAAGGGTGTTTCCTAAGATACTAGATAAACCATCATCAAGAATCAAAGAAGTAAAGCTTCCACAAAGAGATGTGATCTCAGCAATATAGTCGCTTGTCTTAGCTCCTGGGATGACATTTAGTACGCCGATGATTTCGGATGTGCTTTCTTCCTTGAAGGTCAAGGTGATGGCTTTTGTCATCTTGCGATAGAGCATCAATTCCGGAATGCTGGTGTGAGAAGAATGTAAGGCAAGTGGGAAGATGACTTTGCTTGTAAGAGCAGTATCAAAATAGAAACCATCGAATAAGTAAGTGTTATTGCTGCTATCTTTGATTAAGTCGGTGGTGTTAGTTAAGTCAGCCTGAGAGAAGTCATTTTCAAAATAGAAGGAATAAGAAGAGGAATAATTGTCCGCTAAGTCTGACTGACTGATCAAGTCATAGGTGGAAGAGAGATTTGCGTAAGTCTCAATCTGAACGTGAGGTGTGTAATTCACCTTGAGATAGACTGTGCAATCAGAATCTGGCATGCTAGTCAAAGTGAAATCGGATTTGTTACTTGAACTATCTAACGTATAGAAGTTACCAACTTGTAATGACTCTTCTGTTATGGCACCTTTGAAAGATGTTAGAGCAGAAGAGATATCTTCACCTAGGGCAAAACGATATTCCTTATCTTCCTTCTTTAAGGATGCATCAAGACTATCGGGATAGTCATATCTGAGACTGAGAGTAGGATAATCATCATAGGTGGCTAGGAATATGACGTCATCATCAGGAAGAGCGTCGCGGTCAAAGGAGAAGGTCTCACCATTTAACTGATAGGAGAGGAAGGTAGCGTATTGTTTATTTGGAACGTATTGACTAGAGATGTCTGTACCTAAGATATCTCCGCCAAAATAACCGGAGGTGATGGTATGAGATGTTTCACCATTTAATTCTCCGCCGTTGTAATCAAAGGTGATGGATATTTCTTTATCCCAGCGTAGGTATAGATCAAAACTGACTTGTCCGATGCTGGAATCCAAAGCAAAAATCTCGCTGAAGGTATCATTAAGATAGAATCCCTGGAAACGATATTTCTTATCCTGACCTTCGTGGATGTAGTAATAATTATTAGCGGAAATGGAATAATCGATGTTGAATTTTTCTTTCATTAAGGAAGTCAGTTCCACACTGGCATTGCCTTTAGCCTGGAAGGTATAGTCATCAAAACCTTCCATGTTGAAATGGACTGTGATGGATGGATCAGCTTCCCATTTGGCATATAAGGTGATGTGGCTATCTAAAAGGAATTCCATGGAGCCATCATCATCATCGTCGACTTTGAAGGCTTTATCAAACTGATAGATGCCTTCTGGTGCAGAGGTATCCAAGAAGAAGTGCTTATTATGATTTTCATCTTTGGAAGTCTTGAGCGGATATTTTAAATACCAGTATTCGAAATTGAGATGCTGTTTTGTGGCATCGGCAGTAGGAAGATAATCCAAAGATGGGATGTTTTTTGAAGCGTAACCATTTAAGGTGTGATTGCTGAAATTCTCACTTTGATATAAAGGTGCAATCAAATTACCGCCTTCAGCTCCTAAGGTCAAATCAAAGTCGATGGTGACTAAAGGTTCAAAATAGGCGTAGAACGTATCGCTGCCAAAGGGGAAATAATAGTAGGAATTACCATTATCGCTAAGACGTTTGTTGATGACGCGATAACTGCCGTCGGTTTTCTTTTCTCTCCAACCGACAAAATAATACCCTTCCTTGACGGGATCGGGAATGTCGATTAAAACCGGTTTTCCTGCTTCACCAGTCAAATAGGACGTGGAGAAGGATTCATCTAAGAATTCTCCTCCTTCCAACTCAAAATAGATGGTTCCTGCTATGGATTGGCTACAGGAAGGAAGAACCATGCTAGAAAGCGCTAGAAGTGAAAATACCAATGAACTCTTTTTCATTTAAAAAGATTATACCATGTAATAAAGGTATAACATAGGTGTTTTTTCATTCTCAGTTTTCTCTAGCAGTCACTTTTCTGTTAGAAAAAGGCTTGTTTTATCTAGCAAAACAAGCCTGTAAAAAGTTTCTGAGTATAGGTTTCAAGAAAGAATCAAATTAGATATCGTACTTCTTGATGATTTCAATCGGCGTTTTTCTCAGCAACAGACAAACAGGAATCATCGCTGAGATGATGGCGATAAGATAGATAAAGGCAATACCGCCGAAAAAGACAAACGCATTGATACTAGAGACACTGTAGCTAAATAGGACAATGCCATAACGGAACTGGTAATATAGCTGAACTAAAAGAGTAGCAACATAACAAGTAATGCCACTTGTGGTAGTTAAAGCAACCATCTCACCTAGGAAGATGTTTCTGATATCGCTCTTTTTTGCACCAATTGTTCTTAACACACCAATTTCTTTGATCTTCTTGAACATGGTTGCTCTGACCATCAGGATGATATAAAGAGCAATGACAATGGTCATGATACCTAAGATGAGGACAACATAAGGGTTGTTTTTGAAGTTACATTCAATTTCGTAGGCTTTGCCATTAACCGCTGGGTCGACAACGCGGTACGAGCCTTCTAGTTTTTGTTTGGCTTTTTCTTTGTCGTTAGTGTCAATACAGATGACCCTGTCATAGCGATTAAACTTATTCTTAATGTTCTTTTGATAGTAAGAATGAGGAAGCATGATGGCAGTGTTCTCTTCATCAGATAAACCGACGATTTTAAAATATTGATCATATATCGAGATGATAGACTCAAGGAAATCATCCGAACTCTTTAAACCTAAGAACTTGCTTTGTTTGGATTCCAAAACAGATTCATAGATGAGCTTAGAAATGACGACTTCGTTTTCTGCACTGATTTTTCTTCCGGCACAGACATCATAGGAATATACACTTTCATCCATTGGATAACACCATTCATTGATAGTGGATTCGAAATTATAGAAACTAGAACCGGAAAATGTGCAGGTTACAGAGGTTGGACTGTGTATCGAAAGAACATTGTCATCTTTATAGAATAGCTTATCTAGTTCATCGTAAACGGTTATAGGGCTAGTATCCCCGTCGACAATGACTTTTAGAGTCTGAGCAGAAACATCCAGGTATTCATGCTTGGTGACGTTGATGTATCTGTTGAGGATTGGGAACAAGAAGGCAAAAAGAATGGAAGAGAGAACAAAGACAAAAGAGGTCATGCGAGAGCGTTTGAAGAAGCGTTTACTCTTGAAGAAGGAGTTCTTGATTGCACTACCTAGTAACGCAAAGGGATTTCTCTTAGAACAGTACTCTTCTTCGATATGGATTTTGGATAAATCAAATTTATGTTCCTTAGTGGATAGTTTCTCCTGGAATACCTCTTGTGATTCTTTGACGAATTTGACTTCGCTAGATTCATCGACGACAATGATTTTCTTGTTTTGTTTTGGCTTGATGTAATAGGTATCACCTTTTAAGACAACATCCAGATCGAGGTTATCCTCCTTTTTAGAAGAATAGAAATCAACATGGATTTGCTCGTTTTCCAAACTAGAGGTGACATTCATATCGCCTAGATAGATGTTTCTTGTGTCCTTATGAAGAAGGGTGGTTCCTTGATGTTCTTTATCCGAAATGATACTTCCATCCTGAATCTGAATGATTCTATCGCTGTAGAAGTCCACCAGGTTTTCTTCATGGGAAACGAGGATGACCAGGCGTTGCTTGGAAATCTTTTTGATGATGTTCATGACCTCGAAGGTGTTATCCGAGTCAAGATTGCCAGTAGGTTCATCAGCGATGATGACCTTGGCATCTTTAGCAATAGCTCTGGCGATAGCGATTCTTTGCTGTTGACCACCGGAGAGCATTTTGACGTTGCGCTTATAAAACGGTGCCATGCCAACCGCCTCTAGGGCGTACATGACCTGGTTGTCGATGACCTTCTTATCTTTGATGCCTAGAAGGTGAAGTGGATAAGCGACGTTGTCGTAGACGCTTTCTTCTTCAATCAGATGATAGTTTTGGAAAATATAGCCGATATCTTTATTTCTGATTTCATCAAACTGTTTGTAATGGTACTTATCAAAGGTTTTACCATACCAGTTGATTTCACCAGAATCAAAAGAGTCCATCAAACCGATGATGTTTAAAAGGGTGGTCTTACCGCTTCCGGAATGACCAAAGATGGTGACTAAGCCTGTTTCTGGGAAGGTGAGATTGATGTCTTTTAAGATATGAAGGGTTGAGACACCATTATGGAAATACTTGTTTAATGCTGTAACTTGAATCATATCAGGATCTCCTTGCTCCCATGAGGCCTTTCTGAACGCTCTTGCGGAAGAGCAACTTGGAAAAGAGTAACGACATCAATGTGGTAATCGCGATGACGGTCAACAAGATGAGGATGAAGTGACCTGGTAACAGGGCTGCTAAGAACAAGCGTAAATCTTTAAACGCATAGGCGCGTAACAAAAGGAAGGTGATGATAGATAGAATGTAGCCTATTATGCCGCACATGACATATTCGCTAATCAGCATCATGGTGATGTTTTCTTTGGTGGCACCGATGGTTCTAAGTATTTCTAAATCGCTTCTTCTGGCTCTGACGGAGTGATTCAATATGGCAAAGACAAAGAAGAAGATGCTCGTTAAAAATAGCATTAAAAGCGTGCCGTATCCTAGAGAGACCAAAGTTCCTGTTGAGGAGACACTTTCTGCGTCTTTCATGCTGATACTCAGGTAACTTAGATCTGCTAATTTGTTCTTTAATCCCTGAATGGCACTTTCATTTTTGGTATAAAGGGCGATTTCATAACAGTCTTCGACATGAGAAAAGATTCTCTCATATATAGCAGGAGAAACATACATGAATATATCCTGATAATATCTTGTGCCGCCATAATAATTTCTTGTGTCTTCGTAGAAATAGTAGTTTTCTTCACGTTCTCCACGATGGGAGAGGATTTCTTCTTTTGTCAGGAATCTTTTTGGAGTGAGAGTGAAGGATTCTCTATCACCATAGATTTTATCGCCGATGGTGATTTGATAGTGATATGTTGGATCATCGATTTCAGGAAGGGTTTCATATTCCTGATGTTCGAAATTGTAATAGAACTCATCTCCTTCTAATTCATTAGAAGAGAAGACTCGGGCTTTGTAGATGGTTTCTGATCTTTCATCGTCATTTGAATCCGTCTTATCATGAGTGATGGTCAAAAGACGACTGTAATAGCTGTAGCGATAGTACTCTATGGCCAGTTTTTCATAAAGGGAGTCCTGGATATATAGGTAGGTTGGATATTCATCACCATACTCATCGACATTCTCTACACCGGTGAGCTTGAATAAAGCAAGGCTCTCATCATTTTCAGCAAGATCAGAATCTCCATGGATGGTCGAATTGACTAGTTCATCCAGCTTTTTTTCTTTAATATCTTCGCTATGGCACGCCAAAATGGCTTCTTTTTCCTCTACTGGCAATTTGCCATACTCTAGGCTTCCTACAAAGGAAGAAAGAGGACGTGGGATAACATAGATATCATAATCATTTAAAGACTCTGCCGAAACGGAAAAAGTGCGGTTCTGGAATAGATTATATTTGACTAGACTTTCTACACCAGCAAGATTTCCTAACGTGGTGATTTCCTCATCGGTGAATGGTTTATTATCCTCTCGTTTTACCTGAAGACGAGTGCGATCACGATTTTGCATAAACCCATATGGTGAGTTCTCTAACTTGATACGATAGGCGTTGAAGGTAAAGGAAAAGACTACCATCAGACACATGATGAAATAGACGATGACATTAAAGATACTTCTCTTTGGAGAAGCCATAAGATTGTTGACACCAAAAGGAATCATCTTGAAGAAGTTCGTTTTGGTGGACTTTACTTCTGGTAGTGGATGCTCTTCTTGTTCTTCTTTTGGTTGAAGAATAATATCTTCTTTGATCTCACCATCAAAGATACGAATCTTTCTGGTGGCGTAACGTTCCACTTCCTCAAAATCATGAGTGACGATCAAGACAAGTCTATCCTTGCTGATTTCATGAAGAAGTTCGATGATCTGTTTACTTGTCTGACTATCAAGGTTTCCCGTTGGTTCATCAGCAGCGATAATCAGTGGATTCTTGGCTAAAGCACGAGCGATAACCACTCTTTGTTTTTCACCACCGGAAAGCTTGCTTGCTTTCGTTTTCATGCGGTGGGTCAAACCGACTTTCTCAATCAATTCTTTTGCTTTTTTTGATATTTCTGTAGCGGGGTAGTTATTCAGAATCAAAGCGGCTTCGACATTCTGCTTGACTGTATAGGAATCAATGATGTTGTAGTTCTGGAAGATGAAACCGACATATTTGTTGCGGTATTCTTCTAGTTCCTTGATGGTAAAAGAGGAAGTGACTTCTCCGTTGACATACATCTCGCCTTCTTCATACGTGTCGATACCTGAGATGACATTCAAGAGGGTGGTTTTACCAGAACCGGATTCACCGGTGATGGCAACAAATTCTCCGACATCTAATTTCAGGTTGATCTTTCGGATACCAACGGAGGCGTGACCCTCTTGGCTGTATATCTTGCTGACATTCTGTAATTCAATCATTTTACATACCTCGCCAACAATTGTACCATTTAGACAGTTGGAAAATTTACGACAATTTTAACATTTGCAATAAATTATTTTATTTGGCTGACAATCATAAAAAATTGTACAAAGCATCTAATTCCGCAATTATCCAAATGTATAACATTTTTACTAGTGAAAAGAAAACTCGCTACCGGAGTAGCGAGTGATGAATCAATACTAGATGGTTTCAAACCAGGCAAGCATCTTACTAGCGATATCCTGATAACAAGAGATAGCGATATGTTTTCCTTGGATGATGCTGGTCTTGTTTTTTTCATTTAGCGGATTGTCGTGGACCGCTGTCCAGAAGGCATCCGCAGGAATCGTCTTGTTTTCTCCATGAAGGGTATAAGTGATTTCTGTCTTATCTGCTAAGCCGATCAAATCAGCGACATAGGTGATAAAGTCAGAGGAGACAAAGGAACAGTTTGGAACATTTGCAGAAGTATAGGCTCTTTTTGAAGCAGTGCACCACTCTGGACCCTTGGTGATTTCTTCAAGTTGATTGGCAGTGTCGCTATAAGTCAGAATCATCTGACGATATAATTCTTTATCCTCATTTGAATATTCATAATCGGTCTGAGGAAGAATGACATCGACCTTCAGCTGGGAGATCAGTCTTTGATATCCGGTAAACTGGAAGGCGCGATTAAGCCAACCGAAATTATCAAAGTCACCGACAAAGTTATATTGCTTGTTAAGAGCACCAATCAAAGTATCGATATTGAAGTAGGCTTTGACTTCTGTTTCATACATGTCGATATATTCCATGATGGGAATACCACCAAAGCCATCAGTAAGAATGGAATAATCATCAAATCCTAGAGAAGAAACGACTTCATGTAATTCGATAACGACGTTTTCTAGAGTTCTTTCTCTCGTGGTGCTATCAGATAAGCCGTACCCAAATGGTTCAACAGTGACGACTTTGAAGGTGGAAGATAAGGCGCTGATTAGTGGTTTATAGTATAGATAAGGAGTAGGAAGCTTAGCCGTAGGATAAAGAATCAAGACTTCATCGCCTTCACCTTGGATGACCACATTGATGTTTTCATCAAAGACTTGAACTTTCTGACCATAAGGAGGTTCGGAGAGGAATTTCTCCTTGCAGGCAAGATTCATCTCTACGTTGTGGCGATAAGGAAGATAGCCAATTGCACCACCAAGAATACCGATAAACAAAGCCGCCTTGATCAAAAAGCCGATGAAGCGGAATAAGCCTGGTGCTCTATGTTCATCAGGATCATAATCCTCGTGGGGATGCTTTTTCCTCCATCTGGCAATCTTCTGGGCGAGTTTCTTTTTTCTGCGCTTATGAACTTTGATGGGTAAAACAATCAGCATCAAAAATGCAACAAGGATACCGATGACGATGAATAACCATGTGCTGAAAAGAAAAAAGTTCATAATGCTCCTTTCAAATTGTGATGTGGTCTTTATTGTATCAAATCTGAGGGAAATTTCTATCACGAAATGAAAAGAGCCTCATTGCTGAGGCTCATTCATGATTAATGATTGTGATGGAATGGCTTTTTGCCAGAACGATCGTTATTTCTTTCTGGTCTTTCGACATAGCCTTCTGGCTTTGGTAATAATTCTCTGTGGGAGACATCGATTCTGCCCTGAGCATCAATACCGGTGACGATGACCTTCAAGGTGTCGCCAAGTTTGACAACATCTTCGACCTTATCGACACGATTCCAATCTAACTTGGAGATGTGGCATAAGGCATCGGTGGAACCGAAGAGATTGACAAAGGCACCATAGGTTTCAACTCTGACAACTTTACCATCATAGACTTCGCCAACCTTAGCTTCCTTGGCGATATCCATGACCATGTTGTAGGCCTTTTCGATCATATCCTTGCTGACGGAGTAGATGATGACTCTACCATCGTCGTTGATGTTGATCTTGACTTCATTGTTACATTCAGCAATGATGCCGTTGATGACCTTACCCTGGGAACCGATGACTTCTCTGATCTTTTCTGGATTGATGTCGAATCTCTTCATCTTCAAGGCATAATCAGATAATTCAGCTCTTGGTTCTGGGATGGCGGCAAGCATGACTTCCAAAATCTGCTTTCTGGCTGGCTTAGCCTGATATAAGGCTTCTCTTAAGACATCGAATGTGATACCGCGGATCTTGATATCCATCTGTAAGGCAGTGATACCATTTGGCGTACCAGCAACCTTGAAGTCCATATCGCCGAGATGGTCTTCCATACCCTGAATATCGGTAAGGATGGTGTATGGATGATTGCCATCAAGTGGACCGGAGGTGATAAGACCCATAGCGATACCAGAGACAGGAGCCTTGATCGGGACACCAGCATCCATCAAAGCCATACAAGAGGCGCAGATAGAAGCCTGAGAGGAAGAACCGTTGGATTCGCAGACATCAGCGACGCAACGGATGGTGTATGGGAATTCATCTTCACTTGGGATGACATAGCTAAGAGCTCTTTCACCTAAGTTACCATGACCGATTTCTCTTCTGCCTGGAGTACCCATTCTACCAAGTTCGCCAACGGAGAATGGCGGGAAGTTATAGTGATGCATCCATCTCTTGGTGGTATCACCAGTGATGCCATCAAGGATCTGAGCTTCATCCAAGTCGCCTAAAGTACAAGCGGAAATGACCTGGGTCTGACCACGAGTGAACATAGCAGAACCATGGGCTCTTGGAAGTAAGTGGACCTGAGCGTCCAAAGGTCTGATTTCGTCAGTCTTACGACCATCTGGTCTGACCTTATCGACAGTGATAAGTCTTCTGACTTCGTCGCGAACGACCTGTTCCAAGACTTCTTTGGCTTCGTTGACAGCAAGATCATGCTCCTGCATGGTCTCATACTTCTCACCGGTGACAAAGTTAGCCTTGTCGACTAAATCGATGACTTCTTTTTCTAAGGCATCGATGGTGTTCTGTCTTTCGAGCTTGTCGAAGATAGAGACAGCCTTGGTGATTCTGACCTGCTGGGTTTCAGTGGCACCTTCAGAGATGTAGTTCAAGCACTTGTTCTTGAACGTCTCATCGATGTGATAGATATTCAAAGGACGTTTTTCCTTGCCAACCTTGGCAACGATTTCCTTCTGGAAAGCACATAACTTCTGGATGGCTTCAAAACCGACCTTCAAAGCGTCGAGCATTTCATCTTCACTTAATTCCTGAGCGCCGGCTTCGACCATGTTGATGGCGATTTCAGTACCAGCGACGGATAAGTTGAGATCGGAGAGCTTCATTTCATCTTCGGTTGGATCAACGATGAACTGACCATTGACTCTACCGACATGGACACCAGCGATAGGACCTTCGAATGGGATATCGGAGATGCATAAGGCTAAAGAAGCACCAAACATGGCAGTCATATCTGGAGTGCCAGTTGGGTCAACAGACATGACCTGGCAGGTGACCTGGGTTTCGTTGACATAGCCTTCTGGGAACATTGGACGGATTGGACGGTCGATCAAACGAGAGATGAGGGTCTCGTGAGTGGACTGTCTACCTTCTCTTCTTAAGAAACTTCCTGGGATCTTACCGGCAGCATACTGTCTTTCGAAATAGTTGACAGTAAGAGGGAAGAAATCCTGACCTAATTTGGCTTCTTTGGCACCACAAGCTGCGCATAAGACAGCGGTGTCATTGAAACGGACGAAAACAGAACCGTCGGCCTGTTTTGCGATTTCTCCGGTTTCTACGGTTAATGTCTTGCCGTAAAAGTCGAGAGTGAACACTTCTTTTGACATTTTTTTACCTCTATAGTTTTAATTCTGTACGTTGGGTATTTTACCATATCGAGCCGTTAATAGGTAAATAAATATATTTATTTGTGTTATAGCGACATATTCTTAACTGGCGGTGTTAAAGTTGAATGCTACGAAAAAACCTTTATAATATTGAGCATGGGTTTTTATCCACGGCTATCTGGAGGTAACAAAATGGGTGCTATCAGAAGAGACATGGAACAATTGTTTGAAACGTTAAAAGAAATCGAGTTCAAAGAACATTTGTCCAAAATCATTCAATACGATATGGAAACTGCTGCTCCTAAGGGCGGTATGGAGGACGATGCCAGAGATATTGCCAATCTTCAAAGTGAAATCTTCAGACTGAAGAAGGATCCTGATTTCATGCATGCCATTCGTAAACTCTACAAGATCGATTACAAGACTTTGGATACCTGGTCAAAGAGATTGGTTCTCCTTCTCGACCGCGATATTGAAAAACAAAAAGGTATCTCTCCAAAGCTCAATAAGGAAGCCAATGAATTGTTCAATCAGGCTTATATCGATTGGCTCAAGGCCAAGGAAGATAAGTCCTATGATGAATTCAAGGATACCTTAGCCAAGATTGCTGATATGGAAAAGAAACTGGTGGAAGCCAGAAACCAGGAAGCTGACATCAATCTCTATGATGTTCGTATCTCTGATTATGAACCTGGTTTTACCAGCAAGGACTTAGATGTCTTCTTTGATGAACTGGAAGCCGGTATTGTTCCTTTATACAAAGCGATTCGCAAAGCCAAATACCAGCCAAAACATAAATTCATCAACAAGCCAGTACCGATTTCTAAACAGGAAGAGTTCACCAAGTTCTTATTAGAATTCAACGGATTTGATTTCAACAGAGGCTCTGTTTCTACCACCGAACATCCATTCACGGAACAGTTTGGTCAAAACGATGTCCGTGTCACGACCAAGTACTTTGAGACCAACTTCATCTCCAACATGTATTCCATCATCCATGAAGGTGGTCATGCCATCTTTGGTCAGAACATCCCTGATGAAGTCTTCTCCTATCATATCGGAGAGGGTTGTCTATCCATGGCTAAGCATGAATCTGTCTCTCGTTTCTATGAGAACACCATCGGTAGATCCAAGGAATATATCCATGCTATCTATCCTACCTTCCATAAGATTTTTGAAAAAGAATTCAAGAACGTTACGGAAGATGATCTCTATGAAGGTGTCAACTGGATCGATTTGAAGAATACCTTGAGAACAGAAGCCGATGAACTGACTTATTGCTTACATATCATCATCCGTTATCGTTTAGAAAAAGAAATGATGAACGGCACGGTTGACTTTGAAACACTCAACCAGAGATGGAATGCCATGTATCATGACTTCTTTGGCGTTGATGTACCTGATGATGCTAGCGGCATTCTTCAGGATGTCCACTGGACCGGTGGCTTTGGTTATTTCCCAACCTATGCCATGGGCAATGCCATGAACATCATGTACGTCAAGAAGATGGATGAAGATATCGGCTTTGCGAAGACTGTCAAGGCTGGTAAGATGGATAAAATCTTAGATTGGATGAAGAAGAATGTCTTTGCTAAGGCTCCACTTCTTGATACCAAGGAATGGATTAAGGACATCACCGGTGAAGAATTCTCGGCTACCGCTTATGTCGAATACCTCACCAACAAGTTCATGAAACTTTATCACCTTACCAAGGCGGATATCAAAGCTGCCAACAAGGTAAGTAAGAAACCAGCAAAGAAGACCGCGAAAAAAACAACAAAGAAGGAGAGTAAATAATATGCAGCATTTCAATGCCAAATTTGATCAGCTCAAGGATATTGAGCTAGAACCAATCGATAAAGATGACATCATCAAGGGCTATAACGAACTTGATGAAGAATTAAAAAACGCCAAGGATGGTGCTGAGGCTGTCAAGGTCGTCAGAAAGTATTTTGATTATGAAGATGATTTATCTACCATCATCTCCTTAGTCAACTTCCGTCACACCATTGACACCAGAGATGAAAAGTACACTGCCTTACAGGACTTGCTTGATGAAATCCTTCCTACCATTCAGGTCGCTTCTCAGCAGTTTGCTAACGACTTATATGATTCCAAGTACAGAAAGGAATTAGTGGAAGCTTTTGGCGAATTATATTTCGATCAGGTCAAGTTATCCATGAAGACCTTCAAGCCAGAGATTGTCGATGATCTTATTGAAGAAAACAAGGAATCTTCCGCTTATGTCAATTTGATTTCTTCTGCTTCTATTGAATTCAATGGCGAGCACTATTCCTTATCCCAGATGGGCAAGTTCACCACTTCTCTTGATAGAGAAACCAGACTTGCTGCCAGCAAGAAGGTCTGGGCTTTCTATGAAGAAAACGATGCCAAGATTGGTGAAATCTATGATTCCATGGTCAAGACCAGAACCAAGATTGCCAAGAAATTAGGCTATGAGAACTTCGTTCAGTTAGGTTATGACAGAATGGGTAGACTCGATTGGTTCCCTGAAGATGCCAAAGTCTATCGTGAAAAGATCTTAAAATATATCGTTCCACTTTCTGAATCTATCTTTGCTGCTCAGAAGGAACGTCTCGGCTATGGCGAGGATACTAGATCAAGCGATTACGCCATCTTCTATAAGACGGGTAACCCAACTCCAAAGGGAACACCAGATGACCTTGTCCACGCTGCTCAGCAGATGTACAAAGAATTAGATGCCACCGCTTCTAAGTACTTTGACTTCATGGTGGATCATGGTTGTATGGATTTGGTTGCCAAGGCTGGTAAAGCTGGTGGTGGCTATATGGATTATGTCGCTGGTTTAAAGACTTCTATCATCTTCTCCAATTTCAATGGTACTTCTGGAGATGTCGATGTCTTGACTCATGAATTCGGCCATGCTTTACAGGGCTTCTTAGGTGCTGAAGAAACCGATGTTCCCGCTTATCGTACTCCAGGTATGGAATGTGCTGAAATGCATTCCATGTCCATGGAATATCTCACCTATCCTTGGATGAATCTCTTCTTCAAGGAAGATACCGATAAATATCTCTATCAGCATTTATGTGATGCCATCACCTTTATTCCATATGGTTGCATCATCGATGCTTTCCAGACTTATGCTTATGAACATCCAGAACTCACTCATGAAGAAAGAAAGGCTTACTGGAGACAATTAGAAAAGACTTATCTCCCACATAAGACTTATCAGGACAATGCCTTCCTTGAAGGCGGCGCTTTCTGGGAAAGACAGCATCACGTCTTTGAAAACCCCCTCTATTATCTTGATTACACCATCGCTCAGGTCGTCTCTTTGGAATTCTTCAGCGAATCGGTCAAGGATCATAAGAAGGCTTTTGAAAAATATATCGCCTTTGATCGTTTAGGTGGTAAGTATCCATTCAGAAAGTTGCTTGAAAAAGGTCATATCGCCAACCCATTTGACGGTGACACTTTGAAGAATGTTGCTGAGGACGTTATGTCTTACTTAAGCAAGTTCAACCCTAACGAATTAGATAAGTAATTCTTTAACCTTGTTTACTGGAATCCCGCATTTGCGGGATTCTTTTCGTTTAAAAAAATCACACCTGACCGGTGTGATTTAATAAGCTTTGTTTAGATCCAAGGAAGATTCATGGATTCTTTATCTCACAAATATACAACAATAAACTTTGCTATGCCTTTAAAATAATCAGGGTTAATAGAGCGCCTATCAATCAACATTATATTCAGCACACTATTTGATATCCATTCATGGGGCAAACAGGAATCTTCTTTTTATCAGTACTAATGAAGTTTAATCTATTTAATCTCTTCTCTATGCCCACATAAAGTGCAGGTATGATAACTCTTTCCACTATCATCCTGTTGTTCTTCTCCATAAGTATGTTCTTCAGTCTTCAAAACAGCATCATCATTCCAACAGACCAAGGAATGATAATCTCCATTATCCACATATCTTGTCCCAGTATGGACATGAAAATGGTTTTCCGATGAATCTAAGAATTCTTCAATATTAAATCCAAAATAAATAGGAGAATAGTCTTTTCCTCTAATTTTGAGATAGACAGTTTGTCCTTTTAAAAGAGGGTAGTCAACAAAGGAAGCGTAATGTTCCTCTGACAATTGGATATATTCAGAAATCCCAAATCCATTAGCATTTTTATTATTATCAAACTGCCAGAAAGCTTCAATAACAGTGTATGTGACAGGATAATGGTGGTATTCCCATTCATTGGAAGAAGCCTGGAAGCGATAAATAGCATCGTCAGGAGCAGTGAAACTAATCCAACAAAAATCGTCCTTCAAAAGAACACCCGTTATTGGTAAATATAAGTTTAACTCCTCTATTCTATCCTCTATTCCATATGTTATAACTTTGATTTCTTTTTCAGTAGAATCATAATTTGATGTAGGCTCACTACTTATCGGTGTAGATGAGGAATCCTTCAAGGAGCATCCAGATAGAAGCATCAAAGAAGCGAGAAGCAAAGAAACAATCTTGTTTTTCATATATTTTCCCTCCTATCTTTCATTGCTAGGATAATCATCATATTCATATTTTCTATATTCTGTTTTATGGTGGTTGATGCTATGGCACTGCTATTAGAGAATGTTGAGGTGGTAAGGGAAGTAGCCAACACCAGAGGTAAGAATAATGGCATAAGAAATCATCCTTGAAAACTAAATAAGATTGTATTTCGAAGCCAACATAAAATCCATAATAATTTAACAAAATTAAAAAATATTTAATTTATTGGATTTAGCTATATTAATTATAGGCTAGAAAAGGATTAAATTATAGTTTCAATCAGTCCTTATTTGATCTATTTTCCGAATGATTTTTTACTGTTTTATATTCGTTTTGTGCTCTTTTTCGTCTTTCAGGAGTGAAAAGAATAGCAAAGAGTCGACCGATCCAGACAAAGGGAATGAGCACTTTGGTTTTATAGGCTAACGGATGAGAGGCCTTATAGTAAGACATAGGTGGGAAGACTCTTTTCATGAAGTAGGATTTGGCAGCTTCTTTGCTGTCTTTTCCTTTCTTCATCTCTCTATCAATACCCTGCTTTACAGCATGGTCGGTAGTTCCATAAGTACCAGAGGAGACTAGGAAGAGGAAGTATTCTTTTTTTAATTCTCCCTTATGGTCAATCAAAGCATTGTTGATAGCCTGTAATCGACAATCTAAATCATAGATTTCTAATTCTTTTTCTAGTGTTTCTACTTCTTCTTTGTTGAGATTTGGTTTATTTTTCAAGTAGATATAGATATCAATTAAGGTTCTAAGACCGATGCCACCAAAGGATTCATGTTTGTTGGCATGGGCGATGAAGTAGACATAGAATTCTTCATCAGACATGAGATGCATGTAGGAGTGATGATTGATTCTCTTGTTTCTAGTTAAGGTCTCTCTGAAATAGGAATAATAAGACTTGCTTCTTTCATCAGATTCTGAGAACAAGAAACGATGAATCTCGAAGTTGAGACTTGGTGTTTTGTAATATTCATCATGGGGTGAACCTAGACTAGATGGTCCAGCAGTATATCCTTGAGAAAGGAAATACTTCTTGGTATCTTTCATTCTTGCCTCATCAATCAGGATGTCGTTATCGGCAAATTCTCTTGATCCTAAAGTTGGATACATAGAATTTAAGATGACACCTTTGACAGGAAGATAGTTGATTTTGTTTTCTTCAAAGAACTGATAGAGTTTGTTTCTCTCTTCTTCAAAGAGATAGGTCTTTCTTAAGTTCTTTAAGAAGTGATTGCGAAAGTATTCTTCAATCTTAGGATTATCCAGTTTCGCAAAGTAATGATATTTATCTAAAGCACAGTAAAGAAATGCAGTGAGAGAATGCTCTTTTGCAAGTTTAGCCATATTCTGGAATTCTTCTTTGCTGAAAGAGGGAAGTCCTGCTTCTTCCTCTTTCATATAAGGACTGAATACCTTGAATAGATTTAATCCGGCTTGTAAAAGTTCTTCTTTGTTCATAATTGTTCTTCCATATCAAGTACTTTAGAAAAATAACGATAGTTATCATGGTGATGAGTCACCATGATGAGTGTCTTATTTTCTAATTGAGAAATATTCTCTAAGACTATATTTTCACTTTCTTCATCAAGAGAAGCGGTGGCTTCATCCATCAAAAGAATCGGAGCATCAGAATAGATGGCTCTGGCAATCGAGAGACGTTGTAACTGACCAAGAGATAAACCAGCACCTTTTTCTCCTAGACGGGTGTTTTCTTTTTCAGGAAGCGTAGCTACAAAATCACAATTGGCGATCGTTAAGGATTTCTGCAGTTTTTCTCCATCGACTTTCTCATCAAAGAAAGAGACCGCTTCTTTGATGGTACCAATCAATAGTAAGTTTTCCTGAGGAACATAACCAAATAACTTCTCATAAGAATTCAAGGAAGTCTCATTATTATTTGTATCAACAATAGAGATTTTTCCTTCTTCTGGTTTACATAGGTTGAGAAGTAATTTTAAGAGGGTGGATTTACCACAACCAGAATGACCAACAATGGCAAGTTTTTCACCTTTATGAATATCTAAGGAAAAATCCTTTAAGACGTCAACACTGCTATTTTCTTTCTGATAGGAGAAAGAGACATGATCAAGTTTGATAGAAGAGAAGGATTCGTCATAGAACTTCTTACCATCGATCTTATCTTCTTTTTTCAGATTCTTATCACATAAGGATTTGATTCTCTCTCCACTAGAAGCCATCGTGTAATAACGTGGGATAAAGGAAGTAAGTGAAGCAATTGGTGTCTGAATCTGAGAAACCAACGTGATGATAGAAACAAGTGAACCAATCATCATAGTAGAGTTGATGATGTTGATACCAGAGAAGATCAAGGCAAATAAATAAGAGAAATCAAACAAGATGACATAACCGATAGAACAGATACAAGAGAAGAGGTTTCTCTTCATTCTCGCATCATGATAATCGTTCATCTTTTCGTTACCTTGTTTATCCATCAAGACTTCTTTGGCAAAGGAATGAACGACGGCAAGAGAACGTAGTGTTTCGGCAAAGAAGATTCTCTCTACACCATCTTTTTCTCTGACATTCTTGTGAAGAATCTTCATTCTCTTTCTCATGAAGTAAGTTAAGACAAGAAGGAAGACAGCAACCGGGATTAATACAAGACCAAACTTTGGTGCAAGATAGATGATTAAAGAAAACGCAGCGATGAATTGAACAATCATCCTAGATAATCCAGGATAAAATGTCACCAGACTTTTGGATACGATTTCACAATCGCTGGTCATGCGATTGATCCATTCTTCACTGTGAAGGGCGCTGACCTTGGTGTAGTCTTCGTATAAGGTGGCATCTAATAGTTTTGCTTTTAATAAATTCTCGATTCGACTCGCCGTATGTTCCTTAAAGTATCGATCTAAGAAACTGATGATAATCTGAAGAAGGAATAAAGAGCCTAGAATCACACAATAAAGAATGAAACTGTCCTGGTCTTTCTGATTGACCGCATTGACAATAAAACGAAGAAGGAAAGCATTAGCAACCGAAATCAATCCACTAAGTGTTTCTAAGATAACCAAAAAGATAACCATCTTACGTTGGTTGATACTCATCTGGTTAATCCATTTCATGGTGGAACGATTACTATTTGTTTTCATGTTTTTTACGTTTGAAATGATTTATTGTTCTTTTCGGAAGAGCAAAACAGAATAAAAAGAATCTTCGAATGGGGTGTATAGCGATATAAGTATGACAATACCAGTAGTATTTCTTGCTGGTAGCTAAATCAATCTTCTTATCTTTTCTTTCAATGGTAGTAAGAATTCCTAGGATATCTTCTTGCTTGATATCTTTTTCTAACCAAGAATTGTGATCGCCATTGATGATCAAAGAGCCATCCTTCTTGATCTTGAGGATTCTATGAAGGGTGTAGTGATTACCTCTTTTATGATAGAGAACAACATCATATTTCTTTAAAGGAACAGTTGGATCTCTTTTAACGATGGTCAAGACGTCACGGTTTTCTTTGATCAGTGGTCTCATACTAGAGCCCACATTCTTATAGGTGATGCTACCATCCCTATCTAAGAGTTCTTCAATCATATTATTCAAGTACAGCCTTGATTTTTCTTAAACCAGCTAAGAAGGTATCTAAATCATTCTTGGCAGTATTTTCATCAATATCATATTCTTTTATGATTTCTGCAAGCAGGGTTTCAAAAGTGGTTTCTTCTTTTAAATGATCGACGATAAAAGAGCCGGTCTTATTTATATTGACCATGCCTTTAAACTTCTCACCTGTCTTTCCAACAGCGATTAAGACAGCACCCTTGTCGGTATCATGTTTGATAAAATCAGGATTTAATCTCATAAGTTGTTTTCTCCTATTTCTTTAAGATTTCACGAATAGAAACTTCAGCGGCTTCTATGTCTGGTCGACAATAGATTTCATAGCAATGGATTTTGGTGGATAATAGGTCAAGCAAGTCCATCACTCTACTTGCCATCTCTGGAGTTCTTCCTTTGTAGCATTGAGAAACTAACAGTGGGAAGAAGACGACTGGTTCTATTTTATTGACGTAGTTTTCCGTTCCTCTTTTGATCTGGGTGATCGCTTTTAATGGGGCAAAGGTATTACAACCTCTTCTCTCCTTACCGTTGAATGGAGAAGAATATAAGGTGATCTGATTCTTTTTCACCTCGATAAAAGGTTTATCATCATTGATCCAGATCATCTCATCTTTTAACTGCTCTTTAATTAAGTTGGTATGGGTAGATTTACCTACTCCGCTTCTAGCGGTATATAAATAGGCGTTACCCTGATACTTGATCGCAGAGCCGTGGAAAGCGATGATATCATCTCTATAGAGGGTTTCAGCAATTTTTCTATGAAGGGCAGTGATTTCTAAAACATCATCCGTAAATGGGTATTCGTTTAGTCCTCTTTCATATTCGATATCCTCTTGAGAAATCTCAAGAGCATAATCCTCCGGACATCTTTCTACAAGAAAGTCCTGGCAATAAGTTTTTACTGCCTCATGAAGAGAAGAAACTTTGATGATTTTCTTAGCGATACTTAAATAAAAAGTTTCCATATATATTTATTATATTTGCTTTATTCCTAAAAAAGCTAAAATTCAAGAAAAAACGTTGCTATTGCTAGCAACGTAAAGATTTAAATCCAAGGAAGTACAATTGATCCACCAGTTTCCGATGAGGAAGAATCATCATCAAAAGAGTCTTCTTGTGAGGAAACTTGCGTGCTGCTATCTTCCGTAGTGGAAGATTCAACAGAAAAGTTTTCTAAGGAGGAACTATCTTCTAAAGAGGAACTATTCTCACCAGAAGAACTGTTATAAGAAGAGTTTGGTGTGCTACTTGTCACAGAAGAAGTATTCTCTTCACAAGCTACCAACATACTAGCAATCGCTAATAAAGGAAAGATATGTTTTAATTTCACGGCAACATTATAGCAGTTTATAGATAAAAAGAAAATGTCGCTTTCGATTTCTTGAAAGCGACATCTAGATATTCTTAAAGGGTTGGTGCTTTAGGAGCGTTACCTCTAAACAAGTTTAAGAAACCCATATTGAGATAAGCGTTATATCTCAAGGCAGCCTGATTATAGTTATAGTAGATAGAATTCTTGTCCTCAAGATCCATATAGGAGACTTCTTCCAGTTTCTTATCTAATTCACCATATCTATCAAGAAGTCTTTTTTCTTTGAGATACTTTCTGTAATAGAGAATCAAGAAGTCATCCATACCTTTGACTTTGGCGATGTCGACAGGAACCTTGTTGAATTCTCTTTCGGCTTCTAAGGTAGTCTCAACCAAGTTCTTTGGTAAATGTCTACCGTCATTTTCCATCGTGTTCTTGGTATTGAGAATCTGTTCAAATCTTTCTCTTTCCTTTGGCGCGATAGAATCAAGAAGGGTAAAGCATTTCTTCTGGGCTCTGTTCATGAACAATTTGATGATCAAAGCAGAGATTAAATAGACGGCAATGATTGAAACAATAACAATAAGATATATCCACCAGTTTTCCATAGATTTGTCCTCACAAACTAATTTTGACAAGACATTATAATATAAAATTGAAAAGAAATGAATTCCGACATAAGGTTAAGTAATATAATATTCATATGAAAAATAAATATAACAATAAAGATGTTGCGATTCTTCTGCTTGCCGGTAACGGTACAAGAATTTATCAGGAGATTCAGATCAAGAAACAATTCTTCCCCATCAATCATAGAGAACTCTATCTCTACGCTTTAGATTCTCTTCTTCAGAGCAACCTTTTCCAGAGAATTGTTCTTGTCATAGATAACGAGGATCAGGAAAGAATCGTTTCCAATCTCAAGACCAAGATAGAGATTCCTGATGAGACAGAAATCTCCATTGTCTATGGCGGTAAGGATAGAAATGAGTCTGTCTATCACGGACTTGTCTCCTTAAAGGATATTAAAGGAGAATTTGCTGTCTATATTCATGATGCCGCTCGTCCTTTGATTCAAGAAGAAACCCTTCTTCAGCTTCATGAAGAGATTCAGAAGCATGATGCCTTAACGCTTGTTCTTCCGATGCATGATTCAGTCCTGAAAGAAAAGAACGGCAAGATCACCTATGTGGACAGAAAGAATATGTATCGCGTCTTAACCCCGCAGGTCTTTGATTACCATAAGATTCTTTCTATCTATGAAGGTGGATATGATAAGAAGGACACCGATGACTTCAAGAAAGCGGTTGTAAACGGGCTTGATTGTAAGCTTGTCAGAGGTGCGGCAATGAACTTTAAAATTACCGAAATCGACGATTTGCAACTTTTAGAAAGCGTTATCATGTCAAAAGGAGTCTAGTTTTGTTTACAAATAAAAAATTTGCTTATAACATAGATTCTCGATCAGAATCTATATTCAAAGAATATAGGAAGAAATAATTGAAAGGAGAGTTATTCCTGATATGGTCACAGTTAAATTACATGGCGACGAAGCAAAGAAATTAGATTTAGGTTTCGTTGACAGAAAAGCAGCCAGAGTTGTGGAGGAAATTGAAAATCGCACTGGTGAAGGTAACGATTTCTTAGGCTGGTTGGATTATGCCTCCAAGCTTCCAGAATCTGAAATGGATAGAATTGTTGCTGCTGCAAAGAAAATCAGAGAGAATTTTGATTGTTTGGTCGTTTGCGGTATCGGTGGTTCTTACCTCGGTGCAAGAGCTGTCATTGATGCAATCAATGGCTTATTCCCAGAAGATGATTTTGAAATCATCTATCTTGGCAATACCCTCTCTGCTGACTACACCTATCAGGTTATGAAGCATTTAGAGAAGAAGCATTTTGCCATCAACTGCATCTCTAAATCTGGTACCACCACTGAAACTGCTGTTTCCTTCCGTTTGTTAAAGGATCAGTACATCAGACAATTCGGTAAGGAATCCTTGAAGGATGCCGTTTATGCCACTACTGATAAGGCTCGTGGTGCGTTAAAGAGCGAAGCCGATAATGAAGGTTATGAATGTTTTGTCATTCCGGATGATATCGGTGGTAGATTCTCTGTCATCACTCCAGTTGGTCTTCTTCCTATCGCTGTTGCCGGTATCGACATCAAGGCCTTCATGAAGGGTGTTGTCGATGGTGAAAAAGAATATTCTGTCAAAGACTACAGAAATAACCCAGCCTACTATTATGGCGCTCTTCGTTATTTGATGAATGTTCAGGGCAGATATGCTTCTGAAATGTTTGTCTCTTATGACTTACAGAATAAGATGATCGCTGAATGGTTGAAGCAGTTGTTTGATGAATCTGAAGGTAAGGATAATCAGGCTATGCTCTGCTCTTCTGCTATCTTCACCACTGACTTACATTCTATGGGTCAGTTTATCCAGCAGGGTACTCCTCTTCTTTATGAAACCATCATCACTACTGAAAAGCCAATTCATGATGTCACCGTTCCAGAAACCAAGGATAACCTTGATAACCTCAACTATTTAGCTGGTAAGAATCTCTCCTACATCAACCATCAGGCTTATCAGGCTACTTTGAAGGCTCATACTGAAGGCCACACTCCAGCTGTTGTTTTATCTATTCCACAGATGGATGCTTATAACCTTGGTAACATGGTTTACTTCTTCTTCAGAGCCTGCGCCTTCTCTGCTTACTTGCTTGGTGTTAACCCATTCAACCAGCCAGGTGTTGAAATCTACAAGAAGAATATGTTCAAGCTTCTTGGTAAGCCTGGTTACGAAGATAAGTAAATCTGATTTGTATCGTTTTGCCCAGCCTCGTGCTGGGCTTTTATGTGTGATAGGCATGTCACGTGCCTGCGGTGAAAGTCCGTCGCTGGGTGAACCCACATGAAAACCCAGCATATACAGCCAAATCCAACCTTACTCGGGCGACCGAGG
>JAEEGL012645759.1_pt1 | contig 29619 bp, 26 predicted proteins | sample 9134231 | NCBI WGS metagenome assembly JAEEGL01 (sample SAMN16246548, study PRJNA631951) | gut metagenome | biome: gut microbiome; feature: rumen; material: fiber-attached | host: Bos | place: Iran: Karaj | collected 2018-10
CTTATCCGAACAGGAACGCCGTGCTTTGCATGCACGAATACCTGCTTCCTTCCGGCGTTTATTCCGGCGCCCGTGCGCCGATAATCTGGGAAAAGATGGTAGTCCCGAACGAAAACGTTAAAATGATACTCTGCGGCCATAACGAAGGCGTCTGCGACCAGATCCACGAAGTGGAAGGGACCGGAAGAAAGGTATTGGAGATACTTGCCGATTACCAGTTTGCCGAAAACGGCCAGGGACCGCAGCACGTCGAAAACGGCTGCACCTGCGACGGCGAGGGCTATATCCGTCTTATGTCCTTCACGGACGGCGGGCAGCTGGTATCCACAACGTATTCTCCCGTCGCGGAGGATTACGGCATAGATCCCTACGAATACTTCCCGTCGTTTATGGACAGCTTTATATACGATATGGACCTTATCGTTTCCGACAGAAGCATTAAGACCGAAAGGTTCGACGTCGTCTACGGCAGGGAAGAGATATGCTCCGTCGACAATAACAAGGCAAAAGTTTCGGGCTGTGAAGCCGTCGTCGCTTCGACAAAAATAAACGATGACGAAGTGTTCTCCCCGGTGGTCGTTCTTAAGGAATACAACAACAACTACAAAACCGACGAAGTCCCCGAGTATGCCGAACCCGTATCCGAAAAATACGCGCCTCAGGGCGACAGGTACGTTTACGAAGGTCTTAAACGCGGCGAGAAGAACTCTCCGCCGGATCCGGCGCTGGCTGAAACGGCGATAGATCTTATGCCCGCGAAGGTAGAATCGCTCTATCAGACCTCCGGTTCGAAGATATACGAGACCTTCGCGAACGAAAACGGGAATGGGTTCTCGATACATCACAGCTATTCCGGCGCAAACTGGGTGACGCTCGCCAACATAATCAACAAATCGGTCGATACCACGAAATACAACCGTATCTATTTCGGCGTGACCGCCCCGAAGGACGCGAAGTGGAATCTGGAAATCAACTTCGGCGGCAAATCGCTTAGCTTCTCACGCACGGAGGCGCTCGCGAAGAAGTTCGGGTATATCAACTATCTGCCGAGCGATATCCAGGGCACCTGGCAGGGATATATCGACCTTTCGGAGTTCATCAGCGGCAACGCCACGCTCAACAGCGTATATTTCTTTACCGCTACGCCTGACATGACTGTTTCCTTCGATTATCTCTTCATCGGGCGTTCCATCGGGCAAGCGGTAAGATTCGTCACGGACGACGTTCGTGTAAGCGCGTATGAAGCGGCTCCCGGCGGAACGGTGGCACTTCCCGCGGCTCCGTACAGATTCGGATACACCTTCCTCGGATGGTACGATTCGCCGGAGGGCGGCAGCCGCGTCGAACAGCCGGTCCCCGTAAAGGAAGAAGTCACTACCGTCTACGCGAGATTCAAAGAAAACGCCGCCGCGCAGGAACACAAAGCCGAATTTTCCGGCGACGAACCGGAATTCAGGGGCGGCGGGATCTCGCTCGACGCCGTGATAATCATAATATGTATCATAGTCGCCGCCGCGGCGATCGCGATAGTATATTTCAAACTTAAAAAGACTAAATCCAAGGAGAACCTAAAATGAAAAGAATCATCGCTCTGTTCACAATACTGCTCGTCCTTTCGTCGCTGTTCGCTGTTTGCGCCTGCGCCGAAGGCGACGCCGCCGCTTCCGAACCCGAAAAATACGGCGTGGCTATCGCCGTAAGCACGGACGCCGGATCGCTTAAAATAGGCGATACCTTCAACGTTACCGCAACCGTTACCGAGGTCAACGATCCTTCCGGTCTCGCGGTGCTCGAGTATTTCATTCTCTACGACAAAGATCTGCTCAAGCTTGTGGATACAAAGCTCGAAATCCCCGATATATGGAGCCGTTACATCGGCACCGACGATTTCACCGATCTTTCCGTAAAGCTCGAAGACGACGACAGCGAGATCGAGGAATCCGGTAAAGCCGGATATAAATGGGCGCTTGTGTCGATTAAGGTGGATAACGCTCTGCACGACGGCGGAAAGGCGGCTGTCAGCATGAAATTCGAAGTTATAGGAAACGGCAACGCCGAAGTGGAATTCGCTCCGGGATGCAACACCAACGACGATATGAAAGAGATCACCGCCAACAGCGTTACTCTTAACCTCAAGACCGGCGACGACGAATCGCAGAAGAGCGTCGACATAAGCGGCAACGTCGGCGATGTGACCGAAAACGGCAAATCCAATACAGTTTGGATAATAGTCGGGCTCGCGGTGCTTTTCGTAGCCGTACTCTTGGCGGTATACCTGTTCGTCAGGAAAAAACAGAAATGAAGCAATTCATCCGCGATAATTCGGCGGCGATAAAGAAATTTATCGTTACCCATATAGTTATGTCGCTGCTCGGCATAATGCTGGGGCTCGCCATAATGTCCTTCGAAGGCGAATCGCAATCGATAAGCGCGCTTGCCGTGATCGGCTCCGCGTTCACTATCGGCTTTATGTGCTTCCTGCATTACGACGATATGTATTTCGTCGGCGCGAAGGTCGCCGTGGGCGCCCGCAAAGGCGACGAGAAACCGTCCGCGATGCGCGGTGTTAAGATCACGCTGCTTGCTTATTCGCCGGTTTTACTCGTCGGCTTGATAACGTCGGTGCTGGATATCGCGACAAGCTCCGGCGAACCCGCCGCGAAAGCGCTTTTCGTCTATTACGCGGTGCAGGGAAGCTTTCTCGCGCTGTATAAAATACGCATCGCGCTGGGAGTGACCGCCTACGTGGTCATCACTCTCATCCCGGCGTTCGTCGCGTCGGTCCTGGGATATTATATGGGACTTAAAGAAAAAACGATACGCGGTCTTCTGGGCTTCAAGGTAAAGCCGCCTTATGGCGGCCCGATGCCCGACAAAAAAAGCCGCTGGTTTCGTTCATAATCCGCAGTTAAACGCATATGAATCATTTCAGGGTGATTCATATGCGTAATTGCGATTATTCGGATGCACGTAAAAGCTTATACGTCCTTTTTATCGTCCTTTTGCTTATAACCGCGTTTTATCTGCTCGCGTCGATCTTTATTTCCATGGGCTACGAATCCTACCGCGCGTCCGTGCAGACCGCGAATACAAGCGCCTCCCGGCGCTTCGTCACGGTCGTCGACGCGGGACACGGCGGCGAGGACCCGGGCGCTTCCGGCGGCGGGCTGTACGAAAAAGACGTAAACCTTAAAGTCGCGCTGTATCTCGCACAGCTCCTGCAAAGCAACGGAAACGAAACCGTACTTACGCGAAGCGAAGACAAAATGCTTTACGGCGAAGGGCACGAAAACCGCAAAAAGTATTACGACCTGCTGAACCGCGCTCTTATAGCCGAATCGCGGGAAAACGCGGTCTTCGTAAGTATCCATATGAACAAATTCCCGGCGGAATCCTGCCGCGGACTTCAAACTTTTTATTCGATAAACGACGAAAACAGCCGGCGGCTCGCGGAGCTGATACAGCAAAACGCCGCGCTGCTGCAGCCGCAGAACAAACGCGCGGTCAAATCCGCCGGTGAAGAAATATTCCTGCTCGGGCGGCTAAAAATGCCCGCCGTGCTCGTGGAATGCGGGTTTCTTTCGAACCCGGAGGAAGCAAAGCTGCTTTCCGATAAAGAATACTTAAAAAAACTCGCGCTCACGGTTTATCTCGGAATAAACGGATTCGAAGCGGGGGAGGGGAATTGATGAAAACCGAATATCTATGCGAGCTTTGCGGCTACGTTTCTCCGAAATGGTACGGAAAATGCCCGCAGTGCGGCGAATGGAACTCTTTTGTCGAAAGGCAGGAGGAAAAGCCGGAAAAAGACGGATCCGCCGCCAAAAGAACGCGCAGGAACACCGCGGCGGTCACCGAAGAACCCCGTTCGCGCAGGATAAAAGATATAAGCTTTATCGAAAAAGAGCGGATCAGCACGGGTATAGGCGAATTCGACAGAGTGCTGGGCGGAGGGCTCGTGGAGGGCTCCGTGGTCCTGCTTTCCGGCGAACCCGGAATAGGGAAGTCGACCCTGCTGCTCCAGATCTGCCGCACGATAGGAAAAGGATCGAAGATACTATACGTTACCGGAGAGGAATCCTCCGCGCAGATACGCCTGCGCTGCAAACGCCTTTCCGTCGATAACGACAATGTGTTTATATTAAGCGAAAACGACATAGACGCGGTAATAACCGAGATCAACACGCTTGCGCCCGAAATAGTTATTATAGACTCTATACAGACGATGTACGACGAATCGTATCCTTCGTCTCAGGGGAGCATAACTCAGGTTCGGCAGTGCGCGCTCCGGCTTATCAACAAAGCCAAGGACGACGGCGTTTCCATGCTTCTCGTCGGGCACGTAAACAAAGAAGGCGCTATCGCCGGGCCAAAGGTGCTGGAACATATGGTCGACGCCGTTCTGTATTTCGAGGGCGATAAACAGCACGCCTACCGCATCGTGCGGGGCGAAAAGAACCGCTACGGTTCCACAAACGAAATAGGCGTTTTCGAGATGGGCGACGAAGGGCTTACGGAGATCGAAAAACCCTCCGAGTTGCTGCTTTCGCAGCGCCCGAAGGGAGTGCCCGGAAACTGCCCGGTATGCGTAATAGAAGGCAGCCGCCCGATCATCGCGGAGATACAGTGTCTTACCTCGCAAACCGTATATCCTACGCCGCGCAGGATGTCCGCCGGAATAGATTACAACCGCACGGCTCTGCTGCTCGCGGTGCTGGAAAAACGGCTCGGGCTGAAGTTCTCGACGCAGGACGTTTACGTTAACGTCGCCGCGGGTATGCGCCTTGTGGAGCCCGCCTGCGACGCCGCCTGCGCGCTGTCGATGATATCCACCTACAAGAACCTTCCGATCCCCGAAGACCTTATAGTATTCGGCGAGATAGGTCTTGCTGGAGAATGCCGCGCCGTGGCGAATACCGGACAGCGCGTGAACGAATCCGCACGGCTAGGGTTTACACGGATCGCGCTGCCGCACAGATCGGTCTCCGGCTTGAAGAATCCGCCCAAAGGCGTTGAGATCATACCGATCAGAAGCGTTTTCGACCTTTATAAGCTTATCGAACAGTAAATACGTTTTTATAAGAGGAACATATGGAAAGGATCTGCGAACCGAATCTGCCGCACGGAAGAGTAAGAAGGGCATTCGTATCGGCGCTTATGCCGGAATCGCTTATAAACGAGCTGAACTGTATGGGCGTGATAACCTATAAACTCGGCAAAAGCAAGAATCTTTCCGGCGAACTCGCTTATCATCCGGACCTGCTGTTGAACAACTACCGCACGGGCTGCTGGATATGCGAGCAGAACGCGGCGTATCTGCCGCAGGATTTTCCTTACAAAGAAATGATAACCGAATCCGAAGGCGTGCTCGGAGACCTTTATCCCTATGATTGCAGATTCAACAATTTCCGCCTTAACGGCAGATTATATACCGGCTCGCAGTGCGATTACCTAATAAAAGCGTACGCGGATTATGATAATATATCAGTATGTTATACTTATTCAAATTATACCAAATGTTCAACTGTGATAGTGGACGAGAATTCGATAATAACTTGCGATATGTATCTGGCTAAAACCGCGAGAAGTATGGGCGTGAACGTGCTGGCGATACCGGACGACGAAGGAATTTTGCTTACAAACAAAAGCCACGGATTGATCGGCGGATGCGCGGCAAAGCTGGATAAGGATCTGCTGGTGTTCACGGGAGACGTACAAGCATACGCGCACGGCGACGAGATAATAGATTTCTGCAATCAGCAGAACGTGCAAGTGATGTCGCTGACTTCAGATAAAATGTACGACTACGGAGGAATACTTCCTATAACAGAACTTGTGCCGTACGAAGAACAGGATCAGCAGCGGATGCAGATCGATCTGTACAACGAACAAAACAACTGAAGCGGCAAAAATACATATTATAATATAATAATGGAATTATCCAAAAGAAAGACCGGAAGGGGTCCCGAAACCCGTCTTCCGGCTTTTTTTCGTTCTCTTACTTCCCTATATTACATAAAACTTTTATTTTATGTAATATAGTCAAAATCGGGAAGGGGCGGAAAAAATATATCCCCGCCCCGGTAAAATACAAAAAAATATATCTCGCAGGCATGCATCGTGCGGCCGCAAGCTCAGCCTTCGTCTGTAAATATCTGCTCCGTGTCTTCGTCAAAAGACTCTTCGCTGTAACCGGGGCGCTCGTCCGGATGTTCCTCGTAATACGGCTCTATAACATATTTTTCAACGACCGGATACGCGCAGTATACGCCGATATACGCAAGGAACGAAAATACGAATATCCCAAGCAGGATTATCGCTACCGACGGAAACAGAATGTAGAAATACACGAACGCGACCGCAAACAGCAGAGCGCCGACGAATCCGGCAAGATTCCGTTTTATCCCAAGCGCCGTGAGCAGGAAGGAATTTTTGAACATCTTCCCTATCGACATCCTGCAGGTGACGAGCTGGATATACAAGTAATACCGCATTATATAATATATCGCCGCGAACAGTATGGAAGCGTAATAGAATACCAGCATCATAAAACTGTTCGCCGAGTTTGCGCTGTACGCCATAATATCGTATACCAGCAAAGCGATTATCAGAAAATCGATAATACCGACCGCAAGCCCCTGCTTGAAATTCTTTTTTATGCCTTCGAAGAAGTCGCCCCAGGTATAAATGCTCTCGCCGCGGCAGACGTTTCTTATATTGTATATCATCCCGATAGATGACAGTCCGAAGGTTATTAAAAGCAGGAACGCAAAGCACATAAGCACTTTCGAAGCGGCAGATACCACCGTTAGCTCCGTGCCGGCGCCGTAAACGCCGAACAGCGCGGAGGTAACGGGATTGTTCTCGTATTGCATGATGCCGTACAGCGGCCCGTACAGCGGGTCCGAAGCGGTGTTGACGCTGCCGTTGAAATACCCGGCGACGCCCAGCAGCGCAATAAACAAAGGAATATTGCACAAAGCAAAAATAAGGTTGTTAAGCGCAAGCTTGCCCAACCTCATCTTCAGAAGTTTGAAAAAATAGGCAAAGCCGAGCTGTTTATCGTGCTCGACCTGCTTTTTCGTCACTCCCCTGCCGGACCTGTTTTCGGTCCCGGAAAAGAAGTTATATATTCTGTGTTTCTTGTTTTTGTTGTCAGGATTCATCGATCTCACTCACGCACGGGGATGGAATTTCATATAACTGTTCTGCATTTTGTTTTTAAGGAACTGAGCGTATCTTTGCGTGGAAGAAATATCGCTGTGTCCCAGAATAACCTGAATATCGTGTATATCCGCGCCGTTTTCCAGCAGATGCGCCGCGAAGGAATGCCTTAAGGTATGCGGCGTGATCGATTTTTTGATCTCCGCGGCGGAGGCGTAGCTCTTCAATATCTTCCAAAAGCCCTGGCGCGTCATTTTTTCGCCGGTAACGTTCACAAACAGAGCGTTTTCGCGGCTGTCGGTGACCAAAAGCTTGCGGGACTTTTCCAGATAGTGCGAGATCGCTTTAACCGCTATCGGATATATGGGAATGAACCTTTCCTTATCGTCGCTGCCGCAGCGGATGAATGAAAGCTGCAGATTCACGTCTTCTACCGTGAGGCCGATAAGCTCGGAAACCTTTATTCCGGTAGCGTAAAGCACTTCGAGCATCGCTTTGTCGCGCATGCCTTTTATATCGTTCACGTCCGGCTGATTCAGAAGCTTTTCTACTTCCTTTGAAGTAAGTACGAGCATTTCCTTCTTTTCGGATTTGTCGTTATGTATCGATTTCGCCGGGTTCATTTCGCAGATCCCGGAAGCGATAAAATACTGGTACATTCCGCGCAGAGACGAAAGCGTGCGGCTTACCGAAGACGAAGAAAGCCCGACGGAAGCAAGATGGCGTTTGAAATCGGCAATTGTTTCGCTGTCGGCGTCGGCAAAATCTTCGATATCCGCGTCGTTGGCGTATTCGACGAACTTTTGAATATCCCTGCGGTACGCCTGCAGGGTGTTATCCGAAGCTCGTTTCTCGTCGCGCAGATAATCGAGGTAACTATTCAGTTGTGATACCAATTTGGACATCTTTTCACAACCAGTCGCTTTACTTAACTTTTAACAAACAAAACGTAAATATACGTTAAAACAAGATTTATCGAAAATACCATAAGGAAAAATACGGAGTAACTCAGCAAAGGGCGCAGCCTGAACAGCTCGTTTTTCCCGGCGAAAGCGCGTTTTGAAAACACGAAAACGCCGCAGCAGAAAAGCAGATCGAAAAACGCAAAAGCCGAACAGATCAGCGCGGACAGCAAAAACCTTTGCAGGATACGTTCGGAATAAACGGCTGTCACGCAGGAGGTCGCGGCGCCGATGCAGAAGGAAAGCGCGGAATAGGCGGAAACGGAAGCAATCCTGCCGAAAACAGTCATTCCGGCAAGCGCAGTCGGCAAGGTAAACGCCGAAACCGCAATAATACAGCCGCGGATCGCTTCGGCAGCCGTACATTTGCCCGCTTTGCCCGCTATTGCACGGTACAGCTCGGAAACGCCGCCGTTTATATCGGCGTACACGAACCCCGCCGCCGCGCAAAACGCGAACAGAAGCAGGAACGGGATCAAGAGATTTTTACGGAAAACGGAAAACTCGTTTGTTTTGATTTTCTCTTCAACGTTAACGCAAACGGGCAGCAGCGGATTGTAACTTATCTGCGCGTCCATAACATATCACCGTTCGATAATATGCTTAACGCGCGCAATTATATTACAGCTCGCCGCTTATCTCGTCCGCCCTTTCGGTACACGCACGCATGGCGCGTTCCACAGTGCCTTCAAAATCGTCCCTGCGGAAGGAATCGAGCGCCGCGACGGTAGTTCCGTTGGGCGAAGAGACGTTTTCAATAAGCTTTTCTATCGTCTCGCCGCTTTTCTGTATCATAGAGACAGAACCCTTTATCGTTTGCAGTATAAGCGGCAGCGCGGTCTCGCGGGGGATCCCCTGCTTTTCGGCGGCGTCCGCCATTGCTTTAACAAACAAATAAACGTAGGCGGGAGAAGAACCGTTAACCGAAATAATGGGATTAAGCGCGGATTCATCGGTCACTTCCACGTGCGCCACTTCAGAAAGTATGCGGCAGAAGAATTCGAATTCTTTCTTCGCCACCCGTTCGTTCTTCGCGGCGGCGATAACGCCTTCGCCTATAAGTATCGGCGTGGAGGGCATGGTTCGTATTATCTTCAATTCCCTGCCGGCGCAGTTTTCTATAAACGCGGAAGGTACCGCAGCGGCGAACGAAACAAAGACCGCGTCGGTATTGACTTCGCATTCCGTAAAAAGATTATGTATCGCGGTTTTAACGACGTTCGGTTTTACGGCTATAAAAATAAAGTCCGCATCTTTCGAAGCGGAACCCGGCGTATTAGTTGCTTTGATCCCGCATTGCCGAAACTTTTGGTATTTGGAGGCGTCCGTATCGCATACGGTGATGCATTCGGGCGCGACGGCGCCGCATCGCACGAGGCCGCAGGCGACTGCGCCGGCGATATTACCGCCGCCGATGAACAACAGTTTTTTGTTGTTGACACCGCGTAATGCCATATATTTACCTCACTCCAAAACCGTGTACTTTATAATAATATATCAAGGCGATTTTTTCAAGGGGTTTTTCAAAACTTTTACAAAATTGTGCATTATGTCAATAAATTATGTAAAGTTAATTATGTAAACCGATAACACCCCGCCCCTATCTTGTACTTCATTGCGCCCTTCAATCAATATATTGTTTACTTATTTGCCGCAGCCACGGTCAAAAACGCGTTTTTCGGTTGTTTATGTGGTAATTTTATACAAAACTGCATATTGACGGCGTTCTTTTATTTGTATTATTTTTTAATCTATTGCATTTTTTCCCGGCAGGTGTTATAATTCTGTTGAACCGAATCATATTATTAATAAGGATGCTCTCATGAAAAGAAAGCTCGCCGCTTTGCTTATCATATTCAATATATTCGCTTGCCTGTGTCTTCCCTTCCTTGCCTACGCCGGCTCGCATTCCGGGCTCAACGTCGTATTTACCGGAAATCTGCATTCGCATCTGGAAAACTTCGCGTTTATTTCGGATTATATAAAGAACGAGCGCAGCGTTTATCCTGATGCTCTCGCTTTGGATTGCGGCAATTTTTCCATCGGCGCCGCGCCGCAGGTGCTTTTTGCCGCGGAAGCGCCCGAGCTTCGTCTTTTAGGCGCCTCCGGGTACGACGCGATTGCTTTGGGTGCGCACGAATATTCCTACGGCGAAGATACCGTTAAGCAAATGCTTCTTTCCGCGAAAAACTCAAACGAAACGCTTCCGGCGGTACTCTGCGACGAGCCCGAAAAAGTAATACCCGCTTCCGACAGGTATGAAACGCCGGTAAAGAGATATTCTCTTATTAAGCGCGGAGGGTATTCCGTCGCGGTTTTTTCCGTTTGCGATACGGATTCTTTCAAAATCGCGCGTAATATCGCCGACGAGGTCAAAAAACTCTATTCCCCCGATCTGGTGGTTTGCCTGTTCGGCGCGGACGGACTTACAAGCGATTATTATTACGAGAAAAAGCTTGCCGCGGACGCGCCCGGGATCGACCTTATAATCTCCGCCAACGAAAAAGTCGTTTACGACGAACCGTTGTACTCCTGCGGCGCTTTTATCGTCGGGACCGGAAAAGACGGGCTTCTGGCGGGGCAGATAACGTTCGATATCGATAACGGAAAGATCTCCTGCAAAAGATTCGTTTATACCGATAAGTCTTCCTATAAGAACGAAGACGCGTCCGTTGCCGCGGCGGCAGCCGCCTTTATTGAAAAAACCGATCCGTTTTTCGAATCCTACGGTTATTCCGGCGCGAACGCGATAGTTGCCAAAAGCGATTATTCGCTTACCGGATACGGCGCTTATTCCAAAACCGCCTCCCTCAATAAGCTTATCGCCGACGCGTTTGTAAACTGTATCAAAAACAAAGAGGAAGCGAACTGTAAACCGGTAGATATAGCGCTCGTTTCCACGTATTCGGTCCGCGGCGGCATAAACGAAGGCGATATCACCGTTTCCGATCTGTTCGCGATGCTTCCGCTCGGCGACTCGGCTCATACATACTGCGGCTCGCCGCTGTGTTCGTTCTATATCCGCGGCGACGATATCATCGACCTGTGCGAAGCGGATATAAGCATTTCGCCGTCCGTTCCGGAACTTTCGCTTTATATTTCCGGCGTATCCTACAGCGCGAACACCTCGAGGATAAAGTTCAACCGCGTGTATAGCTGTATGCTTTCCGACGATTATTCCGTTACGGAGATAAATGAAGAAAAGCTTTACCGCGTCGTCTCTTCACTTTATACAGCGGAATCGCTGAAAAGAATAAAAGAAGGATCATTCGGGATACTTTCTGTAACATTGCGCGACGAAAACGGCAACGAGATAAAGGATACTTCGGAAATCGTTATACGCGATTCCGAAGGCAAAGAGATATTGCAATGGCAGGCGCTTGCGGACGATCTCCCGGTATTCCGCAGCGAAAACGGCGCCGCAATCCTTTCTGACGCGTATTCATATGAAAAATATGTAAACAAGACGATCCTTTCGGGATTCGATAAAAACTTCTTCACAGGTCTTAACGCCGCGTCCTGGATAGTATTCGGCTCCGGCGCTTTCGCGCTGCTGTTCATAATAGCGATAATACTTATCGTGATCGCTGCCGTCCGCAGGCATAAAAAGAAGGTCCGCGCCATGATCGCGCTTGAGAAAGGCGAAGACGACGAGGAATACGAGGAAGAGGAATAATGCGGGAAATAATAATCGGCAGGAACGACGCAGGTCAGCGGATCGACAAGTTCTTAACAAAAAAATACAAATCGCTTCCCTTCTCGATGATGTATAAGCTTATAAGAAAGAAAAAGATTACCGTGAACCGCAAACGCATACACGAAGATCATATGCTTTCGGAAGGCGACAGAATACTTATCTTCGCCCCGGACGATCTTTTCGAAGAGAACAAAAAACGCCCGCTTGGCGATATGCGCTCCGACGTTTGCGTAGTCTACGAGGATGAAAACGTACTCATCGCGGATAAACCCTCCGGACTGCTGGTTCATTCGGACGAAGCGGAAAGCGGAGATACTCTTATCGACAGGATACGAGCGTATCTTTATAAAAACGGCGAATACGACCCGGATTCCGAGCAAAGCTTCGCCCCCTCGCTCTGCAACCGCATAGACAGAAACACTCAAGGCCTCGTCATAGCCGCCAAAAACGCCGTCGCGCTGCGTTCGATGAACGGTATAATACGTTCCCGCCAAGCCGAAAAAACCTATCTGGCGGCGATACACGGCCTCACAGACGCCCCGAGCGGCGTAATACGCCTTTATCTCGAAAAAGACGGAAACACGAACACCGTCCGCGTCAAGGATTCAAGAAGAAGCGGCGAAACGAAGACCGCGGTCACCGAATACAAAACGGTCGCCGTCAACCGGGACAAAACGCTTTCTCTTATGGAAATTAAGCTCGTTACCGGAAGGACTCACCAGATCCGCGCCAGCTTTGCTCACATCGGGCATCCGCTGCTCGGCGACGGCAAATACGCGGTAAACAAAGCGGACCGCGAAATGGGTTATTCGTCCCAGGCGCTTTGCTCCTATTCTCTCACCTTCAAAGGCATCCCCGCCGAAGATCCGCTTTCTTACCTCAACGGCAAGACGTTTTACGCCGAAAAGCCGCAATTCCTTAAACTTTTCAAATAAAGATAAAGCCGTTTCGTCCGGAAAAAGGACGAAACGGCTTTTTTATTACTTCACAGTTCGTTTCTTGCCATATCCTCGTACGTTTCGCGCTTAATGATCAGCTTGTCTTCGCCGTTCTTTACCGACACCATGGCGGGGCGCGGCACGCGGTTGTAATTCGAAGCCATCGAATAGTTATACGCGCCCGTTACGGCTACGGCGAGTATATCTCCCCTTTCGAACCGCTGAACGCTCATCGCTTCGCCTATAACGTCGTCGCTTTCGCAGTTTCGCCCGGCGACGTCCGCCGTCTGCGAATACTCTCCGTCCGCGTGAGTGGCGTTGAACACCGTGTATTTCGAGCCGTAGAGCGCGTAACGCGGGTTGTCGGTCATTCCGCCGTCAACGCACACGTAATCCTTATAGCCGTTTATGCGTTTAACGGAACCTACCGTATACAGAGTCATACCCGCGTCGGCAACAACGAATCTTCCCATTTCGAACAGGAAGACCGGCGGCCTTATTCCCGCCTCGGCGACCAGCTTGTCCAGCTCCTCTTTAATTCCCTTCATTATGACGTCTATCGAGGTTTTCGGATCGGTTTCGACGTATCTCACGCCGATACCGCCGCCGAGATTCACGGTTCCGAACTCCGCGCCGAGTTCTTTTTTTATCTTCGCCGCGAAGGCGAGCATTATCTTCGCCGCGTCGGTGAACGGATATTTTTCGAATATCTGGCTTCCGATATGGCAGTGCAGACCGTCGACCTTTATGCCTTCGCACTCAAGCGCGCGTTTTACGAATCCGAACGCCTGCCCGGTCTCTATCGGCACGCCGAACTTGGAATCGACGTTCCCGGTGACGACCGCGCGGTGTGTGTGCGGGTCGATCCCCGGAGAAACGCGCAACAGCACTTTCTGTTTCGTTCCGCGCTTAACGCATTCCGCGTTGAGGAATTCCAGCTCGTCGTGATTGTCCACGATAAAACAGCCGATCCCTTTGTCGAGCGCGTAAAGTATCTCGTCTCGGGTCTTATTATTTCCGTGGAAATAAATATTTTCCGCCGGGAATCCGGCGCACAGCGCCGTGTAAAGCTCTCCGCCGGAGACGATATCGGCTCCCAACCCCTCGTCGTTGATAACGCGGTATATCTCTTTGCAGCACAGCGCCTTGCTCGCGTATAGCGGCAGACTGTCCGCGCCGAAATACCTTTTTACCGACTCGCGGTAGTCGCGGCAGTTTTTGCGCAGACGTTCCTCATCCAGCAGATAAAGCGGAGTACCGTATTTTTCCGCGAGCGTTACGCAGTCCGCGCCGCCGAACGTCAAATGCCCTATGCGGTTTATATCGATGTTGGTATGTATCATTTCATTCACCGAACGCGGAATCGATTATTTTCCGCCACAGAATATCTCTGCCTTCGCCGGTAACCGAGGAATAAAGGATTATATCGGTCCCGGAGCCGATCTGCGCGTCGCCGAGCAGTTCCGCGGCGGCGGCGTTGATCTTTGTTTTGCTTAATTTGTCGCACTTGGTCGCTACGATGATAAACGGTATTCCGTAATGCTTTATATAGTCTATCATCATTCTGTCGTCAGGCGTGATCCCTATACGGATATCTATAAGCTGCAGAATGTATTTAAGCGACGAATTCGCCGTAAAATAATCCTCGGTAAGCGAAGACCATTTGACGATATCGCCTTTCGGGCGTTTGGCAAACCCGTACCCCGGCAGATCCACAAGCAAAAGCTTGCCGTCGACTGAATAATGGTTTACGGTTATCGTTTTGCCGGGCTCCGAGCTCACCCGCGCGAGCTTTTTTCTGCCTAGCAGAGAGTTTATCAAAGAGCTTTTGCCAACGTTCGATCTCCCCGCGAAGGCGATCTGCGGCAGCCCGGTTTTAATAAGCTGTCCTCTCATGCCCGCGGTAAGCACAAGCTCCGTATTGTGCAGATTAAGCGATCCGTACGTCATTTGCATGGTTTCAGTTCAACGCGATCTTCAATACCTCGGAAATATGCTTCACGGGAATAAAGGTGAGCGCGTTTTTGACCTCGTCTTCAAATTCGGAAATATCGTGTTCGTTCTCGAACGGGATTATAACGGTCTTCGCGCCGGTCTTGTATGCCGCCATGGCCTTTTCCTTAAGCCCGCCGATAGGCAGCACACGCCCGGTAAGAGTAAGCTCTCCGGTCATACATACGTCGCGTTTGACGCTCCTTCCGGTAAGCTCGCTCACAAGCGCCGTGCAGATGGTTATGCCCGCGGAAGGCCCGTCCTTTGGGATCGCCCCTTCGGGAACGTGGATGTGTATATCGTAGGTGTTATAGAAATTCTCGGGTATGTTTAACTCGTCGCAGTGCTTGCGGATATAGCTCACCGCGGCGCGGGCGGATTCCTTCATCACGTCGCCGAGATGCCCTGTAAGCTCCAGCTTGCCGCTGCCCTTCATACTGCTGACTTCGATACGAAGCATTTCGCCGCCGAGATAAGTCCAGGCGAGCCCGTTAACGACACCGACCTCGTCCGCGTCGTATATTTTGTCCGGTATGAATTTTTCCGGTCCGAGCATCCGCGTGATCTCTTCGGCGCCGACGTATATCTTCTTTTCGCCCTCGACGATCCTTCTTGCGCTCTTGCGGCAGACCGAGGCGATCTCGCGTTCGAGATTTCGCACGCCGTTCTCGCGCGTGTAGGAAACGATTATCTTTTTCACCGCTTCGTCGGTTATCCTGCACTGCGAGGCCTTGAGCCCGTGCTTCTTAAGCTGCTTCGGGATAAGATGGTGTTTTGCTATGGCGAGCTTTTCCGAATCGGAATAGCTGTCCATATAAATAACTTCCAATCTGTCCAGAAGCGCCGGAGGGATGGTCTCGGTGGTGTTCGCCGTCGCGATAAACAGGCATTCCGACAGATCGAACGGGATCTCTATGAAGTTGTCGCGGAAGGCGTTGTTCTGCTCCGGGTCGAGCACTTCGAGCATCGCGCTCGTAGGATCTCCGTGCATATCGTTCGCAAGCTTGTCCAGCTCGTCGAACAGCATAACAGGGTTCCTCGTCCCGGCAAGCTTCAAAGCGTTTATAACGCGCCCCGGCATCGAACCGATATAGGTCCTTCTGTGCCCGCGTATCTCCGCCTCGTCGCGTATGCCGCCAAGCGATATCCGCACGAATTTGCGGTTGGTAGCCGCGGCGATGGATTTAGCGACCGAGGTTTTGCCCACGCCGGGAGGCCCCACAAAGCAGAGTATCTGCCCTTTAAGCTCCGGGTTAAGCTGTTTTACGGCCATAAACTCCAGAATGCGTTCCTTTACCTTCTCTATGCCGTCGTGGTCCTTGTTCAGTATCTTCTTCGCGGCGGCGATGTCTACGCGGTCCTTGCTCTTCTTGTTCCACGGCAGCTCGAGACAGGTCTCTATGTAGTTGCGGATGACAGTCGCTTCCGGGGTGCCGAACGGCATTTTCGAAAGCTTTGCGTTTTCGGCGCACAGCTTGTCGTGCACGTCCTTCGGGAGCTTTGCTTCCTCTATCGCGCGGTAGTATTCGTCCGCGTCCTCCATATCATCGTCCGCGCCCTCGTCACCGAGCTCGGAACGTATGGCGCGCATCTGCTCGCGCAGATATATTTCGCGCTGCTGTTTGGAAAGGTTGTATCTTACCTTCTGCTGAATGTTCCCTTCGAGGTTGATGATTTCTATATCCTTCTGGAATATCTCACAAAGCCGGTTTATACGCTTTACGGGATCGTATTCTTCCAGTATTTCCCTGCGCTCGCCGAAATTCACCAGGAAGTTGTTCGCAAGGAAGTCCGCAAGCGCGGAGGTATCGCGTATCTTGCGCGCTTCCGCGATGATCTCTTCGGACGGTTTCGAAACGTACTGAAGATAATCACTGAACACGTCGTAAAGCCGCTTGCTTGCGATACGCTCCTGCGTATAAGTCGGCATACGGCGCAGGCGGCGTTCGCTCACGGCGCAAAGTATGCTGTCCTCTGTGATCACCGTGGTGCCTCTGTCCGCGCGGGTGATCCCTTCGACGACTATCTGGTATCCGCCGTCCTTCACTTTCGCGGAATGTATTATCCTCGCAATAACGCCGACCTTCATAAGGTCGTTTTCGCCCGGCTCGATAAGCGAAGCGTCGTACTGCGCAACGAGGAACACCGAAGTTCCGTCCAGCTCGCACTGCTTCATGGCGTTTACCGAACTTTTTCGCGCTATTTCAAAGCTTGCGACAGTCCCCGGGAAAATGATTATCCCGCGCAGCGCTATAGTATTCAAAAGTTTTTTTTCCGTGTCTGTTTCGACAGTTTCTATTCTGTAAGGCATTTTTTCTCCGTTATTTGCCGAGCGCGGCTGCGCCGATTATTCCGGCGTCGTTGCCGAGCGCGGCGATCTTGATCTGTGTTTGTTTTTTACTGTGGCGCGAATACTGTTCGCGCATAACTATTTCGCGCAGAGGCGCAAGCAGCGCTTCGCCTTCTTTGCTTATCCCGCCGCCGATGCTCAGGACCTCCGGCTGGAAAATGTTTATAAAGTTCGTTATACCGCAGGCGAGGTAGCTTATATACTCGTCCACAACGGCTTTTCCGGACTTGTCGCCGGCGCGCATCGCGTCGAACGAGGTCTTGCCGTCGACCTTGTCTATATCGCCGCCGCAAAGCTCCCACATAACGCTTTTTTTGTTTTTAAGCATCTCTTCCTTGGTAAGCATTATTAGCCCGCTGGCGGAAGCGTAGCACTCCAGGCAGCCGCGTCTGCCGCAGGGGCATTCTTTTCCGTCTTTCACGATAACGGTGTGGCCGAGCTCCGCGCCGGAAAAGTTGAACCCGGTATAGACCTTGCCGTCGATGATTATCCCGCCTCCGACTCCGGTGCCTATCGTGATGAACAGCGAATCCTTATATCCCTTTGCGGCGCCGAATATCGCTTCGCCTTTGGCGGCGGCGTTCGCGTCGTTGTCTATGTATATTTTGCGTATCCCCGTAGCGGCGGAAAGCTTTTCCGCGACGGGATAATTAAGGAACGGGAGCGTAGCGGCGTAGATGACCACTCCGGTTTCGCTGTCCGCGCTGCCGGGGGTGGCGATCCCCGCGTAGGCGATATCTTTTACTTCAAGCCCCGCGTCCGCGATGACTTTTAAGCAGAGAGCCGCCATATCGTTAATAATTCTGTCTCCGTCCTCCGTGCGCACGGTGGGGCAGCTATCCTTAAGGATTATCTTCCCTTCTTCGTCGCAGATTCCGGCTTTGATGGACATCCCGCCCAGGTCGATGCCGAGATAATACATAACGTACCTCCTTAATCGTCGTTATACTCTTCCTGCTCGCGAAGCCGTTTTTCGAACTCCGCGGCGGTGTTGTATCCCATTTTTTTCTGTCTGTTGTTCATTGCGGCGATCTCGATTATCACCGCGAGGTTTCTGCCGGGCTTTACCGGGACCGTAATGGACGGGATCTTGATGCCGAGTATTTCGGTATATTCGGTGTCGAGCCCGAATCTGTCGTACATCTTCCCCTGTTCCCAATTCTCGAAATTAATAACAAGGTCTATCTTTTCCGATTCCTTCACGGACCCCATGCCGAATATCCTTCTCACGTCGACGATGCCGATGCCGCGCAGCTCTATAAAATGCTTTATGAGTTTCGGTGCGGAGCCGACGAGCGTGATGGCGGATACCTTTTTTATCATAACGGCGTCGTCCGCAATAAGCCGGTGTCCGCGTTTTACAAGCTCTATCGCGGTCTCGCTTTTACCTATGCCGCTGTCGCCCAAAAGCAATATACCTTCGCCGTAGACCTCCACGAGCACGCCGTGCTGTGTGATCCTTTCCGCCAGAGCGACGCTCAGCGCGGAAGTCAGCGCAGCCATAACGGCGCCGGTGTTTGCCGTGGTTTTGAACAAAGGCGTTTCGTTGGCGCGGGCGGCTTCGTAAAGCTCCGGGAATATCTTTAATCCGGCAGTAACGATTACCGTTTTTACTTTATGCGAGAAAAAGTTGTCGAGCGAAGCTTTCCTTTCATCCTGATCAAGCGAATCGAGGTAGCTGTGCTCCATATTGCCGATAAGCTGTATGCGCTCGTTTTCGAAGTCTTTGAAGAATCCGGCGAGCGGAAGCCCGGGGCGGCTAAGATCCGACCGTGTAACGAAAATCTCTTCGTAATTATCGGGAATGTATACGCGTTCGAGGTTTTGGGATACTTCGAGTTCACTCAGCTTTATCTTGTAAGTCCTGCTCTGCATCTTCGTCCTCCGTTTTGATCTCGGGTTCCGCCGTGGCGGTTTCTCCGTCCGTTTCCGCGCTTTCGTCTCCATTTTCATCCGCGTTCGCGGTTTCCGCAGGTTCGGGCGCGGGGGCGGCTTTTTTCGCCTCGCCGCGGAAGGCGAGGTATTCCGACAGGTTCAGCCCGAAAAACAGCGCGAGTACCGCGGTCACCGGGAGAAGCACCGCGAGCACCGCGGAAGCGTCGCTCTTGCCGAGCCAGCCGTGCCATAATTTAAAATATCCGTTAGCAAGCCGTATCAAAAAGTTCAGCACTTCGATAAGCACGTTGACGAACTTGTCGAAAAACCCGGTGCCTTTAAGCAGCGTTATCTTGCCGATTGTGTCGTTTGCGGAAACGTATCCTATACTTTTAAGCATTTTAATCGCGTAGAACTGATATCCGCATACTACCGCGAATACCAGCGCGAAGCCCAAAAAGTAAAGCGCCCGCGCGCGGTAGGGTTTCGCGTTACCGCGCAGCTTTTCCGCCGTTTCGGCGATCTCGCCGTCTTCCTTTACGAAATATACCCATTGACCGCTTGAAAGTACGGGCTTTAACCCCTGCCCGGCGACCGTTTCGTAATATTCCTTCGCCGCGTCGCTTTCCGGAGCGACGCCGATATGCTCTATCGAATACGAATAGGTGTGTTCGTCGGATTTAATGAATTTATACCGCGAATCGTTCGCCGACTCAAGCAGCAGTCCTTCCCTGCCGCGCGCGTTCAGCCATTTTTGTTCGGATATCTTCGAAAAAAACACCCTGAAGCACGAGGATTTCATACGCATCGCCTCCTTAATTGGTTATTATACAATACTTCTTCATAAAAGTCAATTATACATACGCAATTTGTGCGTCAACATTTTATACCGAAATAAGAAATAATACTTGAAAACGTGCGGCGTTTGTGTTATAATAACGCCATGAGATATGAAATATGGTCATACCAGCCGGGGAGACAGCGGTGCCCTGTACCTGCAATCCGCTACAGCAGGGGTGGAATACCTTTCGAGGGCAATGTTTGTGTCGCCGCGCCGCGGGGAATTCTGTGAGAAGCGGGTTCCGGCGCAATCCGCACCTGCGAATTATGTCAGGTGGGGAACCAAGCAGCATTAAGCAGATATGCGGATGTGCCGCCGGAGTGCCTGTTTTGAGAATGATACGCGGTTTCCGGACGGAAGCATTGTTCGAATTAAGGTTGTATGGCCACATTTCGTATCTCATCTTGGTAAATAAGGAGGTTTGAACGGTGTATCTTTCTTTATACAGAAAATGGCGCCCCCGCACGTTCGACGAGATGTGCGGCCAGCAGCATATTACCGAAATACTGAAAAAGCAATGCGCCGAGGGACGCGTTTCGCACGCCTACCTTTTCTGCGGCACCCGCGGCACCGGAAAGACCTCCGCCGCCAAGATACTTGCAAAAGCGGTGAACTGCGAGCACCCGAAAGACGGCAACCCCTGCAACGAATGCGCCTCCTGCCGTTCCATAGACAACGGAAGCGCTACCGACGTTCTGGAGATCGACGCCGCCAGCAACAACCGCGTCGACAACGTGCGCGACCTGCGCGACGAAGTCGTCTATCCCCCGTCGGTGCTCAAAAAACGCGTTTACATCATCGACGAAGTTCATATGCTCACGGACAGCGCGTTCAACGCGCTTCTGAAAACTCTGGAAGAACCTCCGGAATACGTTGTATTCGTCCTTGCCACGACGGAGCTTAACGAGCTTCCTCCCACCATAATCTCGCGCTGCATAAGATTTGATTTCTCACGCATAGATCCCGAAGCGGTCAAAGCCAGAATAGATCTCGTCGCCGCGAAGGAAGGGATCGGGATTGAAGACAGCGCCGCGGAGCTTATTTCCGAGCTTGCCGACGGTTCGATGCGCGACGGGCTTTCTTTGCTCGAAGCCGTCTCCAACGGCACGGACGGTACTATCACGCGCGAGACGGTACAGGGCGTGCTCGGCATCGCCGGGGATGAAACGATACGCGCCATGCTCCACTCCATCGCCGCCGGTGATATCCCCGCCGCGGTCAGCACTATTGCGGAAGTTCACAGGTCATCCAAGGATATATCCGTGTTTATCGACGATCTTTCCGTCGTCGTGCGCGATCTTATAATCGAAAAACAGTTGGGCAAATACGGCGGACAAGGCAAGCTGCGCAAAGCGTTTTTGCCGCTTGCGGACGAATTCACCGCCGAAAAGCTTTTCTATGTAAGCAGCGTGCTGGAGGATACGCAGAGCCGCATTTCGCGCTATTCGATGAACAAGCGCGTGGTGTTTGAGCTGGCTGTCATAAGAATGTGCGATCCTTCGCTTTCCGATTCCCCAAAAGCGCTTGCTGCGCGTATAGCGGAGCTCGAAAAAAAGATATCCGTAATGTCCGTTTTGGGAGCCGGGACCGACGCAGCTTCCGTGATAAAAGAAGAGCCGAAGCCGCGATCCGCCCCGGAATTTCCCAAAGAGGAGCCGGTTAAAGACCCGGAGCCGGAAGAAAAACCGCAGATCCCTTTCAACAGATTTGAAGAAATAAACGAATTTCTAAACGATTCACCGTCGATGTGCGCCTTTCTCGGCAGTACGGATATAATGCTTCAGGGCGCGAAAGTCATCATCACCGGCGATAAGTTCACGATAGATATGATCGCGATGGACAACGATTTTCCTTTGCTTACAGCAGCTTTTTCGAGCGTGTTGGGAAGAAAGGCGGAAGTCGTGCTGAATACCGCGGACAAAAAAGAAGAAGAAGCACAGCAGTCGCTTATAGACGAACTATTATAAAGGAGTTTGAAAAATGAAAGTCAGATTACCGAAAGGCGTGGGCGGCGGACCGCAGGATATGAACTCGCTTATGCGTCAGGCGCAGAAAATGCAGGAGGATATGGCGGCAAAGCAGGCGGAGCTGGAAGAACGCACCTATGATATCAGCGCCGGAGGCGGTATGGTAAACCTTACAATCAACGGCAGAAAAGAGGTCACTTCCCTTTCCATAAAGCCGGAGATCGTCGATCCCGACGATATCGAAACGCTTGAGGACATACTTATCGCCGCCGTAAACGAAGCAATAAAACGCGTGGAAGACACCAACAGCGAAGAAATGGCCGGCATAGCAGGTCCGATGTCCGGAATGCCCGGCATACCCGGTCTCTTTTAAGCCATGACGCCTTCGCTTGAAAGACTTATAAACAACTTTGCCGCCTTGCCGGGGATCGGCAGAAAAAGCGCCGCCCGGCTCGCCTACCGCATTCTGGATATGACGGAAGAAGAAGCGCGCGATTTCGCGGAAGCCGTTACCGAAGCGAAGCGAAGCGTTAAGCTCTGCCCGGTATGTATGTCTTATTGCGAGAACGGCGTGTGCGGCATCTGCTCCGACGCGCGCAGGAGCGACGACACCATTATGGTCGTGGAAGATAACCGCGCGCTGGAAGCGATAAACGAGACGCACGAATATCACGGAAGGTTCCACGTGCTTCACGGCGTTATTTCCCCCGTGGACGGAATAGGTCCCGAACAGTTGAAGATAAAAGAACTGCTCGCGCGGCTCAACGACAACGTAAAGGAAATAATCATCGCGACCAATCCGAGCGTGGAGGGCGAAGCGACCGCGATGTATCTTAGCCGCCTTATAAAACCGTTCGGGATAAAAACCACGCGCCTCGCCTATGGGCTTCCCGTCGGAGCCACGCTTGAATACGCCGATTCGATAACGCTGTTAAAAGCTATCGAAGGCAGAACGGAAGTATGATCCCCAAACAAAAAAACGCACCGGAAGCGATCCGGTGCGTTTTTTTAATGTATTTATATTCCGAATATCGAGATACCCGTTAAGTGTTCTATAAGTATCTTTACGCCGAGCAGAACGAGTATTATTCCGCCTATAAGCTCCGCGTGGGAGCGCAGTTTCGAACCCGCGAGCTTGCCTATAAGCACGCCGACCGCCGAAATAATAAATGTAGTGGCGGCGATAACGGCGCACGACGCGAATATCCCGAAATCGAGCCCCGAGGTACTCATCGGCATCCCCGTGCAGCAGAACGCGATGCCGACCGCGAGCGCGTCGATGCTCGTCGCTATAGCAAGTATTATCATCTTTTTGAAGGCGAGCGGATTGGATTTCGAATCGTCCACATTTTCGGGATGAAATGATCCCCAAATCATCTTTCCGCCTATATATAGCAGGAGCGCAAACGCGATCCAGTGATCGAGCTTTTCTATGTAGCTTTGAAACGACGAGGCGAGGAAATAGCCCGCCAGCGGCATGATCCCCTGAAACAGCCCGAAATACAGCCCCACGAGCGCCGCGTCCGCCGGGTTGACTTTTTTTATCGTCAAACCTTTGCATATCGCAACGGCGAAAGCGTCCATCGAAAGACTTATGCCGTATACCAAAACGAGAAACAGATTCATTTATTTATCAAAGCCTCTTTTCGAAATTGCCGAGCACGTTAATGCCGTTCTTAACGGCGACGAACGCCTGAGGATCGATCCTTTTAACAATTTTCTTTAACTGCGGCAATTCATATTTCGAAACGATGATATACAGCACGCGCGAATTGTCTCCGGTAAAAGCGCCGTAGCCCTCCCAATAGGACACGCCGCGCCGCATTTCCAAAATGATCGCGTTCTGTATCTCCGCGTCGTCGTGCTTGGATATTATAAGCACCTCGCAGTTGATGTTCTGCGAATGCATCCTGTCAAGCGTAAGGTTGCTGATGACCGTAAATATAAGCGTATAAATAATGCGCTTCACGTCCGCCATTATAGTAAACGCGATGGCGTAAACGAATATGTTTACGTATATCGCTATCCTGCCGACGCTGCCGATATTCTTCTTTGTGAAATACATACCGATAAGGTCGGTGCCGCCGCTGGAGCCGCCGTTTGTAAGCACCATCCCGGTCCCGGCGCCGCAAAGTATACCGCCTATGATGCACGAAGTTAGCGAATCGTCGATAAGCGTCGTAACGGGTATGACCGAAAGCATAAGCGTCTGGAACGCGAGGCAGAAGAAGGTTTTATATATCACCTCTTTGCCTATCGTCTTATAAGTTAACAGCATAACGGGAATGTTTAGCAAAAACGCGATAATACCGGCGTAGTCGAAGCCGGGATCAAATCCGAGCATTTCTTTCAGCAGCGTTCTGAATATCTGTGCCAGACCCAGAAGCCCGCCGTTATACAAACTTGCGGAAACGATGAACAGGTTGACGCCGCAGGCGTATATCGCCGATCCGGCGAGTATCATCGCGATCTTCATAATATCGGTGCGTGTTATTCTCTTAATACGTTCCATATGTTGACTCCGTAAATATATGCAGAATGATGGATTTTTAAGAATATACTGTAACGGGTGTTATAAATGAAAAAGAGGATTCTGCTTGTTTTGCTGTCTATCGCCGCGCTGACAGCCGTTTTTGCAATAAGGTTCGCGCGGTATTACGGCGACGCCTGCCGCACTTACGCCGCGCAGGGAGTAAAAGGCGAGCTCGCGAAGCTGATGTTCCGGGCGGCTGCGGACGCGGTAACGGACGCGGGAGAGGGCGAAAACGGCGTGGCGGAATTCATATACGATTCCGAAGGACGTATCGTTTCGATAAACGTAAACGCAGCAAAAGTGAACGAAACCGTTTCCCGCATAATGCTTTCGCTTGAAAACGCCGTAAAAGACGAAGAGCTTGAATTCGGTATTCCTTTCTGGACCGCTATGGGCTCCAAACTGTTGTCCGGAAAAGGACCGAAAATCCCCGTAACCGTGATACCCGTCGACAGCATAAGTTACGAGCTGAAAAGCGAACTCGCGTCCGGCGGGATAAACCAGACGGTACACAGGATCAGCGTGGTATATTCGCTGACCGCGCGCTGCCTCGCGCCGTTCGACGAAGAGCTGATAGTAGTAACGGGCGAAGCGGTCATCGCCGAAACGCTTATCGTCGGAGATGTGCCCAAAATAATGTTTTCGTCAAAGCCCGATCTTTTTGGCGCATTCGAATGAGATCACGGAGACCGCGCAGCACGCCGGGAGCGAATAATAGCATTCGCGCGGGTATTTAAGCTTTATCACCGTATCGGAGATATTCAGGATCTCCTGCTTTATTCCGCGCTTCTCGCCGCCGAAAACCAGGCACAGCGGTTTTTTAAGCTTTATGCGCGAAAGATCCCTTGCCCTGTCGGTTTTCGCGGTGGAGGCGATATACCAGCCCCGTTCCTTAAGCATCGCGCAGGTCCGCGCCGTGTCGTCCGAACGGACAATCTCCGCTTGTTCGTACGCGCCCGCGGAGGAACGAATAAGCATCGCGTCCTCGTTTTCGAAGCATCTGTTCGGAACGATTATCGCGTCGACGCCCGCGGCGTAAAGAGAGCGTATCGAATAGGCGTAATTGAAAGGATCCTCTATCCCGTCGAGGACCGCTATGTAGCCGTCGGAGACCGACAGCAGTTCCTCTTCGGACATAAAGCGCCGCTCGCCGACTTCGGCGGCAACGCCGCCGGAGGTTTCGCCGGAAACGAGCTTTGAAAACTCGCTTTCTTCAAGGAATTCGCATTTGATCCCGCTGTTCAAAAGCGCGGAATACCGCCGCTGTTCGCCGGTCCGCAGTTTGGAAGCCATAACGGAATCATAGCGCGATCTTTCTATTATTATGCGGCAGATCTCCCTTTTTCCGGATACAGCCGCGCTTTTTACCGAAACAAAGCCCTCAATCAGTATTTTTTTCATTTTTGGTGACTCCGGTCATTATATTGAACACAGGCACGTAATCGCCGTTCACGGCGCTGGTGGAATAGCACACGGTAAGGATATCGTCATAACCGCTGTTTGTCAAGTATTCTTCAAAAGGTCGTTTGAAATATTTCGGCTCTATAACTTCAACAAGCGAATAATGCGCCGAAAGAAGCATGGCGAGCGGGTATGACGAGCTGTCGCCTATGATAAGCAGTTTTTTGCCGTTTCCGGCGGAGGTGGATATGCTGTATCTGCCCGCCTTCATACCGAAATAAACGGTTTCTCCGTCGGTTTTCGGAAAAGCGTTCCTTCCCGGCGAAAAGCAATCGTAGACCGCGTCGCCGGAATAGACGGTAAGTTTAGCGGAAAGCGCGGGTATCGGGCAATAGCAGACGAGCGAATCGGGCGAGTTTTTCATATCCTCGTTTTCGGTCGCCTTATAAAAGCTTCCCAGAAACTCCCCCGCTTCGTTTTTCGGAAAGCTGTTCGCGGAATAACGGTGCAGTCCCGCCGCGGCGCAATAATCCGCGTAGGCGGCGTACGCCGCTTCGGAGGTCCAGTTCCTGTCGGTCCTGTAAAACACGGCGTCTCCGGCGTCGTAAAGCGACTTTACGGACGGTATAACGTCGATATTCGTGATCCTGTCGTCCAGCTTGGCGCCCGCGGCTTTTACAAAATCGCCCTGCGCGGCGTTATAGAACCCATCGGCGGTATATATCTCACGCGGGATGTCCGCAAAGGTACAGCTAACCGGCGCGATAATATTGAACATACGCGCGCTTTCGGGAACCAGCCCGGCAAGCGCGTTCAAAGAATTGACGTACCGCATAAGCGCCGTGGGCTTGTAGTTGAACTGCTCGTACCCGGAATTGCCGTAGACGTAGGTATAACCGTAATCGTTTATCACCCAGCCGTGCTTAACGCTGTCGCTCTTCGGGCCGGCGCCGCTTTCGCTCGCGCTTTCTGCGGCCGCCGGGCTGTTTTCGGCGAAGGTATGCGAAGCGTACCCGGAAATATCCTCGGGCGGCGGAGCGCTCGTACCGCTTTCATTACCGCCGCGCGCGGCGCTCGAATCGTCGCTCAAAGCGCTCGGATCGCTTTTCCTTCCGCCGCTTCCGCGGTTGATCAGTATGAACGCGCCCGCAAGGGCTATCGCTACACCCGCCAGCGCGATCATCTGCGCCGCTTTTACTATCTTCCGGTGCTGTTCCGGCGCGATTTTTTCAAATCTTTTCATCTTTATCCTCCGTAAATGCTTTTATATACGAAGGATAGCCGGAATTTTCGTTATTTATTCAAAAACGTTTACACAAAACCACTCTGCCGTTGGTCATACCTGACGGCAGAGTGCCTTTTTGTATTTTTAATGGAACAGATCGTCGGAGAAAACGTCTCCGTTATCGCCGTCCTCGTCGTGACGGCGGCGGACAGGGGTTTGGGCTTCTTCGTTTTTCCTTTCCTCTTCCCTGCGTTTCTCGTTTTCTTCTTCGGCGGCGGCTTTTTTGTGTTCGCGCAGCGAATCGAGCATTTCCTCGGTAACGCCTTCGGTGAAGCAAAGGTCGAACTGATCGCCGTCCATTATCTCGTGTTTAACAAGATACCGCGCTATGAATTCAAGCACCGAATCGTTTTCGCGAAGTATCTTCAGCGCGCGCTCGTAGTTTTCAAACACGAAACGGTGTATCTCGGAATCTATCTGCTCCGAAACCTTTTCGGAATAATTCTTCGTGGTCCCGAAATCTCTTCCCAGGAACACCTCGTTGCCCTCGGAGCTGTATACTATCGGGCCGAGCAGGTCGCTCATACCGAGGCGGGTGACCATACTGCGGGCGATGTCGGTGGCGCGCTGCATATCGTTCGATGCGCCGCCGGAAATATCGCCGCATTTAAGCTGCTCCGCCGCGCGTCCGCCCAACAGCGAACAGATAACGTCAAGCAGCTCGTTTTTATACTGGCTCATTTTATCGGTTTCGGGAATAGCGAGAGTATATCCCAAAGCGCGTCCGCTGGGTATAATTGAGATCTGATGGACCGGATCGAGCGAAGGAAGCACCTTGTGAACTATGGCGTGTCCCGCTTCGTGATAAGCGGTCATAAGCTTTTCCTTGTCGCTCATCCGCTTGGATTTTTTCTGCGGACCGACCATGACTTTTATCATGGCTTCCTCTATATCCGAAGTGTTGATGACCGCTTTTTTCTTGCGCGCCGCGTGCAGAGCCGCCTCGTTAAGAAGATTGGCAAGATCCGCGCCGGTAAACCCGGCGGTAGAGCGCGCTATGGTCGCAAGATCGACGTCCGAACCGAGCGGCTTACCTCTTGCGTGAACTTTTAATATTTCTTCTCTTCCCTTGATATCGGGATAGTTGACGGTTATCTGTCTGTCGAAGCGGCCGGGACGAAGCAGCGCGTTATCGAGAATATCCGGGCGGTTCGTCGCCGCCATAACTATAACGCCGTCGTTTACTCCGAAGCCGTCCATTTCGACAAGCAACTGGTTAAGCGTCTGCTCGCGTTCATCGTGGCTGCCGCCCAAGCCGGCGCCTCTCTGACGCCCCACGGCGTCGATCTCGTCGATAAACACAATGCAAGGCGCGGTCTTTTTGGCGGTCTCAAACAGATCCCTCACACGCGAAGCGCCGACGCCGACGTACATTTCGACGAAGTCGGAACCGGAGATAGAATAAAAAGGAACGCCGGATTCGCCCGCCACCGCTTTTGCAAGCAGCGTTTTGCCCGTGCCGGGCGCGCCTATAAGCAGTACGCCGCGCGGGATCTTTGCGCCGAGCTGAGAATACTTCTGCGGATTCTTCAGGAATTCAACTATCTCCTGAAGCTCCTCTTTTTCCTCGTCCGCGCCGGCAACGTCGGAAAACAGCACTTTGTTCTTTTCGTCGCTGCCGAGCTTTGTGCGGGCTCTGCTGAACGAATTCATCTTTCCGCCGATGCCTATCCCGCCGCCGCTTTGCGAGGTGCGGGAAATGAACAGCCAGAAGAACACGCCGAGCGCGATGAGCACGAGAACGTAAGGTATATAAGGCACCCACCACGGAAGCACCGAAGGCGCCTCGTAATCGAACTTAACAAGGGTGCCTTCCTTCGTCTGCTGCAGGATTATTTCGCTTAAGTCGTTGGTGAATATCTCGACGTCGGCGAGGCGGTGTATATACTCGTATGTCTTGTACGCGTCTTTTTTAGCGTTCTGTTCGTCGGTGCCGACGGTATCGGACAGATACAGATTGTAATCGGTATCGACGTAATAACGGTGTATCTCGCCTTTCTGGAACTTCTGCACCACGGTACCGTAATCTATTTCCTTCTGATTTCCGCCCGACGAGCGAAGCAGCCCCGCGACAAGTATCACCACGAGGAAAAACGCAAGATAAAACAGGATGATCCTGCCGGAACCTTTATTCTTCATTGGCTGTGCGCCACCTTCCTTTTTCTGTATTTCCGCAAACGGTTACTATCAACGCGCCCGATTCCGATTTTGTAAAGACTCTGTCGTCCACCGCCGTGAACGGGACGTACAGTATCCCCAAAGAGTCGCAGATCACCGGGACGATATCGCGCAGCTCCGCGGGCACCTTGCTATCCGTAAACAGTTTTTTAAGACTTTTGTTTACGCCGCGGACTCTTATCCTGTCGCCGGTACGCCGCTGCCGCGCGTAGAGTTCACCGGATATATTATCAGCTTTAAGCGGCTGATTTGTTAACAAATTGTAAATATTTCCGGGATTTTCGGGTTTTTCTCCGATAAATACGCTTATCCTGCCGCCGAACAGCGGGTTTTCGCCTGTTTTTAGCTTTTGTTCGCCGTATTCCGGAACGCGTTCGGCGCTTTTCACGAATTCAAGCCGCCCCGAATCTATTATCGCCTCCGTCTCGCCGTCAAG
>JAEEGL011610207.1_pt1 | contig 29618 bp, 32 predicted proteins | sample 9134231 | NCBI WGS metagenome assembly JAEEGL01 (sample SAMN16246548, study PRJNA631951) | gut metagenome | biome: gut microbiome; feature: rumen; material: fiber-attached | host: Bos | place: Iran: Karaj | collected 2018-10
CCCTGAACCATTAACCCTTCACCATTAACCAACACTGGCTCATTCCCAAAGGGAAGATGCCAGGTCAGTGCACCACCTTCAGCAGTCGTGAAGTTCTTCACTGCATGGAAGCTGAACGACGAGAAGTCTGCAATCTCACCAGCCATCTTGCCCTTGCGGTTTGCGCCAAACGAGTGCGCACAGTCAGCAGACACCACAATTCTGCCTATCTTTGCCTGCAAAGCATTATTAGGCCTAAACAAGCTCTTCTTTGCCTCCACAATCTCGAACACGTGGTCATAATCAGCCACGATACCACCCAAATCCACAGGACAAATTACTTTCGTCTTCTCCGTGATAGCAGCAGCCAACTTGTCATAGTCCATCTCCACATTGTCCTTCTGACTATCCACCAGCACCAGCTTGCAACCCACATGCTGCGTCACTGATGCCGTAGCTGTGTACGTATATGCCGGCACTATCACCTCATCATCCGGCTGAATATCCAGCAGGTGCAGCACCATCTCCAGTGCTGCCGTTGCCGAATTCAGACACACCGTCTTATTTGTCCCAACATATTCTGAAATTTGTTGTTCCAACTTCTTTGTTCTTGGACCAGTTGTAATCCATCCTGAGAGAATTGCCTCTCTCACTTCTTTTGCCTCCTGTTCCGTCATATCTGGCGGAGAAAATGGAACTTTCATATTCATAATTGCTTCAACGTTTTTTCAATTTAAATTAATAAAGTCACATGGTGCATTGTGGTCTCACCCGACAATCATCTGTTTAATTTCTTCTATGTCAGCATTATACTTGTTCGCAGCAAGATAATCTAATACATTCTTAAGTTTTGAACCTTCAGGTGACTGGCGAATAGCCTTACATAATTTCAGTATTCTTGGCTCTTTCTGAGTGGATACACTATTCTTTGTTGTTTCTATCAATTCATTAAGATTAGACGGCAAGCCAAAATTTTCCATTTTCATCCCCATTGCCTCAACATTTGCTTTGAGAAAAGTTTCCATTGCCTTCCTTTCTTTCCCGACCTTAATTACATAATGATGCTTTATCTTATGCTTCATAAATGTCAGATTCTCGGTTTGCCCCAGCTCGATAAACTCATCAAGATATGACACTTTTCTTTTGTCATTATCTATTATTCCTATGGCAAAAACATCCTTATATTTTCCTTTCTCCATTTCCTTTGCTACTTCATTGCAGCTGTGCTTATGGCTTACCTTTGCGTCCAGCAATGAACCAACAAGTGTTGAGTCAATATAACACTCTGGCATTATATCATTATGCTTCATCGCCCAACCTTTCTATATTAAAGAACGCATCAACACCATCTTCAAACATATCCTGCACGTCATCCTCTGTCGCAGTTTTTACCATAGAGCCATTTTCTGAAGACTGAATATAGAATAGACCAAAGTCATACTTATCCCTTTCCAACAATACATCCAAGATATAAGGACTATGAGTTGATATAAAGAGCATGTTTTCCTTATCACTTTCGAAAAGTCTCAACAGTTTCCTCATTAGAATCTGCTGTGTAGGCGGAAACAGATTTTGCTCTGGCTCTTCCAAAAAGACCTCGCAATGGTGAATTCTTGAGATATTGAGAAACCTTCTAACAAACCATTGTGTCATTTTAGGGCTGGGGATATATTCCTTTTCCAATCCCGTTTCTTGATTAATTGCTCCGTACTGTGGATTTTTAATAAAAGCGTCACCTATGTTCTCGCTATAATAATCCACTAATGCACTGGTCAATTTTTCAAGTTCTGATTTGTGCTTCACCGAGTTATCTTCTCTTTCACGAAACTTTTTACTGGTTATATTTGACAAATGCACATATAAAGGAATCAGCGACTGAAGGCCACTTGAAACATTCGCAAATGGAAGAATACTACCATCTTTCATCTTTACAAAGTCTGAATCATTACTTTCATCGTAATGGTATGCCACGTTAAGGTTAAGAATATCTTTGTCATTATCAACAGATTTCCTTGCATCCGACCAGTCAGCCATAAATGCTTGTATATTTTCAGCAACAGACTTTACCTCAAACCAATTTGGAATAACAGCCACCATATTCCTTTCAGCGGGAATATAACTAACCTTTGGTCGTCTATAGTTCCATCTATCCGGTTTCCACTCAAAAGAGAAGCCATTCTCATTATCATATGAGAATTTCATAAAATCCGTCTCATATCCGATATAGGTCTTTTCATGTACGTAACCATTAACACGATGAAAGTTCACTAGTTCTTCTATAAACGCCCCTTTCTTCTCAAAGCGTCGAGGACTCTGCTCTATTTCTATTCGTTTCTCCACCCATGTACAGTAGCAGGCAACTTTCAAAACACAGCTTTTTCCAATACTTTGTTCTCCTATAATAACGTTAACGTCCTTAAGCAAGATGTTTGCATCCATTACAGGACCGAGGTTATGTATTATTATTCTTTTCATATAATCCGAATTCTTAAATTATAAAACAATTCCATTTCATAGTCTGTATACTTTCTTTATCAAGAATTTATATATTAACTTTTTATCTTCTCTTCCAAATCATCTATCAGCTCCCTAAACTTTCTTGTTGTCTCATTAAACCGATTCGACTGCGCAACCTCTTCCACATTTTCAGCAATCGCTGCATCAATCTTATCAAACAGTTGACTGAAGCTGTTGAATTTCTCATGCAACCGTCGGCAACTCTCAGCTGACTGTGCTTCCAGCACCTTGTTCACCAAGCGAACAATATCGTTCATCAAAAACAGAAATTTTCTCAAATCATTTAGGTTATCCGCTGTCGCTGTTGTCCTAAAATAGTCTAACACCAATATGGAGTTCTCCTTCCCGCTTTTTTTGTTCGTCTTGACATCGCTGAACACCGCAGCCTTATCATCATCCTTCAGATATTCGCTCTGCGAAAGTATCTCCAGTCGACCTTCTATTTGGGCTACCTCGTTTAACAAGTTCTCGTCGCCCAATTTCTCCATTTCTCTCTTTACCGACCGAAACCAATAGCTTTTGGCACGTCCCCTTTCATCAAAGCCATACAGTTTCTTAAATCCTTCGTGTGCAGACAAGAACAAATAGGCCAAGTTCAGTTGATATTCAGCAAACGACTCAGAGCGTGTAAACGATAGAAATGTTGTTGTCAAGTCAATATAGACATATAAGATATGGGCAACCATATTGTTCTTCACCATGAATTCCCACTCCGCCATTTGTTCCACATCCATATTATGCTCCTCAGCAAATGTCCTTACCGTCGCTATCTGTCTGAACAGTCCACTCACAATATTATCATAATGAACTATCCCTTTCTTAAAGGCTTCCAACTCCTCTCCTTCTACCATGCCTACCGTTTCAAATCGTTGCTCTGGCATCGGCATTGAGATTCCAACGAGATAATACATTCCCAGATTACGCCTAAGTTCTTCTACTAGTAACGTATGTATCGGCTGAAGAAAACCCATCAAGACTAAAATTCTGTCCATAACCGACCGCTCGTTAATCTCAGCCATCCTATTATAGAACTCCTCCGGGTCACTGCTGAAGTGTTTAGCCACATTCCTTGTACCCCTATCCACATCACCAGCATACTTGACTCGGTATGCCTCTGCTGCTTCCTCTATATCATGGCATTTCTCCGGATATAACTCCTGCAACCGCTTTGCGATATCCTTCCATGGGGTTTTTGCATCATTAAAGCCATACAGGTATTTGTATATCTCATGTGCTGTCACAACACTTCTCCTGATGTCATAGCGTTTCTCTGCACCTAAAGGTGCCTTAAGGCTTGACCTCATCTGCACGCAAAGGCAGAAGTTGGCATAGCTTACGTTTGCATGAACATTCAGCGCCATGCCTACATAATCTTTATCCAGCCCCTCTATCTCGTCAAGATTGCCACGTTTCAGTGCCTCAAGCAGCACCATATCGACATAAAGTTCATGATAGCTCGATTCTAATGTCTGCTTAAAATTCACCATCATGTTTTCTATTTGATCTGGTGTCGCAGGCCTTCTATTCCCCTTCTCTTCCATATCAACTATCCTGACATTTTGTAATACCCATAAACTTCTTTAGAAAACCATCGTTAACCCAAAAACCACGATCTCCATCTTCATCCACAAATCCACTATTTAGCAAGACTTGTCTAATTTTTGACACCTGATGTTCTCTAGTTTGATTTGTTAGCAATCTTCTCTTTTCGCTCCCTTGAGGGTAATGTTTATCTAGTAGGTCTGTGACATATCTCTCGATATTGATTTCCTTTATTAATTCTTTGTCAACTATCTCGACAAAACGCAATACAGCTTTAATAATTGAAGTTACTTCTTTCAATGACGGATTTTTACGTTCATTAAAACTTTCCAGAGCTTTATCCACATCCAAGTGACAAAAATTATTATTAAACCAATCTCTATTTTCCAGTAAAATACGTTTGTATTCAACGTCCAACACATTGTCACCTCCTGAATGTATGGTGACGTTTCTCCACTGAATTCCTAAAGCAATCAGCGCCCCATACAACTTTAACTCGCCAACAACCTCATACCTATGGAACAACAAGTTAAATTTCTCATTCACGCGGCGGTCTGCGCTATCCAAGTCACTAAGTAGTTCTCTGTTTTCAATGATACTTGGTTTGCGCTTGCAGTTCTGCACATAAGAATCAAAATTGTCAACTACCCATGCAAGCGATGCGTTCAAAACATACATTCTGCTTCTTAATGATGAAACTTTCACATCTTTGGGGTCCCATTTAGCATCAAGTGTCTCCGATTTTGTCACATTACCTTTACTTACCTCATCTAATCCGACAAGGATGGTAATCAGGAAATGGTTGGCTTGCCCAATCTTTTTCTTCAGATGACTATATGCCAAACTCTTATTTAATATTAATCCCATATATTCAGTGGGTTAAGTGGGATTCGAACCCGCATCTCGTACTTTCATGGCATTTTGACAATGCTCTCAAGGTACGCGCCTGACCATCATGACCGTTAACCCTTATTCTTCATACATATGCCTCAGACTCCATGTAGCCGTTCTTCATTACAAACTCCTTATCTCGCTTGGGCTATTGAATGTCTAAAATATTCATATCAATAATTATTCAATCAAGCTATTGGTTTTGAACAACATTTCCCTGAGGTAAGTCAAGGTACCATGTATATGACACTAATTTATCTTCTATCTGCTGTCCTTCTTGATTAGGGGCATTACGACGATTTATAGAAGAAACGACTAAACCTAAAGACAAATTTCTCCCGTCCTGTTGCGCCAATGCTATAGGTTGTGGAAGTATATTCATAGTAGTTCTGTCAAAATTAAAAGCCTTTATCTCCATATAGGAATCCTTTGGATTATCCGCTTGTACGTATGATGTTTGGTAGAACGACCTTCCTTCCTCGTCATGATAACCGAAAGAGAGCCGGAATCGTAAAGTCTTAATTACGAACTCCAGATAATCACCATGAATCACCATGGCACTCCCTGAACAAATAATCTCCCTATTACTTGTTTTTACCGTAATTTCCATAAACATTCATTTTATTATTCTTGCTGGATATCTCCTCCTGTAGCATAGATAGAGCCTCGTTGAGCAGCATTTGCAAACCTAACACCATCATCATTAGCGGCAAGAAGGGTTGAACTATTTATCATATCACTAATTTCGTCCCGATAGACGTTATCCACCTTGGATAAGATGAACTCATACTTAGATTTCATATCTGCATAGATGCTTGCATTCTGCCCATTTTTATATGAACGCTTCACCTGATAAAGCACCTCCATAATTTCATTTATAGCAGTTGCTTTAACCTTCTCGTTTTCGCATTCAAGGATTTTTTCAAGTGACATAAAACAACTATTAATAACCGCTTCTTTTTCGGGCCGTATAGTAAAACTATGAATGCTCAGTTGAATAATACCGCTAATAACACTTTCTAAATCATCAGAAATTGTGTCTATCTTTTCAGCTTTCTTTTTAATATCAACTACTGAAAGTATATTCCAACCAATCAGTACCGTAACAAGCACACCAAGTATATCTACAACAACATCCTGATGAGTATAGTCCACCTTATTGGAGTTCGGAAGGGCTATCCAAACAGCAAGGAAGCTAATGGTTCCTGCTATAATACTTGAAACAACAAGGCATCCAGCAACGTTGTAGGATGATGTCTTACTCCATTTGCTGTTTATCTTATTACCCAATATTGCCAATATTAGACCAGCCAGTGCCAACGCCAAAACCACTACCAAAAGTAACTGAAAGAATAAAGGTATTGTTGAAGATTGCATATTTCACCTTGTTTTATAGCACATTATCATCTATTCAATAATAATCTCAGATTAATCCAAATCATCTTAGGAATCATCATTCGCATTTCTGATGGAGCTAAAGAATAATAGCGAAAATTGTTTTTTGCCATCAATCGCAACGTCTCTATCTTATAGCCAATAGTCGATGTTGACAGATGATTCTTCCTTCCAAAATTTCCCCCCTTAAAGACATCGCCTATTATTTTTTTCTTCCACTCTCTATCACGATCATCAAGTTCAAATGGAAAATCATCAGCTGACAGACCAAGCCCATCAATCAAAATAGTTCCAAATGCCCTATATGCCTTTATAACACCCAGATTCTTTAGGTGCTCTTCAATTTTGTTATGGTCTATATCATTTTTAAAATGGTGCAGTACCATTGCCCAATCACAAAACTGGCGCAATGCGACTCCCTCTCTTATAAAATGAAAGAAAATGTGCAAGAACACATATATTGCATATATTGTTGGAGGCAATGTTCTTACCTTCGTTCCACTTACTATTACATTATATTCGTCTTCCCATACAGATGCAATTAAGCCATCCCAATATCGCTGATGTTTAGAGCAGCAAAAATCAACGATGCTATTATGTAAATCAAATCGTGTTTTACCTTGATAAAATGATAATTCTTTTTCTATCATCTTTTCTGGCAATTCAATACTCAACATCCTTTCCAAGATAATTTTACTCTTAGGATATTCTTCCCTCATAAGAATATCAATATCTCCTGATGTTCTAAGTTCAGGTGTTGGATATAAGCAACCAACAGTCTGTCCCTTCACTATCAAACTGTCAAAATGGTTATCTTTAGCTGCTTTTACAAATTTTTTAATTACTATATTAAGTAAAATATTTGTACTCCTAATTTGTTCATTTCGGGATACGAATCCAATTGTAGCACCAAAACCAATCTGTTTTTTTTGTGACGATAGAACCTGAAATACAAGACCGACAACCACTTGTTCTTCCGCCAATGCCATCAGAATTTTGAAATCACTGCTATTCAATTCGTCATCAAAAGGCTGATTCCAAAGAGCACACCGCAAGGCTTTTAGTAAACAGTCATGCATATTCATAAGTATCGAATTTACTGATTAAAGCCGTTATTTAAAGAACGGCCATTTACTGTCATCCTTGCATTATTAGCCTTGTATATTTTAAGTCCAAAATCATGCACTATTTTCCCTTCCAATTCTACTATTGAACTATCAAATATTTCAAAAAGATTCGAATTGGGAACATTCTTTTTCATATAATTATTCAAATGGAATGTACAGCCTTGGGCATGAATAATACTTCCTTCTAAAGCTTTAATATAGGTTATACCTCTGGTCGAATCATATATATGTGACTCATAATCCCCAGACATTTCCACTGTGCTTTTCTTAACAACGATCCCTTCTCCTTTCGACTCTTGGGTACATCCTATCATTGAAACTGTAGAATTAGCAATACTATAGCATGGATCAAAATCATCTGATGAACATGACAATAATGTAACACCTTTGGCATTTTCTATTCTCCACCCACATTTTGACGAAAAGCACCGTTCAAATAGTGTAGCGATCCCCCCTGTTATTACAAAACCATCGTTCGAATCCCATATTGTCATATTTTTGAAAGTATTTGTAAAACCGTTATAAACGAATCCTTTGGTAGTATTATAAATGCGAATGTTATCTATAATTACATTTCTACACCATACAGCGTGGATTCCGACATTCCTTTTACCACCATCAATGATAAGATTCTTAATGACAATGTGTCCACTTGTATTCGATTTATATGGTTTTATAAGGATTACACATGGAATCTTGTTGTAATTATAATTCTCATACTTATAATTGTGTCCTAATTTACTAACTTTCTTAATGGTTGCAAAATTAAAGTCAACAATAAAATTCTGATGGTCAAAAACTATCGGAGAGCTTATAAGATACGTACCCCTTCTAAACAACACTTGTTTTCCACAATTTACAGATTGCTGTATTGCTTTAGCGTCATCTGTTAGACCATCACCTCTTGCGCCATACATATGGGGTTCAACTATATCATTTGCGATCAATCCTTTACAACCACAACAAATTTTATAGTTACCGTCAATGTATGTATTGTTATATATTAGTGTCCCGTTTTTCAGGTTTCCTCCTTCAAATTTAAGAGTACAGTTTTGGGGGATCGTTATCAGTTCTCCATTCAAATCGAAAGTTTCTCTGATTATATATACTGCATTTTTCTTTTGCATTTGCTTCTGAAGTGACACCCTGTTATTTAACACTATAGGAGATAGTGCAAAAAGACTGACTTCATCTAACAATATTACGGCAACAAACAAAAGCCTTTTAAGACAGTCGTTGGATTTCATTTATCCTGAATGAAATTTTCCTTAAATACATCCAAGCCACGTCGGATCACATCGTCCATATCGTAATACTTGTACTCTGCCAGACGGCCAATGAAGATGACATTCTTTTCCTGGGCAGCAAGGTCGCGATACTTCTGAGCTAGTTCCTTCCATTCTTTGGTAGGAAAGGTGTAATAAGGCTCATCTCCAAAGCAGGGGTACTCCTTACAAATAGTAGTCTTTGGATGCTTCTGTCCATACATCTTTTTAAACTCAGTGATGCGAGTGTACTCGTGGTCCTGAGGATAGCGAGAGGATGCAGTTGGCTGATAAGACTCCATCTCTAGCGTTTCATACTCAAAACGAATACTACGCCATAGAAGCTTTCCCAACTTATAGTCAAAATAGTAATCCAGCGGGCCGGTATATATCAGTTTCTCATATTCAATTTGGTCAATCACATTCTTATAGTCAGTATTCAGCATCACCATAATATTTGGATTGTCAATCATTCTCTGGCACATTCTGGTAAAACCGCCCTTCGGATTTCCCTGATAGAGATCTGTGAAATAACGAGTATCACGATTCTTACGGAATGGAATACGCGAGATTACCGACTTATCCAACTGGTCAGGATATACCCCCCACTGCTTGTATGTGAAATACTTGAAGAACTTCTCATATATGTCACGTCCGGCCTGGCTCAACACTACATCCTCACTGTTCTTAATCTCATCTATCTTTTCTTTCTTCTTCTCTATGAACTCTTCCAGCTCTTCCTCTGACATATTCATGTTGTAGAGGCGGTTAATGGTCTCAAGAGAAATAGGCATAGGCACCCAGTTACCATCAACGTATGACATCACACGATGCTGGTATTCATGCCATTCACAGAACTTCAGCACATACTCCCAAACTTCCTTGTCGCTGGTATGGAAGGTATGAGGGCCGTAGTTCTGAATCATCAGGCCTTCTTCATTATAGCTGTCATACACATTACCGCCAATGTGAGGTCGCTTTTCAATTATCAGAACTTTCTCGTTTAATTGCGACGCAATCCGTTCTGCTATGGTCAAACCTGCAAGGCCGGAGCCAACGACAACATATTTTACTTTCATTTTTTTCCGTTTTTTATTATATGTTCTGCATATTCTTTATAAACTTTCTCAACTGAGAATTCTCTTTCGAACAAAGCCCTTGAATTCTTTTTAAATATCTCCAGTTTTTCTCTATTATTAGCTATATCTTTTACAGCCTCATACAAATCCTGCGCACTCTGATAACGAGCCCCACATTGATTGTCAGCAATGACCTTCTCCATTACTCCCGTTGGCTGAAGCATAATAGCTAACCCAAGAGACAAATACTCACTAAACTTGTTGGGCATTTGCATATTAAAGTTATCATCATTTTTATATGCCATTAACCCAATATCGGAAATAAAGCCTATATCTGCTATATCCGTCTTATTCACCCAGCCTGGAAGGTCAACGTTTTCAAGGCCCTTTTCTTTTACTTTATTCTGATAGTATTCGAGCAATTCGCCCTTGCCGCATAATAAGAACTTAGCCTCAACCCCATTTTTTTGACAAATATCTGCAGCTTCTATCACTGTGTCAAAATCAACGAGTTTTCCAAACTGTCCAAAAAAGCAGCAAATTACACCATTGTAATCTTGATATTTTGCCCATCTTGAACCTTCGCTCAGTTGGGTCGCTATACCATTATCTGGGTAAGAAACAAAGAAAACTCTGTCATTCTCCCCCCGGTTTCTTTTTGCATAGTTTAGCCCCCAGTTTAAGTATTGCTCCGTAGTTCCGATCAAACCTGTTGCGTGCTTTAGTGCATTGCCCAGCATCCATTGAAGGGGTTTGATTCCCAATTTAACACATTGCTTCACAATACCAGTAAAAGGGGATACAAATACATCTGGGTTCAAATCTCTCAGATCCACTAATGCTGGAATATTGTGTTTCCTCCCGAATTTAACAACATAATGAGCTTGCGCGACAGTAGGCATCGCAGAGACCATAACATCTGGCAGTTCATGATGTTCAGCCTGTTTATAAAATCTTTTTGCTGTTTTATATTCATGAGCCATTCGTCTCAGACTTACATTATTCTTATATCCATACGAATGAAGCATAATTAGCTTAAGATTATCTTTCAGCTGCACAGTTTTATCTTCATGCCCTCTGAATTTTTTCTGATAGTGATTGAAAGTTGATTGCCACCAAACGACATCAACACCTTCCATCTTCGACAACTCATATGCCAGCAGCCCCATACGTTGTAGTCTAGGGTTATTGTCATCCCCAGGCAGGTTTTCTCCTTCATTAATAAGCCAAATTCTCATAATATATCAATATTTAGTTTTTTCCATACTTCAGCATAATTTTCAACTAAGTCACAAGAAGGAATGGAAGATTCCACTTCAGACTTTTTAATAACATCCTGCACCGTTAAATCATTTAAGAATTGTTTAATATTTTCATCCGAAGAGGTGTCAGCAACATAACCCACACCCATTCTGTTCACCTTCTTACCAAGAAAAGTATTATCGGACACCAATATGGGTTTATTAAAGAATATGGCTTCATAGAGTTTGTTGGGCTCAGCTATTCTTTCATTTGCTCCTTTCGCGTCATAATTACATGCGACAATATCAAATGAAGAATAGACCCGTTTTAAATCATCTGGGTTCTTAAATGGCCCATGTTCATACACATTCGGATAAGTCCCTGCCATCCCTTTAACATCATTGAGTGTTTTTTCCGGACCTATTCCCCAGAAATGGAATTCCATATTCGGATAATTCTCACCAATCACTCTTGCCAATCTTAACACAGTATTAGGGTAACGATAATAACCCACAAAACCAAATCGGAGTTTCCTAGCAGTCATATCGTTTTGCGGCCTAATTTGATCTATAAATACTTCAGATAATTTGTTTGGCATCAGAACGAACTTCTCATTCCCGCCAAAAGTATAACCCAAATATTCAATGAAACCCTCAGAGGTAATCAGGGTAAATAGCGATTTGTTTATCATCCACCGGTCAATCTTCTTAAATATCTGTCGTATCGGTGATATAAATGTTGAATGAACCATGTCAGAAATCTCATATATACACTTGCAATCTTTCAGTCTGCACATCAGTGAAAGATCAAAGCCCCATACATAGAATAAAGTATCTTTGGGGTAAAAAGATATTACTTTTCTAACTTCCCTCCATTCTGTTTTAATTCTATGAAGGTAATTCTGGTCTTTCATCTCACCCATGAGATGTAATGGCAAACCGCCGAAATTGTTGACAGTATTCACTCCTCTATGGAAACCGTGAACTTCAACATCAAAACCTTTTTTCTTAAAAGCAATTGCTCTTTTGATAATATGAGAGTCACTTACTGACCCTATAATAAATACAATTTTCATTTAACACCCTCTATTAGGTTCTTCCATTCCTTACTTATGTTTTCAAAGAGAAATGACTTAGAACGAGCAATACAATTAAACTGATATGAATCATATGCTCCCAATATCTTCTTAGCACATGTGTCAAATGAGTTTACAAAGTTACCCGCATCCAAAAACTCGCCGTTAGCCCCTGGAGAAACAATTTCGGGAATACCACCGACCCTCGTACAGATACTCGGTATTCCTCGCGCCATCGACTCTAAAATACACATGGGACAGTTTTCAAAGACACTAGGGACAACAATGAGCGATGCTCCATCATAAATCGAGCTAATATCACTCCCATATCCCTTAAATCTTACGTATTCTTGGTATTTCTCATTCAGTTCTTCAAACTGAGGGCCGTTCCCCCACATAATGAAGTTGTATTTCTTATGATAAATCTTCGCTATCTCACAAAACAAAGATGGCCTTTTTTCAGGTGAGAACCGGCCAACAAAAACAATGTTAGGTTTACCTTCATTGTATCCTGAGATATTCAAGTCAGGAGCTTTTACTGCATTGTATATAACCCTTCCTTTAGATTTAGTAATCTTCGGTATCAAATACTTGTTCCAGCTTGCTTGAGTGTAATTTGAAACATATAAAAGATCGTTTGCACACAGCGTTGCTACCGACACCATCCAGTCAGATACCTTATTGCGTAAAGATTTACCTATGTTTAATGAATGGAATATAATGCCTATTCTTATCCCCTTTCTCTTTAGTTTCCATAGTTTAAAAAAATAATGGATTGCAATCCGTCCGTCACCAATTAATACATAACTAAAGCCATTTTCTTTTATGTATTGTACTAAGGACTCTTTATTCTTTAGATTTGCATATACTGGAAAATCCGAGAATTCAAAAGGGGCAGAAGGAGTTGACGTTATAAACTCATCATTATACACCACCTCAATTCCCGCAATATGTATCATATGCGCAATATTAAGGTTTGCAGTCGCAGCTCCTCCAAAAGAAGAATTAGGAGATATTACAAGAACCCTGTTTACCATTGAAAAAATTTATCAACAATGTCTGTTGCTGGTTTTATGATAGCTCTCATTATATATCAGATTGGTGACATATGCCTGATAGTATTTTTCTGCTATATATTTCACCATAGGTATATACCAATAAATCAATCATTTTCATACACTCTGTTGTTTGGTTGGAGTAGTACAAAAATAATAAGGAAGGATATAATAGAACAAGTCAATTGTACCTTTCAAGTTGATCAACATTGTGTATATAAAGAGTACAAGAACTAAAAGAAAGGAGTAATTCTCAAACAGTCTTTTCCTGTATATTACAGTTTTCAGTGTCACGAAGTTATAAATATAAAGAAATATTGATCCCAACAATCCAAAATAGAAAACATTTCGCAGATAGCCTATATCTACATTCATGTAATAATGACCTTCTTCTTGCCAACGCCCATCCCCAAACATCCATGTTTTAAGGTTATCCGGTATGGTGTTATACATATCCAGCATACTATCTGTAGAATGGCTACTCGTATCACCTTCAGCAAACTTTGATAAGTATTCAAAGCCAAACTCAGATATTGCTTCGAAATCAATTCCACTACTTACAATATAATAACTTCCCACAAAAACCGCAAATGTAATTGTAAAGATAAAAAGCATCATGTTTTCAAACAATTCTTTTCTTGATCTGAACACACTTGCAAGTATTATAAGTATTCCGAGAGCTGCACCAACCATAATTGTTCTCGCAATCATAGTTCCAATTGCCAAAATTATTATAAATGATAAATATAGAACAGCTTTTGACAAAACAGAATATTTCTCGTGATATAAACCTACTGAAATCATTATCAATATAAAACCATTGATAAGTCCACTTGTATAAAAAGTTGCACCAAAGCCTTGAAGACGAGAACCTAAGGTTCTCTCCAATGCATCCTCCTCGCGTTGACTCTTCTTTAAGAGTGACATCAGTATATCGTTTAACGAAGAGTTTGCAAACATGGCAAGCGAAATACATACATGAATAACTGCAATTGCAACAAAATATTTCAGTAGAATTCTTGGGGTTACTTCACCATAGATCTTATAGAAGCCTACAGCACCCAAATAAGCCATAAAGAAATATAACACCAAGGATATGAAACCTGTCACATACACCATTTCTGTGGACAGATTGATAATTATCGTTATAAAACAGGCCGCCAGCACGGGCATGTAAGTTTTAAGCACAGGAATAGGATTGGCATTGGATCTTTGCATGATAGCATTTCTTTGGGATTTGTTTCCCAAAAAACACATCATACCCAACAAACCAAAGAAAGAGTTCACACTATGAGGTATAAATACAAACTCAGGTTTGTATATCATTAAGTAAAAATATCCAAGCAGTAAAATTTTCTTAATAATGTTCATTATAATCAGAACTTATCTGCATCCATATTTCTAATCTGATACTTGATTATTCGTGCGATATTCATTGCAGAAATGCACAATAAATCTCCACTCAGTATTAAATGAATCATTTTGTTAGGCAGTCCTTCATGGCAACTGATATATAAATAAAAAAGAAGAGTATTCATAATTCCCTTAGGCAAAACGACCATTTTCTTTATAGTGTCTATTTCGGATAACGTTATTGTTTTGTTGCCAAGTGTATACGATATACCATTCTTCATTGTGTAGATGTCAAAGGCTCTTCTACGTATTTTGCATCCTAACTTATGCTGCATCGAGTTTCTTTTGGCCATAATCTGCTGCCCACTTATACGATAATGTACCAATGGCGTTTGAAAATTATAGAAGTTTACACCTTTTGCATAAAGTTCTGTCCACAATGCATAATCTTGTGACACTACAAAATCCTCATTATAGCATTTTGGGGAAGGTAATAGACACTTTTTCATCATGACAGTAGGATGGGCAAACGCAGTTTCTAAGAATAGAAATATATCTTTATTAGTTTCTGGGAAATATTTCAACCCCTTTCTATCGCCAATATAATCTATTATACTCCCACACACGCCGATCTCAGGGTGCTCTTCCAATAACTTAACCTGTCTTTCAAACCTTCCTGGTAACGAAATATCATCTGCGTCCATACGGGCTATATATGTTCCTTCCGCAATTGCTACACCCTTGTTAAGTGACTTTGTGAGACCTATATTAGTCTCATTAAACAACAACTTTATACGGTTATCCTTTCCCGCATAGTTATTTAACAGTTCAATACCTTTCTCATAATTTGGATTATCACAAATGATGATAAATTCAAAGTCGGTGTATGTCTGCCCAAGAATAGAGTTTATTGATTGGCATAGCCATTCTACCGGCTCTTTGTAGACACTCATTATTACAGATAGTTTAGGCATACATTTTTATTCTTTTGAAACGACCTCACTAACCTTCATTATAAAATTCAAGGGTGAAAACTCATTATTATAATTGTATTGAATATCCTCCTTGCCTTTAAAGAAAGCCAAATCAACTTCCGTTATCGATCTAAATTCTTTAATGTATCTCATATCATAAAGAGGATGACCCTCTATCCCTCTTGTATTGGTTATCAACAACTTATTGTAGATAACAGCTTCCAGGAATCTTGAAGTATATCCTGTCGCTCCTTCTTGATTTATGTCCAATAAACATTTTGAACGGATTGAATATTCCAACATTCTTCGGTATGTCATATACTGATTCGTGTAATAAATACCCTCTCTTCTTTCTTTCTGTTCTTCAGGGGCATCTAAGATGATAAACAAGCACTTTAATCCCAAAGAAGTCAAATAATCATAACATTCAATAAGTTTAGGTAATCGCTGCTTTGCCCTTCCGGTAAAGAATACATCAGAAGATGGAACATTAGAATTTGTTGTTAATTCGATTTTAGACTCAAATTCGGAAAAATATGACATACCATATTCCTCACAATCACCTTTATCATAGGACATCCAATAGTCAACAAGATTAGACTCTACCAGTTCTTTATAAAACCATTTTGTTCTAACAAGATCACGTAGAGCCATGACTATTTTACACTTTAGATACCTTGCTTTCAAGTATCTCATAAAATTAATATCCCAAACATCCGAGATAAAGACGAAACATAAGTTTTTCGATGATTCTTGTTTTGGAATATACATCGGATAAAACTTTCTTATTATATAGTCTATTATTCGACCACTTCCTAGCCGTCTTTTACATGTCAACAACAGTCTATGTAAGACTTTAAATATTAATGGTTTCCCCTCAAGAGGATAGTTGACAACTGTAATATTATCCTTGTCATACAAATCCTCTATGCATATATTATAATATCCATCTGGATTATCCATTTTCCAACCTAAAGTGTCTGGATAATTTAAAACGACATAATGGTATTGTAAATTCATCTTTTTTCCATTTCTACAAACCCGTCATCTATATCTCTTACATAGGAGAATCCTATGCTCTCATATAATCCCAACGCGTTATAGTTTGACTTTTTGACTTTTAAAATAGACTTAACGACACCTTTATTTCTTATTTCCGAAAGAATCATAGTTAGGGCATAGCGCCCATAACCTTTACTTCTATAATCTTCCTCACCAATAAAGACACCCAGTTCTACCTGTGTGTTGTTATGTTTTTTGTAAAAGACAGTTCCTATAGACTTTGAGTTTACAACAATAATATATTGTATTATTATCCCTTTCTCAATAAAACTATAATAGTAATTCCAATGCTGTTCTGCTGTTATTATATGCTGATCCTGCATATTCAATCGAACAGCATCAGAATTACGCCATCTTACAATGTCGTCAGTATCTGAGAGAGTTATTGGTCTCAGAGCGACAGCCTCCATTATGCGACGAACTCATTAACGATTTTAGCAATCTGTGCAACTTCCTCATCAGTCAGCCACATATGCAAAGGCAATGTAATTATGTGTTCACTCAGTTCACGTGCTTTAGGACAAGTGCCTTCAGCATAGTGGTACATACTGTACTCTATGTTATCGCGATAGTGTACTCCTCCATAGATATCATGTTTTGCAAGTTCGCCAAGCAATGCCTCACGATCTGGGACAATCAATTCGTAAATATGGAATGAGCATTCATCAGCGTGGGGAGCCTTCACAATCCTAATTTTTGGATTATTCTCAAAAGCTTTATCATACAAAGCAACTATCTCACGACGACGAGCATTGTCACGGTCAAGATACTTTAACTGTACCAGACCGATTGCTGCCATAATAGCATTGCCATTGTACTTGTAGCCTACATAGTCCACATCATACTTCCAAGCATATGTGCCTTTGTTACTACGAGCATAGGTATCCTTGTTAATTCCAAGCCATGCGAGCTGGCGTACCAGTTTGTCGTTTTTCTCATCTGCGAAACAAATCATACCACTATCACCAGTAGGCAGGTTCTTAACGGCCTGATAAGAATAAACAGTAACATCAACACCATCCCAGGTACCAGGAGTAACACCGTTTACACGGGTGCCAGACATATGGGCTGCATCAAGGATAAGCTTAAGATTATGCCTTTTGCAAATCTCAATAATCTTGTCTAACTGACCTACACGACCGCCATAACCAACAAAAATGACAGCGCGAGTCTTGTCATTGATCTTCTTTTCAACATCGACAGGGTCAAGGCAGAGATACTCGTCAACGTCTGCAAAGGTAGCATGCATGTTCTCATAAAGAATAGCATGGTTAGTGGATACAAAGGTTATGGGAGTTGAGATGATCTCATCACCATCCTGCCAGCCATTTTGCATTTTCAGAATTTTCACAGCCAAATGAAGACCTACGGTATTAGAATTAATGTAGTAGGCATTCTTGTGGCCGGTGTATTCTTTCCATGCTTCCTCGAACTGGACGGTTTTGAACCCCATACCGGTCCAACCTTTCTCTAAACACTCACGTACCGCATCGAGACATTCATCAATCTCGAATTTCGGTTTTAAAACTTGAATAGACATTTTTGAATCTCCTATATTTTATGATTTACACTTCAATTAACATACTTTCGATAATGATTATTCATTTGTTCTTGATTATATTTTTGATATAAATGAGATTATCATCTTTTGTTACCAAACAAATTATATAATATACGACAAAACCAATAACACATTGAATAATTATGGTCACAAGGTTTGATAAGCCCAATAATGATATAGGCCACATGAAAGCCATCATTACCAATGAATTAACTATGGGTTTTATATAGTCTTTTGCTCGTTCCTTTAATGTATAACCATAGATATGCTGCGAAATTATAAAAATTACGAAGTTGCCAAAGAACTCAACGACTGTTGCACCTATTGCTATCGCCATAATTCCATAGCTAAGCATACATATCAGCATTGTTACATTTGCGATTAAAAGACCTATTTCATAATACAATCCTATATCGCTTCTCCCCAAAGAATAAAAAACTTGTTTATCTATGGTTGATATAGGACCACATAATCTAAAGACACAGAAAATCATTAAGAAGGGAATGCATGGCGCCCATTTCTCCGTTAATAACAGTAATACTAAAGGTTTAGCTATAACAAGTAAACCCAACAAAAGTGGAAATGATAAAAAAGCCGTCAATTTCATTGATTTTCGAACCATTTCTTTAAGCCGAGCTACGTCATCCTGCTGGCGAGAAAAAGTCGGCAGAAGGACACCAGAAATTGAGGCAGTCACTATTTGAGTAGCAGTGTTGGAGTATGTATATGCTTTGTCGTAATATGCTAGTTGAGACGTGGTATACTTTTTTCCAATAACCATAGTTCTCAAGGTGTCTCCTCCTCCAGAAACCAAATTGGTGAATATAATCTTAATTGAGAAAGAATAAAGTTCCTTAACCTTATACCAACATATCCCAAATTTTATTTTCACTTCAGGCACAAAACTCATGGTTATTACAACTATTGCTATATTAAGCAATGAGTAAGCCACAAGCGCCCATATACCCAATCCTTTCAGTGCCATATAAATAGCCACAAGACCAGCTACGACAATTGATATAATACTTCGCGAGAAGATTATCCTGAATTTCATGTGTCTTGACAATATTCCTATTTGAATACTGTTAATGGCAGAAAGGAAGAGGCTAACCGAAAGTACACGTATTGGCCAAATTATATCCTCCATCTTATATATCCGCCCAATCAATGGTGCAGAAAAGAAAAGCAAGACATATAGACCCAAGGCTAATAGTAAACTCATTGAAAGAAGAGATGATACATCCATCTCACCAAGATTCTTTCTTTGAATTACGGTCGTCGAGAGTCCAGACTGGACAAAAATCCCAAGGTAATTAATTATTGCAACCATTATGGCCATACTACCAAAATCACTTGGCAATAGTATACGGGCCAAAACGATTTGCACAACAAGTCCAACTCCTTGTGTTAGAAAACGCTCTAGCATCTTCCACCACAAGGACGAAACAACTTGTTTTTTTCCAATACTTTCGGACACGGATCTACTGTTTAAATATACTTAAACGAACAATATCCTCAAATTTACCTTCTTCGTTCAATGCTTCCTCTTTAAAGATTGTCTCTACTGAAAAACCTGCGCTTTTTAGCAATTCAACTTCGTCTGAATGTTTATAAAACACATAAGAGAATACTTTATGCATACCATATTCATCAAAGGCTTTCTCCAGCAACATCCTTATTGCTATCGACTGACCTTCTTCATCCCATTCTACGTCATTACTGGTAAAGATGCATAATTCACAACGTTTATTCTCGTTATCTATATCCTTGAGGTAGACTGTTGCTATCGGATAAGAAACCAGGCCTGTTTCCTCTTCTATACGCTCTACGATAAATTGCTTATACTTCCCTGTAAGTACGTATTCCTTATAAAACTTAAGATGCGACTGCTCCGTTATTGGAGCCTTTGTCATACAATGACTACGTACTTTGTCAGAATTCCTCCACTTTACAATATTTGCAGTGTCTTTTTCTGTAATGGGTCTTAAAAAAATTCTCATAATTATTTTCGTTTTTAATAAAGATTCAACTAGTCAGAAAGGTGGCATTTATGATTATTCTATTCCAAACTCCTTTTCAACCTTCAAATACTGGTTTTGCAATGCAATAAAGTCATCAATAAGCGAAGAATAACCAGAATCTGCAATAGTAGTGTTCGGGATAGAACAGATAAAATCTATCGTTCTGAAGAACTGCGAATCTGAGAGTGCTTCAAGTTCAATAAGTTGGTTTGGAGTCAAGTCCCCGTGATACCTTGCTATAATATTTGCTATTTGAGACTTGACATTGTTTCCGGCAGCTTTCATATACTCGATATAAGTCACACTAAGATGCCGGTATTTCTGAATCATTGGTACAATAGCGAACCAGTCCTTACTTCTCAAAATGGCTCCTGTATCTGTTGTGTCCCGCTCGTCTACTTTATAATTAGTATCTCGAGCGAATTCAAGAAGTATGTCTCGAATACCTCTGCTAATCTCACTAACTCTTTTCTTTATTGGAGCATTGAGTTTATGTTGTCTCTGCATAGCTGGTATAACTGTTGTCAACAAATAGAACACAAATGCAGCAATGTAACTATATGAAAGAGTCAACAAGGCTGTATTCATAGCTTTTGCAGTTCCAACACTCATACATGTTGGCACACATGGCAATTTATGAAACTGGATTGCTATTATTGACCAGCATGACAAAATGAACAAGAGTCCTACAATAATATCGCAGTAACCAACCCTCCTACGCCAAATCTTCAATAACTCCATTTGTATCCGAATTTAAACGACTTGTCGATAATTTCATAATCCAACCGAATACCGCAAGCTGCATTGAGCTGACGCCTACTTCGGTAAGCGAAATATGCCTGTAAGCCTCTTTTTACTTAGGGTTCGCGGGTAGGGTTAACTAACCCCGTATCTGTCTACAGCTTCACCATTTAAAGCACGTACTATACGTGAGCAAGCTTTACCATCACCATAAGGATTCACAGCCTTAGACATACGCTCATAAGCCACAGGATCATCAAGCAAGGTGCTTACCTCAGAGACAATCAAATCATGATTGGTGCCGACAAGATGTACTGTGCCGCTCTTCAATGCCTCAGGACGTTCTGTGGTGTCACGCATCACGAGAACAGGTTTGCCAAGACCTGGGGCCTCCTCCTGAATACCGCCAGAGTCGGTGAGCACTACTGTACTCTTCTCCATCAGGTAAACGAACTCCAAGTATTGAAGAGGCTCTATGAAGAAGAAGTTATGAGCCTCTCCCCAACCCTCTCCCTTAGAGAGGGTGTCCATACCAGTGAATACCTGATGTATCGGTTTCCTGACATTAGGATTCAAATGCATAGGATAAACAAAATCAACCTCGGGATACTTCTCGCTAAGATCCTTCATGGCGGTGACCATGCTGATGAATCCCTCGCCAAAGTTCTCGCGACGATGGCCTGTAATGAGCACGAGCTTTCTTGATGGCTGATGGCTGATGGCTGATGGCTGAAGTCTTGTAACATCATAGCCTGCAGCTCTGAGAACATCTTCTTGTTCTGCTGCAAGTTGGGGGTTATTCTTCAGCTTATCCACAACCATGTGGAGGGCATCAATAACGGTGTTGCCTGTGACGAAAATCTGACCATGAGCCTTTTCTTCCTGAAGGTTCTTCTCACTGAGGGGTGTAGGTGCAAAGTCATAAGTCGCAATACGACCAGTAATCTGGCGGTTCATCTCCTCTGGCCAAGGGCTATAGATGTTGCGGGTACGCAGGCCTGCCTCCACATGTCCTACTGGAATCTGCTGATAGAAGGCTGCCAGAGCAGCAGCTGTGCTGGTGGTGGTATCGCCATGTACCAAAACCACATCCGGTTTGCACTCCTTGAATACATCTCGCATACCTGTCAGCACGCGTGCAGTTACATCGTACAAGTCCTGACCCTGTTTCATGATGTTTAAGTCATAATCTGGCTTGACATCAAATATAGTGAGTACTTGGTCCAGCATTTCTCGGTGCTGACCTGTCACACACACTATTGTCTCGAAATCACCGGGATATTTCTGGAACTCCTTGACCAAAGGACACATCTTTATGGCCTCAGGGCGGGTACCAAAAACGAGCATTATCTTCTTCATCGATCTTTTATTAATTTTCTATATTCAAATTATATTCCCTCGCTTGCACATAATGACTCATCGTAGAGAACAGTTCATTTACATTCTTGCTTTCAGAAACTCCATTAAGAAAATGGAACACGACGTCTGTCTGAGTGACATTTACATCATTATGTTCTGGCCATATCTTGTAAACAACAACAATATCATCTCCTTTCTTAATAGCACTCTGCAGCTTCACCTTCTTGATGCTAAAATACGAATGCTGTAGTTCCTCATGTTGCTCACCAAGGATTATTGTCAATAACCGGTTATACTGGCCTTGAGTCAGGCTCTCCTCGAAATATCGGAGGATATTGGCTAACTGCACACCCATCTTAGCGTCATCAATCTTCTTCACTCTGTAGTCGGGGATAGTCATTTCAAGACCAATGGTCTTCCTATATTTTTCTATTTTTGCAGAATCCGTCTGAGTAGATTGGGCGTATGTACATAATGTACAAACACTCAGGAATAACATCAATATTTGTTTTTTCATAATTTGGCGATGATTTAGATGGCAGGGGACAAGAGTGAAGTGTCATAGTTATAAATATCAGAACTTAAATTTCCTGCATTTCTATTTGTTTCATACCTTCCCCCCAGTTACTTATCCCCGTTACTCTAAACTGTGCATCCTGTAAAAAGGTAACTTGCTGTTCTGAAATATTATGTATTCCAAACAATTTTCTTGCCTTCGTATGTTCAGCATCAAGGGGAGTAATCTTGTAACGATTCTTAGACTTATCCTTCCAACCCTTATAATCTGCACTACATGTCAAGCAAAAACCTGGAGAAAAAATATCATCTACTTCAAAATCAACTTTATCATAATCGTTACAGGCCCGTACTACTATGTCTGTGTATGCAGGCAATTTTCCAATTGCACTATTTAATGTTTCACATACAGACTGTACGAAAGGGGGGACACCAAAATGATAAGAGTCTTTTCTATACAGCCCCGAAATCTCTGCAAGAAAAGTCAGAACAACTACCGCCTCCAAATCTGTAAGTCCAGCTTCCACGAACTTTTCATATTTTTCTCCTTTATGATTTACCGTTCTTTGAAAAGCGCCTTTGCTAAGCAATACCATTTCTCCGTTATACATGTACACAGGTGAAACCTCATTCACTTCTGTATCATAACAAAAAACAAAGTTTGTGTTATAATTCTGATATAACTTCTCAAAGGAAATAAGCTCATCTATTTTTTTTATCTGGCAGTCCTGCCAAATAAACTTATCGAAAGCTATCAACAGATTTTTCTGTGTTATATCCTCATCAAACCCATACCGTTTTGCCGTTTTAGATATATTGAGCGGACTCTTCATTTTCGACTTTTCTTATTATGCAATTCAACCTCGCATAGCTCCTGCCACTATTACCTGCCATTGCCTTCTTCTGATGAATCTCAAGTTCATATTTAACCTAGTCTGAACTGTCAGCAGGATGTGTAATATCAGGAAATGTCAATTTTACGACAAATTTATGATGATTACATTGATTTTCCACTATAAAATCCTTTCTATTTACAGAAATTCTCAATTGAATATTACTAATAGCACAGATCTGATTTACAATATATAGCCCAAGTCCTCGACCTTGTGTTTTTGTCAAATCTATAACTCTTTGGCTTCGGAATCCTCTATTGGTAAGTTGTTGCAACTCATGTCCATTTGGACATATCGCATAATTTTCGAAAGTAACTGAAAGATTATTATCACTCTCTTCAAAAGAAATATTTATATCCGTATTCTTCGGAGAATATTTAATTGCATTCTCAATAATGATGAACAAAGCGAGTTCGATAATACTTGTTCCTTCAAATGTTCCATACGAATTGCCAAGGAGTTTTACACGCAAACTCTTTTTCCTTCTTTCCGATTCAAGGCATTTATAACATTTTTCTACTCTTTTATATATCGGAACAGGAATCTTACTAGACTGTGTAAACAATAGAGGATTGGTCTCAAAATCATATGTATCCATACGCAAAGACATAAGATTTGAGGTAGTATATATATCTGTCGCATAACGACTTCTCATTTCAACATCACCAAATAAACAATTATTAAAGTCTTCTGTACTTATCTTTAATTGTGCATTTAGTTTTCTCATCTCATGTAGCAAATCGTCAAGTCTCTGACCTTTCTCTTCCAATTCTGCGTTTGAAGACATAGTCTGCATTTCTTCAGAAAGATTGGAAATGTGCTGCTCTATAAAATTAGCAAACTCCTGTTTTGTTCTTTGGTAAACCTTCATTGGTAGTCGTGGAAGAAAATCCAACTTGTGACAGTTGCGGGCCACAGCTTTTCTATCACTTATAGTCTCTATGTCCATTCCTGTCACAATCAGTTCCATTTTACCTAAATCAACTATTTCAGCACAATAACCATAAGGACAGCGCACCAAGCCTTGTTCTTTCTTCAACTCTTTATAGAAAGACTTACATTTGGGATTGTCATGATGTTGTCGACAGAAAGAAGAAGGACCGAAAAAGATACCAGAATCTATAGGACTATTTCTACGTACCTTGTAAGGAAAAGGATATATAATCATAGTGCAGATAATATTACCCCCGCAACAAGAGAATTAATAATAGCTCTCACATCTTCTCCTACATTGTATTTCTTCGAACGGGAGGGGAAAGAGCTAAAATCGCCTTTTTTATTCAAAATAATATCAACGTATTCGCTTTCTAATCTCTCCACCGCCTTCAATGGTAAATCTTGTTCGAGTAAAATATTTCGTATTTTCTTCCAACAAATAACAGGATCACTCAGGCTATTAATCATCGTATCAATATAAGTAGTCCAGTTATCTATAGATTCATCCTTTTTTATAACCATTACATCTCTAAGCATAGAAACTATTTGCAAATTTTGCATAGATCCAGAATATACGCCATAAGCCTTATTTGGATAAATTTTACGACATTCTTGAATAAGGAAAGCGCCACCAAATTCTGATTGAAATCCCTTCCCCACCCCTCTTATATCACTTATAATAACAGGATATGCTTCAAGCTGATGAACATCATCAACATCAGGAAAAACAATCAAGTTAAAACCTAAATGGCGAAGTTTATCTTCGTAAACAAATGGTTCATCATCAATAATAGCAACTTTACAAGAACCTCTCCTTTTACCAATTGGAGAAAGAGGATAATTCTTTAAATCATTAATGTCGTACGACCTGTAAAATAGAGACATAAGCATATAATTATAAAATTATTAATTGTTTTCCTCCTTTAGTGTACATGACAGGGGACATGACAGGGGACAGGTTTCATGTCATAACGAGCGGCCGTGACGTTTTTACGAGAGGCCGGTATTTTTTTACGAGAGGCCGGTATTTTTTTACGAGAGGCCGGTATTTTTTCACGAGCGGCCGTGACGTTTTTCGGTCGGAACTCCTCGGTCTGTTTCATCACGTTATACCGCAGTTCGTAGTTCTGCTGGAAAAAGCGTCTCACTCCTCGGGCTATAGCCTGTTTCTCTGTGATTCCTCTTTTCCAGAAGGTATGTCGGGCGTTCTGACGGATCATTCCCATCAGCCACGTCAAAATTCGTTTTATGATTTGTCTCATCATGCTTGTAAATATATAATTGTTATAACCGTAAATGAACCCTCACCTCTCGCACCTCTCACACCCGCCTTAGGTGCGGGAGGTGTGGGAGGTGTGGGTTGTTTTCTCCTTGTCCCTATTATAATACGCGCGCGAGCTGCCGCAGGCGCCACAGCTCACAGGGGGACAGTCTTGAAGAGCTCACAGGGGGCCTTTGATTTCAATTCCTTCTGCAAATATTCATAAACATAACCAGAACTCTGTGCATAAAGGGGTGACAAGGGACTGCTTTGAGATGTCTGAGGTATGACGTAGGAGGGATGAGAACTTAGAGGTAAGAAGTAAGAGGTAAGAAGTTATCGACTAATCCAATTCTCAAGACGAATGCCTTGGAAACGGAAGAAGTCTTTAGTGTTGTCTGTAACACATACCATATCATTGGCAATTGCAGTACATGCAATCAATAGGTCAAAATTGTCATCACAAGGTGTTCCTGCCAAACGAAGTCGGACTTTTTCCCGAGCAGCAATATCAATTGCATCATTGATGGGAAGTATCTTTATGTCATGTTGATCAACATTGAATTTCCCCCTCAAATAGAAGGCACAGATATTCGTGTCAAGAAGATATGACATCTGATTCATAATTCAATAATATCGCGATTGAAACTACGAAGTGATTTCAGCTCATCGACAAACTCTTTGTCTGACAGGCCATCATCTCCCCATATTCCATAATACTTCTTTGCTGACACACGTTTTGGAGCATTTTCCTTCAGCGATTTTGTCAGCATGGTAATCAGGTCTAATTTTGCATCAGGACTAAGGTGTTTGATGATGCTCCAATAGCTCGCAGCTGTTTGCCGTGTACTTACCGTTGTTACCATAATTGTATTTCTCCTATTATTTTACGGTGCAAAGATACGAATTATTTCTGAAAGTTCCAAAAATTTAGGGATGAAAGAGGTGGCGGAGGGCGGAGGTCACGGGGTGACAAGGGGGTGACAAGGGACAGTTATTGATTCTATCTGTTGCTTCAAACTCATCGGAGTGTTTCTGGAACTCCTTAGTTCTTATCGGTTACCACTTGCAGGGCATCGAGGTGTTCTTCCACCATACGCATCAGGTTGTCGGTGTAGGTGGATACTCCCATGGGCTTGTTGAATCCCTCTAGCGTCCATTCCACTTTCTCACGGTTCGCCTTCTGGCAAATGAGGATACCAATAGTGGGGTTGTCCTGAGGTCGCTTGATGAGTTTGTCAACAGCCGTCACATAGAGACTCAACTGTCCTACATATTCCGGCTGGAACGGCTTCACCTTCAACTCGATGGCGTAATAGCACATCAGTTCCAGGTTATAAAGCAGCAGGTCTATCTTGCCGCTCTCGCCACCTACACTGAACTCTATCTGCTCGCCCTTCAGCAGGAAGTCAGGCCCCATCTCCAACAGGAACCTGCGCAGGTTGAGTACCAATGCAGCCTCCAAGTCGGCTTCGGTATATCCCTCCTTCAGGTGTAGGAAACCTAGATTGATCTGGCTCTTCATCATCTCTGCAGCAAGATCGCCCTGCGGCTTGGGCAACGTGAGCGCGAAGTTGTGCAGCGGCTTCTCAGCATCCTTGTAGAAACCAACCGCTATGGCGTGCGAAAGCATCGCACGGCTCCAGTTGTTCTGGATGGTTTTCTCCACATAGAACACGGCCTCCCTGACATCCTTGCAGCTTTGCAGGATTTCGATATGATGGCCCCAAGGCACCATCCCCAGAAAGAACGGGAACGGCTCGACCGGAGCACTATCTGGTACGACAAACGAGGCTTGCGCTATTTGTGGCACAACATGTGCCACAATTGTATTTATCTCATTTTCTGTAGGTTGTAATTGTTGCACAACTTGTGCCACAATTTCCCTTTGCTCTGCATAGAGCCTGTAGAAGCGGCCCATGCGGTAGAGGTTATCTCTTGAGAATCCCTGCGCTTCGGGGAACGCTGCCTTGAGGTCAAGACTCACTTGATTCAGCACGCCATGGCCCCATATACGAGTCCGCAGAATCTCGCTGATGTCGTGTCCGAGATTCCAGTTGAACTCCAGCACAGCCGCATTCACCTGCAGATGCGCCTTGATCTGGCTCTGTCGGTAGCGACTCTTCACGTTCTCAATCCACTGTAGGTACTGCGGATTGCCGCTCACCGTCGCATCGCCCGTGATAAATTGATTGGGAAGGAGTTCCTCGTTCATATCTTTCTTATCTTTTTTATCATTTATCATTCTTTGAGAGGGCTGAGAACTTGAGGTAAGAGGTAAAAGGTGAAGGGTTATTTCTTATCTCCACCTTCTTTGCGAACACGTTTGACGGTGTGCTTTAGTTTTCCTATAAAGAAGTTTAGCTCCAACGTTGACTCCGTCTCAGAAGTCTGCAAGTCGGGCATCACGATATCTGAAAGGACTTCTCCAAAGTGTTTCATTTTACTGGTCTGCTTCGCCTTGTCCGTCTCCTTGTGCAGATCCAGCAGCTCATGCTTAAGGGTCTGTACCTTATCAAAGGTCTCCACAATAGCTACAGTGGCATCAGCAGCCCTGTCAGACTTTAGGCACGTGGCTAGCATATATAAGCCCCTGGAGGTAAACGCCTTAAAGTTATATTTGCTGTGGCGGCCCTTGCCTGTTGTCGACTCTAAGGTCGCGGCTGGAACTTCTATGGTCGAATTTTTCGACCTTAGAGCATTAGACTCCTCTTTGGTCAGCTCGAACACATAGCCTTCACGGAACTTGCGAGGGTTGTTCTTGACAGCCTCGTTCACCCGCTTTGTTTCCACGCCATACAACGCGGCCACATCGCGGTCGAGTAACGTCCGCTGCCCGCGTACCACCACAATCTTGTCTTCCACTTCCTTCATCAGAGCCGGCAATAGCTCGGCATGGTCTTTCACCACAGACTCCTTACTCGGAATCTTCTCCAACTCCTTCTTGGGAAAAGTCTTAGTACTCTTATTATTCTTGTCTTCCATAATAACAAACCATCATTTTAATGTGGTCACGAATAATAGGGACAGGTTATTGATTCTATCTGTTGTTTCAAAATCATCGGGGGCAGGAACTCCTTGACCAGCGGACGGCCCCCTCTGACTACGAGCCCCTTCCCCCTCCACCTCCTCCCTCCCCCTTTATATAGGGGGGAGGAGAGGTGGGAGGGGTAGAAGGGGCGTCAAGGGACGGGGGGCCGACCCGGTTTGCGCGCGCACGAAATTTTCAGGGCGCGAAAAAAATTTTTCACGACGCGAGAATTTATTTTCACGGTGCGAGAGTCTGACATTAGAACGTGAACGGGGTGTCGAAGTCCTGGAGAAGGGGATGCTTGGTGTCCTTATCGCTGAGGATGGCTTTGTCGGCGGGGATGCGCCAGTCGATGCCTAAGCTGTCGTCGAGGATGCTGATGCCACCGTCGGCCTCGGGATGGTAGAACTCGTCGCACTTGTATTGGAAGACGGCGGTGTCGCTGAGGACGGCAAAGCCGTGGGCGAAGCCCTTGGGGATGAAGAACTGGCGGTGGTTGTCCTCGGTCAGTTCTACGGCGACATGCTGTCCGTAGGTGGGACTGCCGCGACGGATGTCGACAGCGACATCGAGGACGGCACCGCGGACACAGCGGACGAGCGTGGTCTGGGTGAAGGGGGGACGCTGGAAGTGGAGGCCCCGCATAACGCCGTATGAAGACTTGCTCTCATTGTCCTGAACAAAGGTGACGGGACATACCTTCTCGTCGAACTCGCGCTGAGAGAAGGATTCGAAGAAGTAGC
>JAEEGL010428926.1_pt1 | contig 29617 bp, 24 predicted proteins | sample 9134231 | NCBI WGS metagenome assembly JAEEGL01 (sample SAMN16246548, study PRJNA631951) | gut metagenome | biome: gut microbiome; feature: rumen; material: fiber-attached | host: Bos | place: Iran: Karaj | collected 2018-10
AACATTAATTACATTGTGCCACTTTCCATTCATGTCACAATGCCTTTGCGTTGTCGCCAACTCATAGTAAAACAGTTCTCTTCTCTCGCCATCGTTCAGGCACTGCACCTTTGCGACGCAAGCCAACTCCGCATCGTCGTCCAACCATCTCATGTCGGACTTCATATGCATTGGATACCATCTCGTTAAGCGCAACAGCTCGTTTTTTACGGCTGGGCAGCTTCTTCGAAACCATGGTTTATTACATAGTTCCTTTACAAGGTTCTTCACTCGGATGCCCCCTTTCCAAGAAACTACCTCTATTTTATCAAATTTCCTCGTACATTTTCAGATATGAATCAAAATTCTCAATGTCATATTTAAATGCGCGGCTCATACGCACATATAACGCGATTTTTAAAAGCGCTTCTTTTTCTGCCATATCGCGCTCAAAAAAGCCATAAATAAAGTCCCGACCCACTTTCGTAAAGATATCCGTATCCGATAAAATTGCAAAATAAAAATCGTACAAGAAATCGCCCACTGCCGGCATCGGATCAATCACGCGCACTTTGCCGTCCGCAACTAAGAAATTATGCGCCCCAAAATCCCCATGTAATAAAAATTGTTTTGGCGCTGCATCGCCCACCGCATCCAATGCCGATAAAACTTTATCCGTCGAAATTGCAGGAATGCATCCGCGCGCATACTCTATTTCATCGGCTAAAAACTCTCGCCAAGTCTTAAATTCGTGATGCAAAAACCCATAACCTTCGTCATGCGGGTACTCGCGAAAATTCTTCACAATTTCCGCAACTTGTCGTATCGTCTCGTGTGCTTCTAGCGGCGCATCTGCAAATTTCTCACCTCGAATAAAATCAAAACAAATGTAGCCGTGGTCATAGTCAAAACAACGCACTTTCTGAAAAACACCCAGCGGATTATGCTCCAAAAACTCCTCCTGCGTTTCTATTGTTTCACTATTCGTAATCTTGACCAAATATTTCTCCGCCAAATCAAATACGATCGCGCCCGTCCAACCATCTGTATAAAAATGTGGCTCTATGCCATCAAAATTCTCGCCTAATTTCTCGGCAATATCTGCTATAACTTGTTTTGCTTTTTCTTCGTTCATTTATTCAATTATACCAAGAACAAATAGGTATAATATGCCGCAAAAATCGCTACCATCAGCATCCCCTCAAAACGCTCCAATTTGCGGCTACTTCGTCCAAACCAATAGTAAACTAGCGCCGCCAATAGTACCACCGTCGTGTCGACAAAGTTAAATGCATTAGACGTAAATCCACCATAAATCAGCGTTGGCAAACCTAGTACTATACAAATATTAAAGATATTTGTCCCAATAATGTTCCCCACCGCTAAGTCAAATTCACCCTTGCGCGACGCACCCACCGTCATCGTCAATTCTGGCAAAGACGTACCAATCACAATTGCCGTCATCGTAATAATCTTTTGACTGATACCAATCTCTTTCGCAATCAATGCTGCATTATCCACCACAATATCGCTCGCCACCACAATTACGATCAACGTTATCACGATATATAACAATGATTTCCAGAGGCCGTATTTCGCCTTTTCGCGCTTTCGCGATCGTTTTGCTTTCTTCTTCGCTTGATGCACAACATATAATATATATGCTAAAAATACGCCGAACGATGCTATCAGTATACCCGCATCAATCCGCGACAGACCGTTTGCTTTATTTCGGAAGATGGAATCATTTAAAACAATGAAAAATATCCCTGTCACCAGCACTAGTATTGGCAGCTCTTTTTTGACAGTCTGCTCTTTCACCTTAATCGGCTTCACGAGCGTTGCTACACCTACAATCAGCAAAATATTTACTACGCACGAACCAATCACATTCGCCAGCGTCATATCATAATTACCGCTTGAGATAGATTTAAACGAAATCGCAAGCTCCGGCGCACAAGTACCAAATGCCGCAATCGTTAGAGCAATTAGCATCTTCGGCATTTTCAACTTTATCGCAAGCGATGAAGCGGCATCCACAAAAACGTCGGAGGCCTTAATCAGCGCCGCCAAACCAACGAAGAATAAAATTATCCACCCGACTATCATAATTAATCTATTATTATCATAGCATAAGCGCCAACAAAAAATGGTGGAGTGTAGGAGATTCGAACTCCTGACCTATTGATTGCGAACCAATCGCTCTACCAACTGAGCTAACACCCCATCAATTTCTGTAAAGATTATAGCACACTTCCCCAGTATACGCCGAGCTTATTCTACGCTGCTTCCGGAAGCTCTTCTTGCTTCTTTTCTTGTGGATGCATCTCAAAATCTGGATGTTCAGCCTGGTATTTCGCAATTCTTCCCTGGATTTCAGATATCTCTTCCCTCCAACGCGCAATCGCCTCATGTCGCGCCTTGTCCGAAGGAGCATTTATAGTGTTCTTATTGTCATGCTTCAGCATCTCTTCCTGCTGGCTGATCCATGTTTCGCGCATCTTAATATCTTTTTCCAAACCACGCGTATGTAAATCCGCATTTAATCGCGCCATACGTGCGTCCATCGCTCTAAATGCATCGATTTTTTCTTGTTCTTCTTCCGTCACAGATTCAGGCAAATCCGTCTCAAGTTCTTGTAATTTCTCACTATTGTAAGCAAACGATTTTTCTGAAGATGCAATCGTCTGCTTAAGTACGATTTTTTCTTGGCGTTTCTTCGACCACGGCAAAGTAATCAACGGCATCTTACGCAAGGCCGCTTTTCTTTCTTCTAGAGCTTTTTGATCGCGTTCAAGACTTTCTTTTGCCCTCAAATACTTAACTTGAGCTTGCACACTTGGCGCACTGGCATCTAATACTTTTGCCATCGCCTCCCAAACGGCAGATTGTTCTTGCATTCTTCTGATGCCATCGATTCTCTCGTTAAGCGCACCCATCTGCTCCTCAAAGCTAACTGGAGTTTTTTCTGCTTTTTTCGGGCCAGGAAATTCAATTATTTTTCCAGTTTCTTCTTTAGCTTCCTCGGCCACCTCTTCCGTCTCAACTTTCGCAGCAGCTTCGGATTCTACCGCTTCCTCTATCTCCGCCGATTCTTCCGCATCATTAGCTTCCTCTGCTTCGGCTGCTTCTTCTACTGCCTGTTCCATTGGAGCCTCAACAACCGCCGTTTCAGACATACCGCCACCAGCAGCAGCGTCCTCATATTTCACCTCTTCCATCACCGACTCTTCGGCTGGAACACCGCCATCTTTTGCCTCCTCGGCGTCAATACGCACCTTCCATTCGGCCGTCTTCTCACCTGGCAAACGCGGATATTTTCTTACGAGTTCCCTCATTTTATCTTTAGAGACCGCTTCATCTTCTGCAAGGTTATGCAAATCATTATATTCCTGCAAAATTCCACCGATGGCATCCGGATTATTCTTCAAATAACCAGTCAAATGCGCCCAATCACGCGGCAAACCATCATCTCCGACGTAGGCCCGCATGTCTTTATCCCAAGTCGCGCCCTCTTTGATAGCCTTGTCGCCGCCACGAAGCTGAATCAACTCCGCCACTAAATCACTGAGCTCTTTTGGGTTTTCTTTAAAATATTCAACGTCCTTAGCAGTAATATCGCCTTCACTTTCAGACGATTCTTCTGGACCCTTTTTGAGTTTATCCCACTCACTTTCTGAATTACTACGCTCAGTATTTTTTAGTTCTTCGTTTGCCATCTGGAGCCTCGTTACTTTTCTTTATTATATCATTACGCTTATCTATTGCTCCATTATTAGCAGTAGCACATTTCTCAGGCTCTTATCTTTCGCATCGCATGTAGATAGTAATATATATTTATCTCCGTTGATTTCGTTCCAGAATTGAGCATTTTTCCTTAAATACGTCACCAAATCTCTCGAAAAATTCCCATATATCATCCTGTCATCGGCCCTAACTTTTGCGAAGCCAACAACTTTTAATGAATATTCCCTCTCCGAATCATAGAAAGCACCATTTTGATGAAAATCGAAATAATTCCTACTTTCATATTTTGTTATATCTGAAAACATTTTCCCAAAACTCATCCGGTGCCCATACACAATCAAAAAATCATCTTTCGAAATATCGTTTCTGTAATCCAAGAATATGCTTCCCGCCGTCGCAAACTCATTTATATAATTTCTCGACAAATAATATTCATTATCTCCCGCTTGCAAAACTGGATAATCAATGCTCGTGTCGTCAATTTTAATTCACCCCACAATTCTTTGATTAATCCCCTTAAGCCCCTCAAAATCTATTTTATCCGAAGAGGTAAACTGTCTTATTTCATCACCGATATTTGCGCTCATCGTTACGGCGTGGCTATCATAAATAACATATCCACCAAGCATCAAAACAAAAATCATCGCGAGCATAGTAAAAAGATCAATTATTTTATTCAGCAATTTAATCATCGAATCCTCGCACTCGTATTAATAAAAATGGCTTTCTCTCGCCATAATTACTGACAAAAACTAAATCCCCATCTTTATAATTTGGGGCATTGGCATTGCCAACTATTCGCTCAACCCTAACAGCAATCGTCATTGTTGCAATAAATAATATCAACAACCCCACCCGCGCCAAGAAATGGCCCCACTCCCATTTCTTGGACTTTTTTATTTTCATTTTTATTCCGCCTTACGTAATTTGCGAGTTATTACGTACCCACTCACACCAAGCACGGCCAGTATGCCAAACGGAATAATAGCCATCGTGATGCCAGTTAATACTTCTGATTCTTTATGGTTAATAAATATGGTTTTATTAGCGGCCGTTAGTTCGCCATTTAATAATGGCTCCATCTCGCGAAGCCCAATACTTGTCCTTTGCTCATCGTTTGCATATACGACGTAATCACCATTACTAACCTCTCCAATCGAATAACGTGCCCCAATTGGCAGCTGGTATAAGTCTCCATTTGCACCAACCGTTACAGTTTGACCATGTTTCAGATAAATAGCGTTCTCACCGCCCACTACATACTCATTACTCGTAGCAATCGTCTCTCCGTTATATATAACTGACGCATCTTGCCCGGCTATCACATATCTATCGCCAGCGTTCACACCATCAAACGACAATTCGAATTTAAAATATTCATCTGTATGCGCAATATTGCCTGTCACATTTTTCTTTATCTCAATGTACGTAAACTGCGCGACAGAAGCAAACACGATATCTCGCTTTTCACCCTGATCACCATCTTTCGCTTGCAGCACTAAATTCGCTACATAATTACCCGTCAGTACACCATCGATTATCTCATTCCTAACATACGCATATATATAATACTCATGATCCGTGTCGACCGGATAAATCGATGGATTCGATGAGCTAGTCTCGCGAACTATAAATTTATAGTCACCGAGTGTATCAAACTCAACGTTCGAAAAATTCAACCAGCCAAAACCAACTGCCACATTTTCCGACGGTTCCACTGCATTCATATTAATCGACATCGAACTCGGCAAACCAGAAACAGCGCTCGGATTCGTTTCGGCGGCTGTTATTTGATACTGAAAAACATTCGTCACCGGATTAGTTACACCAATCACCTGTCGCTGTATCATAATATCCTGCGGACTAGACGTGTTAGCACCAATCGTTGTCGAAGTTGCACCAGCTGTCATTGGCAAATTCAGCATCATCGCCATGGCCATCAAAAAACCACCCCATATTTTTATATTCATTTCCCTCCTTAAGCTATTACTTTTTATCTACGTAAATCTCATGTACACATTTTTACCTCCTTTTTCGACTACTCTAAATCATTCCGAAACAACAAAAAAGCACGAGTACAATCACTTTTAGACCAACAAAAATCCCCCTCAAATGAGGGGGATTCAGTTATTTTTTATTTTTCAGCTTTAAGCGTACGCTTACCAAGCACAACACTTCCAATAAGACCCATCAATGAGATAATGAGCATCATCATCATCGACATAATATTATCATCGGTGCGTGGATTCTCGCCTTTACCTGGCTCTTCATAGCGGTTGATAAAGATCACATCACTGCTAGTATCCTCGACAATCACGAGCTCACCCTCGCCATTATCTTCAACATCAATAATGAATTCATATTCGTTTTCATCGAAGATAACGAATTCAGCATCTTCGTTCTTAACTTCCTTCACTATGAAGCTAAAGGTACCAGGCATCGTGAAGACAATCTCATCATCAAAGATGATTTCGCCATCTGCAGTGTTATAGCCAGTGGTTACTAATTCACCATCAAGATAAACCTCAAAGGTAAACTCGCCCTCTACAAGATCGCGGCCTTCAAGCACCTTCGTCATCGAGATACCACCATAAATCAAGTCTTCAGTTGCGTAGGTATTTGTGAATTCGGCTGCATCAACAGGTTCGTCATTGAGCTCATAAGTTACTACTGCAACCAAGTGACCATCAATATCGTCGACCGTCACAATCGCAGTATATTGAGAATCATCATAGGTGTAGCCAGGAGCATCATCGTCGACCTCAGTAATCGTGTAATAATACACGCCAACCTTATCGAAGGTAATTGCCTTAAAGTCAGCATCACCTTCGCCATCAACAGTCGTAGTCATTTCTTCGCCACTCTCGTCCGTCAATGTAAAGGTAAACGTCACTGGATCTACGCCGGCATTCATACCCTCAAGAATCTTCGTTACGCTTATAGTAGCATCAGTTTCCTCGGCTTTATATGGGTTCTCGAATGCCGCAGTATCGCCCTTATCGCCATTAATCGTAATAACCCTTTCGAGCTGAGCATTCTCATAATCATCAGTCACTTCAACTACAACTTCGTATTTGGTCTCATCATAGGTAAAGCCAGCCTGACCATCATCGACCTCGCGAATAATATATTCGTAAGTACCCTCTTTGTCATAGCTAATTGCATCAAAGTTTACACTACCGACCAAACCTTCAGTCGTAATATATTTAGTCTGGAGAACCTCACCCGTAGCCTTATCAACTAACTCAAAGGTAAACGTGCTATCAATTTCGCTAGCAGATTGATCATCAATCGTCTTAGTTACCTTAAATTCTGCTTCCGTAGCCTTAGTTGTATACGTGTTAGTAATCTTACCATCATTAGTATATTCGGCCGTAACCTTCAAAGTACCATCAAGATTATCTTCAATCTTTACGGTTACAGTAATCTTACCCTCGCCATTCTCGATACCAGCCGGCAAGGTACTAGTTTCTTCAATCGTATAAGTGTAGGTCTTGTCGATATCTTCTTCGGTGTATTCCAAAGTACCAAACTTAATCTTGCCATCTTGGCAGATGCTCTTGGTTTCAATATCTTCGCTTTCATCCTTAAGAGTGAATTCGAAGCATTCACCGTCAAGCCAAGGACGACCTTTGAGTTCCTTTTCAGCCTCAAGCTCAATTGAGCCATCCGCGAAGTAACTGTTAGTAATCTCACCGCCATCCGTATAGCTTACAACGGCCGTGATATTTCCCTTATTGTCGTCAGACAATTGAACGGTTGCGGTAACCTCATTTGGCGTAGCAAATCCTTTACCAGACAAATTAGTCGTTTCACGAATCGTGTAAGTATAAGTCTTACTTTCTACATAATCGTCCTGATCATACTCGATTTCGCCAAGCTTAACAGTCTTTTTATCTGCCGTTGCAGTACCGGTCATACCAGCAATTACATTACCAGTCTGATTGTCAACAACCTCAAAGCTGAAGCTATCGTCAGAATTCCACTTGCGACCATCAAGAACTTTCGTAATCTCAAGTTCTGCGGAACCAGTTGCATAGTAACTGTTGGTTACCGTGTTGCTGGAATTACCCTGCTCATCTTCGTAAGTTATATCAAACTTCAAAGTACCATCGCCATTATCGGAAACCGTAATCTTAACTGTGATTACGCCAGAGCTAACCATGCTCAAACTATCAACATCAGAAGTTTCCTTAATCGTATAAGTATAGGTTTGACCAACATCTTTATGCGTAAACTTCAATGCATCAAAGCTAACGGTCTTTTCTTCCGACGTCACAGTCTTAACATCTTCAACGCCGTTACCGGAAAGCGTAAATTCAAAGCTATCATCATTCAACCAGTTGCGACCATCGATAGCTTTCGTTACCTGAAGTTTTACTTCACCACTTGCAGAATAAGTATTTACGAATTCAGGAACCTCAACTTCGTCGCCATCCTTCATATACTTAACGGTAGCAACTAGTTTTGCTTCGTCGGTATCTTTGACTTCCACGACAACATCAAACGTAGAATCATCATAAGAGTAGCCACCAGCATTTCCACTAGTCTCAGAAATCGAGTAATTGTAAGTGCCGACTTCCGTATATGTAATTTCTGCAAATTCTGCACTGCCCTCACCAGTAATCGTTACCGTATCAGAAGCATCACCAGACAATACGAATTCAAATTCGACATCAGACTCAGCAGTTAGATTTTCAATAGTCTTCTTTACGCCAAACTTTGCCGTAGTCTCTTTGGCCTTATAGGTGTTCGTAAAGCTAACTTTATTGCCTTCCTGACCATCAACCGTAATAGTTCTGCCCAAACGTGCATTCTCGTAATCGTCGACAACTTCGACCACTACTTCATGCTCAAGGGTTCTATCATAGGTAAAGCCAGCTTGGCCATCATTAACCTCGCGGATAATATACTTATATGTACCTGCGGCCGTATATTCAATTTCTTCGAAATCTACACTACCAGTGTTTGTAGTCTTGATAGTCTCAGTTTGAATAACCTCACCGGTAGTCTTATCAACCAATTCAAAGGTAAATGTAGCTTCCTTGCCACTCTTGGAGAGATCGTTGATGGTCTTTTCGACACTAAACGATGCCGCGGTAGGATCCGTACTATAGGTATTAATAATCATATCGTTATTGCTATAAGTTACGACAGTCTTAAGCGTACCATCACCATTGTCTGTAATCTTTACGGTTGCGGTAATCTTGCCTTCGCCATTTTCAATACCAGCCGGCAAAGTACCAGTTTCTTCAATCGTATAGTTATAGGTCTTGTTAATATCTTCCTCAGTGTAAGTCAAAGCAGTAAACTTGATTTTGCCATCTTGGCAGACACTCTTGGTTTCAATATCTTTGCTTTCATCCTTAAGGGTAAATTCAAAGCATTCACCATCGAGCCAATTACGACCTTCGAGCTTCTTCTCTGCTTCAAGCTCAACTGAGCCATTTGCGGAATAGGTATTAGTAATCGTGTCGTTATTCGTGTAGCTAATATAAGTATAAATCTTGCCCTTGCCGTCGTCGGATAACTGAACTGTTGCCGTAACCTCATTTGGTGTGCTAAATCCAGAACCAAGTTCGGTAATTTCGCGAATTGTATATTCATACTTATCACTTGCTAGCAAATCGTCCTGATCATAGGTGATTTCATCGAAGTGAATCGTCTGAGAATCTTCGGTCACTTTACCAGAGCGAATCATATTACCATCTTTATCAAAGACGCCGAATTCAAATTCTTCGCCTTCATTCCAAGCGCGTCCTTCGAGAACTTTCGTTATATCAAGACCAGCTTCGCCAGTCGCAGTATAGGTATTTACGAGCATGTTCTTCAAATCGCCCTCACCGCCTTCATATACAACGCTAACTTCAAGCTCGCCATTACCCTTATCTTCAATACTGACAGTTGCGGTAATAGTGCCAGAATTAGTCATGCTCAAGTTGCTGAGGTCAGTAGTTTCCTCAATCGTATAAGTGTAGCTCTTGCCAGCATCACTCTCGTCAAATTCTAGCTCTGCAAAGGTTACAGTCTGCTCATTATACGTAGCAGTCTGCGTATCTTCAACGCCATTACCAGAAAGTTTAAATTCAAAGCTTTCACCATCGAGCCATCCACGGCCTTCAATCTTCTTCGTAGCTTGAAGTTTAATCTTACCATTAGCCTCGTAGGTATTCGTAATAGTCTTATCCGTACTGCTATATTCTGGAGTTGCCGTCAAAGTACCATCACCATTATCTGTAATCTTTACGGTAACAGTAATTGGATCACCGGCAGTCATGCCTGCAGGCATCGTGCTAGTTTCAGTAATCGTATAAGTATAAGACTCATCAATGTCTGCTTCGGTGTAATTAATTGTACCAAACTTAACGGTCCTGTGGTCCTTGTCGGCCGTAGCAGTCAAGGCTTCTTCAAGATTACCACCAGACAAGCTGAAGGTGAACGAATCACTATCAAGCCAATCGCGGCCATCGATTGCCTTAGTAATATCAAGCTGAATGCTGCCTTTAGCCTTATAAGTATTCGTAATTGTGTTATTTGGACTATAGCTTGGTGTTGCAGTTAAATGACCGAGATTATCATCTACAACTTCAACCGTTACGGTAATAGCACCAGAATTGGTCATGCCATTTTGCAATTGGCTAGTTTCCTCAATCGTATACGTATAAGTACCAGCTTGAGTATATTCAATTTCACTAAACTCAAGCGTCTCATTCTGACCAATTTCTTTTTCTTCAATTACAGTATTTCCTTGCTTGAGCGCAAAGGTAAATGTTTCGTTTGCACCCCATGCACGACCGATTAATTGTTTATTTGCTTCAAGCTTTACGCTACCAGCGGTCGTGTATGTATTTGTAATCGTATCATTATTTGTATAAGTTACCGAAGTATTAATATGACCCAAACCATCATCAGTCAAAGTGACAGTAGCGGTAATATCGCCAGTTTTACTTAGGCTCTTACCTTGATAACCCGCAGTTTCAGAAATCGTATAAGTATATACTGTCTTTTCTGCGACATCGGCTTGAGTGTAATTAATCGTATCGAAAGTTACAGTCTTCTGATCCTTCGTAGCATACTTCTTCTGGCTTTTGCCTTCACCAGAAAGCGTAAATTCAAACGAATCATCAGTTTGCCAATCGCGACCCTGGAGATCCTTAATCGCGGTTAAATCAACACTACCGCTCGATTGATAAGTGTTTGTGATTTCATTAGTTGGAGTATATTCAGTCGTAAAACCAAGCTTACCCTCACCCGCATCACTGACGGTAACTGTCACCGTAATATCATCAGACTTGCTCATGCCTGCATTCGTTGGCAAACCTTCCTCAGTAATTGTATAAGTGTGAGCGCCCACATCGGCCAACGTAAAGTTGAGCGTTTCAAAACTGATCTCGCCATCAGCTTTAACTTCTACGCGATCAATTTCTTGACCATCAGAGCCCTTCAAAACGAACCAGTATTTCTCACCAGTCTTCCAACTACGACCGACTAGTTTCTTAGATGCCTTAAGCGTCAAATCGCCTTTAGCAGAATAAGTGTTAATAATCGTGTTGGTCTTATTGCCGTTAGCGTCAGTATATACAACCGTTGCGGTAATCGTACCGTCATAATTATCAACTAACGTTACTGTTGCCGTAATATCACCAGAATTGGACATATAATCTGGTAATTCAGTCGTCTCGCGAATCACGTAGACAAAAGTTTTGCCAACATCTTCAGTCGTATAAGTAATTCTATCGAAGGTCACCGTAGTGTGGTCTTGGCTGACAGTACCACTACCAACCGTATTTTCACCATTGAATACTGTAAACGTGTAGGTCTCACCAGTCTGCCAATCGCGGCCAGTCAAAATCTTGGTTGCACCAAGCTGAATCGAACCTTCAGACGAATAAGTGTTCACGATGGCGTTCTCGGTGTCATCATCGCCAATCTTTGCACCACCAGCATAAGTAGTCGTAAATGCTAATGTACCGTCACCATTATCGGTTGCAATTACAGTAACCGTAATATCGCCAGTCTCTTTCGTGAGACCACCTTTCATATTGGTTGTATCTTCAGAAATAATATATTGAGCTGGCTGCACGGTCACATCATTGAACGGAATCTCAAACTCGGCCATTTCACTACTATTATGAATAGTGTCTGTGCCAATGAGTTCACCAGTAGTCTTGTTCTTCAACTGGAAGACGAACTCATCATCGCTCAACCAGTTGCGGCCACGCAAATCCTTCTTTGCCTTAATTGTAACTTTGCCACTAACCGCATAAGTATTTGTAAACGCAGCTGTCTTCGTGGTGTCTTTTACAATTACGCCAGTGTCACCAGTCGCAGATTTTGCATAACCAGCATAGTCACCTTCCTCGGTCACTTCATAATAAGCACCTTCTGGAAGCTTCAAAAGCTTAATCGAATTATATCCTTCAACATCTTTCAAAGTGAAAGTATCACCAGATTTAATGTAAAGATCCTTGCCTTCAACCTTATACGGAGTCGTTAATTCATGCTCTTTAGTTTCGTCAGTGTAAAGTTTAATCTTAAAAGTAAACGGTGTTGTCTTTGCAGATGCAGCGTTGCCACTATTTACAACAACCGTCTTGGAAATCAACAAGTTGCCAGAAACATATTTGTTTTTGATAGTCACAGAAGAAGCGGAATTACCAGCAACAGCATAGTAATTCTTGCCATCTACCGTCTTTGCAACCGTATCATCTTTCTCTGCTTCGGTACCATACCTAATCTTGTATTCAATGCCATCCAAAGAATAGCCCTTTGGAATATTGCTTTCCTCAACGTAGAACAAAGTGCCAGTTTCTACGTTAACAACACGAATCGTATCGCCAACATACAAAGTCTCATTAATAGCACCAGTACCTAAAATGTGACCAGTACGGCTATATTTAACAGAACCATCTTCATTGTATACAATGTGAGATTCGTACTCTGGGTTATTTTCACCATAATAAATACGATAATCGTAGCCATAGTCAGTGGTACCATCAGGTTTCTTCAAATAAGCCGTAATATCAAAGGCGTCTTTCGAATCGGTAATTTCGTTACCTTCTTCGTCATAAACCTTCTTAGTAATATTAATACCGCCCTTAATTGTGTTCGTCGCGGAAACTTCCGTCATCGCCGTCATTTGCTCGATGCCAGTAATATTACCATCGTCATCCTTAATAAACTTAACGTTCATCAATACCAAGTCACCATCATGCAAAATTTCCATTGGATGATAACGATAGTTCGTCAATTGATAGTGACTATTAATGTCATGCTCATCGAAGTAGTATTCGTGACCCGCACGCAAAATCGCATATTTTTTACCTTCAAAGGTCACTACTTGGTGGTTAGTTGAATCAAAAGAATCAGAACCTTCTACTACCATCAAACCTGGAGCAATCGAAATGTACTTATTGAGTACCCATCCTGATTCCTCTGTAATGTGAATTGGATCGCTGTTATATTTTACGTCATCCTTATAGAAATCCATCACAACTTCGCAGACTTCAAGCGGATTACCATTTTCATCTTCGCAAATTTCCTCACGCTGAGACGGATCAAGCGAATCTTCCCAAATCTTCCTAAGCGTAATCTTGTCGGTCGGCAAAGAGACGGCCGGTGGGTTAGTGATTACAACTTCTTTCTCGTCAGACAGAGTTGTCGTAGTCTCGCCGTTCGTAGTCGTGGTTTTCATGACCTTATATTTCAAAGATGGCGAATCAACATTCGTCTTGAGCGTATATGTACTACCACTCTGAATAATTTGTGCTTTCTGAGCTTCGGTCAAAGAATCGTAGCTTACTTTTCCGTTGTTTAAATCTGCCACCAAATCAATCGAAGCTTGGCTTGGATAAACGTTAAAACTAATTGTCGCAGTTTCGCCATTACTTAAAATCGTGTTACCAAGATCCCATTTAACCGTCTTGGTATTAGCATCATAAGTTGCCTCTGGCGCATCAGTCCAAGCAACACCACCCTTCGTATAGGTAAAATCTCCCGCCTTACCATCAATGGCAGCCTCGGTCATACCAGTAATACCATCGGTAAATGTAATATTCGTCAAAGCAAGGCTATTGGTGATTGCTTGAGCAATATCCGAGAATGTAGCCTCAAGCTCATCTTGGTTGGTAGCGCTCTTATAGATAGCTCTCGATTCGAGATTCTCCATATTTGAAACCGAACCAAATACGCCAACCGCATAAAGATTTTTACCACCATCAATAAGGCTCGTAGCTACAGCCTGAGCATCGCCCAAGTTCCATCCTTGGCTATCACTATCACCATGACCATGAACACCGGCAGGCTGGTTGCAGACCATGGTACTGCCCCAACCCCAACCGCTTTGAGACGAAGCTATATCGTCCCTATCGAGATCGCGGTCGCACGTATCATCATGATATCGTCCATCTTCGTGCGATGTGAGGCGGAAGGTCGGATTACCATCCGACATGAAAATAACATACACAGGATCGTTATCACCCCAAGCAATATCATTAACTTTTTGGAGGGCAGCCTCCCAGTTTGTACCAGCATTATTACCGGTTGCTACTGTAGAAGCATTTACCCAACTCGTAAATGTATCTAGGGAATTAGTAGGATTATTAATGTAAGTTTTGTTGTCGTTTATGTTTGTAGAAAAATCGATATATGCCATCTCGACGATATCATCGTCATCGGTACTATCGTTAGTAAGATCATTATAACCTAGGAGTGTTTGTGCTAGTGAATTCGTAGCATCTTGCGCTATCTGCAGACGAGTTCTTGTTGTCGTGGTTCTACGATAACGAGTGCCATTATATTGCGTATAATCATTACCCTGTCTTATATAGACTGTTGAGTGATTATCGTTATCTCCAACCTGGCGATAACCAGCCGGACTCATAAAACCGCCACTACTGTAGTAATACAATTGCGTATAAATACCATCCACGAGGCCATAACGACCATATGTCGCGGCAGTATATGAATACGAATCATGTTCCTCATCCATACTACCAGACGTATCCATAATCACTACAACGTTAGCTTTCTTATTGTCTTGGTTCGTATCTGAGCGGCCCGTCACGCTTAATGTAATCTTATAAGTACCGTCGCCATTTTCAACGATCGTCTTACTCGTTACTGGTTTTTCTAGATCGTCTTCCGCATATGCTTTTGGAAGAGCTCCCCCAAGCGGGGTTATCGTACTAAGAAGCATCAAAAACGATGCTGCAAAGTATCGCAAATTCTTTGTGAATTTCACTACACACACTCCTTATTATTTTTTCGCCCCTATTGTTCTCCTAAAAAATAGGGGGTTTGTGTTAAAAATAGCACAATCCACCTCTATATAGCAAGCATAAACAAGATTAAAAATTACTTCTTTACGGCTTTATCAGTAACGTCAAATTTTTCAATATACGCACCAATCAATAAACGTGTCTGCGAATAGAATGCGCACATTGACGAATACACAATCGCTATCGCTGGAGAAATTACCCATTGCAGCACCATTAGAATCTTCCTTGTGCTACGATATTTCTTTGGCCTTGGTGGTAACATTTTAATCGATAGAATAATCGATGCGAACAAGCTCATCATCGCTGCCGTTTGAATATAGCTCACCACCACTGGCAAGTTATGTGCGAGTAAATCACGCGATTCAATATTAAATAGTAATGGCACCCAACCACCAAATGCCACAATCGGCGCAAACGCCGCAAGTGTAACATGGCCATCGATTAGTCGTATAAATTTAGGCACCAACGACAATAAGCGTACCGTTCTCTCTTTCGAAAATAGATAGTCGCCCACAAATGCCACGTCGCTCGCTCCATAATCCCAGCGACGCAATTGAATCCATTGTGCCTTCAAAGTTTTAAAGAAAGTATCGGATAATACCGCATCTTGATAAATTGGCGCACGAATCGGCAAAACCTCAAAGTTGCCATCAAAGTAAAATAGCGATCGCCAATATTGGTGCCCATCCTCTGTAATCGTATGCACACTCCAGAAATTCATCTCTACTAACGCATCCAAAGGTTGCGAATGCGATGCGAAGTTTCGCAAAGTGTGCGGACGCATTGTGCAAATCAAATTCCAGAATGAGTTCGTGCAAGCCACCACGCGCGTAATCGCCGGCGCATCCCAAATGTTATTTGTAAAAATCGAAACCGGCTGATAAGCTAAACGCTTTCGATCCTCATGCACGATATATTCATATGCAACTTGGTCAAAATAACACTTGTGCGGCTTATTATCGCTATCCAACGTAGTTACGATCACATCGCGATAGCGCAAACCCTTCTCTTTCACAAATTTCTTCAAAACCTTGCCAGCATTTGTAATGTTTCCGCCTTTCCCAACAACTTCGCCAGGAATATCAGCTGGATGTTTTGCTAAAATAAATGCGCCAAATTTATCTTTGTAATTCTTTTCCAAAGTTTTAGCCACCAATTCACCCGCTTCACCGCCACGTTCCTCATAGGCAATCACCACAATCATGCGCTCTTTTGGATAAGTTGTTGCTACCACACTATCAAGCGTTGGCACCAATACATCCAAAGTTTCGTTATACATAGTAATAATTACGGCATGATAAATCTCACTTGGCTTCGGGAAATATCCTTCCTCTGCTGCTGCCATCATGCATAAATTCGTCAAATGCTCATTGTAGGCATATTCTTTTTTGTGCGTTCCGGCCAATTTATCGTAGCTAGCTTCCGGATCTTCAAGTTCTTCAAGCCGCTTCAACCAATTTACATTCATGCCACGACGCACCATGTTATAACCTTGTACAACTCGAAAAGCGACTCCAATCGCCTTCACGAACATAATAATAACTATCAATAATATGTATGCCGAACCAAGTACCGGCGAGATCGAAGATAAAACGAATAGCAAAATAATCATGCTATAAGAAATCATTCCAGGCAACATCTCAAAAAAACGATACAGCGGCGTCCGCTTGCCCGTTTGAATCTCACGAACTTTCGACATTTACCCTTCTCCGATAATACTCAACAAGAATCTTATAGCAATAATTGTTATAGCAATGCTAACACCCAAGAATAGGCGCGCAATATCTTTACCACGTTTCGTATATAGTTTTATGCTTAAAAGGTTGTGGCCAATACCCAAAGTTAAGGCGATAATCGAAAAAGAAATCAAATACCACCAGGCGCTAGGATAATAGCCCTTGCTAATATCCGAATAACGCACATATATTTTTGGACGGCTCGGATTTAGATTAATAATTGGCAAAATAAACAAAACGGCCGCAATCAAAAACTGTGCCGCAATCCACCAGAACAAGCCGCGATCTTTTTTCCAAATCGTCTTTATCTCTTCAGCTAACTCTTTCATAGCTTTATTATATTCTACCATAATCACGCCAAAAGTATAATTCTAGCGTTTTACTAAAAATGGGAATGATTCCTATTTTCATTATTTCGTGCTACCATGGTCTCATGGCAGAAAGAACAAAATATCACTCAACTAATCGCGATTTTCTTCTAGAATTAATCCAGCACTTCCCGACTACTTTTACCATCAAAGACATCGAAGATTCACTCGAACAACACAATATAAATATCAGTACCAGCACTATTTACCGAATCTTTGATAATTTTGTAGCCGATGGCATTGTGGCTAAAAATCTTGGCGAAAACAGCACCGCCACATATCGCTACCTCGAACCATGTGACAAGCATAGTCATTGTTACCTTGAATGCACGAAATGCCACAGGGTATTTCATACCGACTGTAGCCATATCGATAAACTCTCCAAACATCTATCAAAAGAACATGATTTCAAAATGACGAATAGTAATTTAACTATCAGCGGCATCTGCGCCGAATGTCAGGAGAAAGCATGAAACGTTTTATCGGAATTTTTATCATTATTGCCATCATTGCACTTTTCGTCGCAATGGTCGTAACCAGCAAGACCAAAGAAGGATCCGGCGAATATATTGATATTATCACTACTTCATATCCAACTTACGATTTTGCCCGCGCCATTACTAAAGATACCAACATTACGGTACAACAGATTATGGCACCAGGGACCGAACTTCACGACTATGAACCAGAGCCAGAAGATTTGCTCATTCTTAACAAAGCAAAAATCGTCGTTGCCACATGCGGTGAATCAGAAAAATGGTTCGAAAACGCCAAGTCGTTTATTTACCCAGAGAAAACTAAGATCATCTGCATTACCGACTATATAGATATGATAAAAGACGAAGATGGCGATTACGACGACCACGTCTGGACCAGCCTAAAAAATGTCATAAAAATCATTAAAGAAATGTCCGAAGAATTCAAAAAAATCTTCCCCGATCGTTCCGAACTTTTTAGCAAAAATGTCGAAAATTATTCAAATAAACTAAAAGAGCTCGATGATGGTTTCGCTAAATTAGCAAAGGAAGCCACAAAACCAATCGTTGTAGCAGACCGCTTCCCATTTCACTACTTCATAAATGACTACAATTTTGACTACTACGCCGCATTTCCAGGCTGCATTGAACAATCCGAAGCATCCGCCAGTACAATTGCACAATTGATTGACGTAGTTAAAAACCAAAAAATCAAAACGATTTTTACACTCGAATTATCCGACCAAAAAGTCGCTAAAACCATCGCCGAAGCCACTGGCGCCGACATAAAAATCCTCCATTCTGCCCACAATATATCCAAAAAAGATTATGAAAACGGCGCGACCTATTACGACATCATGAAATACAACCTAAATAACCTCACCGAAGCACTAAAATGAGCCTTATAATCGTCAAAAATCTTAGCGTCAAATACAATAATCATGACGTCATTTCCAATCTTAACTTTCAGCTCAATTCTGGCGATTTTCTCTGCGTTGTCGGACCAAACGGCAGCGGCAAAACTACCCTACTCAAAACTCTGCTCGGCGAGATAAAACCAACTTCTGGAAAAATCATTTTCGATAAGTCTATCAAATCAAATTTCATTGGCTACATGCCGCAGGAAAATCGCATTGATCGCAATTTTCCGGCCACTGCCTACGAAATTATCTCGACCGGCACCCTAAACCGCGGACTATTTATTAACAAAAACTCCACCGAAATTATTCAATCCAATATTAAACTACTCGGCATCGAAAAAATTGTGAAACAGAGTTTTTCCGAATTATCTGGCGGCCAACGCCAAAAAGTTTTGCTCGCTCGCGCTCTCTGTGCGACACGTCAATTACTCATTCTAGACGAAGCTTCCAATAACCTCGATTATTCGAGTAAAATATCGTTTTACAAAACTCTCAAAAATCTCAATTCTAAACAAAACCTAACCATTATTATGGTAACCCATGACCTCGACCATCAAAATCTACTTGGCAACAAGATTCTTTCCCTCGACCATGATGTCCCATTCTTTGGCAACACAACAGAATACGTCAGGAGGATCCATGCTCACTAATCTAATCGAAATGTTTTCCTACGCTTTCTTACAGCGCGCATTCATCGCCGGTTTAGCTATTTCTATCTGCGCGGCCCTACTCGGAACAAACCTCGTTTTACGCAAACAATCCATGATCAGCGATGGCCTATCGCACGTTGCATTTGGCGCAACTATCGTCGCTTTGGCACTTGGCTTTGCCCCACTTGAACTTACTATCCCAATTGTAATCGCGACATCATATTTTATCCTCCAAATCAACAACCGCCGCCACATCAATTCCGACGCCGCCATCGCAATATTATCCGCTTCGGCTCTCGCAATCGGCATTATCGTAAACACACTCACAAAAGGTATTAATATCGACATCAATTCCTACCTATTTGGCAGCATCCTTGCCATTAGTACGCATGATTTAATAATTACAATCATCGCAACTATTATCATTTTGGCTTTATATATCATTTTTTATCGTCAAATATTTGCCATTACGCTCGATGAAACTTTTGCAAAAGCCATTGGCATCAAAACCAAACTCTACAATGCCATTCTTGCCGCACTCTGCTCCGTAATAATTGTTCTCGGCATGCGCATGCTTGGCGCATTACTCATTTCTAGCCTCATTATTTTCCCATGCCTCTCCGCCATCCGACTGGCTCACAGCTTCAAAACAACCGCAATCATATCAGTAGTTCTTTCAATTATTTGTTTCATCTTTGGCCTAGTCGCATCATATGTTTATGGCTTGCCGACAGGAGCAGCCATCGTAGTCGCGAACCTAATCTGTTTTTCTCTTTGCGTAGTATATAATAAAATCAGATGAGCGAAGTACGATATTACAAATCATTTAATCAAGATTTTGCCGAAACTCGCAATCAAGATTATAAACTCCCAGACGATTATAAATGGATTCACAAAAATCCAATTTACAACTTTTGCGCCTTCATTCTCTACATTCTAGTAGTCGTACTCGATCTTATTTATATGAAGCTTTTCGCCCACACTACTGTAAAAAACCGACATTTACTTATCAAAGCCAAACTTCATGGCGGCTACTATTTGTATTCAAATCACACCATTCTATTCGGCGATGTCGTGAACCCATTCGCACTCTGCTTCCCGACCCACCCATATATTATTTGCAGCCCATCCAACCTCGGTATTCCCGTCGTTGGCAAATGGTTACCAATGGCCGGCGCACTTCCAATTCCAGAAAACATCCATGATATGAAAAAATTTACCGCCGCTGTCGCAAAACGCATTAAACAACGCAACGCTATCGTTATTTATCCAGAAAGTCACCTCTGGCCATACTACACAAAAATCCGCCCATACGCCGAAGCCGCTTTTCACTTCCCATTAAAATATACAGCACCTGTATATGTAGCCACTTCAACATTCAAAAAGAGTATTTTCTATAAAAAGCCTAAAATCACCATCTACCTCGATGGTCCGTTTTATCCAGACGAAGACATGCCGCGCAAAGCCGCTCAAAACAAACTCCATTATGAAGTCCAAAAAACCATGGAACGCCGTGCCAAACACAGTACTTACGAATTTATTTCTTACCAGAAGAAGACTTCTTAGCCTTATAACCAGCAATATCAGAATAACTAAATTTATAATCTAATTTTTTACCGTAGCATTTTTCGTAACACGCCACACGCTCTTCATAGTCTTTTTGTGCCATCTCGATGCTATTTTGTTTATGACTTTTATCTGAATCTGGATAAATAATATCCAAAACATGAACTACATATTTGAGTTTCTTAAATTGTTCGTTATCATCTTCATCTGTTTCGACCATTTCGACAAAAATCGGCACTACCGGCGCATCAATCTGCGCCGCAAATAAATACGTGCCACGTTTACATGGACGCGGTTTTCGATAATTAAACCACATCTCTTCTTCGGGATAAATCTGTACCAAATCGCCCCTGTCGACAATCTCTTTTATGCGTGGCGTAAACTTTTTAATAATATAATTCGGTCGCTTCATAATTGGCACCATTTTTAGATTATTAAATAAATAACCCAACAAACCCTCCATTGCAAAGTTCGTTTCCTGCACAACAATATACGGAGTCTTATGAAGCTTCTTTTTCAATGCTGCGCGCGCAAAAATGCTATCAATTGGATTAAAATGATTCGATGTCACAATTGCGCCGTGACCTTTTAGCTCCTCTAATTTCTCCAGCCCCACAAAAGACGTGGCCTTTTTATGCATCAGCCAAACCGCATTCACCATTGCAAACGCAGGTCGGCTCTTCAAAAAATACCAAATTTTCTTTTTATGATATTTCTCAAAATCGCCAATTACGCGGTCGATCTCTTCATCAGACAACTTCGGATCCCCAAGTTCAGCTTTCTTATTTAATTCGCCCTCTTTAATATTCTTGCGAATATTTTCAATAACCGCGCTTTTATCTCCGCCAATTATCATCTTAATTCCTCGTTTCTCTACCGCTATCAAAGATCTTTTTGAATGTAATTTCGCCCTTCAATATTTCTTCGACGCGTTCAGACATTAGCCTCAAACGTTCTTCATCTCCACGAACTTTCTTCTTCGTAAACGAACGTTTTTCGCGTTCTATTTCTTTAATAAACGCCGAACGTTTCGCATACTTCCAATAATACTCTTCATATTCTGTGCCATCGTAATGCCACGGCTTAAAGAACAAGTTGTAATGCACAATTTTTGGTTCCTCGATGTGCATGAAGCCATTTGACGGCATCGTGTTCCACTCATAGCCCAAATATTTAATTCGACCGTTACAGAGCGCATTCAAATAATCTTGATCAGGAGCCACCGTATCAAAATCGTACTTATTCAACAAATAGAAGAAATGCTCACAGAATTCTTCATCGCGGAATTTTTTAAAATCCATTAACAATACGCCAGAATTGAAATATTTTTTATGCGGAATACCAACTGCGTCATCAAAATATTTACAAAATAGTTTATTTGACTGCGTCGACATATCAGTACATGCCGCCATAATGTTGCCTTCCAAATCAACATTAAATAGTTCTGCAATATCTGCACGCACAATAATATCGCTATCCAAATAAATGCCTCGGTCATATTGCGGGAACATTTCCGGCAAGAAAATACGATAATAAATTGTTGGAGTAAAACAATCAGCCTTAAGACGCGTTTCCTTACGATCAGAAATACCCTCGAGCGTTTCTTGCATCTCTGTAAATATCATATTAACGTTCTCTTCTTTACCTTTATTCAATTTTTCAAGTCTACGCATCGAGCGACGCGTTAGATGATGATAAATAATATTAACGTCGTAGTTATACTTATCACTCGTATTATCAATTAGCGAAGCTAAAGCCGTCGACAAAAACGGCGCATATGTTTCATCTACCGTAAAGAATACTGGGATAGTTATCTTTTTCATCGCTTTACCTCATCCCTTACTTCTGAATACTCTTCCAGCACATCATCGAAAGCATGACAATTCAAAACATCGTGCAGCTTCTCAATATTCCATGGTTTAATTTTCTGTGTATGAAATACCGGCCAGAATTTAAATGTAGTCGTAAAATGACGAAAAACCGTATCGTCAGTTTCTTTTTTCTGCTCATTAAAGCGACGATCGACTAGCAATTTATTTTCCGCATACAAATTCAACGAAGTCTGATCAGGCAACAGCATTTTTGCCCATTTAATCCGTTTTCGCGTACGTTCAAACAATTTCGTTTTACGAATCAAATCCATATTCATCAACAAAACACCAGAATTCATGTAATTTTTCTCAAATAAACTATCTGTATGAATCCAGTGCTGGCCATAGTAATCCGGCACACCAATCAATTCATAATCATCATTATTCAACTTGTATAATTTCTCCGGCGCCTTTAACGCTACCACGTCCGTGTCCAAATAAAGCAACTTCTTCGGAAGCTCTGGTACCAAATCCGCATAAAGGCGCAACAAGCAATATGGCGTAAAGAAAGTCGACAAGTTTGCCCGTGGCATATTACTACGAAATACATCCGTAATATCGAGCAACTGAATACTATGTTTTGGATTCTTCTCTTTCAAAATCCTATCAAGCACCTCAATCGACTCAAACGAAATTGGTTCATAGCCCTTTAGATACATTGTTAGCACAAAAATATTGAGCACTTCCTTTGTTTGCTTCGCCAAGGATAATACAGAAATGATTAGTCCGTCCAGGATATTCCTGTCGCCACAATATAAAATATTCATTAGAGCTAATCTACATTATAGCACGCGGCTACTAAAAAATCCTCATAGCGCCACACTTCTGTATCTTTTAACCCTCTTGAATCGATTTTCTTAAAATCATAACCAAACCCACGGCCATCACACTTTACATAACTCTCTTTCAGCACCCACATCCGCGTAAAATCTTCCGCAGTTTTAATATCATCAATTTCTTCGTTAAGGCAAACCCGTCTCAAGACTCTCGGCTTATAACAAATCTTCTGAATATCGACGCCGATTTCCTTATCAGAAACTGCACACGCCACCATATCTTCACAATGGCTAAGATTAAAAAATAATTCTCCGGACGCCAAATACGGTTTTCCATACTCGCCAATTTTTATCGTTTTATCTTTTACGTCATAAATATCAAAAATATCGCACAAAAACTCATGCGCATCTACCCCCTTTGCCAAGTAGATTTTAGGCTTCATGCTCCTCAGCATATTTAATAATATCGCCAACAGTCTGCAGATTTTTAATGTCTTTGTCGGCAATTTCTATATCAAACTTCTCTTCAAAAGCCGCAACCAAATCAACCAAATCCAGCGATTCTATTTCCAAATCTTTTACTAAATTAGTCTTTTCATTCAACTTTTTCTTATCGACGCCCAAAGTCTCAGCAATTAAATCGATTATCTCATCCTTCATAATTATCCTCCTCAATTATTTTATCTCTTAATACCTTACCATTATGATTTCTTGGGAAAGCCTTATTCCGCACTCGCGCCATCGCAATCTGACGATTTTTTGGCTTGTCATTATTATAACTACTAATTAGCTCGTCAAAATACTCTTGGTCACCAAAATAACTCTCACTAGGATAAATCGACGCAACAATCCTGTTCCCGTACTCATATACCGCCACCTCGGCGACGCCCTTATCCTTCAAAAGCGCCTTCTCCATCTCCTCCGGACTCACATTTTCACCATTACTCAAGATAATCAAATTCTTCTTCCTACCCGTAATATGCAAGAACCCATCCTCGTCCAGCTCACCCAAATCGCCCGTATGAAAATACCCGTTTCTAAGTACCTCATTTGTGGCTTTTTTATCCTTATAATATCCTTTCATCACGATGTCGCCACCAACCACAATCTCGCCGTCAATGATCCTAACCTCCACGCCACGGCAAAGCTGCCCTACGCTACCATCACGTTTAAAATGGTTGCGATTCACGGCCACTACCGGCGCACATTCCGTTATTCCATAACCATTCAATATTTCAATCCCAATATTACGGAACCATTTCACATATTTGACGTCCAAATACGCTCCGCCACAGATTATGTAGCGACACTCGCCACCAAATTCAGCCAAAATCTTTTTAAACAATTTCGGGCGCAAATCTATGCCAACTTTTAGTGCAGCCTCGCTGATTTTAATTCCCCACTCTAGCTTCTTCTCTCGTTTCTCACGACGCGCTTGGCGCCATATCTGCTTATAAAATGTCTCAACCACCATCGGCACTGCAAAAATCGTGTCCGGCTTTCCGTCCTTAAAATCATCCGTCAAATGTTTCAGACTACCACTAATAAACGTTCGACAACCATAATAATACGGCATCAAAAGTGACGTCACATACCCAAACGCATGATGATAAGGCAAAAAACTCGTCGAGCTCCCCACCGGCTCATAAATGGAAGATGCCGCCCACAAGTCAGAGACTATGTTTTTCTGCGACAAAACCACTGCTTTTCCAAAACCAGTCGTACCAGACGTAAAGAAAATCATCGCATCAGCATCCGGATCAATAGTTTTCTTAATCGCCGCACAACGATGCCCTTCTTTCCGATAATCTTCCCACTCCTCAAGTGGAAAACTCTTTCGAATTAAGTTGCTAATATTCTCACAATAGTCACCCGAGTAATATACTGCCGCCACATCGGTTTGTTTTAGTTGGCGCTTCCATGTTTCTTCATCCGAATCTTTATCAAGCGCTACACACACGTTTCCGCTCATCGAAACCGCAACTGCGCATACCACCCATGCATAACTATTTTCCCCCACAATTGCGATGTTTTTTCTCTTATAGTATTGAGCAAAATATTTACTCAAATCCCGAATATCACAATACGCGTCATTGAAACTTTTCCTAATCAACTTCCCATTTTCGCGATATAAAAAAGCCGTTTTTTTCGAATCTTTTCTAAGCTCAATCAGCTCCTTAAAGTCGCGAATTTTCGGCACATTACAATAATCGTAGTTCGCGTTAACGTTATTCTTCGGTTTCATTTACTAATTATATATCACTTAGCGTGAATGGATTAGCGCTCGTACCATCACCGCTCTGGATCTTATATCCTTTCTTCAAGGATACTACAGGTCGCACACCGCCAAGACCATTACTTACATAAGTCGGATAAACATGATCTGCTCTAGAATAAGCTACACCAACATATACGAAATTTGCACTCTGAAGTGATGGTGACATTGTCCACCAGCCTAAACCATTATTTAGATAATTGTCAGAGCTCGCGTTATACTCATACCAGTTAAATCCAGACATCACAACTTCATCTAACGTCAATAACCCCACAGGATACTCAAGACTTCCATTGCCATTCTCCTCACTGACCGTGAAAGAATCATTTTTACTGACACAATTAATGTCTGGTTTTCCCGTAACGAACACGCGGTGGTTAGCATTAAATGTTAATTTCCCTTCAGCTTCCGCAACGCCACCATCTTTACTCCAGCCCCCCAACGAATAAATACTCCTATCGTTACACCAAGCCACATCCTCAAGACGATCCGTATACGACGTCATATTCTGCGCATACCAATTATCAACTGCCGCCCTTACCGTCGACTTATTCGTCGTTGCTTCATTAGTAATATCGTTTTCAATCACATCCTCTATTTTTTCGCCGCCCTTAAGGTTAATGTAAAATGCATTTACGCTCCTAGTCATATAGACAAAGCTAACCGTTTCGCAAGTATCTACATTGCTCTTATAGCAAGTGTAATGATGCCCTCTAAGCTTCTCGTCTCTCTCAGTACTAAAATTACTATCCGAAACATATCTATCATCACTTAGCACATATTTTCCATCTACATACGAAACGTCATTCGCAAATATCGTACCACTTGCAACGTTGGCATCTCTCTTATAGGTAAACGTATGTCCACTTCCAGCGTGACTATAGCCAAAATAGCTCAAATTCGAATTTGACGGATTATATTTAATCCCCGTAGCCACCATCGTGTCTGCCCCCTCGCTAACGCATTGTCCATTCGTCGGAGTACCATTATATACAATCTTTAAACCGCTCGATTCCGTTGTCCTAAAAATCTTCCAACAGAAATCTGCAAAGATTAAATTATTATTTTCAACTGCACCGCGATAATAATAAATCGGCACATCATCATTCTTCGTCGGCGCAAAGATATATACGCCTTTACCATTAGTATCACTAGATGGCTCCAAGAAATTAACGCCCGTTTCCGGCTCCATATAATCGCTATGTTCATCGTCAATAATTGGATCATCCATTATCACATTATTAATTTCGCGCCCCTCATATTTTGGAATCGTAATTTTTGCATTAATATCGACCGTACTAGCAGTGCCGCAATATGCACTTAGTGGCACCAATGAAATCGACAACGCAACAGCAATAACCGCAATTCTTCTAATTTGACCATTTTTGCGATAGACGACATACAATAGCACTACCACGCCCACATTTATCGCGATAAGTACCAGCGGAAAATCCGCTAATGTAGCTGGGTTTGAAGTCATAAAAATCAATGTAGCTACAGTGTTCTTTTCTAGCACGCCATTTTCATAGTCTGCATCATCGGCACGATTCACGTACGTTATAGTCAAAGTGACCTCTTTTGCTTCTCCGGCTTTTATAGTTTTGCCACCATCAGACAATACTGCATCATAAGTAACCACTTCGTCGGCATCAAAACTCACTTCATTCAGCTCAAAATCGCTCCCAGAATCGTTCCTTAAAACCAATTTATATTTAATAAAATCATTAATCTCGAGCAATTTGACATCGATTTTTACTTTTCCTTCATCAATCTTTGCTTCGCTAAGTTCTTCAACACCATCGGCTTTCTCAGTAAAACTAATCGACACTGGCGTGATACCATCATTTTCTACTGCTATAGCAAAATTAGGAATCAGCAAAGCAACCAATATCGCACCTAAGATAGATAATCTGAATATTTTCATCTTCCCAATTCTCTTATGCATATAATTATATAATCACAAGCGCAATCCGTAAATAAAACCAACAAAAAATGGAGCCGTTGACTGGGATCGAACCAGCGACCTGCTCGTTACGAATGAGCTGCTCTGCCAGCTGAGCTACAACGGCGTCCGTGGCAATATTATACCACAAGAAATAAAAATCGCCCAGCGCGGCTGCGCTGGGCTTGTGTGGTTATTCCTACTCAGGATTACTTCAAATCATCGGCGGTCAACTTCAGGCGGTAGATGTAAAACTTATCGCTGTTCTTACCCACTCCGTTATAAAGCAGATATACTTCGCCATTTACAAAATCGATTCCTTCCAGTTCTTGTTTGGGGCTCTTCACAACGAATATCCCCACAACTTTGCCGCGTGAATCGACTTTGTAGATAACATTCTGGTTTTCCTCCAGATTGTATTTCTTCGCCGTCGCGTCACTGCCATCGTTGATCCAGTTCACCAGATAGGTATAGCCATCATAGAAACCCATATCTTGCGACGTAAAAGCCGCGTCGATACTGACTTCTTTCTTCACCATCCCGGGAATTCCGCTCAGAGTGTAGATTGTGTTGCCAGAACGAACAATATAGGTTTCTCTCGCGCTATCATACGCGATTCCCGTGCCATAGCACGGCATCTTGTCTGTCCCCTTCACCGAGAAATCGCTGAGGCTTACGCGTGTCGCCAGCTCGTATTTGCCAGCCTCATTACGTTTTCCCACCACGATAATCTCATTGGTTTTGGGGTTAAAGGCCATGCCGTTTGCATGCCCCAGTTCAAAGGTCTTGCCCGCCGCAAAGTAACGCGAGGTCAAGTCCTCCTTCGTGCTGCGCTTGATGATTATGAGCTGGTTATTAGTCTCACCGCCTTTTTCCGCGCTTCCGCTCGGACGACCAGCGATAATGTAATAATCCCCAGCAATGGCGAAACTCTGTACCGAACCAACTCCGTCGGGTTTCTTACCCTCATAAATCAGCTCGGTTTCCACGGTCTTGGCCCCATCCATCGTTACGGGCTGTTGTCTCTTGAAACCATATCTCAGGCTTGCGACCTCCTCCGGGAAGAATACCACCGCAATCGCGGCCAGAATCACCAGCACCAACACTGCCGACCAGAATTTCTTCATAACAAACACCTCCATAGAGTAGAAATTTTAAGGTACTCCATATATTATAGCACAAACACTTCAAAAAGTCAATATATATCACACTTTCCTCTTGCATTTGGCAACATTTTTCTGTATACTTATCTCAATGCGGGCTCGTAGCTCAGCTGGTTAGAGCGCCTCCCTGTCACGGAGGAGGTCGCGCGTTCGAGTCGCGTCGGGCCCGCCATTTTAAGAAAAAATCTCCTTGCGGAGATCTTTTTTATTCACCAAGCCCTTCAAAGAACGTCACAAACTCATTCTCTACCATCGCGTAATTAATCGGAAATTCCATATATCCATGCGCGTCGATTCTTCTTCCGTCCATGTACTCCACATGTAACGAAAAGCTCGAGCCATCTAAGATATTATCGTCAGATTTATCAAAGCCATCCCATGCGCCAACCTTGTACTCTTCAATTATCCTTTGCAGCTCATCGAGCTCTTTTGCATCGACAGTTTTTCGGATATCAAGATCTGACATGTTATACCCTTTTGCCGTATATATCGCATCGTAGCCATCACGTTCAATCGTGTATTCTGCATAACCGCCAAAATAGCTACCACTCGAGAAAGAAAATGACCGGATGTCGCCTTTATAACTATTTATTTTTACATACTGCCCCAATAAAACAACAACTATCGTAATAACAGTTAGAATGGCTAGTATTACAAATAATAAACCGCCCTTTTTCTCATCACGCTTTTGCCTATTCATACCTCTATAATAACAGATGTTTTCCGCAATTTATGATAAAATAATCTTATTCGCGGGTGTCGTATAACGGCTATTATGTATCCTTCCCAAGGATAAGACGAGGGTTCGACTCCCTCCACCCGCACCAATATAGCCCTTGGGCTATTTTTTATTGCGTTTATGCTAAAAT
>JAEEGL016614850.1_pt1 | contig 29615 bp, 27 predicted proteins | sample 9134231 | NCBI WGS metagenome assembly JAEEGL01 (sample SAMN16246548, study PRJNA631951) | gut metagenome | biome: gut microbiome; feature: rumen; material: fiber-attached | host: Bos | place: Iran: Karaj | collected 2018-10
ATAAGGATTTGTCTGCTGTTCGGCAAACCGTTGCGCGCGAAGTTGCGTGTTTGAAACAATTGGAAGATATACTTGCCCAATCACCTTTGCCGCATGTGTTGGATTTAATGCAACACACCCAAGGCCGCATTGTCTTTACGGGGATGGGTAAATCAGGGATTGTAGCCCAAAAAATAGTGGCCTCGTTGGCTTCCACGGGCACCCCCGCTATTTTTGTACACCCGGCCGAGGCTAGCCACGGTGATTTGGGAATGATTTCCACCGACGATATGGTCATCGCTATTTCCAACAGCGGGGAATCTAAAGAACTGGCGGATATTTTAAATTATTGTAAACGGTTTGGGATACCGCTTATCGGTATTACCAAAAATCCGCAAAGTACATTGGCCCAATATGCAGATTGCGTGTTGCCCTTGCCCAATATGCCCGAAGCCGATCCGTTGGGGTTAGCTCCTACTTCTTCTACAACGGCTACATTGGTGCTGGGGGATGTGCTAACGGTAGCACTGATGAACCGCAAGCAGTTTACCAAGCAAGATTTCCAGGTGCGGCACCCCGGTGGTAAGTTGGGGGCCATTTTGCAACGGGTCAAGGATATTATGCACCAAGGGGAAGAAATTCCGCTATTGGACGAGGATACCCCCATCCCTACTATTTTGGTAGAAATGAGCAATAAACGTTTGGGGTGTGTAGGTTTTGTAAATAAACAAGGGGAGTTGACCGGTATCTTTACCGATGGTGATTTACGGCGAAAAATGTCCCCGGCTTTGTTTGAAAAGTGCGGTCGGGATGTGATGACCCCAAACCCCAAGCAAGTTCCCGGGGAAATGATGGCAGCAGAAGCGTTGCACTTTATGAACGAAAAGAAAATTACCACACTATTTGTCACGCAAAACAATAGACCTGTGGGAATTATTCATATTCACGATTTGCTTAAGTTGGGTTTATAGGTCAGGCTGGGTGGATTATTTTGGGTAGGAGTAAGCATGAAGAAAATCAAAGGAATGATGTCTAAAAATTTAATGGTCAAAAACTTCCGCCGGATGTGGCCCTACATCAAGCCGTATTGGTTTCGCGCCTGTTTGGGGGTGGCCCTGACGGTGCCCGTGGGCGCGTTGGACGGAGCCGTCGCTATGTTTTTGAAACCGTTTATGGATAAGGTGATGGTGGATAAACAACCGCATTTTTCCGCTTTAATTCCGTTTTTAATTGTGGGTTTTACCATTGTACAGGGGATTTTGTTGTATTCGTCCAATTACCTGAATACCTGGGTCGGGCAGAAAATTACGATTGGGGTGAAGCGGAAGTTATATGCCAAACTTCTATCCATGGATACTTCTTATTTTGATAATAATAACTCCGGGACGATTTTATGCCGCTATTCCAACGATGCCGAAACGGCCTCTACGGGATTGATAGAAAATTTAAAGAAATTCTTATCCAAGACGTTCTCTTCTTTATCACTTGTTTGTGTGCTCATTTATAACTCGTGGCAACTGGCTATTATCGCTATTGCGGTATTGGCCCTATTCGTACCGCCGATGTCTATTGTACGCAAGAAAATGAAAGACATTCTGGCCCGGACAGTGGGGAACATGTCGCGTGTGCTTACTATTTACAACGAAACGTTTTCCGGTAATAAAACCATCCGTTCTTTTACGTTGGAAGAGGCTTTTCAGGACCAGTTTAAAACCGCTACGGATTTAACTTTTGCCTTGGCCATGAAACTGGTTAAAGGAACGAACTGGCTTTCCCCTGTTATGCATATTTTTATGTCTATCGGTATTGCGCTGGTGATTGGCTGTGGGGGGTACTTAATTGTACACGGGACCATTACCAGCGGTAACTTCGTGGCCTTTATCGCGGCACTGATGATGTTGTATTCGCCGTTAAAAGGGGTGGGCAACAATTATGTGGCTATTCAAAACTCTTTCTTAGCCATTGACCGTATTTTTAATATTTTGGATTTGCAGCCCCGCATTAACGACCATCCCGATGCCAAGACCTTGACGGAAATCCGTCGCAATATCGTGTTTGAACACGTGTACTTTGCGTATGTGCCGGGCCGGGACGTGTTAAGCGATATCAATTTGGAAATCCCCGTTGGCACAACAGTGGCTTTGGTGGGTAATTCCGGCGGCGGGAAAACAACAGTGTCTTCTCTTTTGCCGCGGCTTTATGACATACATAAAGGCAGTATCAAAATAGACGGAACAGATATTAAAAATATCACTCAAAAGTCCCTGCGCCAACAAATCGCTATGGTGTTCCAGGATAATTTTCTGTTTTCGGGTACGGTGCGGGAAAACATTTTACTGGGCAATAAAGATGCTACAGAGGATGCTATTTGGCATGCGCTGAAGAACGCTTGCTTGGACCAATTTATTAGAGAATTGCCCAATGGGTTGGATACCGAAATCGGCGAGCGTGGTATTTTGCTCTCCGGGGGGCAGAAACAGCGCTTGGCTATTGCCCGTGCCTTTGTAAAAAATGCACCGATTGTCATTTTGGACGAGGCTACCAGTGCGTTAGATAACAAATCCGAACGGGTCGTACAGGAAGCCCTGGATAACTTGATGAAAAACCGCACGGTAATTGTCATTGCTCACCGGTTGAGTACGATTCAAAATGCCGATAAGATTGTGGTCATAAACGACGGTAAAATTGCGGAAGAAGGCACTCACCAAGAATTATTAAAAAAGGACGGTGCTTACGCCGCCTTGTATGCCATGCAATTTACAGGGAAATAACAAAGAGGAGAAATAACATGACGCGTATTATAGACGAACTCCAATTAGATTACAGTGATGTGCTGTTTCGGCCCAAGCGCACCACGCTAAACTCTCGCAGTGAGGCCAATATTTTGCGGGAATATACGTTTAGATGGTATCCTAAAACTCTTCGGGCCTGCGGGATAATGGCTGCTAATATGGCCACCACGGGGACGTTTGAAATGAACGATTCTTTGGAGAAATTTAACGCCGTTACCTGTCTGCATAAACATTATACTCCCGACCAACTGATTTCCTACTTTTCCAAACCGCATCCCCTGGCTTTTATTTCTACCGGGTTGAAGGATAGTAAGGAGAATTTATTTAACCTGTTGGAAAACAATCCGCACATTGATAAATTGTGTGTAGATATTGCTAACGGTTATATCCCCAAATTGTTAAGTTTTGTTAAAGAATTGCGGGCCCGTTTTCCTCAGATATTATTGATGGTAGGTAACGTAGTAACGGGAGATATGACGCAAGATTTGATTTTATCCGGGGCGGACATTGTAAAAGCAGGGATTGGGCCCGGTTCCGTGTGTATTACCCGTTCCCAAACCGGGGTGGGTCGCCCGCAGTTGTCTACCGTGATGGAAGTGGCCGATGCGGCACACGGCGTGGGCGGTATGATTTGTGCCGATGGCGGTTGTACTGTGCCGGGAGATGTGGCCAAGGCTTTTGGCGGCGGGGCCGATTTTGTAATGTTGGGAGGACTACTGGCCGGTTCGGATGAGGCCGCCGGCAAATTGGTTACGCGCCGTGCTTTGACCAATTGGTATGAACCGAACGGAAAAGAATTGCAAACAGAAGAACGCCAATACAAGGAATTTTATGGCATGAGTTCCAAACTGGCCCAACAAAAACATTTCGGTGGAATGGCTCATTACCGTACGACTGAAGGACGCGAAAAATTAATCCCCTATACAGGTCCTGTCAGCCAAGTTATGGAAAATATTTTAGGGGGATTACGCAGTACTATGTCCTATATCGGGGCGACGAAATTAAAAGATATTCCCAAATGTACGACATTTTACCGGGTCAACAAACAACTAAACACCGTATTTGCCGACATGAAGGACATTGATTAACGGTAAAACGGATCGTAGGTGTAGGTCAAGGGGCCCATCCCTTAGTTGTAGGAAAGCATTTCCCCTGTCGGCAAAAAGGAGGCGGTTACTGATAGCGTATGATGCAGGAACCACTGATTAGTATTTTAATACCGGTTTACAACGCGCAACCTTTTTTGGCAGAGTGTTTGGAAACCGTGCTTTGCCAAACGTACCGGAACTTAGAAATCATTTGTCTGAATGATGGATCAACGGATGAGAGTCGGGCGATCTTAGATCGCTACTCCAAACAGGATGCTCGCGTGCGGGTGTTGGAGCAGTCCTGCCGGGGAACGGCTTGTGCCCGTAACCGTCTGCTCGCGCAAGCCCACGGGGAATATTTTTCCTTTGTGGATGCAGATGATAAGATAGACAAAGAGTTTGTTTCCCGTCTCTATCAGACGGCTATTCAACACAAAAGCGATGTCACCCGTGCGTGTTACTACTTACAACCCCTGCAACAATCGACCCTCATTCCTTGCGAGCGCGTGTATAAAGGATTCCTGCGGGCTGAGCCGTCCGGTAAGCCGGCCAGTCGTATTCAAGCGGCGTTGGATGATACCCAGGTTTGGATGAAACTCATTAAGACGTCTTTGGTTAAAAAACATCATTTGTCTTTTTTGAATGGGGAATTAGCAGAAGACCTCTCTTTTGAAATTTTACTCTATCTGCATGCTTCTAAAATTACGTTTTTGAAAGAACATTTGTATTTCTATCGGGTAGGCAATGCACGTTCCGCTTCCAGTGATAAACAGGCCTGGGCGGCGGGCACATTGGCTAATTTATGTTTTGTATGTGAGGAATTAAAAAAGCGAGGATTTACGGATAAAGCCGGATGGGGTAAATTGTGTTGGCTTTTGTTACACGCTTTACGCCGGATGCGTAAGTTTCCTGTAGGACCTAAAGAACAAAAACTGTGCCAAAAAACCATTTCTGTAGTACAGCAAATATTACCTCTGTGTAGTGGGCGTATCCGGTGGCAGGTACGACTATTCCTATGGGGTTGCCGTCACGTGAAAGCGGCACAAATCCCATACGTTGCGTGGGGGTTCCGATGGGTCTGAGCAAAGTATCGGTGATTGTTCCGGTGTACAATTCGGCACGGTATGTGAAATCTTGTTTGGAAAGCATTTGTCAACAAACATATCGCAACTGGGAAATAATCGTCGTGGATGACGGTTCTACGGATGTTTCTGCACAGATCGTGCAAAAGTATGCAGTTAAAAATCCGGCGATTCAATACATCAAACAATCCCATGCCGGCCCGGGTTGCGCGCGTATGCGTGCTCTGCAACAGGTTACCGGGGAATATGTTTGTTTTGTGGATGCGGATGACGTGCTTCATCCGCAAGCCTTGGAGCTGGCCGTGCGGGCAGCCGAAGATCACAGAGCAGATTTGGTTGTATGGTCGTATTTCCCATTTAAAGAGCAGATTGATTTTACCCACAAGAACGAGACACAGGTGGCGGCATGCGTAGTGGACAATCCGGTCTTAGCCGGCAGTACAAAAATCCATTATGTGGTTTGGGGAAAGTTGTACCGCCGAACGTTACTGCAGGGAATTCGTTTCTTACCACAAATGGAGTTTGATGATATCGCTTTTGTGTATGATGTGTTGGCTCGTAAACCTAAAACCGTGTTGTTAAACTCGGCGTTATATGGATACCGAGATAACGCGGATTCTCTTACTAACCGCCATATCCGTGAGGCGGGGATTGCTGAATGCCGTCAGGCACTACGGCATATTTGTGAGGTATATGATGCAAAGCAACATCATGCTGAAAAAGATTTTCTAGTGCGAGATTTTATTCCCCGTATTTTAAAAAATCAATTGTACCGCTGCCGCCATGCCGCGAAAGAAAGCCGCCCGGAAATGTTTACACAATTGGGGCGTGAACTAACGGATTTGCGGCGGTTGGGGTGGCTTAAACTGGGTGGTAACCGTTTGCACCGTTATTTGTTTTATTGGTATTTGATGGGCAGGGCTTCTTTGAAGGAGAAAACAAAATGACAGAATTGAAAACAATATTGGTTACCGGAGGAACCGGATTTTTGGGATCGCATTTGTGTAAACGGCTTATTCGGGAGGGGCACCGCGTAATTTGCGTAGATAACAATTACACCGGCAGTTTGGAGAATGTACGAGAATTGGTTTCTCATCCGCATTTTAAATTCATAGAGCATAACATCATTGAGCCGTTGCCCGTGGATGAAAAATTGGACCAAATTTATAATTTGGCCTGCCCGGCCTCCCCGCGTCATTATCAGGGGAAGGCGGCCATTTTTACCACAAAAACCTGTGTGTTGGGTGTGCTGAATATGTTGGAACTGGCCAAAAAACACGGTGCGCGTATTTTCCAGTCATCCACTTCGGAAGTGTATGGCGAACCGTCCGTCCATCCGCAGCCGGAAACATACCGCGGTAATGTCAATCCTATTGGAATCCGTGCTTGCTATGACGAGGGGAAACGTTGTGCGGAAAGTTTATTGTTTGATTATTTCCGGGAAGAAAAAGTAGATATTAAAGTAGTGCGTATTTTTAACACATACGGGCCGTATATGAACCCGGAAGACGGTCGTGTGGTCAGCAATGTAATTTGCCAGGCACTACGCAGACAGGATATTACTTTGTATGGGGACGGCACGCAAACGCGGTCTTTCTGCTACGTGGATGATTTGATTGAAGGTTTTGTGCGGATGATGGCTTCTCCCAAAGGGTTTACGGGGCCTGTCAATTTGGGAAATCCGGGCGAATTTTCTATGAACGAACTGGCCGAACTGGTTATTCAAAAAATAGGCGGTAATCATAAAATTGTTTACCAGCCGCTCCCCAAGGATGATCCCACGCATCGGAAACCCGATATTACGTTGGCGAAAGAAAAGTTGCATTGGCAGCCACAGGTATCTTTGAGTGAGGGATTGGATAAAACGATTTCTTATTTTAAACACAAAATGGAGGCGGAACGATGAAAGTTGCAATTATCGGAACGGGGTATGTTGGTCTTCCTACGGGGGTAGGTTTGGCGGAGCTGGGCAATCAAGTAACGTGCATTGATAGAGAACCCAGCAAAATTGAAGCCTTGAAAGCAGGTAAAATAACGTTGTTTGAAGAGGGGCTAGAGGAACTTTTTCATAAAAATGTAAAAGCGGGGCGCATCCACTTTACTACTTCCATGAAAGAGGGGGTGGAAACGGCGGATTTGGTTATTATTGCTGTGGGAACGCCGCCGCATCCGATTACCAAAGAAGCGGATATGAAATATATTCACGCGGCCGCGACGGAATTGGCTGAGCATTTGCAAGGTTATACCGTAGTAGCTACAAAGTCTACGGTACCGGTAGGAACGGGGGATGATATTGAGCAGTTGATTTCTAAAAAGAATCCCAAGGCCGATTTTGACGTGGTTTCCTTGCCGGAATTTTTGCGCGAAGGATTTGCCGTGCACGACTTTTTTCATCCGGATCGTATTGTTGTGGGAGCTAATACCCAGCGGGCTAAGGATGTGATTACGGAATTATATAAGCCGTTTCGGGGTAAAACTAATATGTTGTTTGTTAAACGTCGCTCTAGTGAAACGATTAAATACGCTTCTAACGCCTTTTTGGCCATTAAAATTCACTATATTAACGAAATGGCGAACTTTTGCGAAAAAGCCGGAGCCGATGTATACGAGGTTGCTCAGGGAATGGGGGCGGACAGTCGCATTGGGCCGCGGTTTTTAAATCCCGGGCCGGGGTATGGTGGCAGTTGCTTCCCCAAAGATACCAACGCCATGGCTTTTATGGGGCGTGCCAACGGCGTAGATTTGAGTTTGATTGAAGTCGCTATCAAGGGAAACGACGCCCGCAAAAAACAAATGGCCAAACGGGTACTCAACGCCGTTGCCGGACTGAAATCTCCCCGGATTGCGGTTTTGGGGTTAGCATTTAAGGGCGGAACGGATGATTGCCGTGAAAGCCCGGCCATGGAAATCTTAAATGAGATTTTGGAAACGCCCGGCGTAAAAGTAACCGTATATGATCCCAAAGCCATGACGAATGCTAAGAAAATGCTGGGTGATAAAGTACAATATGCCGCAGATGCCTACGAGGCCGCCAAAGGGGCCGATGTATTGGTTATTTTAACCGAATGGGACCAATTTTCTAAATTAGACACAGCCAAACTGGCGGAACTGATGCACCACAAACGTATTGTGGATTTACGCAACACTTTCCGCGCGGAAGAATTGGCTGCAGCCGGTTTTGAATATATGGGGATAGGGAAATGAACCAAAAGAAATCGCTGATATGTATGTAACAGTTAAAGAAGTCGGCGATTTTACGATATTCATTTGCTGGAAGGAGCTTAACCCTTTGGACTATAGGATTCTCTATGAAATTTTGCAGATTGCGGAAACTCAGTCCATGCAAAACAAATTTTTGCCAATGAGTTGATGCATCAAAAAAGTATTAAAAAACAGAAAACTCAGTGCTTTCAGGAGATGGCATGACAATGCGAACCCATATTTCCGAAAAAACTAGACTTTATGCGATAGAATTTTTAAGGATATTTTTTATATTTTTTATTATTTTGGGGCACATTATGGAAAGATACCCGGAAATAAAATCCGGGGTATTATCGTTTTTGCACACAAAAGAAATGAATACGGGATTTGGGGTAGAGTTTTTCTTTATTATTGGTGGATTTTTCTTGTACAAAAGGATATTGTCCCCTTATAATACTTTTGAACTTATCAAGAAAATATATGTTAGGCTGGTTCCGGCTCTGTTGTTTATTTTTCTGATATGCAGTGTGAGTAAGACGGTTGGATTTAGCCATTTCCCGGCTATTTTATCTCTTTGCACCGGATTAACAATTCCGGGAGAGATAACAGGATGGGGAGATTGGTATGTTGGGGTTTACTTTTGGTGTAGTTTGCTTTTTATAGGCTTATTTCGCAATAATATTAGACAAGGATTTTTGTGGACGGCCGTTTTATGTTATTTGACTCTTTGCCTTAAATTTAATGCTCCTTACGACGGGTGGATGAAAACATATTACACCGTTATCGGAAATCAGGTTGTACGCGGTGTTTATAGCATGGGCATCGGAATAGTTGCAGCATATTTGTCTGATAAAGTTAAAGTGTCAAAGAAAAAAGGGGTAGCTTTGTTTTTTACTGCATTTGAGGTATATTGTTGTGTCGCTATCTTTAATTATGTTGCCAGATCGTCGCATAGCCATGTCAATTTTTGGGAAATGGAAACGCTGTTTGCCGCCCTGCTGATCTGTATAGCAAATTCGTTGGGCTATGTTACCAAATATCTCAATAAATTCAGCAAAATTCAACTTGTTTCCAGATACGCGTATCCTATATTTTTAGGACATATTCCTTTTATAAAATTTTTGATTCAACATCCGGATTATGGGTTTAATTATACCACTTGTGGTTTAATAATTTTGGGAGGGGCTATTACGACGGGCGTTATTGAATATCATTTGGTTGAAAAAAGAATTGTTCCATGGGTTACACTGTATTTTAAGAAGGAGGAAGCATGATTTTAGTGATGGGAGGAGCCGGATATATCGGCTCGCACACGGTCAAACACCTATTAGATAACGGATACGAAGTTGTGGTGGCGGATAACTTGATATACGGGCACCGCGAAGCCGTGGACCCGCGTGCCTCGTTTATCCGCGCCGATTTGTTGGACTCGGCCTCCTTGGAACAAGTTTTTACGCAATATCCTGTAGAGGCGGTTATTCATTTTGCGGCGTTTGCTTATGTGGGGGAAAGTGTTACTTCGCCGGAAAAATATTACCTCAACAATGTGGTTGGTACGATTAATTTGCTGCGGGCTATGTTGGCACACGGCGTGAAAAAAATTGTGTTTTCCAGCACGTGTGCTACCTACGGTGAACCATGCTATACACCCATTGATGAAAAACATCCGCAAAATCCTATTAATCCTTACGGCCGCACCAAATGGATGATTGAACAAATCTTTGCCGATTACGAACGTGCTTACGGGTTACAACATATTGCCTTGCGGTATTTTAATGCCGCGGGCGCAGCGGCTGACGGAACAATAGGGGAAAGCCATTCGCCGGAAACCCATTTAATCCCGCTTGTACTACAGGCCATTCACGGCGAGCGGAAGCAGATTAACGTATTTGGTACCGATTACGACACACCTGACGGCACCTGCATTCGCGATTATATCCACGTGGAAGATTTGGCATTAGCGCACCGGTTGGCTGTAGAAAAACTGGGCAAATATAATGGCTGTATCAATTTGGGAACGGGAGTTGGCACCAGCGTGAAGGAAATTATCCGCGCGGCACAAACCGTCAGCGGAAAAACGTGTTCTGTGCAGTATACTGCTCGGCGCGCAGGTGATCCGGCTCGGTTATTTGCCGATAATAAACTTGCGCGGGAAATTTTGGGCTGGCAACCCGGGTACACGGATATTCAAGATATTATCCGTACTGCTTGGAATTGGGAACTAAACAGGAGATACTAGTGTTATGCAAGAAATAATTAATATATGTCTTTCTACAGATGATAATTATATTCAGCATACGGCTACGGTTGTCGCATCTGTTCTGTCAAATGCTAAGCGGAAAGATAATTACCATTTTTATATTTTATCGACACAACTTAGTGATGAGAATAAAAGAAAATTTGATAAATTAAAAGAAATTAAAAACTGTCAAATTGATTATTTGATGGTCAATACCCGCTTGATTAGTAAATTCCAAAAAGTAGATACTCATAAACACCTAAATCTTTCGGTATATAATCGTTTGTTTATCCCGGATTTGTTCCCACATGAGAAGAAAATGATTTATTTGGATTCAGATATCGTTGGAGTGGGGGATATCGCCAAACTAAACAACATAGAAATTGGGGAATCTTACTTTGCCGGTGTCTTGGATCCCTTTGCGGACAAACATTCAAAAATGCTCGGATATGAGAATTATCCTTATATCAATTCGGGAGTGATGGTGATTAATTGTGATGCCTTGCGTAAAAATAATTATTTGGAAACTTTGTTCGGAGCAATTGACGAAATAAAAGATACAGCCAAAGCGGGGGATCAGGATTTTATTAATTATTGTTTTCATCGCCACATAATGACTATTTCTGCTCAATGGAATGTTTTTTTACCCTTTAACTATAAAAGATATAATATGCCGGAACCGGTAGATGAGGATTATCTTTTATCAAAAAAGAAACCCATTATTGTTCATTTTGTCGGACCTCAAAAGCCCTGGCTGGATGAAACTGTCCATCCGTATAAAAGTGTTTTTATGAAATATTATAAGAAAACAGCATGGTATACCAATAAGAGAAACAAGGAAAAAAACTTTCTAATTCCATTACATTTTGTGAAGAAACAAGATGACTTGTATAAACGTTACTTGGTGTATTGGAATGATAAAAAAATTTTTTCAACAAAGAAAAAAAAGGAAGGGACAGTGACTCCTTCTCCATTATTGAATATTTTAGGCTTTGAAAATTATAAAAAGGATATTGTCAATCAATTAAGCAAACAAATACGCTTTGAAATCTCGTTTTACAATTCTGTTTCTTTTTTGCATAAACAAACATTTTTGAAATACAAAAATATTAATGCCGGTAAAAACGTTGTTTTGCTGGCGACGGGGCCCTCGCTGAATGATTTTAAACCCATAAAGGATGCTATTTATATGGGTGTAAATAAAGCTTATTCATACACCGGGGTTCAATTAGATTATTTGTTTGTGCAGGATTATGAGGGGGCTAAATTTTATATAAATGAAATCGGGGAATATAAAAAGCAGAATCCCCAATTAAAGTTATTCTATGGAATTACCGGATATGTACCAAATGACCCTTGGTTAATCCCGGAATCCGTTGCTCTGGCGCATGGAGCCGAGCGATATTATAATCTTTACCGACCGGAAGAAAAGGTTTGGGGCGAAGATTTTTCATACGATATCTTAAATAACCCGCTCAAGTGTTTTGGTAGTGTTTCTTTTGCGGCTATGCAATTTATACTTTGGACAAATCCAAAACGTGTATATTTAGTAGGGTGTGATAATTCCCTAAAAGGTTATGCCCAGGGTATACTTAATGAAACCAACAAATTGAATGTTTCAAGGGGTCTTGAAGGATGGGTTAAGTTAAAAAAATTTGCACAAAAATTTTATCCGGAGACAGAAATAATTTCTATTAATCCCGACGGATTAAAAGGAATTTTTAAAGATGAATATCAAAACCAACAAGGAGAATAGGTGTGAATATATTTAGTAAACAGGCTGTAATACCTGCGTTTCCAGAAAATAACAATTTGATTGTTTTAGCGGCAGATAACAATTATGCTCCGTATTTGGGGGTGTGCGTAGAATCCATAGCAGAAAACTGCATATCTACGTTCAATTACGATATTGTCGTTTTGGAAACAAATATCGACGAAAATTATAAAGAACGTATGATTAAAATGTTGGCAAATTACAACAATGTTTCATTAAGGTTCTACAATTTATCCGCTTTTGATGACTACATGAGAAACCTAAAGCAAAAAACGAATGCTTATTTCACGGCCGCGACCTATTACAGGCTTTATGCACCCGAAATTTTCTACAAGTATGACCGTATGCTTTACTTGGACTGTGATTTGGCAGTTGCCGGCGACTTCTCGGAATTATTAAATTTGAGTTTTGATGATAAAGTATTAATTGCCGTTCCCGATGTTACGGTTCAGGGAATTGCCTTTGCGCCATTAACTAAGATCCCTTGGCGTTGCGATGACTATTTGAAAGATGTTCTGAAAGTAGAGGATTTTTCTAAATACTTCCAGGCCGGGGTTTTGGTGTTTAATTTAAAGAAGTTAAGAGAAATGAAATTCACACAAAAAGCTCTAAAAAAATTAGATGAAATTGATCGGCCCCGCTGGGTTGATCAGGATATTCTAAACGCTGTTCTTTATAAAAAGGTCAAATATATGGAAGTGAAGTACAACTATACATATCATTTGGAATTTTCTGAAAATGATTATCAATTAGAATCTGTCAAAGAGCATGTTCCGCTCGTGTATAATCAAGTACAGCAACTAAAAGAAAATCAGCCCGTTATCATTCATTTTACAAGTAGTAAGAAACCTTGGAAATATCCGGCACTCAAATATGCTGATTTATGGTGGCGTTATGCGCGGCAAACTCCGTTCTATGAAGAATTGATAATGCGTCTGGTCCTTGCCAATAGCAAATCGGTTTCTTCTCAGGGGATAATCCGGAAAGAGAACGGGAATACCTGTTACGTGCAAGATATGGTTTCTTTTCCTAAAGCGTACTTGAAATATACGTGGAACCGGGCGCTTTCTCATGTTTTATGGGGAGATACCGGAAAGCGGTGCAAAGCTAAAAAACAACGCTATCACGAAAAGGTGCGTTTCTTGCGGGCCCGGCTATCAGGTAAGTGAAACATAGTCTAAATTACCCGGAGAAGTTTTTATGAAAGAAACAATTCATATTGTATACGCTTGTGATGAAAATTATATACCGTATGCTTATGTCAGCATAGCCTCTTTGTTGCGGCAAGCCAACCCGGATTATACGTATTGCATATATGTTTTGCAGACGAAACTTTCTGCCCAGAGTCAGGCCCATCTTACCGCTTTGTGTGCGGGAAAGGCCGAAGTGAACTTTGTGGATGTGTCATCTGTTATAGAAACTTACCGGGGGCGAAAGGATTTCCCACTGACGCTACACTTTACTGAAGAAACCTATTACCGGTTGTTTCTGCCGCATCTATTGCCCAAGGTGGACAAGGTGCTTTATTTGGATGCCGATACCCTTATCTTGCATCCGCTAGAAGATTTGTACCATACAGATTTGGGGAATAATTACCTAGGGGTTACGCACGATTGCGAAATCGTGCGTGTTTGCCATATTATGCCGCCGGAAGCTGCTTATTTCGTTCAACAATTACAGGTGCGCCCGGAGACATATTTCCAGGCCGGAGTAATGGTAATGAATTTAGCGTTGATGCGACAGGAACATTTAACGCAAAAGTTATTGGCGTGTTTGGAACAGTTGGCGACCCCTAAATATGTAGACCAGGACGTGTTGAATGTGGTGTGCCAAAACCGGGTAAAGTTTGTGGCACAAAAGTGGAATTTCACTTGGCATTTGCCGTTACTCGATAGCCGCTATGACGCACACTTGCCGCAGCCGTATTTGACCCTTTATCAACAAGCGGAGAAAGAGCCTTATATCGTGCATTTCACTGGGGAAAACAAAAAGCCGGTGGATTTACCTCGTTTAACTTATAGTCGTTTGTGGTTCCGGTATGTAGCGCAATCCCCATACTTTGATAAATTTTGGCAACAAATGTGGGAAAAGTGCCAACAAAACGAAGATTTTGTGCGTCATCACCGGGGACAATTATTTCGTTACAAATGGTTGCGGCGGAGCACTTGGGGAACACGACGGCAAAGGTATGCGCTCAAGTATGATGCCTTGTACGCGCGGATGTTCCCGTACGGTAAGGCGGAAAAATAAAGAATATTTTCTTACATTGGCAGTTTCTTAAATGCGAGGCAAGAAACAATTATGCTATAATAAAAAGAGGTATTGAACCGGTTGGCGCAGCACCTGTAGTATGAAGTACGTTTTCGCTGTTGGGAACGCGCCACCGGAAAACGATTTGAATAGTTTTAAGCCCAGTTGGCGCAGCGGTAGCGCGTTCCCTTGACATGGGAAAGGTCACAGGTTCAATCCCTGTACTGGGCAAATTTGAAAACCCACCAAAAAGGTGGGTTTTTTAAATTTATCCGGTAGCGCATAAACTGTTTTATGTATGCCAGGGATACACAAAAACCCCGGTATGTGACCGGGGTTTTTCGTAGCAAGTAAGTTCAGCGGAGTGTCGGCAGGTAGTTTTACGGTTGCTTTAGCCGCTGCTATTAACTTCAGTGTCACGTTACCCTCGTCTCCTATTACGCTCTCCAATGCAGGCGGTTCCGGTACATTAACTGTGGATAATTTTACGTCTTCGTGTGTTTCCTCTTGCGCGGTGAGTGCCAACGGGTCCACTTCTTTTACAGTAGGGGGGACATTACATGTGCCGGCCAGCCCAGCAGCCGGGGAATATTCCGGCACTTACCCGGTGTCCATTACCTACTAATTGTACCTGCCTGAAATGATACAATTAAAAAAGGAGTTAAATTCTCTTTTATGAACCAACGTAAAGCAGGTGTGTTTCTATCGTATATCAATGTCGGCTTGAACGGTATTACTATGTTGATATACGTGCCCATGTTGTTACATTATTTGACCAAAGGCCAGTACGGCGTGTATCAACTGATGGGGTCTTTCGTGGCGGTTCTGTCTTTGATGGATTTTGGTTTGGGCAGTTGTATCACCCGCTTTTTGGCACAAGCCCAAGCATTACATGATGAACAGGGGCAGCGGGAAATTTTAGCGGCGGCCCGTTTTTTGTATTTGTTAATTGCCGGGGCTGTGGTGTTGGCGGGAATCGGGCTGTATATGGGGATTGCCCCCTTGTACGGAGCGACTTTATCCACGGCCGATTTGGCATGTGCTAAACAGATTTTCTTAATCTTGCTTGTCAATTTTGCTTTGTGTATTTCCGGAAATATTTTTATATCGGTTTTATTTGCCTACGAACGTTTTGTAATTTGGCAATTGATACGGTTACTCAACATTGTGGTTTCGCCGTTAGTGATATGGGCTGTGCTAAGTTGGAAAGCCAACGTCTTAAATGTCGTATTGGTACAAACTTTCTTTAATTTGTTAGTGGTGGGGGCCAATTACTGTTACTGCCATTTTAAATTACGGGTATCTTTCCCTCTTGGCCGTTTTTCTTGGAAATTACTTAAACAGTTAACGAAGTTTTCGTTTTCGGTGTTTATCGGGAATATTTCCGCAGAAGTGTACTGGCGGTTGGGCGGCTTTGTGCTGGGGGCGGTGGCGGGAGCCGTGGCAGTGGCCAATTATTACATTGCCTCTCAAATTTGTTTGTTTTATATGACGCTTTCGTCCAGTATTGCACCTATTTTCCTGCCGCAGTTATCTTCCCAGTCTGCCGTTACAACTTCGCTAAACCGTCATAACGAAGTGTTATGCCGTACCGGGCGACTACAGGGTTTTGTGGCGTTTTTGATCATTTTGGGATTTGCCTTGTTGGGGCGCACTTTTCTGTACTTGTGGTTAGGCCCCGGTAACGAAATTTGTTATCTGCCGGCGTTGGTTTTAATGATTGGGTATAGTTTGTCTGTTATTCAAAGTGTGGCCGGTTCTGCGCTGCAGGCCATGGACCGCTACGCCGGGTTTGCCTATATTAGTTTGGGTTCGGTTATTTTAAATGTGTTGTTAGCCATTCCGCTTAGTAAGTTATACGGAGTAGCGGGTTGTGCCGGGGCGGCGGCCTTCTGTTTGTTAATCATTCAAGGCATAGTGAGCAATATATATTATGCGCATGTGGGGCTCAATATCCGCCTGTTCATCCGTGCCTTATTACCTATACTCGGTTATACCGGGGTAACTTCCGCTATTTTATGGGTTTTATGGCAGGCATGGCCGTTAGATAACAGTTGGAGCAGTTTTTTAGGGCACGGTGTGGCGATTGTAGGGGTGTACACGGTTGTTATGGGCGCGTGCGCATTGGACCATTTTGAAAAAAATATAATAAGGGAGTGTTGGGATTTGTGTACAGGCGGATGGCGTAACATACGAAAAGAATAAAATAAGCGTTTTATTCTCTCAGACGAAACCCCCGGTCGCGAAAAACGCTCCCGAAAATTCCTCCACTTCAGCGGTACCGATATAGGGATTTTAAGATACCCAACAATTTTTGGGGTAATTGTGAATAACGTTGATACAACAAATAGAAACGGCGCTTAAAAATATGCCGTAAATAATTTCGGATATAGGTTAATATATATTCTGATAATTCGTCAAAATCGTTGATCTGTTCGTAGAAATCAAAAGTAATACCTTCTTTTTGGAATCTTTCCACTTTGTTTTTGAAATAATTCTCATACCACCCGGGTGTATTGAAGTTTTTTTCAAACACAGTAAAATGTGTCATATACCAATATAGCAAGCCCGATTTGTCCGGGGTGGGGGAGGCCAAAAATTCCTCCAAGTTATCCAAACCTTGTTTGTCACAAAACCACTTGCTATAACGTTTGTCTAGCGAAATAACTTTTAAATCCCATAATAGTGCTTGGGTGCCTGTCATAGAGTGCATATTGACAATCGCGTCGCAATATTCAAAAAAATTGAGCGATTGCGATACAAACGCGTTCCAAGTGGGCGGGTTGTAAATTAGATTGGGATATTTTTGCTGTAGCATCCGCACGATGGTTGTATTTAATTGGGCGTAATCGGAATCGTGAAAAGTGATGATAACACCGATATTTGGGGGTACGTGGGATAGAATATTTAGTAAGTACAGATACTGATCATCGTATATAGTTTCTTTATAAGCGTTATCCGAAGGAATAGGGCACAACAAAAGATATTTAAAACGTTGGCGCAGGGCCGTAAGTTGTTTTTTAAACGGATTTTTGGCATCAATCAACTTCCGTAATTTCGTCTTAAAATTCGCTAATGCTTGACGTTGTGAAACCGTAATGGGGAAACTGCGAATTTCTTGCTCAAACCGGTCCGGAAACCCGTTTAGAAAATGAATAGGCTCATAACGTAGAGTGCGGCAAAAAGGGGGGCGGGAAAACAAGCCGTTTTCTGTCATGAGAGCCAGGACTTGAGGAAAAGTGCGTTGTAATAACGGATTGTGTATCGGATAAGAAATAATTAAATCGGGGCGCCAATCGGGGGACAAGATTTTTTTAATAATTTGTTGGAATGTTTGGTGTTGTTTTTCGCTTATTTCCCCATTGAACACTGCCAAAAACATGTCCTGGTAGGAGCGTGCTTGCGGGAAAATTTGTTTTAGGTATTCATCTTTGAAACAAATGGGATGCAACGGTTGCAGGATGCCGGTTTTTTTGTCTTGTAAAAAGGCCATTTCCGGAACGATAGTTTTGATTTCCACATCTTTGGAATCTTGCAGACTTGTGGCCAACCAAGTATGGAAGTGCGCCCGTATAACAGAAGCCATGTTGGCATTAGGGCCTAAGATGGAAAATCCGGTTGGTTCTGCGTATAGTAAAATTTTCATTTTATCGTATCCACTGTTGCTACCATATTCTAACATATCGGGCGGCGCGTGAGGTTTAAGATCCCGATTTTGTATCTTTCGTTTTTGCCAATCGCGCCATATCCCAGTTGCCGCATCTGTCAAGGAAGGAATGTATCCATGAACCTAATAATTATTTGTTTGAAAAATAGGATACAGTGGCCCTCAATATCTCTGCTTGTTTTACCGCCTGACGAAAATCCCAATAATTTGTTTTAAATTGCAACAATTGTCCTTGTAATTGTTCGGCTACGGGGCATAAACCCGGCTTATATTGATTTCTGTTTTCTGCAGAAATAAACTGTTCCCGGCGCAGTAAAGACATTTGTTGGAACATGGGTTCTAAATAAGTTATTTTCCAAGCCGCGTAAATTCCATCTCCTCCTAATTCCTGGAATTTGTCTCTAAAGGTATACCAAGAAATACCGGGATGGGTTAATTTGACGGCCCAAGTCCAATAGGAATGAGTGTAGTCCTTTCCTACTTGTTGGGGTTGGAGCCAATCATAACCTTGGACGGCTTGCGAAAAAAGTTGGGCTACTTCTTTACGCCGGTTGACCAGTGCCTCTATGTTTTCCAACTGACCCAATGCTACGGCGGCACATAACTCCGACATGCGGTAGTTCCACCCCATTTGGACATGGCGGCAATAGCGCGGGTCTTGAATGTCTTTTTTGGTTATTTTCCCTTTTTGAGCACCTACTCCGGCATATCCTAAAGAAGACACCCGGCGTGTGTTAATGGCTGTATCTAAATCATTGGTAATGACAATCCCTCCTTCCCCTGCAGTAAGGTGTTTGGAAGATTGAAACGAAAAACTGGCCGCATCCGCCAATGTGCCAACCAAACGGCCCTTATACGTACCTAAAAAACATTCTGCATTGTCTTCCAGAACGCGAAGATTGTACTTATGCGCCAATTGCAAGATAGGGTCCATATCCGGACATAACCCGAATAAAGCGACCGTAATGATGGCTTTTGTCTTCTTGGTAATTTTGGCCTCTATTTGGGTGGCATCCAATTCGAACGTATTGGGGTCCACGTCCACAAACACAGGGGTAGCATTGGCCTGCAACACAGCAAATGTTGTGCTGGCCATCGTCAATGGAGGAACAATGACTTCATCCCCCGCGCCAATTCCCCAGGCTTCTAAAACGGAATGCAAGGTGGCCGTTCCGTTGACTTGACAAATTGCATATTTGACACCGAACCTGGCAGAAAATTCTTGTTCCAGGCGAGTCATCATATGAGCTCCTTTAGAACTCCGAAATTGTGTATCTAACACTTCTTTGACATATTTGTACTCATTTTGACCAATTCTGGAAGTTAAATCTTTCATAGTTTTTCTCCGCGAATAGATTTTAAATATCCCTCATTTCTTACGGTATCATTGTTGAGGGTCAAGATTTCCGGGTTTTGCTTGCACCAGGAAATAATGTCCTGATAAGGTACTTGATAATTATAGTTAAAATGTTGGTATATGCGTTTGGCCAATTCAAAATCTTGGGGTTTGTCTACCGTCCATCTCCAAGAAGAAAGGTCCTCGCAATGAGATATGTTTTGTAAATGAAACAATTGGTTGTTTTTCCAAATGTAGGGAGTGACGTGTTCTTTCTCGGAGTCTAACGTGGCTTGTGTATAAGCCGTTTTAAGGGCTGCGGTTTTGAATACTTCCACATCCAGTCCCTCCGGATAAGTCGGGGATAGGGTATTAGAACAATAATCGATAGAAGCATCTTGCAACAAGACCTCTACGCAACGGTCAATCAATTGCGCTTCTTTAAACGGGTCATCCGCGGTGATGCGGACAATATATTGACTGGGATACTGGCAAGAAGCCTGATAAAAACGTTCCAGCACATTTGCCAAACTGCCTCTGACGAGGGGGCAAGGAAGACGGGTTGTAACGAAATCAGCTAATTTATCATCCGTGGGAGAGGTGCTTGTCGCAATAATGATTTGTTCCACGTGTTTAGATAAAGAAATTCGTTCGACAATAATTTCCAATATGGTTTTAGGCCCTATCTTTTTTAGTACTTTGTTAGGAAGACGAGTTGAGTTTAAACGAGCTTGAACGATGGCAATGGTTTGTTTCATAAAGAAGTTTGTCATTTTTTAACCCATAAACTGGGCATTACGATATCTGTTTCTATATTTTCAAATTCCTTGGCCACATCGCGTAAGATGGCTGAGGGGAATGGGCGGCCAAATATTTCCACATTTTCCTTTAATTGTTCCAAATTATCTACGCCAAAGACCAAATGAGAAATAGCATCAAACTGTTTTACGAAATTAATAGCAAGCGAAATACGTGATACGTGATGTTTTTGGCACAATTCATCAATTTTTCTGATGATAGGTTTGGCCCGTTCTAAAAAAGGGGGGATTTCATCTTCCTTCATTAAAATCAACCCTTGAATAAAGGCACTGCGGGAATGAATTTCAAGTTTTCCGGTACTTTTTGCTAAATCAAAAACTCCCTCTTGGGCCATTCGTTGGTCAAAAATACTGAAAGGAAGTTGTATAAAATCTACATAAGGGCTCTGGATACAAGCCTTAGCTTCTTCGGGGTAATAGACAGACACCCCGCAATGTTTTACCCGCCCCTGTTGTTTCAATTGAAACATGGCTTTTAGCATTTCTTCGTTAAAGGCATAGCGGGAACTATGGAATAAATAAGCATCCAGATAATCTGAGTGTAAACGTTGCAGTTGGATGTCTAAATTTTTGCAGATTACTTTTTGGTAATCAGTTGGCGAAACGTCATCTAGCCAATTGGGATGGAATTTGGAACTTATAAATAACTTTTCCCGCGGAATTGTTTTCTTCTTCAGGAATGTGCCCACCACGTCTTCTGCTGTTCCGTAAGAGTGGGCTGTATCAATGGCTTCAATGCCGTTTTGAGTGGCATAGTCCAACATTTGCACGGCCTCTACGGGCGTTGGTTGTTGCTGTCCTCGGATGCCGTAATTCATACCAAATTGTACAGTTCCTAGTGCGAGATGCATAGAAGCCGCCTTAAGAAAGAAACATCTTCTTTAAAATCATCTAAATTCTGTTTAGACGTTTTTTGAGTTTCCAGGGTTATATCTCCTATCTTATGGAAGATAGGAAGTAAGCGTGTGAAATCCACCGTACCCATTCCCAAATGAAGGTGTGAATCCGTTTCGGTGGTAATATCCAAATCCGAAAGGTGTAATTTTTTAGGAGTCAGTTTCATAAAAGATTGGACATAATCGTATGGATCCATCCGGTAGGAATTAGCAGCGCAAATTGCATGTCCAATATCCAAGCAGAATCCGCAAGGAACACTTGTTTGAATAAAATCAATTTCAGCAGGAGTAGTGCCTACATAGGATTCGGCTTTGATAAAATCCAATATTTTATGCGGTTTATTCTCAATGAGCGCACGAGGATCCCGGATGCGGGCTAATTGAATGGCGGTTTGTTGGTATGTTCCATCACTCCCGCCATGAAAAACAATATATCGGGCGTTCAGAGCATCGGCATATTGTTTAACTTCTTGATAGAGGCGATGATTGTGTGGCCAATTGGTTTCCATAGATAAATTCATCTGATGAGCACTGTGAGGGGCATGGATGTCAAAGGGAATGTGCAATGTTTCCCACAAGGCCAACTCTTCCATGTGTCCGGGTACAACATACAGTTCTATATAATCAAACCATCCTTGCTTATATAGGTCCGCAAGTAAAGGAAAGTAATCATGGGTGTTAATGTTCCACAACTTCAAACCGAGGTTAATCACATACATCTCCTTGGTGGATATAATCCCCCTTCCCTCTGGAACAATTCAATTTTTTACCTATCACCTGATTTTTTTCGTAAGGCGGGAAGGAATCGTGCGGGGCCGGGCGGAGATATTCTATGTCTGCTTCGGTTATTAAATCTCCTGCGTTTAAATCGCGGCAAAGACGGATGCATCTGCGCTGTACGATGACGGTTTCTTTTTCATTTTCTTCTACGCGTTTATTTCCATCCCCCAGAGAAAATTCCAGTTCGCGGGTACGATCTACCATTTCTCTCCAGGTAGTGGGATTCATGGCAAATTTGTGGTCAGGGCCGGTACGGGTGTTGTCATCCGTAAAGTGTTTCTCAATTACACGGGCCCCCAGTGTGACGGCTCCCAGAACGGTGGCATGCCCGAATGTATGGTCCGATAAACCTAAAGGCATATGGGGATATAGTTGAGCAAAAGTCTTGAGTACATTGAGATTAATATATTTGTAATTTTCCACGGAGGCCGTATAATTTGTGTTACATTGCATCAGCACGATCTGCGGATTGCAGGATGTAATAACCTCAACCGCACTTTGAACTTCAGCTAAGTCCGAGGCCCCACAGGCAAGTAATATTGGTTTTTGTAAACTGGAAACCGACCGCAAAAAATCATGCCAAGTAATATCTCCGGAGCCAATCTTATAGGCATTTACGTACGGAGCCATTTCTGCTACGGCTTCTTCGTCGTAAGGGGTTGTCATAAATTCAATCCCCACCTCTTGGCACGTTTTTACTAACTCTGCAGTCCAACTTCGCTTACAATGATATTGTTCATACACTTCATAAACGGATTTTTTCCATTGGGATTGATGAGATTGGCCGGAAGATAAATGCTTAAATCCATAATCGCTTACAATTTTATTGGCCAGAAAATGTTGGAATTTAGCACAATCCGCACCGGCCTTTTTGGCTAGATAAATCAACTCCTTTGCCCGTTCTAAATTGCCGTCATGATTAGCGGCAATATCTGCGATGAAATACGTAGGTTCGTGCAGTGCGATACGGCGTTTGTTAATAAAAATTTCTGTATTATAGTTCATAAAATTCAGTCTTTAATTGTTCTATGACTTCTTGCAGAGTGGGTAAAGCATATCCCAACAGATTTTCTGCCTTGGATACATCCAATCCTAAACTATCTGCCCGTTTGGGGGATATCTGTGCAACGGATCCCACCGTACTGGCGGCTAACGAAAGTTGGCAGGCAATGGCCAATTCCTCTATAAACTTCTTTTTGCTGAAAACCTCCCGGCTGGCTAAATTATATAATCCCTGTGCATTTTTTTCAATCATATCCAACAGGGCATCGGAAAATTGTGCTACGGAGAGGGAAGAAGTAAAATAATCGTTGAATAAAGTAATAGGTTCCTGGTGCTTGAGGGCCGCTAGAGCCCATTCCACAAAAGAAGGGCGGTTGATATCTTTTCTGAATCCAACGATGTTCGTGCGTAAGACCAAGGATTGGGGGTTACTTAAAGTGAATTTTTCCCCGGCAAATTTTGTACGGGCGTATTCATTGAGTAAGATTACCGGACTTTGTTCATCGTGTTTTTTGTCTCGGTCCCCATAAAAATAACCATCAGTTGAAATATACACATATTTAAAATTGTTTTTAGCGGCCAAATAAGATAATTGGGCACTCGGCCGAGAATTGGCCAAGTAGGCTGCGGCCGGATTATCGTCGCATATTTGATGGTTGACGATGGACACGGTATTAATTACGACATCAAACCGGTGAGAATTAAAAAAGTTTTCTACTTCTTTTGGTTGCGTGATATCCAGTGAAACATCCGCTCCGGAACGTGCCACTCCTACGGCGGGTAAATTCCGTTGTTTGCATTTCTTCATTAAGGCTTGGCCCAATAAACCGGTGGAACCCAATATACAATAACCCATTTTTTCTCTCTCTTAATGCGCCTGTAAAGTCTCATTTTTGAGATCTTGGAGCAGACCCGCCATCTCTTCTACGCTTAACCATTGTGTGTTATTGCCGGAGTGGTATTCAAAATCCGGGCTTACCGGTTTGGCGGAGGGGAAATCGTAATGAATGTTAGAAAATTGCATTTGCGGTAAAATAATATAAAACTTTTCCAATTCCAATGTGTTGGGGGCATCTCCTTGAGTAATCATTTGTTCATGAATTTTTTCTCCGGGGCGGATGCCAACTTCTTTAATTTTTAAGTGTGGGGCAATTGCCTTGGCTAAATCGGGCATGCGCATAGAAGGAATTTTTTTAACAAACAATTCTCCTCCGTGCATAAGTGAAAGGGCGGTTAGAACCATATCTACGGCTTCTTCCAGTTTTAGCCAGAAACGGGTCATGCGCATATCGGTGATGGGCAACTCTTTGGCCCCTTGTGCTACTAATTTCTGGAAAAAGGGAATAACAGAGCCACGCGAGCCCGCCACATTTCCGTAGCGCACCACAGAAAAACGTGTGTTTTTTGCGCCGGCGTAGGCATTCCCGGCAATGAATAATTTGTCGGAACATAACTTAGTGGCTCCGTACAGATTAATGGGGGCGCATGCTTTATCCGTGGATAGGGCAATTACTTTTTGCACACCTCGGTCAATGGCACAGTCTATTACGTTTTTGGCTCCTAACACATTGGTCCGAATAGCTTCAAAAGGGTTATATTCGCAAGCGGGGACTTGTTTTAGAGCCGCTGCGTGAATGACATAATCCACTCCGTCAAACGCTCGCATCATGCGTTCTTTGTCACGCACGTCCCCGATAAAAAAACGGAATTTGTCAGCATAGGGTTGGAATTGGGGTTTATTTTGCATCACAAATTGCTTATATTCATCCCGGGAATAAATAATGATTTTTTTGACATCCGGGCATTGGGTCAACACTTGATAAGCAAATTGCTGGCCAAAACTGCCCGTTCCGCCGGTAATTAAAATTGATTTTTGGGAACAGATATGTGTGTCTGCCATAAAATAACTCCGTTTTTATTAAGACTCATAAAAGATTCTATAATTCTCTATCTCCTTATTATATTAGATATTGGAGAACAAATCCAATGCTGATATGCCGGAGTCCAAGGGGAAGAGATGATACGGTGTGGGAATCCCGAAGGTGCAGCATATTCTTGGCAAATATTTGCAAAAATTGTTATAATATCCCTATAATTTCTTTTTAGGCAAGAGTTAAACAAAATGGTAGCCCAAAAAAACCTGTGTGTATTAATCCTCGCTGCCGGCAAGGGCACGCGAATGAAGTCTTCTCTCCCCAAACCGTTACATGCTGTTTGCGGATCTCCGATTATATCTTATATTCTAAAAGCCGCCCAAGCGTTACAACCGGCGGCCATTGGTATTGTAGTCGGTCATGAATCTAACCAAGTGATTGACACGGTCAATACGCATGTAGCCGCTTGGGGTGTTACGGCGCCGGTTGTATTTATCCAGCAAAAAGAACTGACCGGTTCCGGTTCGGCCGTTAAGGCCGCCGTGCCGCTTCTGCAAAAATTTGAGAAAGTACTTGTTTTAAACGGAGATACGCCTTTGTTGCGTGCGGCTACCTTGCAGCAAATGACAGATCGCTTTTTGTCCGGCCAAAACGGGGCGTTAGTATGCGGCGTATCTGTGCCTAATCCGCACGGATATGGGCGCATCGTGCGTAACGAACACGGCGGTTTTGAGTCCATTGTGGAAGAGGCCGACGCGGACGAATCCACCAAACAAATTACCGAAATTAACAGCGGAATGTATTTGTTTGATTCCAAAGCACTGCAAGCGGCGCTTTCGCAACTGATTCCGCAAGGACCGAAGAACGAATACTATTTAACTGATACACTTACCTTTATCAGCCAGATGAATCATCCTGTTCTGGTCCATACTGTGGCGGATTACACAGAGGCGCTTGGCGTGAATAGTAAAGCACAATTAGCCGAAGCCGGGCAGATTTTACGTGCCCGCATATGTGCGCAATTGATGGACGAAGGCGTTACGTTGGTCAACCCGTACGATGTATATATTGATGCGCAAGTCCAAATCGGAGCGGATACGGTGATATATCCCGGGACGTATATTTTTGGTAAAACCGTTATTGGTCGCAACTGCACGTTGGAAGGCGGTGTGTACATTAAGGATTCTGTTATTGGGGATCATGTAGAAATTAAAATGGGTACATACATAGAGCAATCCACCGTAGAGGAAACCTGCCAACTCGGGCCGTATGCGCACTTGCGTCCGCAATCGGTCATTAAAAAAGGGGCCAAGGTGGGCAACTTTAGCGAAATTAAAAAATCTATTATCGGCGAAGGGTCCAAGGTAAACCACTTGAGTTACATTGGGGATACGCAAATGGGTGCCGGGGTCAACATTGGTGCGGGTACGATTACATGTAATTACGATGGGGTAAATAAACACCAAACGGTCATTGAGGACCACGTGTTTGTGGGGTCTAACGTCAATTTTGTAGCACCGGTTACGGTGCGGCAATATGCAAAAATCGGTGCAGGGTCTACCATTACGAAAGAGGTGGCAGCAAATTCTCTGGGTATCGCCCGGGCGCGCCAGGTTGTATTGGAAAATAAAGGTGCCAAAAAAAATGACTAAAAGTGTGAATGGTGATTTACGTATTTTCTCCGGCAATGCCAACATGGCTTTGGCGCAGAAGATTTGCGGACATTTGAATATGGAATTGGGCAAATTGCGTGCCGAACGGTTTGCCGACGGAGAAATAGATGTCCAAATTTTGGAAAGCGTCCGCGCGCACGACTGCTATATCGTCCAACCCACGTGCCCGCCCGTTAATGAAAACTTAATGGAATTGCTCATCATGATTGACGCGTTTAAACGTGCCAGTGCGGGCAAAATTACGGCAGTCATTCCGTATTTTGGTTATGCCCGTGCGGACAGGAAGTCCTCTCCTCGCGTACCGATAACCGCTAAACTGGCTTGCAATTTGATTGCCGAGGCAGGGGCCGACCGCATTATGACGGTGGATTTGCACGCCGGGCAAATTCAGGGATTTTTTGATATTCCGGTGGACCATTTACGGGCTCGGAAAGTATTTTTGGATTATTTTGCAGACTTTCGCCACGAGGACATTGTGGTGATTTCGCCGGATGTGGGGGGCGTGGAACGCGCCCGCAAATTTGCGGCACGCATGGATGCGGGCTTGGTAATTATTGATAAACGCCGCCCCAAACCCAATGAAGCCGTGGTGTATAACATCATCGGCGATGTGAAAGACAAAATAGCCATTATTTTTGATGATATCGTGGATACGGCCGGCACGCTGACGACCGTAGCCCAAAAAGTCAAAGAACGCGGCGCGCGGGAAATCTACGCGGCGTGTGCCCATGGGTTGCTCTCACGCAATGCTCTGGAACGGATCAATAATTCCGCCATCAAGAAATTAGTCATCAGTGACTCTTTACCGATTCGGGATTTAGGTCCGAAAGTAGATGTGCTGTCGGTTTCGTATTTACTCGCGGATGCGATTAAACGCAATCACGACGGCCGTTCCATCAGCGATATGTTTAATTAAACCTTTTTGAAAGGAAACTTGGAGGACAGAATGGAAAAAGTAACAATCGAAGCCGTCAGCCGCGAAGGCATCGGCGTCAAAGGGGCCCTTTCCCAAATTCGTGCGGAAAAGAAAGTCCCGGCCGTAGTTTATGGCGGCCATAAAGAACCGGTAAGCGTTACCGTGGCTGTAAAAGATTTGGAAAAAATCATGAAAGCCGGTAAAAATACCTTGGTAGAAATGACGTTAAACGGAGAGAAAGAATTAGTACTCGTAAAAGAAGTACAATTTCATGCCGTAACCGATAATCCCATCCATGCGGATTTTCAACGCGTCAGCATGAAAGACAAAATGAACGTGGTCGTTCCGCTTAAATTGGAAGGTACTCCGGCAGATGTGGCGCAATACGGTGCTATTATTGAACACATCTTGCGCGAAATTGAAGTACGCGCTTTGGTCAGTGCTATCCCGCACGAAATTGTGTTGGATATTACGCCCATGACCATCAACAAAGGTATTTTGGCAGGGGATATCAAAGTACCGCAAGGCGTGGAACTCGTTACGGATGCCGAAGCACCCGTTGTGCACTTGGCTATTCCGAAAGACGATACGCCTGCTCCTGCGCCGGCTGCTGATGCGGCTGCCGCCCAGCCGGAAAGTTCTTCTACCAAAGGGAAGAAGGACGAAGAAGGCAACTTGGCTAAAGACAATAAAGACGCCGCCAAGGACGCCAAGAAATAATCTATGGCTATTCTCCTGGCGGGGCTGGGTAATCCCGGGGCCGAATATGCGCGCACGCGGCACAATGCCGGATTTAGGGTGTTGGACGCTTGTGCAGCCAAATGGGGCGCCGAATGGAAACCCTGGCAAAAACTGGGAGAATATGCCAAAGTTTGTGTGGGCGGAACAGATGTATATTTGTTAAAACCGCTTACGTATATGAACGAATCGGGTCGGGCTGTTAGCAGCCTGGCCCGGTTTTATAAAATCCCGCCGCAAAATTGTGTGATTTGCTTTGACGAAGTAGCCCTGCCTGTGGGGCAGTTGCGCTTACGCAAAAGCGGTTCTGCCGGCGGTCAAAAAGGGATGAAAAGCGTTATTGAACAATTAGGCACGCAAGACATTGTTCGTTTGCGTGTGGGTATTGGCCCTAAGCCCGAAAAAATAGATTTGGTCAACTTTGTACTGGGCAAGTTTTCTGCCACAGACGAAGATATTTTGCAACCCGCCATTACGCGTGCGGTGGACGCGTTGGAAACTTTCCTTACGAACGGGCTTGAAAAAGCCATGGGCCAAATCAATTAATCCTTTATTATTTTTTACCTGTTCCACTAAAAAACGAATATTTCCGTTGTAAACTTGAGTAAACTTTTTTGATAGAATGCTTTATATATGGAAAACTACAAAACATTGAAATACGTTCAGGGTGACAGCAAGAAAAACGGTTTTACGCTCATTGAGCTGTTGGTGGTTGTGCTGATTATTGGCATACTGGCTGCTATCGCTGTGCCGCAATATCAAAAAGCGGTACTTAAAAGCCGCTTTGTAGGAGCTATGACAGCATGCGATAGTTTGTTTCAAGCTGCGGAGCGGTATTATTTGGCCAACAATGTTTGGCCTTCCAGGTTGGATGAGTTGGATACAGAGATGCTGGGTGCCTATAACGATAGGGGTGGTTCGGAAGTTATATCCGGGGAGGGCTTTTCATGTTCTTTCTTCGGCGAGGAAGCTACCGGGGCATCTCACTCTATCATGTGTGCTGTTCCCAACCAGGGGTTTGGATTACGTCGTTTTTTCGGCCTCCCGGATAAGAGATATTGTTACAGCAGAGAAGAAAATGCGCAAGGAAACGATATGTGCCGTCGGATAACGAAGTTATCAACCCCGTCACGAGAGGCTTCCGGTTACAACTACTATTTACTTCCGTAAAATTTCTACAAGTTCATTTGGCGCCCGGTCATTAGCGCCGGGCGTTCGTATTTACTATAATAACAGTATGACTATTTCCGAATTCAAAACCGCTTGCCAAACTATTGAGCAGGAATATAAAACTAAAATTGCCCACGCGGATAATTTGTCTGTTGTGGAAGAACTGCGCATAGCGGCCTTGGGCCGCAAGGGCGCATTAACCGAATTGTTAAAAGGCCTAAAAGATTTTTCAATTGAAGCTAAAAAAACGGCCGGCCCTTTGGGCAATGCGCTTAAGACAGCACTGTCAGCCGCCTTGGATGAAAAGACAGAAGCGTTGGCTGCCAAACAAATCAACGAC
>JAEEGL016870146.1_pt1 | contig 29613 bp, 29 predicted proteins | sample 9134231 | NCBI WGS metagenome assembly JAEEGL01 (sample SAMN16246548, study PRJNA631951) | gut metagenome | biome: gut microbiome; feature: rumen; material: fiber-attached | host: Bos | place: Iran: Karaj | collected 2018-10
ACACTTTTTTTCAAGTTTTTTTCGACTATTTTTCGCGCCTCCCGAAGCCTCGATTTTCCCTTTTCCCGCCTCACTTTTTTGAACCTCCGTCACCTCACTTTCCGAACAGGCTTTCGCATTATATTTAAAAGTATATTCAAAAAATACGGGATTTTTTCCGCAAATTATCCACGCGTTGGTAATACCTTCGAGGTCGCCAAAGGCCGCTCCGGCGGCTCCCGAAGCGGCCTTTTTCCGCATTGGTCTACTTGGTGTCGTACCAGCTTCTGCCCTCCGCAACGTCGGCGACGAGCGGCACGCTGAGCCGCAGCGTTTCGCCGACGGCCGTGGTCTCTTTAAGCTCTCCCTCCACGGGATCTCCCATCATGCACCTGTGGAGCAGCTCCTTCACGCCGTCCTTTTCGGACTCGGGACAGTCGATGATAAGCTCGTCGTGTATCTGCAGCACGAGCTTTGCGCGCAGGCCCCCGCGCTCCAGCGCGTCGTGCACGCGCACCATAGCAAGCTTTATGAGGTCGGCTGCGCTGCCCTGCACCGGCATGTTCATTGCGACGCGCTCGCCGAAGGAGCGGGTGTTGTAGTTGCCGCTTTTGAGCTCCGGCAGATCGCGCCTGCGCCCGGTGAGCGTCACGGCATAGCCGCGCTCGCGCCCTTCGCGCACGGAACGCGCCATGTATTCGCGCACGCCGGTGCAGCGGGAAAGGTATTTTTTGATGTATTCGCCCGCGGTTTTGCGGGAGACGCCGAGCTGATTTGCAAGGCCGAACTCGCTGATGCCGTAGACTATGCCGAAATTTACGGCCTTTGCGGCGGAGCGCATATCCTTTGTGACCTCGTTTATAGGCACTCCGAACACCTCGGACGCGGTGCGGGCGTGTATGTCTCCCCCGTCAACGAACGCGGATGAGAGCGCATCGTCGCCCGATAAATGCGCCAGCACGCGCAGCTCTATCTGCGAATACTCTGCGCCGACGAGCGTATTGCCCTCACTTGCGACGAACGCCTTGCGGATCTCGCGCCCCTGCGGAGTGCGCACAGGTATGTTCTGCAGATTGGGTTCGGCAGACGAGATGCGCCCCGTGGCGGTTACGTTCTGATTGAAGGTGGTGCGGATGCGCCCGTCCGGCCCGATCTTTTGAAGCATTGCGTCGATGAACGTGGAGCGCAGCTTTGTTAAGAAGCGGTACTCGATGACGGCGTCAACGATCGGGTTCATGGGGCGCAGGTTCTCAAGCACGTCGGAATCGGTGGAGTAGCCCGTTTTGGTCTTTTTCTGCGGCGGCAGGCCGAGCTCGTCGAAGAGCACCGCGCCAAGCTGCTTGGGCGAGAGAATGTTGAAGCTGTGACCCGCAAGGTCATGGATGGATGCGGCAAGCTCGTCTATGCGCGCGCCCCAGCCGCGGCCCAGCTCGCGCAGGGCGTCCGCATCCACCGCGAAGCCCTCGCGCTCCATGTCGAAGAGGACCCGCACGAGCGGAAGCTCCACTCCGCGGTAGAGGGCCGTCATCTGCTTTTGCTCCAGCTCGCGCGAGAGTATGCGGTAAAGGCGCATGACGGCGGCGGCGCCGGTCTCCTCCACGCCGACGGCCTCGGCAAGCGCGGCAAGGCTCTTTGCCGGGTTGAGCGCGTTAAGCAGAGAGTCCGCGACGGTCAGGTCGAATTCAAGCCCGCGAAGCTCTGCGCCGTGCTCGTGAAGCAGGTGCATAAGCGCCTTGCCGTCGAACACCACCTTGCGCACGGCGGGGTCGGCAAGCGCGGGAGCGAGCGCCGTGAATATCTCGTCCGGGTCGAGGCCCGGCTCAAGCAGGCTGCCGCCCGTCTTTATAATATAGTAGAAACCCCCTTCGGTAAGCGCCGTGAGATCGTCGTCTACATGTATCGCAACGAGCTTTTCGGAGGCGATGACGCTTGCCGCCGAGGCGAGAGCGTCCCGGTCCGTGACGGTGACGGTCTGCTTTATCTCAAGCTTCGGCGCGTCCTCCGCCGTATCCTGCGCGTCCTCCGCGGGTGCGGGAGCATTGGCCCCGGCATGAGCTGCGCCGGGCTTATCGGCGTCGGCTATTGCTTTTAGCCTTGCGGCGTTTGATTTGAGGCCGAGCTTTGCCATGAGGGGCAGAGCGGCCTCGGTGCGGGAGATATCGAACGCGCAGTCATCGAGCGTAAGCCCGATAGGCGCGCTGCGGCAGATGGTGCCTATCTCATAGCTCATCCTCGCGGACTCCGCGCCGCCCATGAGCTTGGTTTTGAGCGCGCCCTTCTCGTTTTCGGCGTTTTGCAGCACGCCATCGAGGCTGCCGTACTTTTGAAGCAGCGCCTTGGCGGTCTTTTCGCCGACGCCCTTTATGCCGGGGATGTTGTCGGAGCTGTCGCCCATGAGCGCCTTAAGGTCTATCATGCGGGCGGGGGTAAGGCCGTGCTCCTCCATGAGCTTTGCTTCATCGAACTCGACCGTTTCCGTAATGCCCTTTTTGGTGAGCAGAACGTGCGTCCTGTCCGAAACGAGCTGCAGCGCGTCGCGGTCGCCCGTGACGATGAGCGTTTCAACGCCCTGTTCCTCCGCCATGCGCGAAACGGTGCCCAGGATATCGTCCGCCTCGTACTTGAAGCACTCGCAGACGGCGACGCCCATTTTCCGCAGCAGGTCCTGCAGGGCGGGTATCTGCGGACGCAGATCCTCGGGCGTTTCGCGGCGCCCGGCCTTGTACTCGGGGTAGGTCGCGTGGCGGAACGTGCCGCCTTGCATATCGAACGCGGCGAGCATATAATCCGGCCGCATTGCGATGAGCTTTAACAGCATGGCGGTAAAGCCGTGCAGGGCGTTGGTAGGCAGACCGTCGCGGCTTGTCATGGCGGTCTGGATCGCGTAATAGGCGCGGAACATAAGCGAGTTCCCGTCTATGGCTATAAGCTTTTTCATGCGTTATGCGCTTTTGGCGCGTCCTTTCAAAGTAGTGGGCCTATTATGCCCCGCGGGCGATCACATCATTATAATATGAGACTCGTCCCATTCGTGGGGGGTCTTCTGCACGGCGGGCGTGCCGACGGACACGGCGATCATAAACTCGAACCCCTCGGGGAAGCCGAACTCGCGCTTGACGCTTTCGCTGCCGGGGCCGAACGCGCTTGCGGGCATGCCGAGTATGACGCTGCCCAGACCCATGGAGCCCGCCGCAAGTACGATGTTTTCCACCGCGATGCCCGCGTCGACGGGCGCGAAATGCGAGGGCTTGGCGCAGATCAAAACGACGAGCGGAGCGTCGTAGGTGACCTTGCCGCCGCGGCTCTTCATACGCTCGGCAAAATCGACGTTGCCGGAGGCGATCACGCCGTCGACTATGGCCTGTTCAAGGCGCATGCGCCTTTCGGGGTCGGTGATGAAAATGAAGCGCTGATCCTGCCTGTTCATGGCAGTGGGCGACGCAAGCGCGGCCTTTTTGAGCGTTTCGAGCTGTTCGGGGGTAACCGGGGTATCCGCGTAGCCGCGGATGGAGCTGCGGTTCAAAACGGTTTCCATAACTTGATTCTGCATACGGTTCACACTCCGGGTTTGGCCCGGCCTTTCAAAATATTTACATATATATTTTAGCAGACGGCCCGGCCCGTGTAAAGCGTTTTGGTGAAAAATGCCGCGTTGGAAAAGGCGCGGCGCGGGCAAACTAAACCCGTGAAAAAAACGAAGGGAGGGCGTTTATGAAGCTGTTGGGATTTGCCGTGGGCATGGCCGCGGGAGCCGCCGCCGCCACCGCCGCGGTCACGGGCATGTATCCGAGCGTGGGCAAAAAGCTGAAGCGCGACGGAAAAAAGCTGATAAAAGCTGCGGCGGGGCTTTTATAAAAGGAAAGCGGGAGCTTGAGCCGGGCTTGAGTTGGGCAGGGCTTGAGCTCCCGCCGCGCATGCGTTTTGAGGGGGCGAAAAAAAGCCTGCGAAGGGGCATTGTCAGCCGTAAAAATATATGGTACAATAAAGTGAGGTCATTTCAGGCTTCGACAACGTACGCTGTACGAACCGCCCCTGCCGGCGGGAAGGAGGAAATACATGAGCGGCAATATGAACACCATCAAATTCAAGATGCCCAAGGACAAGCAGACCGCCCACGAGGTGCTTATGCAGGCCTATTCTTCCATGAAGGAAAAGGGCTACGACCCCGTGAACCAGATAGTCGGGTACCTGCTCTCCGGCGACCCGACGTATATAACCAGCTACAACAACGCCCGTTATCTCATCTCCACGCTTGAGAGGGACGAGCTTATCGAGGAGCTGGTAAAGAGCTATATCGAGGTCAACGGCGCCGAATAATGCAGCTCGGCTTTTTGGGAAATACCGGGATACGGGTCTCGAAGCTGTGCTTTGGGACGCTGACGATGGGGCCATTCCAGCGCGGGCTGACGCCTGCCGAGGGGGCGGCTCTTTTGGAGCGCGCGTTTATGCACGGCGTCAACTTTTTGGACACCGCCGAGATTTACGAGACCTACCCCCATGTGCGCGAGGCGCTGCGCATAAAGCCCGACGCGGTGGTATGCACCAAGAGCTATTCCTATGACCGCGAAACGGCGGAGGCCTCCTTTAAGAAGGCGGTCGAGGGGATAGGGCGCGAATACATAGACGTTTTTCTGCTGCACGAGCAGGAGAGCGCCCACACGATCCGCGGGCACCGCGAGGCGATAGAGTTTTTCCTTCGCAAAAAGGAGGAGGGGCTCATCGGCGCGGTGGGGCTCTCGACCCACTATATCGGCTGTATGGAGGCCGCGCTGCATTACCCGGAGCTTGAGGTGCTGTTCCCGCTGATAAACAAGAGGGGCGTGGGCATTGCGGACGGCACTCCCGATGAAATGCTGGACGTCATATCACGCGCGCACGGCATGGGGCGAGGCATTATCGCAATGAAGCCGCTTGGCGGCGGACACCTTATCGCCGAGCGCGAGGAGGCGCTGGACTTTATACTTGCGCAGCCCGACGTGGACACCATAGCCATTGGCATGCAGTCGACGGACGAGGTGGATTACAACTGCGTGCGATTCTCCGGCGGGACGCCGAACGGCGAGCTGACGAGGCGGCTTTCGACCGTGCGCCGCCGCATGCTGATACAGGATTGGTGTCAGGGCTGCGGCACCTGTGTGGACGCCTGCCGCAACCACGCGATACACATGGAGGGCGGCATAGCCCGCATAGATTACTCCAAATGCGCCACCTGCGGCTACTGCGCAAGGGCGTGTCCCGAATTCAACATCAAAGTCATTTAAGAGGTCGTTATGTACAGATATTTCGGCGTAGACGTGGGCGACAGGCGCATCGGCCTTGCCGTGACGGACGCATTGGGCTTTACCGCACAGGGACTTGAGACCTACACCCGCACGGGCGACGACGCGCGCGACGCCGCCTATATACGCGAGGCCGCGGCAAAATGGGCGCCGTGCAGGATCGTTTTCGGCCTGCCCCGCAACATGGACGGCTCTTACGGGCCGGCCTGCGACAAGGTGCGCGCGTTTGCGGAGCTGGTTTTGGACGGCTGGCAGGGCGAGCACGACTTTTACGACGAGCGGCTTTCGACCATGGCGGCGGAACGCTTTTTGTACGAGGCGGAGCTGAAATGGCAGAAGCGCCGCAAGGTGGTAGACAAGATAGCCGCTCAGGTGATACTGGAGGGGTACATGACCCTGCACCCCGTGAAATGACCGCGCAAGGATCCGAAAAAATGCCCTGTCGGGCGGGAGGAAATATGGAACAGAATTTTGAAGAGAACCCCACCATCACGCTTATCGGCGAGGACGGCGAGTCCGTGGAATTCGCCCATGTGCTTACCATGATGTACGAGAACGAGCGCTATATGGCGCTGACGCCCGCATTTGCGGATGAAGACGACGAGGAAGCGGAGCTGGTATTCATGCACATAGTCAAGTCCGGCGGCGAGGACGTACTGGAGCCGGTGGACAACGAGGTGCTGCTTGACGAGCTTTTCGACGTTTTCTGCGAGCTGGCGGACGAGGCCGAGGACGAAGAAGACGGCGAAGGCGGGGAGTGACCCGTGCGTCTGCTTTTTATTGACGCCTGTCCCCGCGCGGATTCGCGGACGAGGCGGCTTGCCGAAAGCCTGATAGGAGGCTCCGAATGCGAGGTCGTGCGCGTCGCGCTCGACGGCGAGGGGCTGACGCCCTTGACGTTTGCGGAGCTTGAAAAGCGCGAGGCGCTGATCGCGGCGGGGGACTATTCCCCGGAGGAGTTCCGCTATGCAAAGGGTTTCGCCTCCGCCGACGAGATACTGATCACCGCGCCGTACTGGGACCTGTCGTTCCCCTCGGCGCTGAAGGTGTATCTGGAGCGCGTCTGCGTTCGCGGGATCGCCTTTACGTTTACCGAAACGGGCGAGGCGGTGGGCCTTTGCCGTGCGCGCCGCCTGCGGTACGTCACCACGATGGGCGCGGCGGGGCTGCCCTACGACTTTGGGTACGGTTACGTCAGCGCGCTGTGCCGCACCTATTTCGGCATTGAAAAAACCGAGCTGTATTCCGCCGAGGGGCTTGACCTTGCGGGCGGCGACCCGGAAGAAATATTGAAGGCAAGGCTCGGTATTCCGACGCCCTGCCTTTCGGAGGGATGAATACCCCGGACGACGAGAATCTCTTTTCCCGGCTTCGCCGGGTTTTTTTATACGCTTTTTCGATAAAAAAAGCTTGCCGCGCGGCGTTTTGGCCGGGGCCTGCGGGGAATAATTATCAATGAACGACAAAGGAGGTGCACCATGTTCGATACTGTTCTCTGTGCCGATATAGGCTCCGAGACCACGCGGCTCGCGTCGCGCAGGGGCTTTGCGGAGGAGCCGACGCGGGTTGCGCTGGATCCCGCCGAGCGTATGCGGGTGCTTGCCGTGGGCGAGCCCGCCTCAAGGCTTTTGGGCGCGGCGGAGGTCTACCCCGTGCGCGGGGGCGTGGCGGAGCTTAAGCTGACCGCGCTGATGCTGCGCCGCATGGCGCTGAGGTTTCTGAAGCGGCGTTCGCTCTTTGGGGTGGAGCTGCTTGCCGCCGCTCCCGGCGGGGGCGCGCCGGCCGCAAACGCCGCCCTGCGCGAGGCCTGCGCGGAAGCGGGCTTTAAGGCCGTGGGGCTTGCCGACTCCGTGACGGCGGGAGCGCTCGGCGCGGGGCTGGATCCCAATCAGGAGCGCGCGTTCATGGTGGCGGACATAGGCCGCGAAACGCTGAAGACCGCCGTATTTGCAAACGGGGGCGTTATCCGCGGGAGCTTTTCACGGGCGGGGAGCGTGCATTTTGACAGGCTGATCCGCGCGCGCCTTGCTGAGGGCGGCTTCGTCACAGCCGCAAAAACCGCCGAATCCATCAAGAAAAACATGAACCTGCCCGTGATACGCGTAAGCGGACGCGAGGCGCCGGGCGGGCCGACGCGCATTCGTGAGATAAAGCCCGATTCCCTGCGCGGGGCGTTGGAGCCCCACATAAACGCGATAGCGCGCGAGCTGACCGAGACCATTTGCGAGCTGCCTGCGGACGCCGCCGCAGACCTTTTGACGGGCGGGATAACGCTCATCGGCGGGGGCAGCCTTTTATACGGGCTTGACACGGAGCTGGAGCAGCGCCTGAACGTGCCCGTGCGGGTATGCCCCAACGCGCGGCACGCGGCCGCGGCGGGGCTATATAAGCTTGCGGCCTCCCCTGCGCTCGCCAAGGCCGCTATGATGTAAGGCTTGCGCCCGGCTCCCCGGGGATGTATAATATATCCATCAACCGAAAGGAGGAAAACGGTATGGGATACGATGAGCTCGCTGGATATACGCCATTTATAAAGCCCGAGCTTGAAAAAGAACCCGAAGAAGCGGATCTGCCGAGCGCGAATGACGCCGCGCAAACTCCGACGGAAGCGGAAGCCGTCCCCGGGGAAAACGCCGAAAGCGCCCCGCCCGGGGCCGAGGAGCGCGCCGCCGAAACGGAGGAAGCCGCGCAAAAGTCCGAGGTCTCCGCGCCGGAGGCGCAGAGCCCCGCGGAGGACGCCGCGCAGACCCAGCAGACGCCCGTTCAGAGGATGGACAGCACTTACGAAATAGTTTCGAAGGTGGCATACCTTATAGGCGTGCCCAAGCGCATTTTCGAAAACGAGCATGAGCCGCCCAAGCTTGTGGTCTACGAGCGGATGGACCGCGACAAGACCGCAAGGATAATCAGGCATCTGTGCATAATCAGGACCGCAATAGAAAAGAATTTCAAACGGATAAACGAATTGATGCGGACGGAGTTCCGCTCGGTGCTGTCGATGCCCGAGCTTGTGCCGAGCGACAGCATACAGCAGCTTTCATACGACGGAATATCCTTTTATAAAAAAACCAGCACAAAGCTTTGTCATCACGTTATTGAAATAAACCGCCTTATCTCGGACAGGATAAACAACTGCAAAAGCCTGTTCCCGATATGGATAAACTGGAGCTATTTGCGCGAAATATTCATAATGCCCAAGGGCCTGACCGAGGAGGGCACCAAGACGGCCGCCGATACCTACTATCAGTACAGGGCCTATTATCCGTACCAGATGTATTTGAACTGGCGCCCCAGCGACGAGGGCAACATACTGTTCAGCGACAAGAAATTCACGTTCCTGCTGTATAAATGGCATAAGGACACCTTTACCGAGCACAGCAAGGTGCAGGACGCGGGAGCGTACGTCAAGAACAGCATTTACGACTTTATCAATTCAAGCACCCGCACGGTCATAGTGGTGGACTGCGAGAACTCCGACCCGTACAGCCTGTGCGCCACTCTGAAGGGCCTCGACTACGAGGTGATGCAGAAGATCTCGAAGATAATCCTGTTTGACGACGTGCATACCGCGACCGCCTGGGGGATACTCGAAAGCTACACGCGCATACCCGTTGAGCACAACATGATAGAGCGCGTTAAGCAGAACAAGTCGCTTGTTGACATAACGCTTTCGGCAAGGACCTGCCGCGAGTTCTATGCAAACGGGGTGGACTCGTTCCTGCTGGCTTCGAGCGATTCGGATTACTGGGGGCTCATACAGCAGCTCCCCGACGCCAAATTCCTTGTGATGGTGGAGCATTCAAAGTGCGGGCCAGACATAAAGACCGCGCTTGACGAGGCGGGCATATTCTACTGTTACCTCGACGACTTTTATTCGGGCACGAGCGAGGACATAAAGCTGACCGCGCTCTTTACCCAGATGCGAAGCTATATCGAAAGCGCGGTGCATCTGAACGTGAACGATATGTTCAACACCGCCCTTATGAACACGCGTATAGATATGGCCCCCGCCGAAAAACAGCAGTTCTATGACAAGTACATAAAGCAGATGTCGCTTTCGATAGCCGAGAACGGCGACGTGAGCATAAACCTGAGGATGAAATAACGGGCAGAGCAGCTCCGCCCAAATACAAAACCGACCCTGTGCCGAGGCTGCTCCCCGGCACAGGGTCTTCTTATTCGGGCTTGCGGCACGCCGCGATCGATGCGGGGGAGGCGGAATGCCCGCCGCGCTTTACCTTTTTATCAGCACGAAGCCCTCGGGATCGACGGGACGCCCGTCGATGCGCACCTCGAAGTGCAGGTGGCTTTCCTCGGCACATTCGCTTATCGCGGTGTCTCCCACCTCGCCGAGCTGCGCGCGGGCCTCAACGCGGTCGCCCTCGCTGACCTTGACCTCCTGCTTGAGGCCGCAGTAGAGCGTAGCCACCCCGCCGCCGTGGTCGAGCTCCACGGTCACGCCCAGAAGGTCGTCGGCATATACCCGCGCGACCGTGCCCGCCTCGGCGGCGTACACCGGGGAGCCCTTGGGAGCGCGCACGTCGCAGCCCGGGTGCGTCATCCATTGGCGCAGCGTCTCGGACCAGATGAGCGCGTCCATGGAATAGGGCCTGATCAAAGTCCCGTCAACGGGCGACGCGCCCATGCTCCTGCCTTCGGGCGAGGGCGAAGGCGAGGGCGCTTTCGTCATGTCGGGCATGAGCGTTGGAACGGGCGTCTCTTCGGTCGGTGTGGTAGCTGCCGCAGTCTCCGTGCGCACCGGGGGCGTGGGAAGGGCCGTCTCCCCGGCGGCGGGTACGTCCGCAAGGGTCTCGTCGCCGGAGGAGCGCGCGGGCGAGTCCGGCCCGGGCTTTGCCCACAGTCCGACCGCCGCAAGACCGAGCGCCGCAAGGCAGGCCGCCGCCGCCGCGTACACGCCGTTCTGTCTGATGAACGCCGCAAATGCGCCGCGGCGTTTCTTCTTTATGGGATAATTCTTCATATTCGTTTTCCTTTCATTCTGCCATCGGTTTATATATGTTTTATTCTTACCGAAAAGCCGCTTCTCATACTTGAAACAGCGCGCCCGTTTTGGTATAATATGTCGTAAGTGAAAGAATGCGCGAGTATGCCTTGTTGGCCGCGCACATAATGCCGATTTGGCGTCAGAGGGATGTTCGTATGAAGGTTTTGAGGGTCGTTTGGCTGCTGCTGCTGACGGTGCTTGTCACCGTTGCTTTCGTTTACCCGTTCTATTCCGTGCCCGAAAAGTTCGAGCAGAAGGCCCGTTCCATGACCGAGGCCCGCATTGCCGAAAGCGGCGCCGAAGTTGAGCCCGGGTACGTCGATCAATCCGTGCGCGATGCCATGCGGCAGAACACCCCTCGGGTGCTGCGCACGGCGTTTTTGACCGCCTGCTGCCTGGCGCTCATCGCATTCCTTCTGGGGCTGCGTCCGCCCCACGACTGCGGCGGCATAAACTGGTTCAACCCCCTGGCGCTTTTGTTCGTCGCAGCGATAACGCTGCTTGCGGGGCTCGTCGTGATCTGCTTCGGACCGGAGCTGCTGCCCGACCGTTGGGGCGACTTTATCGCATTCACGGAGCAGCTCAAGACCTGCGCCGAGGGCGCGTGGAACCACATCCCCTATATGCTGATCGCCGCGGTCATGATAGAGGTCGTTTTCCGCGGGATAGTGTTCAGCTTTCTTGAAAGGGTGCATCCCGCAGTCGCGATTGTTTTTGCGCCCGTTATCTGCGGGCTGTGCATTTACCTTGCCGCAAGCCGCGCTTCGGAGCTTTTGGGCGTGTTTTACGGCGCTCCGCTCGCCGCGGCAGCCGTCGCCTGCTTCATAGGGTTTATCGAGGGGCTTATCACCTGGAGGCTGCGCTCCGGGATACCCGCGGTGCTGTCGCACCTGCTTTTGGCCTATGCAAGCCCCGGCCTCGGCGTGATAGCCGCGGAGTCCAGCGCCCCCGCGTGGATGATGGCTGCGGTGCTCGCGGTGCTGATCGCGGTGTTCATGCTGCTGCCCAAGCTTTCGAGCAGGGTCAGGATGCTTGCGATAGACTATCCCTTTACAGTGCACCATATTCGTATGCACGAGTGGCTTTACGGGCGCGGCATAAGGACGGGGTACAAGGCTTCGGCGCTGACCCCCGCCGAGCGCGGCAGGCTTGAAATAAGGACGAGGGCCGCGGAGGCCGCCGGGCACAAAGCGAAGGAGGAGCCTGCTTCAAGCGCGGAGAAGCCCGCGAAGCCCGCCGAAAAAGCCGATAAGAAATCTGCGAAAAAGGCCGAAAAGAAGGCCGCGAAGAAGGCCGAAAGGAAGGCCGAGGCCTCAAACGGCGCCGGCGCTAAGAAGCCCGCAGAGGCCAAGCCCGGCAGGGACGCCGGTCCCGCCCCCGAGACGCAGGCGTTCGATCCGAAGGCCTCTGACGAGAAAATGCGCGGGGCGAAAGGCGCGGGCTCCGGCGAGACCGAGGCGAACGTGCCCGCGAAGGGGGCCTGATGCACGCCCGTAGGCTGATAACGGCGGCGCTGCTGCCCGTTTTAAGGCGCGTATTCCCCGACGCGGGGCCGGGCGACCTGCTGTTTTTCGGCGGCGCTGCGGACGTATGCTCTCCCCTGCCCGCAAAATACGGGCTTGACATAGGGGCGGATACGGTATATAATATTTTGACAGGGGTGTCCGTTGGGGGGTCGCCCCTGCTTGAATCGCTTGAATCACGCGGCGGCTTTTTGGAGATGACTTTGAGCCCCGCAGCCGTTGAGCTTTTGGCGGCGTCCGCCGCGGGGCGCGGCCCGTGCATGCCGGAGCGGTTCGAGCTTGGCGCAAACGCCGACTGCATAAAGGCGGGGATGCTGCACGCGGCAAGGCTTGCAAAGGACCGCGGCTTTGTGCCGGGCGACGCGGGCGCGCGAAAGGCGCTTTTGTTAACGCTTTTTGCGGATACGCCGCAGTCACGCAGCATAGCCTTAAAGGCGTGCGAAACGATACTTGACGAAAACCGGAGGCGCAGCATACTGGGCGCCGGGGCCGCGACGGCCTGCGCCTGCGCGATAGACGCGTGGGCGTCCGAGAACACAGAAACGAGGTAAGCTTATGAATATAAAATGGTACGGACAATCCTGCTTTCTCCTGACGGACGAGAACGGCGTCAGGATACTGACCGACCCCTGCGCTCCCCGGACGGGGTACGAATTGAAGGGCATCGAATGCGACGGCCTGACGGTAAGCCACGGGCATTTTGACCACAATTATACGGAGGCCGCCTGCGGCAGCCCGCTCATCATGTCAGAGCCGGGCAGCTACTGCGTGAACGGCGTTAAGATAACCGGCTTTGCCGCGTTCCACGACAGCGAGGGCGGCGCAAAGCGCGGCGCGAACACCATGTTCCTTTTTGAAATGGACGGCATGCGCATACTGCACGCGGGCGACATAGGGCATCAGCTCTCAAAGGAACAGCTCGCCGAGATAGGCGTAGTGGACGTACTGCTCGTGCCCATCGGCGGCACCTACACGCTAAACTACCTTGAGGCGCGTGAGTTTGCAAATTCGCTCCGCCCCTCGGTCGTAATTCCCATGCATTTCAGGACGCCGATCTGCGCGCTGAGCGAGCTTGACGACTGTCGGAATTTCGTCTCAACCGTGCAGGACTGCCGCATACACAAGCTGAACGACTGCGAGGCAAGCATCTACCGCAACACGCTGGGCGAGGACCGCGTGCTGGTGCTCGATCCCTGCGTACAGGAGGACAGCGCCGAGCAGGTGAGCTTCGACATTTGAGCAATTCGTTTTACGCCGGGGGTCGACCCCCGGTTTTTTATATTGCGCGAAGTCGGCTTTGGGGGTATAATAAAGTGTAAAACCGTGCGCTCAGGCGCAAAAGGAGTGGAAATGCTGATATCGACGCTTTTGGGCGGGGGCGACCTCCGCACCAAACTCATATACGCGGGGATGTACCTTATCGCAATAGTGCTGTCCCTTTCGGCGCATGAATGGGCGCACGCCTTTGTCGCGCACTTAAACGGCGACGACACCGCCCGCAATATGGGCCGCATGACGCTGAACCCGCTGGCACACATAGACCCCGCCGGCCTGCTGATGCTGCTTATAGTGGGGTTCGGCTGGGCAAAGCCCGTGCCCGTCAATTCGCGCAATTACAGGAATTACCGTCTGGGCGAAGCGACCGTGAGCCTTGCGGGTATTTTCATGAACCTCATACTCGCGTTTGTCAGCGCGGGGCTTGCCGTGCTGTTTACGGTGCTTGCGAGAAACCGCGGGGAGCTTCCCAACCAGTACCTGCTGATCTTCCTTGACGTAATGGGCGTTATGAACTGCGCTCTCGCCATATTCAACCTGCTGCCGCTTTATCCGCTGGACGGCTCGCATATTTTCGATCTGCTCCTGGGCAAGCTCATAGGGCCGCAGGCCGTTATGTGGCTGCACCGCAACGGCAGGTTCCTGCTTTACGGGTTCCTGATACTCTCGGTGGTGCTTTCAAGGGTGAGCAGCTTTTCGCTTGTCGGCACGGCTGCAAGCTGGCTGTACTCCGTGTTCTGGAACCTGTTCGCATCCTTCGTGGGGTAACGCATGGAAGAGCTTGAAAAAAGCCCGGGCTACCACGTACATATAAAGCAGTTCGACGGTCCGCTCGACCTGCTTCTGTTCCTTATAGAAAAGGCCGAGGTGGACATACGCGAGGTCTACGTTTCGGAGATAACCTCCGAGTTTTTAAGCTATCTTTCGGAGCTTGACGAGCTTGACATGGAGCAGGCCTCGTCGTTTATAACGGTGGCGGCGACGCTCGTTTATATGAAGTCGCGCGTGCTCATGCCCAAGCCCCGCGCAGAGGCCGAGGACGAAGAGGAGGACCCCGGCGAGGCGCTGATACGCCAGCTCAGAGAATACAAGGCGTTCAAGGAGGCCTCGAAGGGCCTGCGCGAGCTTTACGGCGAGGCGGCGCTGATGCACGGCAGGCTGCCCACGGAGTACCCCCTGCCCCCGCGTGAGATAATATTGAAGGACACCACGGTGGACGGGCTGTACCGCGCGCTGCTTGCGGCGCTTGACCGTCTGCCCGAGGAGGAAAAGGCCGCTCCCGTCCGGGCCGTGGAGGCGGACAGGTTCACGATACGCGCCTGCTCCGGCTCGATACGCACGGTGCTGCGCCAAAAGGGCGGCCGGATAAGCTTTTTGGCCTATACCGAGGGGCGCGGCAAGCTCGAGATAATAGTTACTTTCATGTCGCTGCTTGAGATGATGCGCCGCGGCGAGGTGCGGCTGAGGCAGGAAACGGGCTTCGGCGACATAGATATCGTGGAGGCAAGCCTTATCGAGGACGATACCGGCTTGAGCTACGACGACGAAACAGAGGACGGCTATGGAAACGATCAATGAAAACGCGCTCCCCGAGGGCGCGGCGAGCCTTGACAGGGAGGAGCTGATGGGCGCGCTTGAAAGCGTGCTGTTCATTGCGGGCGAGCCACTGCCCAAGGCGGAGCTGACGCGCGTTTTTCAGATGAACGCGCTGGAGCTGAACGTGCTTTTGGGCGAGCTCGAATCGGAGCTTGAACAGAGAAAACGCGGCATACGCCTTTTCACGACGGACGACACGGTGCAGCTCGTTTCGGCTCCCGAGTACAACGAGTGGCTGGTGCGCCTGCTTGCGCCCCCGCAGGAAAAGAACCTGTCGGATTCCATGATGGAAACGCTGTCGGTGATAGCCTACCGCCAGCCCGTGACGAGGGCCGACATAGAGGCCGTGCGCGGCGTGCGGTGCGAGTATGCGGTGTCGCAGCTTTTGAAGCAGGGCTTTATTCGCGAGCTTGGCAGAAAGGACGCCGTGGGGCGGCCCATGCTTTTCGGCACGACGGACGCCTTCCTGCGGCGTTTCGGCCTGCACTCGCTTGAGGAGCTGCCTCCCATGCCCGAGATAGAGACCGACGAGGGGCCTATGGAGGTCTGACCGTCAAACGCCCGGGCGGGCTTTGCGCGGCGCGAAAAAAGCAAATAACGAACCCGGTGTGAAGTTCCCTTCTTCGCACCGGGTTTTTTGCGGGCAAGCCCGCTCCGTCCGCCGTTTTGCGGCGGCTTTACCGTTTTAAGCTTCGGCCTACGGCAGGAGCATTTCCCCCTCGGGAGTGTATGCCGAGGCAAAGCGGGAGGCGAGGGTGACGAGCCGCCCCGGGGTACAGGAGGCAAGCTCCGCGCGGCAGACGAGGCCGTCGGAGGCCGTAAGCCTTTCCGAAAGCGCCGCCGGATCGCGTTTGATCCCGAACACCAGCACGAACAGCGCCACAAGGCACACGGCGCAGACCACCGCCGCCGCAGTTGGCGCCACCCCGCGCAGCGCCGGGTCACGCCCGTTTCGGCAGTATGCCGAGCTTTTTCAGCTCGCTGTACAAAAGGTGGACGGGCAGGCCCATAACGGTGAAGAAGCTGCCCTCTATGCCCGTGATATGCTTGGAAAACGAGCCCTGTATGCCGTAGGCTCCGGCCTTGTCAAGTGGGTCGCCGGTTGCGACGTAGGCGGCAATCTCGTCCTCGTCAAGGGTAGAGAAGCGCACCCACGCGGCGTCGGATAGCACGCGGGAGGTCATGCGTCCCCCGTCGTCAAAGACCAGCGCGAGCCCTGTCACGACCACGTTTTCGCGCCCGCTTTCCATGCGGAGCATGCGCGCGGCGTCGGCGGCGTCCGCGGGCTTTCCGAGCACTGCGCCGTCGAGCGTTACCACGGTGTCGGAGCCTATCACGACGGCCCCGCGCCTGCGCGATTCCGGCAGGGCGCGCCAGACGGAAACGGCCTTTTTAAGCGAAAGCTCCTCGACGAGCGCGCGCGGATCCCCCGCCGCGGTCTGCTCGCTTGCGGACGAGGCGCACACCGTAAATTCATACCCGCAAAGAGCCATCAATTCACGCCTGCGGGCGGAGCCGCTGGCAAGTATCAGTTCCATTTTTGTATCTCCGATAAATTTCTTTTAACATTATAATCCAACCCCGCGACAGCCGCAACCCCCAATTAGGTCCGATTAGGGTTAACTTTACTAAAAAATTCCCGAAATAGGTCCAAAAAGGGTTGACATGACGAACTACCCGTTGTATAATTGGACTACCTTATAAAACTGCCCCCATATACCGGGTGCAAAATGTAAGAGTATTATTCGGGAGGTGCGATATGATCGTAGGACGCAGTACGGTGACGGTCGACGCGCAGGGCAGGCTGATAGTGCCGTCCGCGTGGCAGGGCGACCTTGGCGAGAGCGTCGTCGTTATACGCGACATGTCCGCCTCCGGCGAGCGGTTTTTGACCGCGCTTACGGCGAAGGCATACGACGCCATGATAAACGATTTTGCGCACAATCCCCCCACCGACAAGCGCTACGCCGACGTATCGCGCCACATACTGCAGTACGCCTGCGGGTGCAAGTTCGACCAGAAACGGCGCATCACGGTGGAGGCTGACAACCTGCGCTACGCCGGCATCACCGGCAGCGCGGTGCTTACCGCAAACATAAAGTCCAACAACCCCGTATTTGAGATATGGGAGCCCGGCGCGCTCGAACGCAACAACAAAGCCTATGACGAGCGCGATATGGAGGACGGCCTCTCCCGCAACGCGGAGGAGGTCAGGAACCTGCAATGACCGAAAGCTCCTATCACACCCCGATAATGCTTGAGGAGGTGCTGGAGCTTTTGTCCCCCGAGCGGTGCCGCGTGACCGTGGACGGCACGCTGGGCGGCGGAGGCCACAGCGAGGGGATACTCGAGAGGCTGCCGCAGGGCTCCGTGCATTTCGGGATAGACCGCGATGAAGAGGCGATAGCCGCCGCGTGCAAACGGCTTGAACGGTTCCCGAATTTTCACGCGATACACGGCAATTTCTTTGACATGAAGGAGCTTTTGCCGCTTTCCGAATACGGAGCGGCGGGGGCGGACGGGATACTGCTGGATCTGGGCGTAAGCTCGCATCAGCTTGACGACGGCTCGCGCGGGTTCAGCTACGGCGAGGAAGCTCCGCTTGACATGCGAATGGACCGCAGCGCGCCGCTTACCGCGTACGACGTGGTAAACGGATACACGCAGCGCCGCCTGTTTGAGATAATACGCGATTACGGCGAGGAACGCTTTGCATGGCGGGTAGCCGGCGCGATAACCGCGGAACGCGAAAAGGCTCCCATAAAAACGACTACGGAGCTTGCCGCTGTGATAAAGGCCGCGATACCCGCCGCCGCAAGGCGCGAGGGGCCGCACCCCGCAAGGCGCACCTTTCAGGCGATACGCATAGAGGTCAACTCCGAGCTTGACGGCCTTGAAGCGGCCGTGCGCAGCGCAGCCTCGCTGCTGAATCCCGGCGGTGTGCTGTGCGTGATAACCTTTCACTCGCTTGAGGACAGGATAGTCAAAAACCTGTTCCGAGAGCTTAAAAACCCCTGCACCTGTCCGCCCTCGGCGCCAATATGCACCTGCGGCAGGAAGCCCATGGCGGAGATAATAACGGGCAAGCCCATTGTGGCCGGCGAAGAGGAGCTTGAGCGCAACCCGCGTTCGCGCAGCGCAAAGCTCAGGGCAATACGAAGGACCGCGAACGAGTTTTCATAATGCACCGAGAGGACGAATAAGATGAGTATGCCTGAGACCAACAGACGGAAGCGGCTTGAAGATATAAGGGTCTACTCCCCCAGCCGCGGAAACCTCGCGATAAAGAGCGAGGCTCTTCCGTACACCCGCGTTGCGGAGCCCGAAAAGGCCGTGCCGCACCGCCCTGTGTTGGTTCCGACGGCCCCCGCAGAGAAGAAGCTCAGCGTTCTCGACCGGATACGCGAGCGCAGGCTGTTTGCCAAGGCCGCCGCGATCGCATGCGTGTTTGTTGCGGCGGCGGCGCTCATCATCACCGTATCGGGCTACAACAATATTTCGGCGGTGCAGAAGCAGATAAACGAGCTGAACGAGAGCGTGAGCCAGATGCAGGTGAACGTGAACAGCGCCGAACGCACCTACCTTGAATCGATAGATACCGAGGCCGCGCAGAAGGCGGCGGCGGATGCGGGTATGAGCTATCCCGTAAGGGGAGGTAACGGGAACTGAGCCTCTCATAAAGCACGGAGGTGTAGTCCATGGAGACCGCACGAACCGGCAAGCCAAGGCGGCGCCTGAAGCTTGCCAAAACCGAATCAAAGCCGAAGCATCCGCTTAAACAGCGAATCCTTTATATGTTCTGGTGGTACGCCGGGTTGTTCCTTGTGCTCACCGGATTCTTGTTTTATTTACAGATCATCCACGCGCCCACCGTTCAGAAGCAGGCGCAGGATCAGTGGACCCGTGAAGTGACGCTGCCCGCGGCAAGGGGCGAGATATTGGACTCCAACGGGAGCATACTCGCAACGAACGGCACCGTGTACAAGGTGGTGCTGCTGCCCAAGCAGATAGACGAGAGCGACGCCGAAAGGATCGCCTCGGGGCTTGCGCGGATACTTGACGTCGACTACGAAAAGACGCTGGCCGACGCCAAAAATCAGAACCGCTGGGAACGCCTGGTAAAGCGCCAGATAGACGCCCCCACAAAGGAGGCCGTGGAGGCGCTGAAGCTGGGAAGCGGCGTCAGCATATCACTTGACACGCAGCGGTATTACCCCATGGGCAGCCTGCTTTCGCAGGTGATGGGCTACACCGACGTGGACAGCCGAGGCCTTGACGGGCTTGAAAGGATGTTCAACGAGGAGCTTTCCGGCACGGAGGGCACTCAGCATATAGAGACCGACAGCAGGGGCAATCCCCTGCCCTACGGGTCGAGCTCCGTGACGGAGCCCGTGGACGGGCTTGACCTTGTGACCACCATAAACAGCGTGGAGCAGCGCTACCTTGAAAAGGCGCTTGCCGAGGCCGTTGAGGTGAACTCCGCAAAAAGCGCGCAGGGAATACTGATGGACTGCCGCACGGGCGCCGTGCTTGCCATGGCGACTCTGCCCTCGGCAGACCTCAACGACCTGCCCCGCAACGACGAAAACTTTGCCGACCTTATGCGCAACCGCCTTGTGACGGACGTGTATGAGCCCGGCTCCACAATGAAGATACTCACCCTTGCCGCCGCGATAGACTCCGGCACGGCCGACCTGCAGTCGAGCTTTTACTGCTCCGGCGGGTACAGCGTGAACGGTGAAACGGTGCATTGCTGGCGCCGCGCGGGCCACGGCTCGGAGGACCTCATAAAGGCCGCCGAAAACAGCTGCAACTGCGCGTTCATGCAGATGGCGCTGAGCATGGGCAAGGAAAAGCTTTACGATTACCTGTACGCGTTCGGCCTGGGGCGCACGGTGGGCTCCGACTTTATGGGCGAGGCCTCCGGCATTATGATGGGGCAGAAATACGTGACGGACAACGACCTGGCCAGGATAGGCTTCGGTCAGAGCATTGCGGTGACTCCCCTGCAGCTTTGCACGGCGGTGAGCGCCGCGGTCAACGGCGGCGAGCTTTACGCCCCGTACATCATTGAAAAAATGGTGGATCCCAACGGCAACACGGTCTACGAGGCCGACAAGACCCCGGTGCGCCGTGTGATAAGCGAGCAGACCAGCCGCATGGTGCGCGGCATACTGCAGAGCGTCGTAGACAACGGTACCGGGCGCAACTGCAAGATAGAGGGTTACAGCGTGGGCGGCAAGACCGGCACCGCGCAGAAATACGACGAATACCACCGCGTGAAGGAGGGCAGCTACATCTGCTCGTTCGTGGGGTTTGCCCCCGCGGAGAACCCGCGCTTTGTCTGCCTCATACTGGTGGATGAGCCGAAGGTCGGCGAGATATTCGGCAGCACCGTAGCGGCGCCCTTTGTGAAGAGCGTGCTTGAGGACGTGCTGCATTACAGCGGCGTGAGCCCCACGCAGAACACCGTAACGGTGGAGGTGCCGGACGTTTCCGGCATGAGCTATGCAAAGGCGAAGGCCGCGCTTGAGGAAGCGGGCCTTACATGCAGCGCGCAGAGCGCCGACAAGGTGACGAGCCAGCTTCCCGCGCCGGGCGAAAAGGTGCCGCAGGGCTACGAGGTGCTGCTGTACACCGGCGTGATAGGCGACGTTGACGACGGCGAAGAAGACGGCTCGCTGTACGTAAAGGTGCCCGACCTTAAGGGGCTTACCCCGCTTGAGGTTTACGACGGGCTGACCGCCATGGGCCTGGTGCCCGAGTTTGAAACGGACGACCCGGCGGGCAAGGTCTATAAGCAGGAATTCTCGCCCGGAACTGTGGTAAAGGTCGGCAGGGCAATAAAGGTTTACTTCAAGCTCGACCCTCCCAAGACCGAGGACGATTAACGGAAAGGAATTGACTATGCTGCTCTCAAAACTGATAGAAGGAACCGGCATGAGGCTGGTCGGCGGCGACGCCGAGATCGGCAGGATAGAGTACGATTCGCGCAGGGTAAAGCCGGGAGACCTGTTCTCCTGCGTGGTGGGCACGTTTATGGACGGGCACAGTTTTGCCGAGAGCGCCGTAAAAAACGGGGCTGCCGCGCTTATCGCGGAGCATGAGCTGCCCCTGCCCGTGCCGCAGGTGATCGCCCCGAATTCGCGCCGCGCAATGGCGGTGCTTGCCGAAAAGCTGTACGGCTACCCCGCAAGGGAGCTGAGGATAATCGGCGTGACGGGTACCAACGGCAAGACCACCACCACCTATATGATAAAGTCCGTCGCCGAAAAATGCGGACTGAAGGTGGGGCTTATAGGCACCATCCGCAACATAATAGGCGACCGGGTGATATCCACTCAGCGCACCACTCCGGAGTCCACCGAGCTGCAGGAGATTCTGCGTCTGATGGCGGACGAGGGCGTTGACCTTGTCGTTATGGAGGTAAGCTCACATTCCCTGGATCAGGAGCGCGTTTACGGGCTGAAGTTCGAGGTGGGCGGCTTTACCAACCTTACGCAGGACCACCTGGACTACCACAAGACGTTTGAAAACTACCTTGCCGCCAAAAAGAAGCTGTTTGAGCGCAGCTCGTTCGCCGTGGTGAACGCCGACGACCCGCACAGCGAAAAGCTTTTGGAGGGGCTTGACATACCCCGCATGACCTACGCCGTGCGCGAGCCCGCCGACATTTACGCGAACGGCATAGAGATCTGCGACCGCAACGTGGAGTTCGATATGACCTCCCCCGCAGGCTCATGTCACGTTACCGTGCCCATACCCGGGCTTTTCAACGTGTTCAACGCGATGCTGGCGGCGGGGATCTGTTTAAGGCTCGGCTTCCCGCTCGACAAGATAGCCGAGGGCCTTGCCGCGGTGTCGGGCGTGACGGGACGCATGGAGGCGCTGCCCTCCGACGGGTTCCCCTTTACCGTGATACTTGACTTTGCCCACACTCCCGACGGGCTTATAAACCTTTTGACCTCGGTGCGCGAGTTTGCAAAGGGCAGGGTCATTTCGGTGTTCGGCTGCGGCGGCGACCGCGACCACGCCAAGCGCCCCATAATGGGCGAGGCCGCCGGGCGGTATTCGGACTTTTGCGTGGTCACATCGGATAACCCCCGCACGGAGGACCCGATGAGCATTATAAAGAGCGTGCTCGAGGGCGTGAACAAGACCGCCGTTGAGTACAAGGTGATAGAGAACCGCCGCGAGGCGATACGCTACGCGCTGACCCATGCGGGCGAAAACGACGTTGTGGTGCTTGCCGGCAAGGGCCACGAGACCTATCAGGAGATCAACGGGGTCAAATACCCGTTTGATGAAAAAGTCGTAGTTGCCGAGCTTTTGAACGAGCTTCGCAAGCAATAAAGAGCGGCTCCGGCCGCCACGGAGGAACACAGGATGCAGGACGTAACCCGCACGATATTGGCCTTTATCTCTGCCGCCGCCATAGTCATGGCGACAGCTCCCTTCTTCATTCCCATGCTGCGCCGTTTGAAGTACGGCCAGGTGGAGCGCGAGGAGGGCCCTCACGCCCATACCGCCAAGGAAGGTACCCCCTCCATGGGCGGCATAATGTTTGTGATAGGCATAATTGCTGCGTCGCTGGCGTTTTCAAAGTGGGACATTGCTCTTTGGTTCACCGTGCCCGCGCTGATCATGACGGTGGGGTTCGGGCTTATCGGGTTCCTCGACGACTTTATTAAGGCAAAGCACAAGCGCAACCTGGGCCTGAGAGCCTATCAAAAGATAATAGGCCAGCTTCTGCTTTCGGCGGCGGTCGCGGTGTTCGCCTACAAATACCTCGGCTCCGAGATATGGTTTGCGATAGGCCGCGTTAAGGTGGACCTTGGGTATTTCTACATACCGCTCGTCATGTTCACCGTTATCGCAATAGTCAACTCCGTCAACCTGACCGACGGGCTGGACGGGCTTGCCTCGGGCGTTACGCTGATCTACTCCCTTGCAATGGGCGTGATATTCCTTTACCTCGGGCGCGCGTTCGCCTCGGGGTTTGCCGACGCCCCTATCATGACCGCCGAGGCCGACGGCATGACCGATATGGCGGTGTTCTGCTTTGCGGTGGCGGGCGGCTGCCTGGGCTTCCTTTCCAAAAACAGCTACCCCGCCAAGGTGTTCATGGGCGACACGGGCTCCATGGCCTTGGGCGGCGCGATAAGCGCGATGGTGCTGTACTCGCGCCACTTCATACTGTTCCTGCTGATGGGCTGCTGCATTGTGGCGTCCGCCGTCAGCGTCGTGCTGCAGGTCGGCTCGTTCAAGCTGCGCCACGGCAAGAGGATATTCAAGATGGCTCCCCTTCACCATCACTTCGAGCTGAAGGGATACCCCGAGACAAAGGTCGTCTCCGGGTACATGATCGTAACGGCGATCGCGTGCCTTGCCGCGCTGGCGCTGTTTATGTGATCCGTTTTTCTGCCGTTCGGCCTTGAAGCTTTGGAGGCGTGTTTCATGTTGGCACTTGGTACGCCCGCAAAGCTGAAGCCCGGATACGGCTTGAGGGCGTCTGCAAAAGAAGAATCGGCTTTTGCAGGCGCGGCTCGGTCGAGCGGCTTTTTTATACAACACGGTCGATGACCGACCTTTCTTATAAAAGAGGTGCAATATGCGCGAACGGAAAAAAACCGCCCTTATAGTGGGCATGGCAAAAAGCGGCGTATCCTCCGCCAAGCTCCTGTATCACGAGGGCTACCGCGTGATAATCAACGACCTCAAATCCGAGATAGACGGGCTTGAGGACGCGCTTGCGGGGATAGAGTACGAAAACCGTCTGGGGCTGCCGCCCGAGGCGCTGCTTGAGGGCGTAGACCTTATGGTCATCTCCCCCGTCATCCCGATATTCCGCCCGTTCGTGAAGCAGGCGATAGCCCAGGGCATAGAGGTGATCGGCGAGATAGAGCTGGGCTGGCGCTATGCCGACCGCGGCGCGCGCTTTGTGTGCATTGGCGGCACCAACGGCAAGACCACCACCACCGCCCTGACCGGCGAGATCTTCAAGGCGAACGACGAAATGGCGGGCGACGGCCGGCGCACCTTCGTTTTGGGCAACATAGGCATACCCATAACCGAGCACGCGCTTGAAACGCGCCCCGGCGACACGGTGGTAGCCGAGACCGCGGCACTGCAGTTTGAGTCGATAGTGGACTTCAGATGCAACGCGGCGGGGCTTTTGAACATAACCGAGGATCACGTCAACCGCTTCGGCTCAATGGAGGCGTACATAGCCGCCAAGATGCGCATGTTCGAGAACCAGACCGAGGACGACATAGCCGTTCTTAACGCCGACGACCCCATAGTGATGCAGGCAAAGACAAGGGCGAGGGTGTTCACGTTTTCACGGCTGCACGAGGTGGCAAACGGCGCCTTCGTGCGGGACGGCATGATAATCTATCGCAGAGGCGCGATAGAGGCCGAGGTGATACCCGCCTGCGAGCTTGGCATAATGGGCGCGCACAACCTTGAAAACGCGCTGTGCGCGGTATGTCTGGCGCTGGGCATGGGCGTGCGCCTTGCGGCGGTGCAGCGCGTGCTGCGCGAGTTCCGCGGGGTGGAGCACAGGATAGAGTTTACCCGCATACTCGACGGCGTGACCTACTATAATGATTCCAAGGGGACCAACCCCGAATCCACCATAAAGGCCATCGAGGCCATGACCGCGCCCACCGTACTGCTTTTGGGCGCGGGCAATTACGACAAGCGCTCCGATTACCGTCCGGTGTTCCGCGCCGCGCGGGGCAAGGTGAAGGCCGCCGTAGTGAACGGCTCCAACACCGAAGCGATAATGCGCGACGCGGTGAGCGAGGGCTTTACCGAGATAGTCGCCGTGAGCGAGGACTTCCGCGAGATGATCCTTACCGCAAAGGCTCTTGCCGCGCCCGGCGACGCGGTGCTGCTCTCCCCCGCCTGTGCGAGCTGGGGCATGTTCCGCGACTATGAGCAGCGCGGAGAGATATTCAAGGAGATAGTCAATTCGCTCTGACGCGAAGGGGAACGAACATGAAGGCCATAAACAGAAGCGCATCAAAGCCATTAAAGCCCCTGCCCAAGCCGCACGGGGTGGACTTTATGCTGCTTCTGTTCATACTCATGATCTGCGCGATCGGCCTTGTTATGATGTTCTCCGCAAGCTATTACTATGGCATGACCTCGCAGGGCGACGGCCTGCACTTTTTCAAGCGCCAGATAGCATTCTTCATAATCGGCACGGTCGGCATGACCGTTGCGGCTATAATACCCTACCGCTTTTTCAGGAAGGGCTGGGTGATGATAGCGCTGTACGCGGCGGCTGTCGCGGCGCTTGCCGCAACGCTTAAATGGGGCACCAGCATACTCGGCGCAAAGCGCTGGCTGGACATAGGGTTTTTCAGCCTGCAGCCCTCGGAGCTTTGCAAGGTGGTCCTTGTCATGACCTGGGCGGGGATAATGAGCCGCTCCGTAAACATGCAGCATCTGATAGTGGGCGTGCTGCCGTGCGTGCTGGCGGTGCTGCCGCCCGTGGTGCTCATAATGCTGCAGCCCAATATGTCCATGGCCGCGATACTCTGCATACTGATGTACATAATGCTGTACATAGGCGGCACGAAGCGCTCTCACAGGATCGCGCTGCTGGTATCCGGCGGCATTCTGGCGTTTTTGCTGATACTTTACAAGGGCTACCGCGCTGAGAGGCTGTTTGGCTTCCTCGATCAGAACAGCGACCTGCTGGGCAGGAACTATCAGCTGAACCAGGCGAAGATCGCGCTGGGCAGCGGCGGCTTTTTCGGACAGGGGCTGAGCTTCAGCAGACAGAAGCTGGGCTTTTTGCCCGAGAGGGAGAACGACTACATACTTGCGATAATCGGCGAGGAGCTCGGTTTTTCGGGAATACTCGGGCTGCTCTGCATGTATATGGCGGTCATTTGGCGCTCCATAAAGATCGCCATGAACGCCTTTGACCGTTACGGCAGGATGCTTTCCGCAGGCGTCGCCTCGGTGCTTGCCGTGCAGGTCATATTGAACGTGGCGGTCGTCAGCGGCGCAATGCCCACGACCGGTCAAACGCTGCCGTTCATAAGCTACGGCGGCACCTCCATGGTGGTGTTCCTGACCGCCATGGGGCTTATACTCAGCGTTTCACGCTATACGAAAGTGACGACAAAGAATGCCGGACCGAAACAGCAGCAGTAATACGGGCGAAAGGATGCGCCGCGCAAGGGAGCAGCGCCTGAAGGAAAGCCCCGGGACAAAGCCCGCGCTTAACCTGAGCAGGCCGTATTCGCTGTACAATAAAAGCGCCGCGGAAGCGGACGAGCCCCGAAGGATACCCGGCCGTCAGCCCGGGAGAGAGGCCTCTTCCGCGCGCCCGGCAGAGCATAAAAGCGCCGCGGATGCAAAGCGCCCCGAGCCCCCTAAAAGCCGCACGGGAAAGCCCGGCCTTATGCCCGTCTCCCGCGCCGGGGACGCCGAGGAAGAGGAGCTTCTCCGCATAGTCAAAAGGGACGAGCGCAAGCTTGAAAAGCTTAAAAAGGCCGAGGAGCGCGAGGAAAACCGCCGCCGCGCGGCAGTCGAGCGCGAAAAGGCGAGGGCCCGGCGCGAGGCGGAGAAGGCCGAGAAGGCAGAGCGCGACGCCGAGAGGCGCGCAGAAAGGGCCGAGGAGCTTGAGAACCGCGAGGCGGTAAAGGCCGAGGCGGAGCTTGAGAGGAACGCCGTGCGCGAATCACGCGAGGCGCTCCGTTTGGAGAAGAAACAGCAGGCGGCGGAGGCTGCAGAGGAAAAGCGCGCCGAGAAGGCCGAAAGGCTGGAGGCCGCAAGGGCCGAAAAGGAAGAACGCGCCGCCGCAAAGGCCGCGGAGCGCGAGGCCGCAAAGGAGCGCGCCGCCAAGCTGCGCGAGAAAAAGCGCGAGGAGCGCCGCGCATGGCTGGAGGACGAGACCGTCAAAAAGCGGATACGCCTCTGCTCGTGGCTGGGCGGAGCCGTGCTGCTGCTGGGCGGAGCGGTGCTGTTTCTGATGCTTTATGCAAAGGTCACGCACATAACCGTGACGGGCTGCGAAAAATACCCCGCGGAGCAGGTAGTGAACCTTTCCGGGCTTTACACGGGGCGGAATCTGTTCCTTTACGACCTGAACGAGGCGAGGCGCGCCGTCAATACGGACCCGTACCTTGAATGCACCGGGATACGGCGCGTGTTCCCCGACGGGCTTGAGATAGCCGTGCGGGAGCGCAGCGAATTCATGGCGATTCGCTCGTCCTCGGGCAGATACACGGTAGCCGACCGGGACGGGTTCGTGCTTGCCGTGGGCTGCTCCGACGGGCTTGATGGGCTGCTGCCCGTTTACGGTCTGGACAGCGTGGGCTTTACGATCGGCACCCGCGTGGATGCGGACGGCAGCGCGCTGAGGCCCTATACCCTGATGGAGATAGTTCGCGCGCTGGGCGAGCGCAGCGGCGAGATAAAATACGTTGACATTGCAAATTCGGCGAGCATAAAGCTCGTTACCGTCTCCGGCGTAACGCTTTTGATAGGCGACGCCGCAAACGCCGCCGGCAAGACCGAAAGGGCCTTTGCCATACTCGACCGCATGGACGCGGCAAGGGCGGATGGCGCGGTGGTGTACGTTTTGAGCGACGGGAGCGCGGACATAGCCTACCCCGCAGACAGCGCCGACGCGACGCAGGACCCCGACGATGCTCAGGATCCAGACGCGACGCAAGGCCCCGACGATACGCAGGACCCCGACGCGGCGCAAGGCCCCGATGATACACAGGAGCCCGACGATACGCAAGGTCCCGACGAAACGCAGGACGGCGGCGAGGATTAAAAGCCAACCCCCCGCAAGGATCGCGGGTGAGATAAAAACCGAATAAAGACCCGCGGCGACGCAAAAAACGCGGGGATTCGACCCATGGCAGCTTTCGGGGATCGGGAGCCGTCACGGTTTGTTTACAAATTCATTCTTTTTTTGTCCGAATTAGGGTTGCACAACATATTGTGGCTGTGATATAATGGGACAGCATATTTTGAACAATATGTATTCAAGCTGATTCGGAGGGCATAAAATGCGTCATTGTGCCGTTCTTGATATAGGAAGCAGCAAGGCGGCCTGCCTTATTGCCTCCGCAGAGCCCGACGGGGCGATAGTGGTGCACGGCACCGGCGTTCGTGAATATTCCGGTTTTCGTTCGGGGGAGCTCCCCGCAAAGCGCGAGCTTGCGGATACCGTATCCGCAGCCATACATTCAGCCGAGCGCGCCGCGGGCGTGCGCGTGCGCGAGGTGACCGTAGGCGTACCCTCCTGCTTTATGAAAACGGTCAAGAGCCGCGGCTCGGTCGAGATACTTTCGCGCAGCGGGCGCGTGACCGCCGCCGACGTTGACGAGCTTATAGACAGCTCGTTCGATTTTGAGCCCGACCCGGGGTATTCGCTGATACACTCCACCCCCGTGGCCTACGTTGCCGACAGGACGCCCATCACCGGCTCGCCCGTGGGGCTGCCCTGCGGGGTGCTTTCAGCCGAGGTCGCGCACTGTTACTGCGACAAGGACTTTATCTCCGCCGTGGAATACGGGCTTTCCGGCATGGGGATAGCGGTGGGCGCGTACGTTTCCACCGCGCTCGCCTCCGCCTGCTTCACCGTTTCGGAGGATATCCGTCAGGGCGGCGTTTACCTTGTGGACTGCGGCGGCACGCAGACCGACGTTACGCTGCTGCGCGGGAACGCCGTTGTGGAGACCGCCTCCATACCCGTGGGCGGCAGGCACTTCACCTCCGATCTTTGCTACGGGCTGAGGCTGCCCGAGGGCGTTGCGGAGGATATAAAGCGCCGATACGTGTTTTCGCTTGATTACGGCCAGACCTGCGAGCGCATACGCATACCCGGCGAGGGCGTTTTTGACATTGAGCACAGCACGATACAGCTTATTCTGGAGTCCAGAGCGGACGAGCTGTGCGAGCTTGTGGACGACGTTATTGCCGAAATGGGCGCAGATTGCCCCGTGGTGCTTGCGGGGTCGGGGTTTGCCTCGATACGCGGCGCGCGCGAGTTTATGGAGGGCAGGCTGAGCCGCCCCGTCACCGTTGCCGAGGCCGCGCTGACAAGGGCCAACTCCAACGCGATGTACGCGGCGTTCTCGCTTGCGGACTTCGCTCTGTTCCGCAGCGGACGTTCGGGCGTTGCCAAAAGGACCGAAAGATTGCTTCGCCGCACGTTTGATTGGCGGAGCTGACACCATACATACAGCCACAGCAAATAACCAACGGAGGAAAATAAAATGGCTTTTGATTTTGAATTGGACCGTGAAACCGGCAACCTTGCTCAGCTCAAGGTCATCGGCGTGGGCGGCGCAGGCGGCAACGCCGTCAACCGCATGATCGATGCGGGCCTTGATAACGTTGAGTTCATCTCCATCAATACCGATAAGCAGGCGCTCGTCAACTCCAAGGCGGACGTTAAGCTGCAGATCGGCGAAAAGGTAACCAAGGGCCTGGGCGCGGGCGCAAAGCCCGAGAAGGGCCAGTCCGCCGCAGAGGAGTCCGTTGATGAGATCACAGAGCTCATGCGCGGAGCGGACCTTGTGTTCATCACTGCCGGCATGGGCGGCGGCACCGGCACCGGCGCGGCTCCCATCGTGGCAAAGGCCGCGAAGGATCTTGGCATACTCACCTTCGGCGTTGTAACGAAGCCCTTCTTCTTTGAGGGCCGCGCCAGGATGAAGAACGCCATGAACGGCATCGACAAGCTGCGCGGCGTTGTGGACGCGCTCATCGTAATACCCAACGACCGCGTTCTGAAGGTGGCCGGCGACATGCCCGCAAACGACGCCTTTAAGGTAGCCGACGACATACTGCGTCAGGGCGTGCAGGGCATCTCCGACGTTATAACCAAGCCCTCGCTTATAAACTGCGACTTTGAGGATATCCGCACCATAATGCAGAACAGCGGCATGGCGCACATGGGCATCGGCGTCGCCAA
>JAEEGL014383111.1_pt1 | contig 29612 bp, 18 predicted proteins | sample 9134231 | NCBI WGS metagenome assembly JAEEGL01 (sample SAMN16246548, study PRJNA631951) | gut metagenome | biome: gut microbiome; feature: rumen; material: fiber-attached | host: Bos | place: Iran: Karaj | collected 2018-10
CTCATACTCATCGATATTGGAAAATTCATTGTGCAGGAAGTCCCTAACGACAAGCGGGAAGTCATCCCGCATCTTATCTGTTATAAAGAAGTCGATAAACAGCTTGTCGCAGCCATAAGGATCAGGCGATAATCTCTCTTCATCAGGGATCATCATCCCCTTTGCCTTCAGCTTCATGAGCATGTTCACCATTTCACCGGTGGATCCCATCATGTCATGGAGCATGCTGTTTATTTCTTTTGTAGCCACTTTAACATTAAGTGGAAAGCCATTTGTACCCATACGAAAAATCCATCACATCCATTCTTTATCGCAGGCCTTCAATCGTATCATTTATAACTACTACGACAAAACATCCATACCATCAACAGAAGCCTGCTCATATTCGCTCTTAATTTGTTCGTCAACCACCAGATACAAAAGAACAGATGCCCTTGACATCGCGACATAGTTTATCCTTCTTTGCTCTTTCTTCAGGAATCCGTCAATGTCCACATATATGACAACTTTACGTTCCAAACCCTTAAAAGAATGCGCTGTAAGGTAGTTAATTGCTCTGGAATCCATTTTTCGAATATCATCCACCTCAGTTAAAGGCATTTCTGCTATCTCCGATGTTGCGGAAAGAACCGAGTTTTCCAAGCGTCTTGTCGATAAGATAACTATATCTCTCGAATATGTTCCTCCGGTTAAAAGATTGCGAACACATTTATCAATTAATTCCACCGCTTCGTTTCGCTGGCTGTAATACATTGTTTCGACTTTCGGCCCGGATATTTTCAGATGTTTAGCTGGGGGTGTAACAGTTAAAACTGCCGTTTTTCTGGCTATTGGTGCTGTATTTCTGCAATTCGTGTTTAGCGAAAACACGCCCGGCATCCCTCTTTTTTTCAACAGTTCAACTCCGGGATCATACTTGTTTTCATCCGAAAAAATATTCTGATTAGGATCAGTAAATACAGCCCACTCGCCTTCACTGATACCACCCTTGACCAGTCTGTCCAGGACCTCAATTACCTTTTGCCGTAGTAAATCCTGTGCTTCGTCTACAACAAGAACATCATATTTCTTTTCGATTATTTCAGTGGATAGGAACACTTCGGTAGCAGCATCTACTGACATTTCATTGGTCTTTTCGCCTGTATACTTTGCTACCATAGCATTATAAGTACCGACATATACATCTTCGCCCTTGGTCATCTGTGATCTTGCATATGTGGCCATGTTTCTGTTAAAGCAGAGATATATAAGGGATTTCTTTGATGCAATTGCTTTGTTTGATTTTTGGATAGCCATTAGGCTCTTACCCGTCCCCGCGGCCCCCTGAATCAGTATTCTCCGATTCTCAGACATATTATCAACCAGCTCTTGTTGCTCTTCTGTCAGCAATAATAACTCTTCATGCGCTGTGTCAATCTGAAGTTTCATCGAAGGGATTGCACCAAAATCCGCTTCAATGAGCCTTGTGATTCTTATCACATCATCAGACGATAACGAAATGCACCTTTTCTGTTGTTTCTTATATACATCATCAACAGTATATTGAATTGCATTCTTTAGAAAGCTGCCAAATTCAGTAATATCATTACGAGCATCAAATTGAAGTTCTCTAACAACTCCCATTCCCTCACTATTACAGATACACTCTGGGAAAACTACGCAGTAACCCATTTTAAATGAGTATTCCACCGATTTCTCACCATAGATTTCTCCAAGATAGGTCTGCAGTGCTTTCATGCAGCCCAATGCCTGAAAAAAAGGATGATTTATCTTATGATCTATCCCTTTTTTATCTGTAGACATCCACTGTGTTTCGTGACTATGTACAGTTCCTCCTTTTACTTCAATGCAAAGAATCCCCTCCTCGGACAGATAGATAAAATCAACCTCAGACATAATTTTCTTTTCATGTGTGGTTTGAGGTTGAGAATAGAAAGCCACTCCCGGAATACGGCTGGATGACAACCAGTCATACACCATATATTCTCCGTTTCTTTTCGGATCGTCCCTATCTATCTGAGGGGGATACATTTTTGCCATAGGTCAATCTCCTATTCTTCTAAAAGTGCACTAAAGAATCCTATTTCACGATTTTCAGGGGTTCCTACAACCGCAGCTCGGTCCAAAAGACAATTGGCTGCCTCGCAACTGGTTTCCGGTAATAGTCCGCATGCATGACAAGCCGCATAATTCAGGCTCTTATAACCTTGGCCATGAGAATCCATGCATATAGGATCATTTGAGCACCACGTTGCATTCTCGAGCATTGCAAGAATTGTATTTCCCAAACGATATCCATCGCCTTCTCTAGCTAATCCGCCTAAACTTCCGTCACTGTCCGTAGCTGATGTATAGATAAGAATTCCGCACATCTCCGCTTCAGTTCCGTTGTATGTCGAATAGATTTTTTCTCTCAAGGAAGCCGTTTCATACCCACATTGCGCTGTCAATTGTCTTATAATCAGATGGGCAAGAGTATGCAGAAGAACATATCTAGGCTTATCGGAATTGAACATATCATTTCCAATCCAAGTAACATCCAAGCGATTACTCATAGCCTTGTATCGATCCGCATTACGGCTTTCCCATCTTTCAACCGCGCTCTCATTCAATTTTATGAAAATACCCTCCCCAAACATTTGTATAGCAGGGAGCCAGGGCAACGGACTTCGTGATAAAGGAGCATACTTTTCTGGGCTCTCGGGATCACCCACGGGATCTATACGCCTAAACCCTTTTAAAACTTTGACTTCTCTCAGCCTACTGACAATCTTGATAATATCAATATAATCTGCCAGTTCCTCCGGGACTACTGAAGACTTTGTCCTAAATAAATCATCATCTTCCACGCTATCAGCTCCGACAAAAGCGTTATACTCATCTATCCTCAGTGTCTTATCACTTATTTCGCCCTCTCGTTCATCCAGGAATCTTCTGTAAGCTTCCTTTTTAAATGCTTCAAAAGTGCATTTATACTCATCCGAGTGTTGCGTAAAATGCTTTTCAAGCTGTTTTTCACGGACGCTTTCTTCATTTTCAAAAATGAAAGTCAGCGTCTCGCTGAATTTATTAAACAGCTTTTGAATCTTCTTGCTCCACGGCGGGATAGTTAATGCGCTTTGGTTAACCGCATAGTACACATTATTAGCACTTCTTTGCATTGTCCTCGGAATTTCGGCACATCCATTCGGATCTTTGTACCAAGGCTTCTTGTTCTCGTCAAAACCAAGCCATGGCATATTGCACGAGCAATGTAATGAAGAAAACGCTTCCTTGTCCATGCATCCGGCCATTGTGGTATGCGCACCGCAAGCACATCTGACGTGAATGCTGTCCAGGCCTCCGGTATTGCCTTTATATTCCAAGAACAAGTTTCTCTCTTTTTCCGAATCGTGCGGATGCCCTCTATGAACCCACCAATCATAAGGGAAGTCATCAATATGGCCGTTTTTACATGCAACTACAAAACGTGAAGGAATCAATCTTACCTTGTTCTCAGGCGTCGAACATCTATTGCAATATAACGGGCGATTATACTCACTCGTCGACTGGTCTGATTTAGCCAACAAGTTGTATCTGTCCAGCTCATGACACTCTGGGCAATAGTACATTCTCGGGAATCTGAATACCGGAATCGAAAAAGGCTGATCAACATTTTCATCTGTTGATACTTGAACAAAAAAATCTTTTCCTAGCATCCTCTTCAGATTTTCTTCTTCAAACCGTGCGTCATCAGGGAGAGAACCATCTGAGATATTCCACCAGTCAATTCCCGACATTATTCCGGATAAACGAGGAAAGTCCACAATAGCACCACTGCCATATGTTGTAACAGATTGTGACCGTCTTATCTCCCCTGCAATTTTATACGTAGAACTCCTTTTCTGGATTCTGGGCGGCATATAATCACTCCTTTGTTTTTACTAAAACAGAATTTTCAACACTTCTCATAGTGTTAAGAACTCTGAATCTGCTATCTTCCTCATAATCTGCTTCAAACAAGGCATTATCCCGAGAAACATACTTTGTTTTCCTGTACTGGAACTTTTCTTTATGCCTTCGCCTTCCGTCCCACTCTTCTTCTATCTCCTCAATCTCATGCTTAACATTAGTCAGTTCATCAGGATCAACCCTTTCGACATAACTGAAAATGTAATCTCTGACAGCCTTAAGTTCAGGCATATCACGTCTGTAATTAATTGCATCCTTATCACCAAATAATGACGGAATCATGTATCTACAGAGAATTACATACAGAGTCTGGAGGGCTCTATCACGTGCTCTATCCGCAAAAGGTGTGATGCTTGTAGCCTCTACATATTTATAGAAAGATGCATGGTACTGGCTAAACTGTTCGTAATGAGACCTGTCTCTTGATTTGGCCTGATTGTAAGTAGCAATAACCAATCCCGGATTTTCTCTTCCTACACGGCTGGTGGCTTGGATATACTCTGCCGTTGTCTTGGGTTGGCCAACCACAACCATGGTACCCAGCCTTCCAACATCGACGCCAACCGAAATCATGTTACTCGAAAGAACAAAATCATACGGATAAGTAGATCCGTCTTTCGTATACTTGATTGGAAGCTCCTCCTGTATTACTTTTCCTATATCTTGGCTTTTTTCACGGCTGGTTAACTCTTTATACTTTGTATATCTTTGATTTCGCGTCTTCATGGAGTAGACTTTTGAAAATTTCGAAGACTGCAAGTATATAAATCTATCCTGAATATCATCTACAACCCTTATTATGGCTCCACCCAGCTCACGTAATGTATTAAAGTACGATGTCAACGTCCAATATGCATCCACAACATCCTCGGGAACGTTCTCCTGCTCACTCAAATATCTAGTAGCATAAAGCAAAGCTGCCATTACACGAATCATCATTGTGGTCGGACTGGTACCTATACCCATACATCCAAGATATAGTCTTCCCGGTTTTTCATCTCTTGTGGAAATCTTTGCAAAAAAGGAATCTTTAATGTCTAGTCCCTGAGGCGGGAACTGCGTATAGTCCGAAGCATATAGTGCCTTAATTTGTTCCCTCGCATTACGTATTGTAGCCGTTGATGCAATTATCTTTGCGTCAACCCCACCTTTACTACACAGTTTCTTTATCGCAGCTTCATATAAACCGGTAATTGTCCCCAAAGGACCGGATATCAAATGTAATTCATCCTGTATAATCAATTCAGGCGGATCGCATTTACCTATACCAAAAAGGTTCGAACATTCTTCCTTCAGAGCAATTTGTGCATACTTATCAATAGTCGCAACTATATATGTTGGTCTATGTTCATAGATGTCCTCATCAACCAAGTAAATGGGCAATCCATCATGAAATTTGCATTTCTCGCTCGGACATCTAATAAGCATCCGCTTATTGTCCTCGTCACAAGAATAATTTTCAGCCTCAATAGTCGTACCGCAAAACGGACACTTTGTGATCTGGATAGGGCTACCAACTTCTCGGTTATATTCAAGTTCTTCACCATTTAGCAGTTTTTGTGCATCCTCAATATAGTTCGGAGTCAATGCCTCTCCGGCCCATAAACCTATTCCGATTTCTCCACCCGCAATTTTTTCTTCGCGCCGTATATTTTCGCATGCACAAATCATGGCCGCTGCACGTTCAAACTGCTGAAAAGTTAGGAGACGCATCGTATAACGCATTAATACCGTTACTCCATCATTTTCGCATACATGCCTAATCCTCCGTAAGAAAATAACAAACGCGGCTATTCCCAAGTATGCCTCGGTTTTTCCTCCGCCGGTAGGGAACCAAAGTAAGTCTACTTGTTTTCTCTCGACAGACTCCGGCTCAGCAAAAGAACATATCTCTTGCATAAAGAAAGCCAGCTGAAAAGGGTACCATCGGATTGAATCATCCACGGTAAACCTCTTAGTTTGAACAAGCATATTTTTTCTTTGTTCGAACATTGCTCTGTTCGCAAGCGAAAAAGCCCTATATACCTCTTTGTTTTCCAAGCAATTTACGGATTTCCTGATACGTGCCAGAGTTTGCCTACATTTTTCCAGATTGCGTTTTGCCTCTTCTTTAAATCCGAACTCGGGTGTTTGAGCAATTTTAGTCTGATTCTCAATCCACTCGGAATACATATCCATGAGTTCATTCATTCCCGAGATAACACTCTTTGCGGGTGCCTCGGAAAGATATTTCATCGAAAGAATACTTCCTTTAAAATCATCCGACGGTTTCATTTGAAGCACTTCAAAAGAAGGCAAAAAATCATTTTTAACAGTTCGCATTCCGTTATCACAAGAAACATTGACTGCACACCCATGCCCCGATGCATAATTCTTTACATCCTTGTATAACATGCCTAATTCCTTAATTTCTTCATCGGCATCCAGTGACACCTTGTATGATAATTCTCGGAAGTTTCCGCTATTGCACTCCTCTATAATTAGTTCTGGCTGGAAGAACGCCAACTCCGCATCTTTTTTATAATCATCGGATTTTTCATTCTCATTTGTCATCGTTACGGTTACAATACGTGTACCGTCTTTCATAACACGATGGTTTATTACCCTGATTGCCAAGCCTTCCGAAATCTGCAACCTTATCGTCTTTCCGAGCTTAAGCTCTGATGCATCAACAGTTTCGAAAAGTGTAGGAACCTGTTCCCTTTTCCAATAATCTTTTTTTGTGTCTTGGGCATCTTCAGGAAGACCTAATAACTTTTTTGCTTCTTCAAAATCTATTCGCTTGTATCTGGCAGCTTTACCGGTTACCTTAAACGAAACCGCCTCTTTCCCCAGCGCAAAAGACACACCAAAAGAAGATGGGTTCTTTCCGTCACACAATGATATTCCATCCTCAGAATCCAGCTCCCCACAATCATCTGCAGACATAGCCAGTACTTCGCCCGCACTGCAATCCTTGGGATATAGTTTTCCCAGAATATAATAATCCAACGGTCTTTCACCGCAGATTATTTCATCATCCGTAACCGGTCCAAGCCAGTCTTTGGTGACAATATCCTCAATAATGCTTCTTGCCGAATAGTACTGGTCAAACTTCATTTGTTCGCCCCCTTCTAATAAACATCATAGACCATTCTGCCCATTCCACAGAATTCCACCCAATTCCATGTGACAGAATGCATATCATGTTCAGATACGTTATCATTAATCTGGGAAAATACGTCCGTTACATACAATTCTCTTATTTCATACGGCCACTGGCATTGATCGTCTGTTTGAATCAGAGCTTCTATATCATCCTCAAATTGCCTGGTCATGCGTCCGATTGTTGCCGATACCCCATCCTTTACATGAACAATGTCATAACGTAGGATTTCATTTGCTTTACTCTTTCTAAGGATAATCTCATCGCCGCCAGACACATGTTCCGCAATATACTTTTGAACACCTTCACCTAATTTGTTGTACGATTCAATATCTATATCTACATTGGTTTGGATTTCCATGTATTTAGGTTGCTTATTTACAAATTTAAGCCAGCGCTTCCGCCCCGTTGCAAAAATAGTATAAATTCTCATATCGCTGCTCACCATATGAGAACAATAAAGCCCTTTTTTCGGTCGAGTAATTGCTACATATAATGTCTTATATTCACCAATGTCCTGTTTACGATTGCTGGTTAACCTATCTATGAACCCTGATTCAACAACCACCGCCTCATATTCGCGTCCTTTTGCTCTATGGATGTTTGAAACAATAACCCCTGATTCAACCACATTATGAAACATTGGATCATCGAGCTTTGTAGCATAAACAGTATCGATTACTTCTTCGACTCCCAATGCCAAATTATCCGGTTTCTTTAAAGCAGAGCACATTCTGTCCCATACTTCTTCCGCTGAATACTCGGATTCGCGATACTTCTCGTAACGTTCCGCAAAATCATCCTTTGAAATCATCTGCTTTGGATAATCACGAAACACTGCCGCAACCCACTTCGCATAACATCGGTCTCTGTCGTAAGCATTTACTACATGTGCCACGCCCCTGCGCCTCAGTTGTGAGGATAGTTTTAGAACCTGACCATTGTTTCTGCAAAGAAGGCATACCTTGCCTCCATCCGCCAATCTATCTAAAAGAAATTGTCCATTTTCCCCCATAATATCCTGTCCCGGAATATGGCTCATTCTTCCTTCAAGTTCCTTTGTTGCGAGTTTCATTCCCGGCAATTTATCCGATAAGATTGCTGTTCGCAAGGGCTTGGTAATTTCTATTAACTCGTTAGTCTGTCGGTGGTTATCAAGGAGTTTGAAGAAACTCGCTTTACCGTACAGCAAAGAAAACATACTTTTATACAACGCATCCGAACTAAGCGGAAAAGCAACCTCCGCTTGATTATAGTCATATATTGCTTGGCAGAGGTCTCCCAATACTGAAACTCCGCATTCAACATCAAGGCAACCACAGACAATCTCCAAGACCAGGCGTGCCCTTACATCAGTTAGGTCTTGAATTTCATCTACAATAAAGTGACTCCAACCTCCCAATACGAGCTCATGATGCTTTTTTAGTATGTATGTTGCTTTTATGATAGTTCCGTCATAGCTTAACGCATCCCTGTTTATCGGTTGCCAATCTCCAGCCTCTCTAAATTCGGGGTTGTTATTATACTCATTAATCAGCCACCATGCGAATGAATGAAACGTTCGTACATCAACATTTCTCAGGCCCCTGCTACCCCCTTGTTTAACAAACTCATTTCGGCGTTTCTTTACTTCCGCAACTGCTGCGTTTGTGAAACATAGAACTATAATCGATTCCGGATCAACTTCATCATGGTTAACCAGATAGTTAATCTTGTGTATCAGCGTATATGTTTTTCCGGTACCCGGGCCTGCATCTACAAATATATTTTCATCTACTTTTCCTGTGATGATTCTCGCCTGGTCCACATCCAAAAACGCACTATATAAGCCATATTTCTGAATATACGCCCTGGCTTCTTTATTTTTTACGTCAAAATCATTATCAGCTTCGGATACACCTGCTGTTTTCTGATAAATGTAATAATATGGATCTTTTTCGTCCAGTTCGGAAAGATCCGCATCTTCAATCGAGATATATTCCGGATTTACATCGGACGTAATACGTTCTATCTCTTGATGTACGTATGTCGTAAATAGTGTTCCGCCACCGGTTGCCTTAACCGTTCCTTGTTGAACCGCCACCGGTTTCCATGTTCCCAGCTTTACTTCTCTGGCAGTATCATAGAAACTTCCTTTTGCCCAGAAGAAACCTCCCGTATCCCAGATTGATTTCCCATAATCAAAGTGAAACTCATTGATAATCGGATATAATCTGGTTTTGTCAAACTCAGAATAGCCATATTCCCGGTCCAGCTGTTGGCTTTTTTCATATTCTTCCTTTGTCTGTGGCGGAATATATTCTCCAAACATATCTGGCTTTAATATCTTCCGTTGAATAGTATTGAACATGTAAAAGCTTGAATTTGTTGTGCGCCCGCACATTTGGTTATAGAGCTTGTTCAATGCTGCATAGTCTCGCACTTTATCGAGGAATTCTTTATCCCCAACCGAGGTACTTTTACTCTTTATGACAGCAACATTGCTGGCAAAAGTGGTATTGGCTTTCTCCATTTAAACCTACCCTTCCAAATCGTAATATATTAGAAGTCTGTCATAAGTCCAACTATGTAAAACCGTCTTTTCTTTTCTACTACTTCTGATTCTCATGCGTAGCAAATTGTCATCATCAATGAAACATGATAATTCAAATATCTCCTCATAAAAACCACCAGCAGGAACAGTAATATACTGGACAAAACTTCTATCCTCTTCATCCTTAGAATCCGTAATAACAAACTGGGCCTTTTTTTCGTCCGTCACAATAGCTAAAGAGACGTTTTTTTCTTGGCACGGAAGTGGTTGTGATTTCTCTAACAGCGTCAGAAACTCTCCATCAGAAAGAATTAACCCAATGTTTTGATTTAAGCCATAATGACCATCTGTCATACTGATCATTGATGCCCCCTTCGCTATGTCCCACATAACCTTAGGAGGATAGAAAAGCATCTTTTCACCATACTTCTCTGTTAGCTTTTCCCTGAGTGGCCTAAGTTTACTTGAACCCCCGACACATAAGATACAATCAATGTTTTTCATGTTCAGCCCGGATTTCTCTACCGCTTCACTTAAACACTTCATTGCTTTTTGAACTTCAGGATCTATGAGTTCAGCAAAAAACTCGTATTCCATTTGTCCTCTTACGGTCCCCAGTTCATCGTAATTATTCATATTAATCCTGACAAAGTCTTCGCCGTCACTAAACTCAATTTTGGCTTCTTCGCAGCTTGCCAGTAACAGATCCTTTGAAACATCATCGACTTCGTCAAAAGACTTCATCATCTTTTTTTGCTCGCAGTAATCCGCGTGCATCTTGCGAGCCATTTTATCGTCAATGTTGTCACCGGCAATACTCATTCCTGCCGTTGACAATTCATATACTTTTCCACCTGCTATTTTCAAAACAGCAACGTCAAGAGTTCCTCCGCCCCAATCAAAAACGGCTACATGATGATACGCACTCAATCTGGCATAATTGCTGAAAAAAGCCGCTGTAGGCTCGCTAATGAACATCTTTACTTGTATTCCCGCTCTTCCCGCAGCTTCTCTTAAATTTCGCTTTTTATCTGCGGTAAATCCGACTGGGACAGCGACTACCGCCTCACTGCACACGCGGTCTTTTCCTATTTTTTCCTTCAGTCCTTTAAATATTTCGGCAGCAATATCGACAGGTGTCCACTTTTTTCCCGCTATTGTATATGAGCGATCCTCACCAATTATCGTTTTGATAGACGAGAAATACTGATATTCTCCCTCAAGCTCATTACGTCTTTTCTTAGCTTCTCTACCGGTTATTACGCGTCCTGTTTCCTTATGTATTGCCACCAAAGAAGGAAATGGGCGTCCCTCATCGTCTCCGTAATTGATTTGTCTGACCGATTCCCTAACGTCACCAGTCATGGATGAAGCCGCACTATTGGTAGTTCCAAAATCGATTCCATACCAACTGTATTGATTACTCACTTCTATCTCCCCTCTATATCGATTCCTATTTTCTTAAGTTTACGGAAGACATCTTGCAACGCATCTCTCATATTTAATCCCAAATCGATAGTCATATCCATGTTTTCGGCGACCTTGTAATCTGCGTATATATTCTTTAAACTCGTTGCTATCTGATTAAGCAATTCCGTTTTCGAATTATCTTTGTCCTGATCAAAAACATTAATGACCTCGCTCTGTCTTCCGACTCGATCTTGTAGTTCCCTATTCTCTTTTGTCATTGCCTCCAACTGTTCTTTGCAGTCCGCAAGCTTTTTTGATAAGGAATCCGTTTCTGTTGTCAATTCTCTGATTTGACTCTGATACTTTGAAATCAGCATTCTCAATCTGCTGATTTCTGCCTCTTTTTCAGAAACAATCTCGTGAACACTTCTATTTTCCGTTTCGCACACAGAAACAGCCTTTGCAAGATCTAACAGTTTTCGTGCCAAAGCACCCCTAATACCAGTATCCTGTTGTGTTGGTTCTTGCACTGTTGTTTGAGGAGTTCCCTGCAGGGAATCTGCTTTCACATCAGTAACGTTTCCCGTAGCTTCTATTTGTGGATTTGCATCAACTGCCATATTTGCATTGATCCATTTCCTTAATATGTTTCTCCGATCGATCTCGTTATCGCCCTTAGGGGATATCCCTTCAATCGCATCTTTAAGCATTTCTACCAGCTGTTTTTCATATTCCTCATCAAAATGATACTTAGACAAAACCGGCAGTTGCATTCTATCCTGCATATAATCCATAAAATAAGCTTTGAACAGCTTGCTTAGATCAGTTAGCCGATTACCGTCTTTCTTTCTCGATAGTTGAACAAATTTTCGCATCAAATCCGCGATAACCGTATCATATCTGTCGGCATTACATAATAAGGTCGCACAAAGAGCCAGTGTAATTCTAAACTGGCTAACACTGTCCAAATCCGTGAAAGTCTTACTCTGTAGAACTGATTGATAGGTATCGAACACCTTATCATCCGGCATTTTGTTCATCCAGTTCATCAACGCTCCGGCAGTTCCACATTTTATTCCCTTCACAAAATAGGACACCATATCCTCGTTTATTCCTTCTTGAGAAAGGCTTTTCATGAACTCGTTCCTATAGGTATTCTGATCTGTTTTTGACAAATCAGTCTTCTTTCCACCTTTATTTGCCTTCTCAAGCAATTCGTTAAGTATTGAGTTTTCCATTGTTTAACCCCTTTCTCTAATCGTTCACCAATCTTTGTTATGTGAATAGTGTGTATGGATTATTTAGTTACCTGTGTAGCATATTGAAGCAATCGAAAAACCTGTGAAGGTCTTTTTGAAAAATCGGTCAGTTCAACCCGCTGTACAATCTTGTCCCCCATGAGGGCCAATATTTCTCCTCCTGAGAACAAATACTTAGTGTCTCCTCGAGCAAACGATATATTCTTCACGCCTTCACTAATTTCAGTTTTTTCTGTAATTCTCTTTAACTCCGAATAGAACCTGTACTCCTCTTCATTCTTAAACTGAAGCTCGGGAACAATCTCGCTGTGCTCCAAAAGGAACATATTAGTAAAATCAACGACAAATCCGGATTCCTTCGGGCGAATAGGTCTTCCTGAAGTATTCACCTTTGTAATATCATTCCACTCTTTAACAGTTATTCTGTAATATATTTCATCCGGATTATTCCGTGTCATCGGAACTTCCGTTATGCTTTTACGCCGTACACGCGATAAGCCTATTACTTCGCCATAATATCTGATCTCGCCATTCTCACCGAACTTACTATTCGTTTGATACATAGCAACCCAGTGAATAGGTAGTCTGTCCCTACCAATCCGCTTTTCCGGAATATAATAAAATCTCTTTTCAAAGCAGGTATTAAACTGTTCGACTGACCTGAACGTGCCTATTAAGACATCCCGTTTACTCCAATCAACAGCTGCAAGCTTCTCTTCTATTCCTCGCGGTAATGTAGTTCTTTCAAAAGCGGATTCTTTGGAATCATTAATAAGATCTGCCAACAATTTTTGAACTAATTGAGTGGATCCCGGAAGGAAAGGGAGGCCTCCGATATTCACGGAATCAATGCTTCTATAAAACTTATGTCCGTAAACAGTCTTTCCATTCTCAACAGTTTCAAGCTCCGCATACTTTCTTTCATCGTCATATGGAAACAAAATATATGCTCCAAACATCGTTTTTTCGAACGCAAATCTCGATTTAGGATTTTCATATACGATGGAATCACGATACCTATGCATCGTGTTGATATCTTCGACTTTAGGTCCCGGATTGACATCCGGATAGAACACACCATCAGGATTACTTTCTATACGGTATTTTGCATCAAACACATATTTATAAGATACATCTGTCCCTACTTTTTCAAGTTCCAAAACGTTATCTGGCTTTTGATTTACTGTTTGAGTTTTACTTTCGCTCGGATTGTACGCCAGTGTAATCATTTCTCCCGTGTGGGGATTTATAAAACGCGCCTCGGACTTTACTCCTTTAACCAGCGATACAGTTATTCCGTTATTATCAATCTTGATAATATCCGGCGTAATTAGTTGGTATTCCTTCTTCAAAAGACTAAATAGCTTTATAAAGCACCAATATTCATATAATTGAGCTGTATCTTTGGGAGACATCTTGAATACATCTCCATGAACCGACATGCTTTTTTGTAACATGATATAGCATTTGTACAACTCCCTATATCCGGGAGCCATTCCAAAGACTAACGACATACTCTGCGAAGCCGAGTATTCCGACACATCACTAAGAAAAGACATATTCAGAATACGTCTTACTTCCCCAACCATCGAATTAGCTTCATTTATGATATGCTCCTCAACCAACCTTACCGAACCGGTATATCTTTTCTTAAATGCTTCAATTTTTGTTATTGTTGAATTCAATATGAACTTTACAAATCGATTTTCCGTAGTATCGTAAGTAATTTGTTTGGAAGCGGATAACACTCTCTCCGTCTCAATTGTTCCGGACTTTATCGAGACGGTGTCACCGTGTTTCATAAGCCACTGTTCGGACTTTCTGTCCGTTCTTTTCGCTTTATGTGTAGGTACTACCAGATAATCCGTAATCAGTTTATGGTGCGGTACAGCTGTTATACGTTTTACAGCATTCATGTAATCACGAAAAATAGCGGAAAGAATTTGAAAATATACTGACAGTAATGAACTTCTATTTTCCCCCAGTGCAAATGTTCTGTACGTTTTCTGCATAAAATCCAGGGCCGCTTCGCATACCATTTCTGATATGTCATCTATCATTAGATTGTAATCTTGCTTATAAGAAATCTTTGACGGATAGACTTCAATACGGACAGACAAGGTTTTGATATTGTCCGCATATATATCAAAATCTGTATATCCGACAGTATTTCCAAAATTGATTACACCCGAGATAAGCGTGTAATCATTTTCCCTGACGATACCGATACTATCCTGTACGATATGGTTTTCATTGTAAAACGATACCTTTTTCCCATTTTCCCCGCTAATTACAACCTCATAATCCGTTTGTTCAAAGAACAACGGCTTCGATGCATGTTCAATACGAAGATGTGCGGATTTTTCATACTCATATTTTTCATTGGACGATCTAAGATAGAGGCTCTGTAAACCGTTTCCTTCCACTACAATGGAAGAAGACATTGGTAAACTATTGTCTACCCACGGCTTCTTAGACTTGATAACAATATTTACTTCTTCTGTTTTAATCTCCAATAACTTATCAGAGCCAGTAGGAAGTAAAGCCATCCTCTTCAAATCTCCTCATCATGTAACATATCTTCTCTGCAGATCTCGGATACACGGAAGTTTTTGTTTCAAGGTAATTTCTCATCTGCATCCAAACCTGATCCTGGGAAAATGCGGAATAGTCCCCTGCAAACTTCTGGAATAACATTATTAGCAAACTCTTAATACCAGCGGTGCTCCCCTGAATGCGTGGCAATATCTTCTGCATAATTTCAAAATCCATCGCCTCTTCATACTTAAGCAGACCCGTTTCTTCGTTGCTCAGCATATAAAAAACTATCTCGTCTCTGACACGGTAACCAACATGCGCATTGTCCTTCCGTAATAGTTCATTGATTTCCTGCAGCTCGGTGCAAACTTTCGCAACGAATGGTTCCTGATTAACATTTATGTCCGATATAAGCGTTAAGTATTTTGTAGCTAAGAAACTATTACTTGTTTGTGTAGGTAAAACTTCATCCGTTTCAACATCAAAAGAAGGAATAAGATCCACCTCGGAAAATTCTATTGTATTCGCACGATCCAATACCTTCTTGCTGAAAGGATACGTAGTCTCATCCATATTTACCGTACCGATAAAATATAGATTTTCCGGCAAATACAAGTCATCGTATTTATCTTTTGCAGACCCATCTAAATTGATTAAATCCGTAATCACATGCCCCTTGTCCCATCTTCGAGTTTCAATCAATGATAGATAATCGCTAAAATAATATTCTACTCTCGCGAGATTCATTTCATCCAAGCAAAGGAAAAAAGGCTTGTCCGGATTGTTTATTGCAGTTTGTACATAATCAGTTATAGCTCCCGGAATAAAGCTCCCTTGAAGATTCGTATGGCCAAAAAGATCAGATGAATCTGACCAATCAGGACGAACAGACACCAACTTATATTCAGCCCCAATTGCTTCGGCAAACAACTTAACAAGTTTTGTTTTTCCTGTTCCGCTTGTTCCTGCCAAAATCACAAATGGTTTGGATTTAATGCACAGATAAAAGTCTTCAACCAGACCATCATCATATACAAATCCCTTACTCTCAATATACTTCTTAATAAATTTGACCATCTCACTGTCTGTCATTTTTGATTCTCCCGACGCATTTGTTCCGTTACCAACAGGCGTTCCCTGATTTGATACATATTTCTCATAATACTTCCGATACATTTCAACAAATCGATCCAAATCCTGATACAGTATTTCGTCGTCAGGAAGCTCATTTATTGAATACTTCCTGTAAAAAATGCATCCGGCATCATAAGCCTTCGATCCCGTCGAGATTTCACCATATTCAAGCTCGTTATTATTATCTACGCTCGCGCGAATTTCACTGGCTTTCTTTTTCAAACTTAATGTAGTTTTATCATTGCTCGCAGTTGCAATGCCAGTAAATGCAAGCTTTCCATCTTCGCCGGCTCCGCCTTGCGCCACATCCGTGGCCCCCTGATTAAGGGTGAGAAATAGCTCCTTTGTATCCTTGTTCAACAGATACACGATGTATACACCCTTCTGTGCCGATTGCGTTATTCGTTTGTCAAAAACAGCAATCCACGGAACATCTGTCCACCTTCCGGCCCCAACGCTACCTTTTACTTTGTAAATGTTACCATCTACGCGCTCCTGCAACTTATTAGCTATGTCTTGTCGCACAAGAGCACCGAATGGACGCTTAAAGTTTTCGGTCGCACGAGCATCATCCAATTCTTTGGCGTACTCATCCATGAATTTTCTTAGCAAATCATGTAAAATACTTTTCATTTCTTCACCCGCCTATTAGCCTTCCATCCATTTGTTCTTCAAGGTTTGTTTTCTTCATATTTTCCTCTGGATACACGTTTCAACAATCCTTTTTTCACCATCCCCGATAGCAAAACATTTGTACTTCCGTTTGAAATAGCCAAAGCCTCTCTAACATCTTCATTACAAAGTGTCTTTTGTTTCCTCAATAGTTCCAGCACTTTTTCTTCCTGACTATACGCAGATAATTTAACATTTTTCTGATACTTGACATATCTGGTGGGCTTTCCTCCCGAAATCTTAATCAATTTGTTATACTCAACCATCCTCTTCAAAAGTGCACTGGCCTGAGCTTTATCCAAATCAAGCATTTCCATAACATCACGCTTAGTAATGTATTCGTTATTATTTGCTAAAGCCTGTACCACTTCGGATTGCTGTTTTTCAAGTGTCCTAAAGCATTCAAGCATAAACTCGGCCATGGTTTTTATCACAGGAATAGAAACTGAATTACCAAACTGCTTATACCTTTGCCCATCTGTTGTTCCTTCCGGAAAAGAAAAAGTCTCTTCGCCATTTTCATTTAGGAATCCATACCCGATAAAGCCCTGCAAGCGTCCCCATTCAGTTGGAGTCATCATTCGAATCCCCTCACTATTCAATACTGTCTTCTTGGTACTAAGCTTTTTACCGGAGATTCCTTTCTTAGGCTGATAAATTAGATTCCTCTCTTTTCCAGATCCTCCAGTCGCCAAGATCGTATATGCTATCGAGTGCTTGTCATCGGGTTTGTTAAGAACACAATACCCAAAGCCATTTCCATTTCCTTCGTTTCGTTCCTTGTGACGTTTCAACGTATCTAGGTAACCTTGAGCCATATAATATTTTTCGTCTACATCGCTTTCTAAAACATCATTAACATCACCGAATATCACTTCAGAGCTACCCTTGGGAAGTTGTTTGTTCAGAAGTTTGATGGCATTTCCATATTTCTTCTTGCTGAATCCCATAATATACACACGGGGTCTGTTTTGAGGCAGCCCGAAAAATCTGGTGTTACGGACTAAGGATTCTCTGCTATAATCATAGTTTCCCTCTTCATCGATAGTGACGCCGATTATTCTATACCCAAGCTCATCTTCAAGAGTCGAAATAATGGTTTCTATAGTATTACCGTGATCGTGAGACACGAGATTTTCAACGTTCTCCAGAAATATAGCCCTCGGATTAGTCCTAGAAATAATGTCAGCTATTTGAAAAAAAATCGTTCCTCTGGTAGCGTCTCTAAAGCCTAATTGTTTTCCGATTCTACTGAACGCTTGGCAAGGAAACCCTGCTAACAGCACGTCATATTCTGTTGTATCGACCTTATTCTTAAATTCATCCGAGGTAAGATCATTTGTCGGATCTTCTCCAAATAAATGTTTATATGTAGCCGCCGCGTAAGGATCTATTTCTGCTGACAAAACATTCGTAAAAGCCTTTGTCAGCTCAAAGCCTCTGCGAATTCCGCCAATCCCCGCACAAAGATCAATAGTTTTATATATCATTACTATCTCCATTCAACAGCGAAACAGGGGTCAACCCTGACAAATCAGCCGTATATGTTATTTTTAATATTCCGTCAGGCATAACTCCATTCACAAATGATTCCGGAGTAATTCGTGGGAAATTATCATCCACCGTATACAGAAGCATCTCGTGCAATTTGAAATTCTTTTTTCTTGCGCTCATGCCCTGCTCAAAGCCAAGCTTTTCCAATTTGGAATTCAAAAGGTATGTATTATATCCCATAATCTCGAATTCACCCATAATACTATCAATTGAAATTCCAGAAAAAACTACTGGTTCAAACCTGCACAGGACCAAATCCAGTCGCTTCTGTTCAGGGAATAGCTGAAACTGACTGCTTATGGTAACCTCTCTTCTGTCTCTGTTTATGCTGGATTTCACCTCAACAAAACGAGTATCGGTTTCTATATCATAAGAAGCACCATCTGGCCCATTCCACTCCGCGTCTTCATCTTTTGAAACAAGATGTTTGAGAACACAAAGTTCACCCAAAACATCATATATTCTCTCGTCTATATTCTTATTGCCGAGTAATTCCTTCCATTCCTTCCACCACAATACAGGGGAATTCTCTATCACAATTCTACGTTCACCGTTTTCGCCGGGATCAACAAGTGCTTCGCACAGCGTGGCAAATGGAACCTTAATGTCCGTTGCCTCGGAAGTCAAAACTAAAGCCTTCTTTGCTTTTCCCTCTTTAAACTGAATGGTTGTACTGCGTATCTTTGCATTAGAAAAGCTCTCGTTTATTTCCTCGTCACCTTCATAGGGAATCGCTACACCATACGAATCCACAAACTTTATTGTCCATGCGGGATATTTCGTGTTCTCCAACAATGAAATTGCCTGAGCATACCCTACTATATCTGTATCCCAGTTATTCAAAATCATCCTCTTCAGCATCGTCTTCGCAATTCTCCTTTATTGAAACTTCTTCAAAAAGATTTGTTGAATAAACAATTTCTCCACCCTCGGAAAGCGCAGGTTCAACAGAGACACATTTTGCCAGATTCAGCTTTGCGGCAGCACGGAATATCTTATCCTTTTGCTCCGGTAATAGTGAGTACGCATAAAGCATGCATCTGAACAGCTGCTCTCTATATCCGCGGCCTGGACGTTCGATAAAATGACTAATTATATTGGTACCATTGTTTTTCAACACCTCATATGTTTTCTCACTTGATCCTTGCCAACCAAGATGTATATACCACCAAAGCGTTTTCAGCCAAATACGTCTCGTATGGGAATAAAACCTCTTTTTCTTCAAACGAAGACTATCTTTCTCAGTTTTTACACCAATCGCATAAGTAAGATCCGGAATATATTCTTTAAGTGTTTCCACATCCGACTGCAGATTTGGATATCGAATGAAAGTTAAATCAGGCATAACGCATACGGAAATATATCTCCATATATCATCATCACTGGCTTTAACGATATCAAACCCCTCCTTAGGATTTAGAAGTTCATACAATTTAATACCCACTTTTAAATCAAGCGTATAGTTTAATCTATGATTTGTCTCTTCAAGAACAGTTTTAAATGTTTCTACCACATTGGATCTTACATCTTTATAAATGGAACCATAGTTGTCTTCAGGAACATCGTACATAGCCCAATGGCGAACTTGATCAGTAAATTCGGTGTCATTCAGATTGTCATAGTAGTCGATTTTCTGTTTCGCCTCATTAAACGTTAACTTATATCTTCCATAGTCAACCATCATGTATCCTCCTGAAGTCTCTTACGTATAACAATCTGTAGGCTCTTAAGTAACTTTTCCGGAGATTCCCAATGCAACTCATCTTCACCGCAGTCTTCAATAAATTGATGCAAAATGCTACATACTGAGTTATTTGTTAACCCAACATTCTGCCTTGTAGCTTTCAAATCATCATCACTGAGTCTCTGAAAAATCATCAAATATGTTTGAGCTAAAATATCCACCATAAGATCAAAATTCTTTATAGAATTACCCGATTCACTTGTAGACGGAGCCGGACAAGCATCATAGTACGGATTTAAGTAAAGGCATAAACTATCTTTAGTGAACAAATCAATTGTTTTGGGATCTTCCCACTCTGAAAACTCTACCCACCAAAGAGGTTCGCTCTCTGACCGAAATTCCTCAATCGGGAACTCCATATATATGTTACTGAAGTCCAAAACTACTCGTTCAATTTCACCTACCGTTACTCCAGTCTCATTGATTAAGTCCTGCTCGTCTTCCTTAACAACCCGTGCCTTAGATTTGATATACATACTCAGAACTAATTCCAAGTCTCCGGAAATCGTTCCTCCTGCAAACGTATAATTAAATCTACAGATTCTTCCCTGCGGAGTTGTAACATCTGAAACGGGATGAACTATACCAGTCTGCGTGAGCTTTTTATTTGTCCAAATGATGCATATTCCCAGCTCTGCATCACGACAAGCTACGCCTTCTTTACCCTTTAACAAGTCGGGATAAGCTATTCGGATTGTCTTATCTATAGTTATTCCTTCACTCTCAACTTTCCAGATATCAAGCGGATCTGTCAGCTTAATTGTTGTAGTTCCTTTTTGCTGAAGTCCATAGTATTTATCCTGATAAGCGAACGTGAATTTGTATTTTTCAACCGACATTCCGCAAGCTTCAATCATATCCGGGGTAATCGTAGGATAAAAAAGCATTTTTTCCATTGCATTATCTCCTTTTACTCAACCTTAAAGGTAAACTGGTACTTCTTATCGTATGATTTCAGCCTTATCCGTCCACTGATTTCGGGGTTCTGAATATAACTTGTCACCGATACCTTTGTATATGTCTCACTTTCGGTTTCATCCTTAAGTTCAACCAATAGTTCTTCCTTCTCAATACTTAACTGTGTCCGCGCGCAACTGGACTTAATCTCATTCGGATAGTCAGACACTGGCGATTTTATATAATCGATATAACACTCTTCGATTTCCACCGGGAAAGCTGTTCCGATATCTTCCTTCCATGACGGGGCATCAATCCACCCTGCCTCGGATGCTATCATCATTGAAAGATCGACCATTTTCTTTCCATGTGATAATTTTAGTGTAAACTCCAGTTCAACTTCACTCCCGATAATGCGCTGAGATGTAATTATGAACTGAATATTATGTATCTTGGTGCCAGTTCCTGGTCCAGGTCCCGGTCCTGGCTTAACATTCTTGCCGTATCCCACTCTGGGTAAAAGATTCTTTCCTAAGCGATTGGACAGCTTACTGGCAGTGGCATCTACGTTTACTACGGCACTTGCTTTAATACGCTTGTTAATCTGGTTTATTGCATTCTTCTGTATTCTTTGAACTATCTGCATTTTTACTGGATCAATCCAGCCCATATGGTCAGACGCTTCGCATTCTCTCAGATACTCACCCAGACTCATCCCAGCATATTCAGAAACTGCTAAATCCTGCTTGATTTTCTTGTTCGTGATTGGAACAAAGAATCCAAAAATGAAATCTTCCGGACTATCCGGCGGGGTTAGGTTTTTAACCCATGCACCCGTGATCGCATACTCTATAACCATTCCCGGATCACGTGAATACATCATAATAGGCTCGTTTAATCCGCCATCTGCTTCGAATTTTCCTATATAGTCATAAGGGCTCAGAACATTCTGTGTGCCATTCAATTCGTTTCGGGAAATTCGTGCCAAAGCCACATATCCTGCCGTCATACCACTTTCAAAATAATTCTGTATATTGATAGGCAATAAGTCTATATTAGGGAAAAGGTCACTTTCGTATTCGTAATCATACGTCTTTGCCAATGCAGTCGTATACAATTCCTGTGTAAGCTGAAAAAACGGAAGCATATCCTGCCGTCGAATAGGTTTATTGTCTACCGAGACAAGTAACCACTTGTTTTTACAAAAGTCCGGAAGCGCTCTGTTATGAATTTTGGGCGCGTACCACTTTTGAATTGACAATCTTAAATAATCCGATAAGGAAGAAGCCCAAACTTCAACAAAATGGCTTTTTACCCCTTGTTCAATTTCTGCCTCGACAGGAATAATGCCATCAAGAAGACTATCCGTATCAATATAAGGAATGATAATCGCAGTACCTGTTTCATTCTCCTTAAACAGTTTGCTGCCAAAAACATTGAGGATGCTCTCAATGGAATCCTTATCGGTAATAGGCAAGAGATCTTCTCCATCTCTGATTCCCCACCATGCTTTTCCGGCCGATCTGGGCTCCAAGCCGTTCAAAAGTGTAGCATCCTGCCCAAACTCATCTGTCTTGCTTTCATCTTCTACAAGCGTAATAATGAGCCTATCTTCGAAAGAGTCTTCCGTTTTTATACGAGAATAGAAAATAACAATTCCTATTCCGACACGATAATAAACGCTTTTTCCGAAGCCCCAGTTTCCTCCTGCAACAGAAATAGTTTGTCGCTTTCCCGTGTCATAAATCAGCTTAAAAAAGTTTCCATGATCATCTTTTTTAATCTCATCTTTTCTTACTCTTCCGGTTAATCCGCAAGTTTTAGAGTCGCGGATTTCCAAAAAAGATGCGGTTGTTTCTGGATACCGGTCATTTAATACATTTTCCAGTCCCGACATATATCCATTAAATAATTGCGGCTCAAATACACCCGTAACAAAATTAACGGCATATGACTCTCCCGGTTGTGTGAGAGATGCATCGGAGCTATTCTGTATAGCCTCGCGGACCAGCAGATCTAATTCGGGAATATTATCATTCTGTAAAGATTTAAGTGTGACGCTTCCGTATGATACACCATAATCCGTTTTAAGAATTTCTCTATTTAACATATGAATTCACCTGTTTTCTCTAATTCGGTCTTTTTACTTGAACAGTTCGAATATAATCCGCATGTTCTTCCTGCCCTGCTATAACAATACTGAAACCAATAATATCTTGGTTCGTTCCTATCTTGGTCCTATATTTGCTTTCTTTACCCTTCTCATGATCGATTCTATAGAGAAGCAGTAACGGTGCATCACCTAATCCCAATTCAAATCTCAGCCGTTTTAGGTTCTTACCGGAAGCCTTGCCCGAATTAAACTTAATTAGCTGTTCAGCTGTTAAGTCCGCAACGCATATATCACTCAGAATATCCCTACCGGAACGTAACGAGCCTATATCAATATATGTGAATTTGGATTTTCTCGAACGCTCTATTTTTCCGACATCAGCATTTCTTACTGTCCATCTCGCGTCGGCTTTCTTATCTCCGGCAATAGCAACATTCCATTTTAAATACTTGCCCTCTTCATTCATCTGTCGCATCCATTTTATAAAAATCGGAATATCAACATGCAATGGTGAGCAATCAAATATACGATATTTTTCAATGAACTCTTCGATAACATAGTGCGAATCAACCCCACTCCAGTAATATGCCGATTCTATTGCGTCTGATTTCTTCGCATCACCTATACCTTCAAGGAAAGCAGTAGTAACATTTATATTCTTCAACAGCTCTCCATCATCAGCCTCATACTGCGTAATTTCATAGCTATCTCCGCTAAAATCCACATCGCATGCCACCATGTTCTGCGACTTATTCTTTGAAGTAAGCATAAATCTGGTGATTTGTGACGAGCTTAATACTCTAGGGCCAAACTCCGACGGACTCTTGCCTTTTTCCATAAAGTCCTCAAATTCTTCCTTGAGTCTTTCATCAATTTCTTCTATCAATTGGAATTTTTGCTGAACCTGAAGTGGCATCCAAATTCTTTGCAATAATTCGTATCCATGTCTATAGCCAAACCACCGTGCCATCTGCATCAGAGTGTCAGCCTGATTTACGTTTCTGGCGAAATATGTGCAAACCAATCCCTCAAGAGTTAAGCCTCGTGATAAAGTGTTTCCGCCCATAACGATAAATACAGGCGCTTTTTTCATCTTGGCTAATTCTTTTGAGTCGGGATAAACAATTCGTAAAAAAGTCCCCTCTTCCGCAACCTTATTTGCTCTACAATTATCTACGCAGAGATGTATTCCGTCTTCGTGATAAACCAGTTGCTTGTCATCTCCAAGCCCTATATTTACCACATCACTTATCATGCCCTTAATGTCTTCCTTTATGGCATCAAAATCAGGGAAGTCATCATTCACGCTCCCCATTTTTGCGTATTCTGGATATCCTTCTTCTAAATCTTTTAAACGAAACTCTTCCTTTTCTACCTCATAAACACTCTGGCAAAGCGATAAAATTTTTCCGGTGATACTCTCACGCTTCAGCCATTGTTGCAATATGTCATATTCCTCGAAATGGCCGTTTTGAATAGCTGTAGTATGGATCAGCATACTTATGGGTTTTTTATGACCTCTGTTACGAAGTATCGCCGCAGCACATAAAAACCAGGCTATCGATTTTTGCATCTCGGTCGGCAGCGTGAATACATTGCCTTGATGAAGATTCTTAATTTCTTTCAGTTCGTCATCTTCGATTGTTCTGACAATATTTAATCCCGAATACTTTTCATCAGTCTTGCTTCCCCATATTGCTTTCGCACCGAAATACTCCTTCGGTTCAGGTAAGCTGCAGATAAAATTACTCGGATATAGAGATTCTTTGTATGCTTCGTTTAATACATTTGCATACGGTGTAGCTGTAAAACTAACATAATTCATAGCCTGAAACTGAGTGGATGCTCTATTGCCTTCACAATCGCACCCATTTACCAGGTCAATAATGAGCTGATTTACAGCCGTTCTTTCAATTTCTTCCTCATCCTCAACATCGCCCATCTTTACCGTGTTGACACTGGCCTGATCTGCTTCATCATCGATTACCAGAATTCGCATCTTGGCCGTGCGCGTCTGCTTCGCATGAAGCCATGTAATCAAACTCTGCAGTCTCTTTGAATTTTTGAGGCACACAAACACGTATCTATGGAGCCATTTATTTGTCGAAACACCTTCTTGAAAAACATTAAGACTTAAATCATCCGGACAATACTTTTCCCTAGTATCAATATCAATCATATAATCCGGATTGCTCGTATAATCCAGCACATGCCAACTCAACCCGCCACTTTGAGACAGATCATCCCAAAAGCGATCTCTTGTCTGCTTACGAAGATTATCGATTGTTCCGGACAAAACAATAAAAACATTCCAATCATAGTGAGCTGCCATAGTTACGAGTCCAATCATATTGGCCGTTTTACCGGACTGAACACTACCCATTACCAATCCTTTAACCGGGCCTATGGATCTGGTATCTCTTTCTAAGTGATTAAGCATCCAATGGCAATTATTCTCTAACATGTCAGCCGCGTCACCTGACATCTTGGGTTTGCCGCTATATTTACCTAAAAGGTGATTCTTATATCTAACCCACGCCGATCCAACATCTGTCGGAACGCCTAACTTGTTTGTTTCACCATCAGATACACCATACAATTCCGTGATTTGGCTGTAATTACTCCGAATTGCCTCAACCAAATCTTGCCATTCGAAGAACTCCATATTCTGAGGTATAATAAGCTCATCATTTTGAAGTCGATCGAACTCCGTGACCTCCATTTCCTCTGATACGCATAAATGAGCGACATCCTCCCATGCAAATCCTTGTTGAATTTTCTCTGCTATCCATTGTTTACATGAGGTGTATTCGTCCCCCGCATAACTACTCATACATTTCTCCTTCGCTCAAATTCCAGAAATTGCTGTAAAAAATCCGAAGCAACGACTACATGCTTCTGTTCCTTAAAGCCTCTTCAATAGTGTCCGCACAAGCCTTCAAATTTTTCTTTATGTCTCTTCCCCAAAATCTCAACACCAACCATCCTTCCCCCTCTAAAAAGCTGGTCACTTCCTTATCTCTTTGGATATTTCGTTCTATTTTTTTGATCCAAAACTCTCTATTCGACTTTATTTCCTTCTTCTTCTCTTCCCAATCATATCCATGGAAAAATTCGCTATCGCAAAATACTACAACTCTTTTTCCTTTGAAGACTATATCCGGCTTCCCCATAATCCCGGAAACATTTTTTTGATAACGTAACCCTCTAGCCCACAACTCTTTTCTAAGCATCAGTTCAATTTGAGAATTCTTATTTTTTACCCGTCTCATATTAAAGCTGATCTGTTCCTTGGTTTTCGTGCTCATATGTATGCGCTCCTGAAAAGTAATTACTCGTCGGATTCACTGGGGATCATCTCCATGATGTCACCTATGTCGCATTTTAAATAAGCACAGATTCGCTTCAGAACATCCATCGAAACATCTTCATTTCTTCCAAGCTTTGCTAACGTATTGGGACTCATTTCGATTGCTTCGAGCAAGTCCATCTTTTTCATGTCTTTATCGATTAGTAACTTCCACAGCTTGTTATAACTTACTCTCATTATGCATTTCCTCACTTGCCAATTCGGCAAAATCAGTCGCGCGGACCGTGTAAATTATCAAAGTAAATTATAACATATCGTGATTCAGCTCTCAATAATTTTCTTATAGGAACCTATAAGTCAATTACTGATCATTTGGACTTAAATATCTTCTCCAAAAACGTCTTCTTTCTCCATGGATTCTTCACTCCGATCCATTCAAAGAACCCTTCGGCTCGAAGGATTGTATAAATCCCTGCAGCCTCTACCAACAAATCCTGTTTGAGATAATTCATGTAGACATTTGTATCTTTGACTCCGGTTGTAATCTCCTTCAGATTGACAACCAGCTCAGGCTTTCCGTCCTTCCCTTTCTCTTTGTACGTAAACGAATCCTGATCCTGTTGGAACAAAACCTTCCACATTTCTCGGCCTCGGTTAGCATAATCGCGATAGAGTCTCGTCGGCATATATGAAGGAATATCTATTCCGGCTATCTGATAGTATTCCCTAAAGATTTCACGAGTGCAGTACAGATAATCAAAATCTTCAACACCAAATAGATCTTCCTGATGAGCGATCTTCTCTCCCATCCTGAAACAGTAATCTCTGAACAGAAGGTTGTCCGCATCATTCAGCACATCCTCGTAATATGCAGAGGCCTGGCCCTTATACTCATCATCAAAGCAGGCATCCACCTGAAGATAATAAATTCGTCTTGCAACCTGGGCTGGAATGTTGAAAGTGTCCGTATTGGTAGTGCAGATCATAGCGGGATGTTTTCCATCAAGCGTGTTAGCCAAATACTTGATCAGTGCCTCACCCTTGCTTGACGCCTTGCTGTTAAAAAAGCTTGGTGCCACCTCATCCACCAGAAGCGGATATGTGTTTTCACTCAAAAAAAGATTCTCGAGATTGTTCTTTCCCGATGCCACCTTTTCGTACTGGTAATAGTGATCTTCTCTTACAAGCTTCCTTCCGCTCAATAATGCATCGATATATGCCAGCAAGCTGGATTTACCGGATGAAGCACGGCCTCCGATGATCAGCATGATAGGAATATCTGTCTTTCTTGTAGGAGTCGTCTCACGTCTAAGCATAAAAATGTATGCCGCTGTAAAGGCATAGAGAATAGTTTCGAACACATGCGAAAGATTCTCATTGTCCGGATCTGGCGAACTTACAAAGTCCTTATACGCAGAAATAAACCGATTAAGATTCTCAATCGATTTCCGTACCTCTACATCTGATGCCTGACGGTCATATACCTCAGCCTTCCGTTCGCTTTGTCCGCCATTCTCTGCAGAATAAATATGATATTGTTTCTTATCCGCTTCGTTGTAGTTCAGTGCGAACCGAGCAAGCTCAAATTCCTGTTTGGTTCCTTTATACAGAAGATCGATGATCTTAGGTTTCACCGTTTCTATTTCAGCAGGCGTCTTAATGACATATCCTCCGGTCTTTCTCGACTTCTTTGACACCGCTGCTATGACTTCGTAAGAAGCCCTTACCTCCGTCATTTCTTTTTCTTCCTGATCCTGCGCTTCCTGCACTTGCTGGAGAACACCCTCGTTGATCAGTGGGACGATATTCTCCTTTGCCAATGCTTTGAGCAGGTTATCTGTTTTTTCCTCTGCAGTGAAATCACCAACCGATATCAGTTGCCCCGTTTTATACTTCTCGATCGTTTCTTCCGGAATGAAATCTGCAGTCTGCTCAAGGATTGCATTGAAACGGCTGTTGTAGATGTCGAAATAATCGCTGTCATCAAAAACGAGAACATCCTCGTATTGCTGCACGCTGTTAGAAAATGCACTTTCAGTGAGATTCGCAGAACCGATGATCACTCTGTTTTTTCCGGTAGTGCTATTTGAGAGCAAGTATATCTTTGAGTGAATGATTGTATTTGAAAGCGAATACTTTACAGTCAATGACCTATCAATAATCCTGTTTTTTCCGTCATCGGAAAGGTCGCTGAAGAGTTTTTCGCCTTCACCTTGCATCCGGGCTCTGATGCTTTCATCAAACGCTCTTTTTACATCCCCTTTTTCAATACCGATGACAATGGTGACATTTGAAAATCCGCTGACAGACTTTTCGAAAAATGCTCCAGAGGAAACATAGGTAACGCATTTCAGCGTGTCGTATTCCCTGGTATCAAAGAGCTCACGCCATGACACATCCTCGCACTTTCCATTGATAACGACACAGCATGCATTCTTTACCGGGTCTTTGTCCACGTACGAAAACAGGTCCAATTGTCCATCCGCCATTTTAGTTACCTCCGCTACATTCTCTATAAAACTGACAAGTCAAACAGCACTGTCCGCAGCGCTTCTCCTTGATCCTCTTCTTCCGCTGGAGCCAGTATATGATTCTTCTCATCTTCTTCTCCCTCCGCCGTTGTTCATCTTCATCAGTTCAGCTAATACCGCGAACGGGAAAATCAAAATACAAAGAATTGCCATACTCTCTATCTCCTCTCCTGTGTGAATTCTTTTTTGCTGACTCTACTCTACTGCTTAAGGTGTCCATTAAAAACACCTGCTAAAAGAACATTCTTTCGAAATAAAAAAAGAGGCAACCATCGCATTTTCTGCGACAGTTGCCCCGATAGTTATTCTCTATTTTACTTCATAGTCTCCAGAACGGTTCTTGCCCGTTCCTTCATTTCCTCAGCCACTTCTTCCGGGCCGACGATATGAACATCCTTCCCCAGACCGAAGATCCATCCGAAGAACTGCGGGCTGATGTAAACATCCACATTCAGTTCGCTGTGTTTTTCATCGATGGGACGGAAAGTGATGTCCTTGCCGAAACGGTCGATGAAGACACCGGCCATTTTGTTGTGAAGATGAATCTTCACTCTCTTCTTTTCGCCGCCGTACATTCCGAAGGTTGCTTTGGAATATGCAGCCATATCCAAATCCTTGGCTTCCTCGGCGCCCTCTCTTTTCTCATTGGTCGCATGAGGCTTTAACATCTTATCGACACGGTAGTGCTTGATGGTTTTGCTGTAATCGTCATAGCCCACCATGTAGTAATACTCATCATCCCAGGTCAGGGCCCAGGGGCTTACTACGAACCATTCCCCTTTGTTGAGAATGTACTGTGACTTGTCCGGCTGCCAGCTGAA
>JAEEGL016302271.1_pt1 | contig 29610 bp, 13 predicted proteins | sample 9134231 | NCBI WGS metagenome assembly JAEEGL01 (sample SAMN16246548, study PRJNA631951) | gut metagenome | biome: gut microbiome; feature: rumen; material: fiber-attached | host: Bos | place: Iran: Karaj | collected 2018-10
CATCAGCGCAAACAAAAGAAGGGGTATCAGTTTCTTCATTTCTAATTTCTAATTTCTAATTCTTAATTCTTTATTAATGAATGGTCAGGCGGAGCGACATCACTCCCCCTCTGGGGAGCCAGAGGGGGCCTTAATAATAAGTTTGTCGCTTCCCGCAGCCTTGAAGCTCATGTCGAGCCCCTTGACGCTGTGCGTGAGGGCACCGAAGGAAATGAAATCCACCCCAGCCTTGGCGTAGGGTATCATGGTGTCGTAGGTGATGCCACCACTGGATTCCGTCTCGGCACGACCAGCCACAATCTTCACGGCCTTCGCTGTATCTTCGGGAGTGAAGTTGTCAAACATGATGCGGTCGCAGCCCTCAGCGAGTGCCTCGTCCAACTCCTTGAAGTTCCTGACCTCGCACTCTATCTTCAGGTTCTTGCCCTTCTCCTTGCAGTATGCCTTGGCACGCGAGATGGCGTTGTGCACACCGCCACAGAAGTCGATGTGGTTGTCCTTCAGCAGTATCATGTCGAAGAGCCCGATGCGGTGGTTCATGCCGCCGCCTATCTTCACGGCCTCCTTCTCCAGCATACGCATTCCAGGCGTGGTCTTGCGGGTGTCGAGCACGCGAGTCTTTGTACCAGCATCTATCAACGCCTGCTGATACTTGTGCGTCATCGTGGCAATGCCTGACATGCGTTGCAGGATGTTCAGCATCAGGCGCTCGGTCTGCAGGAGGCTCTGCTCTTTGCCCTTTACCGACATTACGATGTCGCCGGGACGAACATGCGCCCCGTCCTCGATATATACCTCCACTTCCAGCGTGGGATCGAAGCGGTGGAACACCTGCTTGGCTATCTCCACACCAGCGAAGATGCCTTCTTCCTTTATCAACAACTTGCTCTCTCCCATCTGGTCGGCAGGGATGCAGCACAACGTGGTGTGGTCACCATCGCCAATGTCCTCGGCAAATGCAAGGTCTATCAGGCGGTCGTTCAGTTCTTCTACGCTTAACATAATGATTTTGCAATTAATGCCACAAAGATACGAAATAATTAAGATTTAAGAAATAAGAATGAGGAATTATTTTGTACCTTTGTAGCCATGAAGACACTTTTCATCGTTATCGGCAAAACCACAGACAAGCGCTTGGAAGCGCTAATTGATGAGTACATCAGCCGCATCTGTCACTACATGCCTTTCGAAATGCAAGTGATACCCGAGCTCAGGAACGCCAAGAACCTCAGCCAGGAACAACAGAAAGCCGAGGAGGCAGAACTATTGAAAAAGGCATTGCAAACGGGGGACTACCTTGTCCTGCTGGATGAGCATGGGCGAGAGCGACGAAGTGTGGACTTTGCACAATGGATGCAAAAGCGGATGACTGCCGCCCCACGCCGACTGGTGTTCGTAGTGGGTGGCCCATACGGTTTCGCCCCAGAGATTCACACGATGGCACAAGAGAAGATATCGCTCTCGCTGATGACCTTCTCGCACCAAATGATTCGTCTCTTGTTCACAGAGCAAGTGTATCGCGCCATGACCATCATTCGAGGCGAACCTTACCACCACGAATAAGGGACAATACTTTTCACCCCCTGGAACTATAGTATTCTTACCCGCACAAGAATAGTATTCTTTCGGTGCCCGCAATAGTAATGTTTGGCGGGCCGCAATACTATGGCAGAAGGACTATGACGGTAAGGAGGAACAGAAACGCCACTAAATAAGGCCAGCGACGCAACAAAGTGAGGAGGCGAAGCTGGAGGGGACGCACCATATCGTAACGAAGCGCATCGAACAAAGGCAGGAGGCAAAGCATGGTGGCATAGGCCAGAAGCATATGTGTCCAATGCCACGATATAGGAGAAGACTGTGCCGAACCCATAGCAACTACAGCCGACATAATGCCGTGCTGAAGGTCGGCAATGCACTCCAAAAGCCAACAAAGCAACCGACCGCCACCTAATGCCCACACAGGGATAAGTATGAGGGCGAAGTAGATAAGTAGCGTGGCAAGTAGAATATAGAGTGGACTGAGCAGAAGTCCCAACCAGGCCATGCGGTGAAACTATAGGAGCAGGATGGGCATTGTGCCCATTTGAGCTGCACAACTCACACACCATCCGGAGAGAACCCACATGAGAGGGCGACTCGTTGGGGCAAAAACATTCCTTAACGGACGATAGAAAAGTAGGATACCTACTATGGCAGAGAAGGAAAGTTGGAATCCTATGTCGCACAACGAAGAGGGAGCAATCCATAGAATCAAGAGGGCGGCCAGCGAAAGAGAGTGCCAACCATCAGTGCCCGAAAGGCGCATCTGAGCCACGAGGAACACGGATACCATAACTGCTGCACGACAGAGCGAGACGGGGAAACCCGTAAGCAAAGCATAGCCCCATACAAGCATGAGGGCAAGGATGCCCATCACATAGCGCCAAGCACCTGTGAGCAAACGAATCATAAAACATTCGAGCAGGCCAAACACAATACTTAGGTGCAAACCCGATAGTGCCAACACATGGGCTGCTCCCGTATCGCGATAGAGCATGCGAAGTGCATCAGGTAGGTGTTCGCGGTGCCCTAACAACATGGCCTGCAAGAGCGCGGAAGTGGAGTTGCGTAAGGGAAGCGAGGCAACATAGCGAGCTGCTTCGTTGGACAAACGGGACGACCATGCAGAAACGGAATCAGGTAGAAGGCTGATATCAGGCAACTGGCCGCGCAAGAAAGCGACCAAAAGCAGCGACAACACAAAGCCCCACGAAGAAACCACGCCACGCGACAAACAAGTGCCACAGAGTAGGACGAGCACAACAGCCAACAATGTCAGCATACCCCATAAGGGTAGGCCAACAAAGGAGGAGAGAAAAACTCCCAACGCCGTGAGACAAGTCGCCAGGGCTATAGGAGAAAGAGTATGATGGTCGTTCAACTGCATGACAAGAAAACCACAGATTACTCAGGAATGCAAGACTCCCAGCAATCTGTGGTTGTTATAATTCGATTGTCTATCGGATTTTATTCGGCTTTTTTGTCACTTTCTCCGATTTGGCCTTTCCACTGAAGGAACCAGTTCTGACGGTTCATCAACTTAGCACCTGCTGAAGCATCACGCAAACTGATGGGGTCAGCGATGCGACTATTGTCGTTATACCAATAGGCACGGCGCATAAGATCGTAGAAGCGGTTGCCTTCATAGGCAAGTTCAAGTGCCTGATCATCGAGGATGAGGGCATCAATCATCTCTTGTTCCTGAGCTATGAATTCTGCAGAACCATAGACATTCTTATACCACTGAGTGTAGGCTTCCTTGAAGTTTGCAAGGTTGCTCTTGTAGTTCTCAAGGTCAGCCTGCCACTGGTCATAGACAGCCTTGTAGGCTCCAACCGAGTCATTCTCGATATATAGATCATACTTGGGAGGCAGCGTGGACTCGTTGCGCGCATGGTTGCATGAGAGGTATTCCTCAAGTGTGCAGACAACGCCAGGGAATTTGTCCCAAGTAGAAGGTTTCTTAACCTCCTTGCCGTTTTCATCCTTGTACTTATCGTCTGTGAGCTTAGGCTCATCACCAATGGACTGCTCGAGATCGAACGGATAACCCGTAGCCACGCTATCAATCTCGACATAAGGCGCATAAGTTTCATCAAGGAAAGGCATACCACAACCACGTCCGTGAATGCCCCAAGTGTTGCAATCGTTGTCCAGTTCAGTTGAGCTGAGCAGCGTGTAAGACAGCCCTGTATTTACGCCCAGACTGTTGGTTATCCACTTGTAGTCCTTAATATAAGGAATGAAGTCGATAGTATTGAAGTCAAAATACTTGATAAATGCAGAATCCTGAGCCGTTGTGTAGTAGGGCTGAACCTCGTACTGAATGACATTGTTGTTCAAGCCAGTGGTCAGAATCTGACGGGCAAAGCGTGGATAGCCTGCGTAGTTTAGTGCTTCGGCCAGACGCAGATAAATCTGCGAGGCATGATAGATGAGCACATGCTGATAGCCGTGCTTCGCAATACGCTGGTAAATGGCATCGCCTGCTGCAGCAGAACGACCCGTGGAGTGATTGTAGCTATCTTGGAAACGAAGGTCACCCAGATAGCCTTCACGAATCTGATCTTCCTCAAGACGCTCGGCAGTAACACGCACGGTGCGATTCACCTCATCACGACCTACATAGAGGTAGGATTGGCTCATGTCGCGAAGTATCTGCGAGGGACCTATAGCAGCTTCCTTTTCAATGGAATTAAATGCTTCTGTGCCATTCAGCGGTTGAGAGTTGTAGATATAACGAAGGTCGTTGAAGTAACCATCGGCAGCAGCAGAGTCCATAGCGATGGCTGTTATGTGCTCAGTGTTCTTCGCACCCCATGGGCCTAACGGACTATAGTTAATGTAGCCCGAAGGATAACGCAACGTTCCGTTGGTCAGTGCTGAAGAGGACCAATAGGCGCGACGGCTTGTTGTCGTAAGAGGCTTCTTTCCATTGAGGTCCCATACGATGTAGTCGTAGTAAGCCTTGGCGGCTTCACGTGCCATAGCGGGGTCGTGACGGATGGCTGCCAACCACAGATAGAGGTCGCCCATAACGACTTGAGAGGGGAAGAATGCTGTTTTCGGGTCGAAATTGGCGACATCGAAAGTGCTGTAATTGGGATATGCCTTACCGTAATAGGGACGAAGATCGTTGATAAAGTAATCACAAATTTGCTCGATGCTGTACATCGGATACTCCTTCTCGGATTGCAACTTCGTAACCACAGGATCGGTGACAAAGGGCACGCGGCCATAGATTTGAGCCAACTGGAGATAGGTCCAGGCACGAATACTATGCACCTGAGCTATCTCAGCTTCGAAGTACAACATGTCACGCTTACGGTTGCCCGCCAAACTGTCGGCATGTGCCAAGAAGTAGTTGCAGTTATTGATGACGGCATAGTAGTCGCGAGGTGAATTGTATTGGTTGTCGTCCTGAATGTCGAGCGACGCCAATTCCTTGAGGTCGGTGGTGGCACTTGAGCCCAATGTAACAAGGTCTGCACGCACCTCACCCAACAAGTTGTTGCGAACGGCAATACCTTGCAGCTTATTGAGGATGCCCAACACAGAAGTAACGGTGTCGGAGGGATTGCTGATAAGGTGATTTGTGTCATAAATCACATAGTTGTTCCCCTTGTCAAGCATGTCCTCGCACGAGGTCGTCGTCAAGCCGAGGCCGAACAACAAAAGACCACAGAGCAAGCCGTTTGCCTTATTGTAAATATACTTGATAGTGTTCATAAGTCCTTATTCTTTAATATGAATTATGCATTATGAATTACCCTTAGAGGTTGATCTTCACGCCAAGGTGGAAACTACGTCCCTGAGACAGCAGACCGCGATCGATGCCCTGAGCAAGTACGCTGTTGGACATGGAGAACTCGGGGTCGGTGCCCAGATACTTGGTGATGGTGAACACATTGTTTGCCTGACCCCAAACGGTGATACCCTGAATGTAGGTATTGCTGATGGGAAGCTTATAGCTCAATGTCAGGGTCTTCAGGCGCAGGTAAGAGTTATTCTCAATCCAACGGTCGCTGAATCGGCTGTTGCCCATAGGATCGCCATAAGTAGCCTTAGGAATGTCGGTCACCTGACCTTCGTTGGTCCAGCGGTTGAGCATAGCTGTCGTCTGATTCATGAAACGACTGCCACTCTCCAATTGCTGACGCATGTAGTTGAAGGCCTTACCACCCAGTGAGTAGTTGAAGCTTGCATCGAGTGTGAGACTCTTCCAAGACAGGCTGCTGAAGAGGTTACCATAGATGGTGGGATTGACATCGCCAATAAAGAAACGGTCGTTGTCGTCAATCTTGCCGTCGCCGTTCTTATCCACGAAACGCATATCACCTGCAGTGAAGTAGGTCTTCTTATTGGTCTCGTCCTCAATGTACAAGCCAGAAGCCTGTGCTTCCTCAGTTGTTGCAAATACACCATTGGTACGGAAACCATAGAAGGAATTAATGCTCTGACCTACCTGACTACGGATTGTAGCACCAAGAATCTCCGCATCGAGGTAATTTTGATTGTCGGGCAGTTCCGTCAGTTCATTCTTGTAGTGGCCAAGGCTTGCGCCTACAGTCCAGTTCCAATTCTTGCGAGCTACGAGATGTCCCGTAACAGTTACATCAACACCTTGGTTCTTCAACGAGCCACCATTGCTCCAGTTCTTGTCAAGTCCGCTGACCATACCCAGTTCTTGGAAGGTAAGCAAGTTGTCAGTCCAAGAGTGGAAGTAGTTGAGGTTGATGCCCAAACGATTGTGCAAAGCACGGAGTTCAAGACCTGCATTATAGCGTTTTGTGGTTTCCCACTGCAATTCCGTGTTGCCGATATTCTTCAGGCTAAGACCTGCAACCTTGTTGAGGAACATGCTGCTCACGAAGTAGGTGCGTGCAGCATCATAAGTGAGGTTGTCGTTACCGCTAACGCTATAACCAGTTGTCAGTTTCAGGTAATCGATGCCCTTCACATCAAAGAACTTCTCGTTTGACAACACCCAACCAGCCTGGATGCTGGGGAATACGCCCCAAACAACACCGCCGCACTTGAAACCGCTCTTTGCATCACGTCCAAACTGCGAATTGGTTTCCAAAGACATGGCGCCTTCGAGGTAGTAACGGTTGGCATAGTTATACTGTGCCTGACCATACCAAGTGATGGTGGCAAGATTCTCGTCCATACCATCAGAAGTTCTATCGATGGAGTTGTCGGGGAAAGGTGTCTTATCGTTACCTGTGTTGTAACCATGTTGCGTGTTGAGCGAATAGCCTTCGTTGATATAACGGAAGCCGCCCAGCAAATGGATGTTGTGCCCCTTGTATTGGTTGTTCCAATCAATCTTGGTGTCACTGTTGATGGTGTTCTGCTTGGCGAACTGAGAACCGATCTCATTCTCACGCGTCTCCTTCAGAGCCTCGACATAGTACTTGGGCACACCATTCAGGGGCACATAGTACTTTTCGTTAGTGTTGAGGGAGGTGTAGCTGAACATTTCGCTCACATAGAGGTGCTTGTTGATCTGATACTTCGGCGTAACTACGAGGTTGACATAGGAGTTGTCAAAGTAGTTCTTGTTCTCTGCCTTACCATATTTATTAATAGCCACGGGATTGGCCAAACGGTAGTTGGCATTGCGCAAGGTGGAAATCTCATCGAGATAGTCCTCGTCGATAATATCAAGGTGGTTCGAATTAATGTAACCTGCACCACGATTGGGGTCAGCAACAAAGCTATATGGACTAAGCATGGGGCTCTTGGCCATAGCCAGGAAGGTGGTGCTAGTAATGGACTTCTGATCATAAGAATCAGGAGCACCAGTATCCATGAGTTTGCGCGTCTGGTTTGTGTAGGCGGCATCGAAGCTTATGGACAAAGCGTCTGTAACTTTGATGTCGGTGTTGAAGCGCACATTCAAGCGGTTGAAATTATTCTCATTAAGCACGCTCTTATCGTGAGTGTAACCCACAGAGAGCATGTAGTTAGCAATGTCACCACCACCTTGCACGCTCAATCCGTAGTTCTGAACCATAGCCTCGTTGTAGAGGTGGTCGGCCCAGTCGGTATTGTTGTTGTACTTGGGAGCCCAATAGGCATTGTTAAGGAACTTGAACTTGTTGGCCTCAGTTCCAGTACTCTTGAGCAAACCACTTGCATAGGTGCGGTACTGATTGCCGTTCATGACATCGTACATTTTGGGCAGAAGTTCCACACCCATGTTGATGATGGCATCAATGCGGGTAGCCTGTGATGTGTTGCGCTTTGTCTTGATAAAGATGACACCATTGGCACCTTTGGCACCATACAGTGCAGTACCATTGGACATCACTTCGACACTCTCCACATCATTGGGATTGATGTTGGTCAGCACATCGTTGTAGTAACCCGTGTGAATCATACTGCGGCTGTACTGCTGGTCGATAAGCACACCATCCAGAACTACCAACGGCTGTGAGTTGCTCTGAAGAGAGTTGACACCACCGATGTTCATGTAGTTTCCCACAGCCAGAATACCACTACGTGCTACAGTGTGCACATTGGCGCCCAACTGGCTACCGATTTCGGATGTCACATTGCGGGCGGAAGTGAACTCCAAGGAGCCGGTCTTCACATTTCCCAAGATGTTGTCATCCTTTCCATAGAGGGCACGGGCAGCATCGCTCTGAAGAATGATGTCACGCAACTCACCAGACTTGTTCAAGCCCACACGAATCATGTTGTAGCCAGGCAACGTGACCGTAATGGCGCTAGCATAGAGGGGAACAGCCATAGAGAATGTGCCATCCTCCTCAGTCAGGGTTGAATAGCCTTCACCTGCAATAGACTGAACCAATACACCAGGCAAGGGTGTACGACCAGCCTCCGATAGCACACGGCCTTTGATAGTTCGCGTAGGCTCATCCTTCTTTGTCTTTCGAACCTGAACTACTTTAGGTTTCGATTCCTCCTGCACCTCTTCCAACTCATCCTGAGCAAAGCTGCTCAAAGGAGTAGCCAAGAAGAAAGCAAGGCAAAATAGACTTATATTTTTCATATCTTACTTATTTTCCTTATTCCTTATTAGCGTTCTTTTCAGCTTCGAGCAACTCGTCGTTGAAAGCATCCGTGTCATCGGCAGCCTTCATAGCTTCCTCGGCAGTTTCGAAGGGAACGAGAATAATCTCATTGATGTTCAGCGTACGTGTGTATATTTTGTCACGTATGGTACTATTGGAAGGACCAAATGATTGCACCTTCAGTCTTGCTACTGTTTCACCCCAGCCAACGTTGGAATAAGGGAACTGTACAGCTGCCTGAACCAAAATGGTGTCTATATTCTCCGTACTGCTGACAAAACAGGTGTTGTTCTTCGACTGCTTGAGAATGATATCTGCATCGTTTACCATCTTCTTTTCTGCGGGAATGCCCAACAACGTGCCATCAGCCTGGACAGGATGAGGGTTCTCGTACATTGTGTAGGAAATCTTGTTGGACACGCTTTGGAACGAGCCATCCTCCTTCATCTCAGCATGACCCACCTGGAACCAAGTGGGAAGAGACATTGCAGGAACAGTAACTACATAGATATTGTAGTAAACACCCGACATAACTTGAGGCAACAGATAAGATATCTCGGTCTGCTGGGTGCTGACTTTTGCATTGGCGCGAAGGTAAGAATACAATCTCTCGTCGATTATATGTTTTTCCATCTCCTCAGTTTCTTCGTTGTACTGTTCGATGTACTTATAGTCATAGTAACCACGCATCTCCGTATTCATCTTGTCCTCGTTGTTATTATCCTTCTCCACCTCATAATATGAGCCGAAATAAGCAGGAATGTCGTTTCTTACAAAGAAAGTTGTACGAGGGTCTATCACACCTTTGTTGTCGATGTAAGCCTCACCATTGGAACACTGCACCTTCTGCAATCCGTCGAAGATGCCACCTGCCGAGAAGGGCTTGTAATAAACATTACGACGTGGATTGTGGGATTGCATCTCTCCATACATAGTGTTGACCAACGAGTCTTCGGGAGCACGGTTGTAGCGAATATTGCCACTCGTGTTGAAGATGCGACCCGAAATGATGGACATGCGAGTGTTGGCCTCAGTCAGAGAGTCGGCCAAAGGTACAATGCTGCTGTACTTGTAATAGTTCTTGTACTGATTGTACTGTTTCTCCCAAAGTTCATCAGTCGGAACAATCACGGAGTATACACTATCCTCACGCTGAATGTAAGCACCCAAACGATTGAGCATCGTGTTGCGAAGTATGGTTACGCTATCGAGATAGAAGGTCTTACCATCTCGGATACCGCCAGCCACAGAGGATTTCTCGTCCAACTCGTATTCATCATACTTGGCAAGCATGCTGGCGATGCTATCGCCGTTCTGCATTTGATCCAAGTACTCACGAAGGTTGGGGAAGAAGGTCAACATGTTTTCCGTCTTGTAGAGGATACCATTGTTGCTCAGCACCATTTCGTTGAAGGGATAACCTGAGATAGTGCCCTTGGTGGGTGTTTCGCCAACAAGGTGCATATACTTCTTGTTCAACATCGATACCGTATCATCCGTAAGCGACGATATGGAACGGGCATATAGAGCCACATGGTTCTGGAAGAACTGCGTAATAGCTCTGTTGTCCTCAATCCTGCGGCCTGCAGCTTTGTCAGCCTCATAGACTGCAATGATGCTATCGGCCTGGGCCGAAGTCAGATTTTTCGGTGCCCATACAGTCAACTGCTGTGCAGAACTGAGCACTTCGTCCTGTCCGATGGCTTCCAAGACCCGGGCAAAGTTTGCAAGAGAGGCATCGGATTTGATGTTCTCAAGCAAAGAAGGCTGGTCGGCCATACCGCCGTCTTGCACGCCATAGTGATCGTCCCAAGCATCTGAACATGCAGTCCAGCACAAGGGAGTTCCTACCAGCAATGCTGCGGCTATAATCTTAGAAAAACTATTCTTTTTCATATCAATTGTCAATTATCATTTATCAATTGTCAATTTTTAATACTCATCTTCGGCCTTGCCTTCTCCCTCGATGCCATAAACACTCTTCGGGACAAGTTCCATATAGTCGAACATAATCAGTGCAGTACCTACAGCCCAGATGCTCTTGATACGTACCTTGTGACGCTTGTTCTCACTGAGCGGGCCTGTATAAAGAACATAGCGAAGAGTATTGTCGTGTTCATAGAATGTGCCACCGGAATGACCGAGAGCATCCTTTCCATCCTTGTAGCCACCAGGCGAAGCATTAAATATACCCTTCGGCCCATGATACCAGCTATTGTTGTGCATATTCTTCTTGGCGGCCTCGCGGTCTTCCTGTGACATAGCCTCCAACTGAGAGGGAGCCACCCAACCAATGCGGGCGGTGAGACCCTCATTACGTTCGTCAAACGGGATACCATAAGGAACATCGTCAAGATAGAACTGACAGATACCACGAGAGGCCATAGCACAGAGGCCAAGACGAATCTGATAAGTACCTGAGGGCACACTGGGAAGATAATATTCCAAGTCATAGTGATTGACATCACTTGCCAAATTGAACTCATCACCCTCATAGCTCCAATAGTAGTTGCGGGCACCCTGATACAGGAAGATGCCATCGCTATTGACCTTCACGCCTTCCAGATAGCCTTGTGGCAAAATGTAGTTGCGCGCAGGAGACTTGGGGTCTTCACTCGAAGTCGTCGTGTGTGTCTCCTCATAGTTGCGAAGGTCATTACTAATCATCTCGGGGAAGCAGTCAATCAGGTCGAAACGAATACGTGTGTTGAAGATTTCGTCCTGGGTTTCCTTACCATAGTCAGCAAGACCATCAATAAGGAAATAGGCACCATTACGTGCTTCCTGCACATGTCCACTGGTGGGACGCTGAACGTGAACACCAGGATTGTGCACCGTAGAACGGTTGTTGTCCGAGCGATTCAAATAGAGGTCTTCCTCGATAGCTGGGGGATACATACGAATCTCACGTGCAGACTTAATGCGAGTCATCTTTATCGTAGCAAGAGGCGGAATTTCATCCACTTCATTATAAGGGATGGTGTCCATCGTAGAATACCATTCCGTAGGATTGATAAATGCTTTTGGTTCGTTATACCTCACGCCACAAATAGTGGTATAGTGGTCATACGACTGTGCGAAAGGCAAGCAGTGGTAAGCTATCAAACGATGCAAGGGATTGGCCTTGTCTTTAAAGTCCATGTCCTTGTCAAAATCGGGACCACCATAGATATTTCGAGCATAGTTGTAGAATGACTCCAAGTCGGTGATGTTGTAGGGGTTTGCTGCAAGGATGTCGTCAGGACAAGCAAAGACAGTAAACTTAAACTTACGTTCCTCAGGGATGTCACACCAGTTCCATTGGGCACCAGAATAGACGAGCTTGCCATGCAGGGGTTCATACTCTTCAGCATAGTAGTTCCAAGAGTCATCCTTGATGCGGTTAGCCATGTAGTCGGCCAAACCTGTCACCACGAGAGCCTCAGAGAATAATGTCACGCGCTCATCCTCTGCCAACAAGTCGGGCACTGTGGCATTAGAGGGTGAAAGAACCGCATTCACCGTGTGTACAATACCATTATCCACCGAGTCGTTAGCATGAAGAATGATACCCGTTCCACTCAATTTGTAGGATGCCACATTATCAACATACTCCAAAGAGAGGTAACGACCATTCATATTTACCTTGTTGACATCGGCAGAAACCTTATCGCCCAGGAGTTCGGCAAAGTCAGCCGTACTATATACGCGACCATTGATAAGGTGTGTACGGGCGATGGTATCGCAGATGTCCACAGGAATCTCTTCGATTGAGGAATAACCATTCTCCGACAGGTAAGTATCAACAGCCTTGTTGGTCGGAGCAAAACAGGTATAATCACCATAAGTGCCCAAAAGGTCCATGATATTCACACCTCGCGTGCTACCTGTGGCGCGGCTAACGATGGCGGCGAACTCGCTGAGGTTTTCATCAGCGTTCAGATAGTCGCTCATCATCTTGCCGTTCCAAGTGTAGTAGTGTTCTGGTGCCATATCATCGGTACACGACGTAAAGGTCGTGCCAACCAATCCTACCGTTACTACGGCAAGCCAGGCATAGATGTTTTTCACTATATGTTTCATAATAGATATGTTTTATTTCGTTTTGAGCAAATATTATTCCTGAGTTTCCTCTACGGGTTCTTCCTCTACAGGTTCCTCCCCTTCCTTTATTTCCTCATTTTCTGTTTGCTGGCCATACGCTGCCTTCTGGTCAAGATTTTCATTGTTTCTCAAATCCAGATAATAGTAGGGCCAATAGAGTTTCTCGGGATTGGTAATCTTCTCAGCCATAGCCTTCTGAGGAATCTGGTCGAGTCTTCCGCTGCGACGATAGTAGCGTAGCATATCGAACCATCGCTTACCCTCGAACATCAATTCACGACGGCGTTCTGCCTTACACAATTCACGCATTGCATCTTGGTTATTGTTGTCGGTGAATTTCAGTTCGTTAGTAGTAACGACACTCGTAGAAGTTGTGGTCGGAACCATAATACTACGACGGTTAACAGCATAGATTAAACAGAAAGCCTTGCGCAGATTCTCTTCTGAGGGGTCAAGTTCAATCAACGCTTCTGCCTGCATGAGCATGACATCCGTCAGACGATAGAATATCCAGTTAAATGCAACTACAGGGCTCATTGTTATCATGCTTGAACTGATGAACGAAAGTGTGCGGTTGCTATTTGAATTAGTCGTTACAGACACTGAACTTTTTACATACTTTGCAGCAAAAGCCGAAGTGTATTCATCGGGTTTTTCTGGTGCCAGACTGGTATAGAAGCGACAATCGTATTCATTGCGGAATACTTTGTATGCCTTATTGGGCAAATCGCCATAAACCTCATCTGCCACACCCAAATAGCCTTTTCCCTCATTGGCTTTGACTGCATCATCCTTGGGGAGATAGTTGCCATAGAGGCGTGCACAACCCCAGTTGCTGAGATAGCCCTTTTCGGAAGTTGAAGGATTGAAGCACAACTCAAACAGGCTTTCAAAGCTGTTGCCGTTTCCGCCGAAGATGCTATTGAAGTCAGCTCCATAGCTCGTCGAACTGGTAGAGGCACTGTTGAAGCAAGGTATCAGGGGATAGCCCTGCCCTGTGTCCTGAGCCCACTTGAATAATTCCACATTGCTGGATGATGAAAATACGACACCATCAACAATCATTATCGTTGTGCTTTGATTCTGTTTTGTGGAGAAGTCGTCATAATACTCCTGCAACTTGGCATCGATGACCTTTTGACTGTAGTCAATACAGCGCTGATATTGTCCGTCCCAAAGACAGAGATCGGCCAACAATGCATAAATGGCATTACGCGTTGTACGATTACAGTTGCTATTATACTTCTTACCTACCCCATCATTGTTCGGGTCGACTTTAGGATATGCCTTCAAGGCGAAGTTTACCATTGAGTCGAGGTCCGCAATAAGGTTCTTCACGATCTCATCACCCGAGGTGGCAGCAATAGGCTGTGCTTCCTCATCGCTCTCAATAGGATAGGTATAATATGGTACATCTTTGTAGGCACGTACCAAATAGAAGTAGCAAAGGTCGCGAATAAATGCCATCTCGGCCTGCGTGGCACGCATGTCAGACTCAATATATGCGGGATCTTTCCTACTTACTTCTGGAGCGCGTGCAATAATGGTATTACACTGATTGATTACGGCATAGAAAGGTTGCCAGTTACAGTAGGGATTGGTCTCCAACAACTGTTCCTGCAAGGTGCGGTAGATATTTTTATCATCACGCTCGCAGTTCAAACCATCGGTGATATTGTCGGAACGGGTCTCACCCCACATGATGCAACGCTCTATAAGGCCACTTGACTGCAACTTGGTATAAACACCAGTCACCATGTTATCGACATCCGACTTTTCGTTCCAGAAGTTGTTTTCGGAAACAAAAGTCTTCGGCTCAATTTCCAAGAAATCGCCACAACTTACCAACCCAACACATGCCAGGCTGGCTACGAATAAGGTTTTTATCTTATTATATGTCTTCATGTCTTTGATCTCCTTTCTTTAGAACTCGATGTCGATATTAAACGTATAGGAACGAGCATGGGCAGGCGTGCTGGCGTTGTCGATAGACACATCCTGACCACCATATCCGACCTCGGGGTCAACACCGGTATACTTTGTCAGGCAGAAAAGGTTTCTGGCGCTGGCAGAGATCTTGAGGTTGTTGAGGTGGAGTTTCTTGATAATCTTCTGGTCGAAGGAGTAAATCAGCTGCAAGTAGTTAAGACGAAGGAATGAACCATCTTCTACAAAGCGATCACTGATAAGGGTATTGTAGTTGGTGGTACCATGAAGGGCACGTGGAATGAATTGTCCTGTGCCTCCATCGCCCTCCTTACGCCAACGGAAGTTGACGGCCTGTGTCTGATTGTTGTTCGAGTTCATCGACTCATTGTTCAGACGAGCCAGGTTCACGATATCGAAATCGTAACGATAGTTGAACTGTGTGCGCAAGGACCAGCGACCATAGTTCAGCGTGAAACCGAAACCACCAGTCAACTTGGGCAATGAGCTACCGAGATAGACAATATCGTTCTCGTTGATCTGTCCATCGTGGTTGCGGTCTTCATACATTGCATCACCACCGTTGAACTTATAGCTGTTCGTACCAGTTGTAGTCACAGCCGTGTAGCAGAATGCCATCTGAACTGGTTCACCACGTTCGTTGAACACTACTTGGTTATTGGCGTTCGTGGCGATGGGGAAAGTCACACCCATATCTACATATTCCTGTAGTGAATGAACTCCATATTCACGCACGAGTCGGCTGGGAATCAAACCTGGACGGTTCAGCTGTTCAGCACGAACCACCTTCATGGCCGACGAGAAGTTGTAATTGTAGGTACCCAAGCACTTGAATCCGTAGATGGCACCGAAGGGGTTGTTCACCTGTACACGCTTCAAAACAAAGGCATTTTGCTGCTTGAATTCAGCCGTGTTCATGTTGCGCAACGATACTTCGTCGAGCTTGGTAATAAGGTTATGGTTGTTAGCGAAATTGATATACGCATCGAGCGAGAACTTGCCTTTCTTCAGCAGACGGTTTCCGTCGATGTTGAACTCCCAACCATTGTTCTTCATGTTACCGCGGTTGACATAGTCGAGCTGGGTATAACCCGTGCTATAAGGAATGCCACCCGTCAGAATCATACCCCGAGTGTAGCGGGAATAGACGTCGAGACGGAACTTGAGGCGGTCGTCAAAGAATCCGAGGTTGAATCCGAGGTTCCACGAAGCGATACGCTCAGCACCGATGCGGTTCAATTTCAGGCTACCGGGATTCATTGAAGACATTCCGATGTACTTAGAACCTTCAGAATACTTGTTCATGTATAGGTAGTCCTGCGTGGGAGGGTTACCCACACCACCATAACCAGCACTGACAGAGAGCATGCTCATCTTGGCCTTCTCACGAGCCCAGCTCATGAAGTCTTCATCGATGATGTTCCAACGTCCACCCACCGAGTAGCTCGTAAACCAACGCTTGCTGGGACCGAAACGGGTCGTACCATCCATACGGGCAGTAGCATCGAGAGAATACTTACTCTTGTAAGAGTAGTGGCTCGTGAACATGTAGTAGAGTCCGCGACCCTGTCCATAACCCGACGACATACCTGTGATGAGACCGCTAGCCGAAGGACTGCTGACACCCGTTGCCAAACGATAGGCATTGGTGGTCTGGCTGCTGTTCGAACTGCTGGTCAACTCGAAACGTCCCATAGCACGAAGGCTATGGTCCTTATTCTTGAAGGCAGGTACGAAGGTCAGAGAATGACGCGTCGTGAACGACAGGCTCTTAGCACTATATGAGTATGCCGTATGAGTGTCAAGATAGTTCTGTGTAGAGGTCATCAACTCACGAGGATAGTCGGTATCGACATATGAGTTGGAGACATTCATCAAAACGACACCATTGTACGACAACTGATGGTGGTCGTCATCAAGGCCGAGAAGCTTGTATTCCAGTTCAATCTTCGGAACGAGGTCATAGTTACGACGTTTGTTCATAGCCAGATTGGCGCTGGCGAGAGGATTCGCCATTTTACGCTGGTCGTCAAGCAAGTCGTTGTTCGTGCTGGCATAAGCTACCCTTTGCAACATATAGTAGTAGTCGCTGCTAGGCACACCATTCTCATATTCATAGAAAGGCGAGAGGTTAGGCATCTTCACCATAGCGATGTTCCAAAGATTGTCGCTGTTAAGGTGACGCGCTGTATAGGTCAGCGAGAAGTCAGAGTTGATCTTGATGCGGTCACTGGCGTAGTAGTCAAGAGCCATACGCGTCGAGAAACGGTCCATCTTCTGCTTGATGATGTTAACCTTCTCATGGTCATATCCACCAGAGATACGGAACAGCGTCTTCTCGTCACCACCACGAACGCTGATGGTGTGGCTCTGCAGGACACCCGTCTGCGAAACAAGTTTCGGCCAGTCGGTATTGTTGTCGTACATGTAAGCCTCAGGGAAGTCGGTGTAGTCATAACTGATTTCAGGAAGGTTGGCAGCATCTGGATTCAGCTGAGGATTGAAATAAGCCTCTTTCAGCATCATGGTGTATTGGTCACCGTTGAGCAAATCTAGGTGTTGGTTCTTTTCGCGAATAGAAACCTTTGTCGAATAGGCAACACGAGCGGGACCACGTGTACCACGCTTGGTGGTGATTTCGATGACACCGTTTGCACCACGCATACCCCAGATGGCAGTTGCAGAAGCATCTTTTAATACTTGAATGCTCTGAATATCGTCGACATTCACCTTCAGCAATTCGGCGAATTTTTCATCTGTTGCCGTTTCAGCTTGGAAGTCGGTAAGGTCAACATCGGTAGCAATATCACCGTTCACAACGATCAAGGGTTCATTACTGGTCAGTGTGCTGACAGAACTTACACCACGCAGACGCATTTGTGAGCCGGCACCGGCATTACCAGAGGTGGCAATGATGTCCAAACCTGCAATACGTCCCTGCAGGGCCTCATCGACGCTGGTGATACCCAGACCTTCAAACTCCTTGGCATCCAAGCCCTGAGAGGCGAAGCTGACCTCACGCTCAGGAATAGCCAAACCTGAGGTCTTCTGCATCTTCTTACCAGTCACCACAGCTTCTTTCATGACCTTCACGTCAGCACCCATTGTGATTTTATACACCTGCTTCGTGATAGGGCTGATGACTTGGTTCTTCATGCCTACGCAAGAGAAAACGAGCTTGTTCTTCTTTGCGTCCTTCAGGTTCATGGTAAAGTTACCATTACCATCGGTCACCGTAGCGCTGACGGTACGGTTCGACGAGTCAATCTCCTTAACAGCTACGCCAGGCAGTTCGCCAAACTCATCGCTGACGGTACCGCTGACACGCTTAATCTGTGCCGAGGCCAGCGTACTGACCGCGCACAATATAATAAATAAGGTATATCTTAGTGTTTTCATCTTCTCTTACGCTTGAGGGATTTGTATTTGTGCACAGGAGCATCTCCTCCTACAGGATAGCGGTCGATGATTTCTGTAACCTTAGAGTATGACTCGCTATCGTAGTAGTAATTCTTCTTCGGCTCCAGCGGTGCATCAATCTGATGAATGACAGCAAAAGCCGATGAATAGAACTTCGTGCTCGACTGAATCGTATTCTTGTCAAAATAATACTGGCGAGCAAGCACATTATTGCAAGTTGGGCTCACATAGCGTTGGTTGCCACAGTTATCGGTAACAACCATATCTCCTCCACGCGTGTAGGATACATAAACCTTCACGAAACGGTTGGTCAGTGTGTCCAGACAAGCGGTTTCAAAGACATCGTTCGAATGTTCCTCACCATCGATGAACACCGAATTATCCTGCATGTGATAGTTTACGAACTGGGAGATGACACCCTTCATGCGACTTACCTGCTCTTCAAGATACAAAGAGTCGGCAGTATGTTGCGCCATTTCATCCTCGGTGTACTTGGGAATGGGGTTGCCGGATTCATCCTCAATCACATAAGTAACCTTCTTGCCTGTTTTCGCGTCAATGGAGTCCCCCATCACGTAGGGATTGTCATACATATCCTTCAGTTCCACCAATGCCTTGTTAGCCTCGTCCACGATTTCCCAAGTGGGCAGTTTGTGACTTGCCACCAGAGCATCTACACTTGCGTTCGAGGGAACATAGATAGTGTAGTGATAGTTGTTGAGGTTTGTCAGACAGTAGTCCATCGTAGCATGTCCGGAATAAGCTTCCTTCACACGTGTTTCCAATTCACCACCAATAAAGTCGGCAAACGATCCAAAGTAGTCGGCATAGCGAGCATCATGCAAAGCAGAGTCGGGACTCATGAATGTGCTCATCAAGGGTTCCTGATCGAGCACGAAGCTCATACCGTTACCTTCCTGGCTCTTGTCATATTCCTCAGAAACGGGAATGAAATAGCCACGCTCATATTGGAATGAACCAGCCACACCTTTCACCTTGCGTGTAGCCTCATCCCAATCCACGATGATGGGACCACCGTTCTTGGCCAGATAGAAACGTTGGGGATAAGCCTCAGAAGGTTTCCACTGAATGAGCCCAGTGCAGAGCGACGAGTTGAAGATGTCCTTGAAGTGGTTGAACACATCACCATCCTTACCCGTAGAAAGAGTAACACTGGTTGTAGCACTTTCTTCCACAGCACCATGTCCGTTCTCGTCAAGCACAGTCCAATCCACCAGATGAGGATAGGCAGCCAAACTGCTCTTGTCATTGACATAGAACTTATAAGCCACAGAAGTGGAAACGCCTCTTGCGTTGACTCTCTTATAACTTACAGGGTCAAAATAGGTCTGCAAAGCATTGTTGCTGGGGATGAGGAACGAATACTTCGAGCCCATGTTGGTCAGATAGGCACGGAAACCCTCACCACCCTGTGTCTTGTTGTCCTCCTCGATGGTGGCATAGACACAGCGCAGGTCCTCGTCGGCACGAATGATACAGGGGTAGTACACACTCACGTATTCGGGAGCGACATACACCTTGTTGGTCTGATAAATGACACCGTTACATGCCCACAGCACTTTATCAATATCTTTTGTTTCAACGCCCATGCGTTCGCCAGCAGTATTGTTGATATTTTCAAACTGACTGGGAACAGCGGCCTTCAAGCTCGTGAGCATCGTGTTCTGCAACAGAGGCAACACCACAGCATCAGGAGCATTGTCCCAAGCCGTTTCACCAGGTCCTGCAGTAGCATAGCGAGCCTGCAAGTCGGCACCGTCCTCCTCCAGATACTTCTTCATGGCCTCATCGGTAGGCACAAGCATCACTGCGCCGTCGTTACGGAAGGTAACTCTCTCACTCGTTGTATTCAGGCGATAGCGATTCCATCCCGGGTCATAAGGAAGTGTCGTGGAAACCGTCACATTCTTGTTTGTGGTATTGAGTTTCCAGCTGTTGTGGTCGTTGAAGAAACGGCGCACATACACACTGTCCTCAAGGCTACCACCATACAAGCGGTGATACTCCCTGTTGGCTTGTGCATCATAATAAGGAATGCTAAAGCGCTCAAGCAGGCGGTTGTAGATACTGAACTGAGGATTTTGGGCAATCACATTGGCCATATTGTCCAAAGGCATCACCACATCTTCCATCTGATGGATGTAACCATTCTGGCAAGTGATATCGCGACGAATGTTCTCTGGGTCACTCTCGGGCTCCAGATTCTCGCACACCACCTTACCATTGATGAACGAACCATTGTTGTCCTGAATTTCGCCATTGGTCAAGAACTTCACATCATCATCTGTGATGTTGTTGTTCTTCATGAAGCGCTCCATGAAGTGAATCATCGTTGGCGATTCAAAGTCATTCAGCGTAGCATCCCATTTCGGAGCCAGGAAAATGCCGTCCTTGCCGCGCACCTCCGACCAATAGTCAATTTGTTCGCCGTTATCAGTATTGCGACGCACTTCATTGACGACGGGGAATTTCGACTTCGGCACATACACCACCGAGTCCATACCCGAAAGTTCGGTGTTTCTTCTCATGCAAGCGCCCTCCTGCGGGGTTTCACCTGGAATGTTACCCAGCAATTCCAGCAAGTAAGCACTCGTGAGAATGTTTGATTTGAAGAGCACTTTTTTCTGCGCCTCCGACATCTCATCGATAGACTTCACACCCCAAGGGTTGTTCTCATAAAAACGCTGCCAGGCCTCGTCGTCGGCCACAAACAGCGTCTTCGAACCCGTTTTCTTCAACAGGGTGACATAGTCCTCGTCCTGAGCCTGTATGAGCTTCAGGGTCTGGGTGAAGTTGCCACGCTTCTCCAGTTCATCGTAGATGCTCTCTCCCAACCATGAAGGCTGACCGGTCAGCAGGTCGTCCTCACACGAGGTCATACCCGCCCCAAGCAGGAAAGCAGCACAAACGGGAACGGCCACACGGGCAATCCTTCGCTTTAGCATACTGTTTTTCATTGTTGTTTTATGTTGTTTTTATGTTATTTTTGTAATCCTTATGCAGGAAAAAGGGCACAAAAGCCCTATAAATCGCGTCAAATTTAAGTTTTTTTCACGACACAGCAAAGCGAATGTTAACTTTTTTTAAAAGAATAGGACAAATTAGGACAAAACCCCAACGACACGAGGAAAAACGGCCCTTCTGTATGGGTCAGAGTGCCCAATTTATTGAATTCGGACGCAAGTCCAGGAAAAAGAAGAAAATAAAACCCCAACACCAGCTGGCATTGGGGTTCATTTATTGGTTTATAGTACAAATCACTTAGTACTGCTCATCCTGATTGGGGAAGTCACCCGACTTGACATCGGTGACATACTGGCCGATAGCATCCGTCATAATGGTGTGGAGGTCGGCATAGCGACGGAGGAACTTGGGAGAGAAGTTCTTGTTCATGCCCAGCATATCGTGGAGCACAAGCACCTGACCGTCGGCAGGACCACCTCCGATGCCAATGATGGGAGTATTGACCTCGCGGCAGACACGTTCGGTGAGGGCTGCGGGAATCTTCTCCAGCACGATGGCGAAGCAACCTGCCTCAGAAAGCAGATGAGCATCGCGCACCAGTTTTTCAGCTTCGGCTTCCTCCTTGGCGCGCACAGCATAGGTACCAAATTTGTTGATACTCTGCGGGGTGAGTCCAAGGTGACCACAGACGGGAATTCCGGCTGCGAGGATTTTCTTCACAGTGTCTATAATTTCCTCTCCGCCTTCAAGTTTCAGCGCATCACAATGGGCTTCCTTCATAATGCGAATAGCATTCGTGACGCCCTCTGTGGCATTTACTTGATAGGAGCCAAATGGCATATCGCACACCACGAGAGCACGCTTTACGCCTCGCACCACGCTCTTGGCGTGATAAATCATCTGGTCGACGGTAATTGGGAGTGTGGTGAAATTTCCAGCCATCACATTGGAGGCCGAATCGCCAATGAGAATAATGTCCACTCCTGCCCCATCGACAATCTGCGCCATCGTGTAATCATAAGCAGTCAGCATCGCAATTTTCTTGCCCTGCTGCTTCATTTCCATAAGGCGGCTCGTAGTCACCTTACGTGTGTCTTCTACTAAATAACCTGCCATTTTATTTGACAATTTTACAATTTACAATTGGACGATTTTACAATTTTGCAATTGAACGTTTTTGTAATTTGACTGCAAAGGTACGAAATAATTCATAATGCATGATGAATAAATCACAATTAACTTTATTTAATTTGTATTTTTCATTTGTTTTTCCTATATTTGCGAGGAAAACACGCAAAAAGGATGAAGCCAAAATTTCTACTCTTCAAAGCATCGGCAGGGTCGGGAAAGACCTACAACCTCGCCATCGAGTACATTGCTTTGCTCGTGGCACAGGGTGAACAGGCTTTTCGCCACACGCTGGCCGTAACCTTCACCAACAAAGCCACAGCGGAGATGAAGGACCGCATTCTGGAGTTTCTCTACGACATTTGGAAGCATCAGCCCAAGAGCGATGAGAAATTGCAGGCGGTGAAGGATGTGGCCAAAGAATTGTGGGGAAAGACGCTCTCCGACGAGGAAATTCGTGAGCAATGTGGTCGGGCGTTGCACGCAGTACTACACGACTACAGCCGATTTGTGGTATCCACCATCGACGCATTCTTCCAAACGGTGCTGCGGAGTATGGCCCACGAACTGGGGCTGAGCGCAAGGTTGCAAGTGGACCTCGACGACAAAAGCGTCATCGAGCTGGCTGTGGAAAATCTCATCGACAGCCTGCGACTCGACAACAAGGATGTGCTCCCTTGGTTGCGCGACTACATCGAGCAGCAGTTGGCCGAAGGCAGTTCGTGGGACGTGCGCAAGAAACTGAAGGATACGGCAAGGATGCTTTTCCAGGAGGAATACCTCAAGCGTTCGCTCGACGACCGCAATCGCCCCTTCGACATCAAGCACATCAGCGACTTCAAGAAAGATCTCATTGCGCGAAAAAATGCAACACTGCAACCACTTCTGGACGAGGCACGCAAATTTGACGAAGCTGTGAAGCAGACAGGAATGGGATACAAAGAGCTGTTCAGCTATGGAGGCTATGTACAAGGGTATGTGGAGAAGTTGTGCAAAGGTTCCTACGGAGATGCGAACTTCAGCGCCACGCTGCAGGGTTTTGTCGACGACGCGGAGAAGATGCTCAACAGTAAGTTGCGCAAGGATGGAAGTATGCGAAGCCTGGTGGCCGACTTTTCCTCCCGGCTCGCGTTTTTGCACCAAACCCACGCGAGTGCTTTAAGCGAACTGAAAAATACCGACCTGATACTTGCCAACCTAACTCCGATGGGATTGCTGGGCGCCATAGACAAGGACGTGGCCCGACTCTCGGCAGAAAGGAATCGATTCATGCTGGCCCACACGCCCATTCTGCTGTGCAAGATGGTGGAGGGCAACGATGCTTCGTTTGTCTTCGAACGCGCGGGCACGCAATACAATAATATTATGATTGACGAGTTCCAGGACACCAGCCGACTGCAATGGGAGAACTTCCGCACCCTGCTCATCGACAATCTGGCATCCGGGGGACTGAACATGATTGTGGGCGACATCAAGCAAAGCATCTACCGATGGAGGAATGGCGACTGGCGCATCCTTCACGAACTGGGCGCACAAGGCTATCGCGGCACTCCATTTACAGAAAAACCGCTTACGGAGAACTACCGAAGTCTGGGCAACATCGTCACCTTCAACAATCTTTTCTTCCCCAAGGCTGCCGAAGCCCTAGACAAGATGGTGGACGAGAACTGCACCCAGTTGCAGGAACTGTACGCCGACGTCAGTCAGAAAATAACGAGAGAGCGCAACACAGGCTATGTTCACATACAGGTGAAGCGCACGAAGGAGAAAGCCGACTGGGAGGCAACGATGCTTGAAGACCTCGCCACCCAGATAGAGTCACTCATAGCACAGGGAATGCCCTTGAGCGAAATGACCATCTTGGTCAGAAAGAACAAATTCATCCCCACCATCGTCACCTTCCTCGCCAAGCGACTGCCTGAGGTGAAGACGGTATCGAGCGAGGCCTTCCTGCTGGGCTCATCAGTAGCGGTGAAGATGTTGGTGAGTGCCTTGCAAGTGGTGGACGACCCCGAGCGCGACCCTGTGGCGATGCGCTATCTGGCGAAGCACTATCTGTGCGATGTACTGCACAAGGATACTACGGAGAGTGACGCCCTTTTGCCAAAGGTGGAAGAGATATTACCAAAAGAGTTCTTCGATCACCTTGTCGAGTTGCGACACATTCCGCTCTACGAACTTTGCGAGAAACTCTACCGACTGCTCGACATCCACCAAATCGCTGGACAGGATGCCTACCTCTTCACCTTCTTCGACGAACTCGCCAACTACCTGCGCGACAATCCTTCCGACACGCCAACCTTCGTCCAATATTGGCAGGAGAACCTGCAAAACATTCCCATCCCCAACAGCGAGGTGGACGGCATACAACTCTTCAGCATACACAAGTCAAAGGGGTTGGCTTTCCACACAGTACTCATGCCCTATGCCGACTGGACAATGGAGAAGGACAACAACATGGGCGACGTCAATTGGTGTACCCCCCAACGTGAACCTTACAACGCGCTGGGTTCGCTGCCCATCAGTTTTTCGTCAGGCAAAGTCAAGGACACCGATTTCGAGGAGGACTACCGCGAGGAACACGCCAACCGCAGGGCCGACGAGTTGAACGCCCTCTATGTGGCATTCACGCGCGCCAAAGCCAACCTCTATGTGTGGGGACTGAGCGAACAGGGACTGAAGGAGGCGAAGCAAAACGAAAGCGTGGCCGACCTGATGTACGATGTTCTGGAAGCGGAACTCGACGAGAACGGAGTTTACACCTTTGGCAACGAGCCCGTCATTGCCCCCACGAAGAAACGCGAAGAGAAGCACGAAGTGAACATGCAATCCTACGAGGGCAGCTTCACGTTCCGTCAGAGTGGCGAGGCTGAGCAATTCATCGGCAAGATGGCCGACGAGGAAGTGGACGAAGAAACGCTAAGCTACATCGAGCAAGGCAAACTCTTGCACTACATCTTCAGCAAGATTGAAACCGCCGACGACATCGACCGCGTGACAGACGATTTCGTTCGTCATGGTATCCTGAATTCCGAAACGCAAGCCGACCAAGTGCGCCGTCTGGCTCACAACGGACTAAAGAACGCACAGGTACAAGACTGGTTCTCGGGCCGCTACCAACTGTTCAACGAATGCAACATACTCCTACCCGACCCCGACAATCCCGGCCGTCTGCTGAAGCGCCGTCCCGACCGCGTGATGATGTCTCCCAAGCGCATCATCGTAGTCGATTTCAAGTTTGGCAAACCCAAGGAGGAATACAAGACACAGGTGCAGCAGTATGTCGAAATCATGCAAAAGATGTATCCCGACCGCGCCGTCGAGGGCTGGCTGTGGTATGTTTACAAGAACAAGGTTCTTGAGATTAGGGATTAGGGATTAGGGATTAAAGATTAGAGATTAGGGATTAGGGATTAGAGAATAAAGATTAGAAATTAAGTCCTATGGTGAAACCATTTCTATATTACGTCGCACAAGACCTCATCAGGCGGTTTGGCAACAATCTGTCGCAAGTGACAATCGTCTTTCCCGGCAAGCGTGCAGAGCTCTACATGAACTCGTTCCTGTCGCACATCGCACAGGGTCCTGTGTGGGCGCCCCGCTTCCGCACCATCGACGAGCTCTTCCAGCAGTTCTCCGACCTCAAGCCCTCCGACAACATCGTCAATGTGTGTCGCCTTTATCGCATCTACGCCAAACTTGTGGAGAAGCACGAGACGCTCGACGATTTCTACGGCTGGGGCGAGGTGATGATGAACGACTTCAACGACATCGACAAACACATGGTGCCCGCCGACCAACTCTTTGCCAACGCTGCCGACCTGGCTCGCCTGGACGACGGAGGTTACCTCACCGAGGAACAGGTGGAGACCCTGCGGCAGTTCTTCGACAACTTCGAACCCAGTCGACTGACCGAACTGAAGAAGCACTTTATGGAGTTGTGGAGCAAGATGCCCCAGATATACACCCAGCTGAAGGAGGAGCTCCGACAAACCGGCGAGATGTACAAGGGCGCCCTCTACCGCGAAGTGGCAGAGCGTATCAAGAACGAAGGTTTGGGCACGGAGAATGGCGACACACCCTCGCCGCTCTATTGTTTCGTTGGCTTCAACGTGCTCGACGAGGTGGAGGAGACACTCTTCCGCGCCCTTCGCGATGCGGGACAGGCACTCTTCTATTGGGATTACGACCTCTTCTATGCCGACACAAAGAGCGACCACGAGGCAGGACTCTTCCTGCGCCACAACCTCAAGGAATATCCTCAGGCACTCAGCGACGCACCCTTCGACAATCTGTGCTCACCGGACAAGAAGATTCGCTTGCTCTCCACCACCACCGACAACGCACAGGTGCGCTACCTCGCCCAATGGCTCGAGGAGCGAAAGACTGCGAAAGGGGAACCCACAGCGGTCGTTCTCTGCGACGAAGCCCTCATGCGCTCAGCTATGCACGCTATTCCTGAAGAGGACGTGCCGGTCAATCTCACGATGGGCTACCCACTCACCGACACCGCCATTCACGGCTACTTCTCGGCACTCATCGACCTGCAAGTCGATGGCTACAATGCCGACATGAAGCGCTTCCTGCCCACAGCCCTGGAGCGCGTCGAGAAGAATCCCTTCTTCGCGTCCTTCCCACAGGAGATGCGCCCCTTGCAGCATCAGGAGAGTTCCGCCCAGTTGCTCAACTGGCTCGTGGCTGCTACAGAATCGCTGGGCCGACACCTTAGCAGTCAAAGTCATGAGGCCTCGCCCTACGACCAGCTCTATGCCGAAGCCACCTTCCAGCTCTACAAGATTCTCAACAAGTTCCAACGTCTCACCGCCGACGGCACCCTCACCGTTCGCCCCAACACCACACGCCGACTCATCCGTCAGGCGCTCGCTTCTGCCTCTATCCCGTTTCACGGCGAGATGGACGAAGGGGTGCAAATCATGGGACTCCTGGAAGCCCGCAACCTCGACTTCCAGCACCTCATCATGCTCTCCGTAGGCGAAGGAATCATCCCACGAAAGGCTTCCGACACCTCGCTCATTCCCTACATGCTGCGCGCCCACTTCGGACTCGACACCACCGAGCGACAGGACAGCGTCTATGCCTATTCCTTCTACCGACTGCTCCAACGCGCACAGGACATCACACTCGTCTATAACAACAACAGCAGCGGGGCGTCGCAACGCGAACAGAGCCGATTCCTGCGCCAACTCGCGATAGAAACCACATTGCCCATCGAGCACGAGGAACTGAGCGAACCACTCGCAGTCCCCTCGTCCGACCCCGTCAGCGTGGAGAAGGACGAACGTGTGATGAACATACTCCTCGCCAAACGCTCGCTCTCTCCCTCCGCCATCAACACCTACGTCAACTGTCCCCTGCAGTTCTACTACGAACAAGTGGCCCACCTGCGTATGCCCGACCGCCCGCAAGATGGCATCGACAACGCCCGCTTCGGCACCATCTTTCACGACACTTGCGAGATGTTCTACCGCCACCTCTGCCGCATCACAGGTCGCCAAGAGGTACGCGAGTCTGACCTGTCACCCCTCTTCGCCAAAGGACTCGGCAGCGAGGTCATTCCCACCTTCGTCAACCTCACGTTCTGGGTCGATTTCTTCCACGCAGCCGAGTACGACAGCTTCTCCCACCCCGAAGAGCGCGAAAAGTTCCTCGCACCCATCCTCGCGGCTCCCGACCACCAGTCTTTGGCCCGAATGGTCAGCGACCTCTATCCCGAAGGCATACTCACCCACTTCATCGGCGTGAACATGATCATCCGCGAGGTCATCATACAACTTGTCCGCAAACTCCTCCTTTGGGACAAAAAGCACGCGCCCTTCACCATCGTCGGGATGGAGGAAGATGCAAAAATAGACATTTCCATCGACATTCCGCAAGCCGCCTCTCCCCAGCAAAAGACTTGGAAAGGCTCCGTAGGCGGACGCATCGACCGTATGGACATTATGGAAATCGGCGGACAACGCACCCTACGCATCGTGGACTACAAGACGGGCAAGCCCAAGGGTGGACCAGCCACCGTAGAAGACATCTTCCTGCCCTCCGACAGGAATGCCCAAGGCTACTACCTCCAAACTTTCCTCTACGCCCTCGTCATGAGCCGCAAACAGGAACTGCCCGTTGCCCCCTGTCTCTTCTACGTCCTTGCTGCCGACGAGGACTACGACCCCATGCTCCGACTGGGCAAAGAGGCCGTCAAAGACATCCGCGAATATGCTAAGGATTACGAGGAGGGTCTCCGACGCTTGCTCTCCGAAATCTTCGATCCCACGCGTCCCTTCACGCAGTCCGACAGCAAACATTGTGAATATTGCGACTTCCGCCGCCTCTGTGGTCGATAAACCTCGTTTTATAGGGCCTAAGATTAGGCACTGGGATTAATTTTTAATTTTTAATTTTTAATTCTTAATTGTATCTTTAAACTTCGTTTTTAGATACTCACGTTCGGAAAACCTCAAATAAATTTGGGTTTTCGCTCACTTATTCGTATCTTTGCAGCCGATTTCAAGATGGTTCGGTAGCTCAGTTGGATTAGAGCAACAGCCTTCTAAGCTGTGGGTCATGGGTTCGAGCCCCATCCGAATCACCAAAAATCCTTATAAATAACTCCTTGCAAACAACTTTGCGGGGAGTTTCTTTTTGCCCCGACCAAAACGCTATGAGTCATAGGTCGAGCCCATACGAATCACCACGAAAACTAAGATAACTCCTTGCAATCAACTTTGCAGGGAGTTGTTTTTTGCCCCGATCAAAACATCACAATAGGACGAAGCATTGATGAAATGTTAGAGTCTATAAAATGCCCTTGATCAAATAATTGAAAATCAGGAGCATCCTACCAAACGACCAATCTTTAGGAAAAAAATATAGGGTTGCACATAAAACATTTTTCCAAAATATTTTGTAATTTTGGGCTTGATTTCCATAAAAATCCAATCATAACCTAAAATGAAGACACCTAATTATCTAAAAAAAACATTATTTACGACGGTGCTCTTTGCGTCGGCATTCTCGCCCACCATCACCGCACAGACTTCGACCTCCGATGCACTTGGAGCTGAGGGGAAAGGAATTCTCACCCCCTTTATGTGGAACGCTAAAGGAACCAGTTTCAAATCCGTGATGTGGGGCATCGACACAGCGTGGCTGTGGGACTGGTGGCATGTGCGCACCACAAGTTTCATGAAGGACTATGCCGAGATTGGTCGCGTCACCATAGACCCTCGTACATCAGGCAGCTACACCGAATTGAGCAACGATCAAAAAGAACGGCTCGACTCACAGCTATCTTGGATTTCGGGTGCCACAAGCCGCAACCTGAAGAGCCTCTTCCTGCTCGGAGGCATATCAGGCGGGTGGAACGACAGCTTCACCACAGCCTTCGTGCAAGACCTCGTTATGGGTGCCAAATATCTGCAAGCAAAGGGCTACACGGTGATTGCCATTA